>Ga0310345_10004441_pt1 | contig 12717 bp, 16 predicted proteins | sample HC15DNA20500_MG_FD_204667 | JGI IMG/M metagenome (GOLD analysis project Ga0310345, IMG submission 204667) | Marine microbial communities from station ALOHA, North Pacific Subtropical Gyre - HC15-DNA-20-500_MG | ecosystem: Environmental > Aquatic > Marine > Oceanic | place: Pacific Ocean: North... | reverse complement strand
TCAATGGGAAAATTTATTAGGTTAAACCCTACGGTTGGTGGATCAGGTTCACCATCGATGACGGTAACCGCAAAAATAGTTCTAAAGGGATAAGATGGCTACTACTCTGGAAACCTTACGTTCAGAGATGAGAAATATTACTGGAACATTTCCTTTTTTTACAGGTGAAAATGAAGTCGGGGATAATGCCGTTGATCAAGCTATTGCACAAGCAATAACTATATACTCACGAGACTTTCCTCGAATTGTGGTAGAGAGCGAGATTGGTGATAGTGGCAAGTATTACCCCTTAACCAACTTAGCTTCTTGGGAGAATGATTTCTCCACTATCTTATCTATAGACTATGATGCCAGTTCTAGAATAGGTAGTGATGAGCGTCCTCAGTTTTTGTCTGAGGATAATGGAGATTGGAAATATTATAGAGATGCTTCTACTAGGTACTTCTACCTTCCTAATCACGCTCCTTCTGCTAGTACAACATTGCTTATCACTTATTCAGCTAGGCATACGCTTGACTCAACAACCTCTACATTGCCTAGTCAACATGAAAAAGCAGTAGTGTTTCTGGCTGTTTCCGAACTTGCCTCTACCCTCCAATTTCATGCAGAGAAATCAATTGACCCACCTGCTGGAGCCTCTTATATATCTATGAGAAATAAAGGTAGTGGATTCCGAACTGTTGGAGATCACTTTCGTGAAAAGTATGTTCGTGAGTTAGGTGGTGCTGAAACCGTAGGTGCTAGTGCATCGAGAGAATTTGATCAGAGATATGTAACAGGTGATAATTACATGTTCCATTCTTTCTCAGGAACATAATTAATGGTTACAGGAAATGCTACAGCAACAAGTAATTCAGTATTTATTCGTCCTATCCTAGAAGATGCTTTAGCAAAGATACTTAATTCTATAGAATGTGAAAACGTTTTTACTGAAGAGTTACCTCCTATAAATACTGAAACAGATTTTCTTGATCGTTTAGTAGTACATAAAGGACTATCTCAACCAGAGTATGAAGGTTGGTTTATGCGTAGAGACAATATGTCTGTTAACGCAAATGGAATTTCAAACCAATATCAGTATGAAATGGTTCATGGTATCATGGTGTCAGGATTAGCATTTCATGGAGACTTTCATCGGTCTTATCAATACATACAAGATAAAACTGAAGAGTTAATCTGGACTTTAGAAAAGAATAAAAATATCTTAGGAAATGGTACAGTCGATTTTATTGAGGGAATAACAACTTCTTTTACTTTTGAACAGATCGGTGAGATGTTCATGTATAGAAGTGAAACAGGATTTAATGTACATAGAGTTGTATTAGAAGCAAATGGTCGCTCCTTTACAGGATAGCGGAGGGTAAAGATGGCAATAGTTAGTGCAACAGAACAAATCGGAATAGGGGCTACCACTACAATTGGTGGATCGCTTGATGGTAATACTGGATTAAATGCTGTTCCTGTAGATGCAGGTTCATTTAGTGCTAGTGAATCATATGAAAATATCCTAGATACTGGAAGGCGTGGCTCTGAAGCAATGGATTTTTACGCTTATCAAGGTGTAGGTCTTTCAGAGATATCTTTTGATTTTCCTATGATGTATGGACAAAACACAACGCAACAGCATACTACTGGAGCAATTCTAGGTATTCTTCTAAGGAATATACTTGGAACTGGTGCAAACTCTGAATCTGCTACTGCAACTGCTCCTATTCGTGGAGTACAAGTTGGAGCGGTAGCCGCTACAGAAACCTATTTCAGACTTGGCTCATCTAAAGAATATTTGCATGTAGCAAGAAATCTTGTTGGTAGTAGCAAGGATGAACTTTACACAGGATGTAGAGTTTCTAGTATTACTATATCTGCCAATGCAGGAGAAGGTGCTGTAACTGTTTCCACTAGCATGACAGGATTATTGCCAACTATTGGAGCAGCTCAAACGATTGGAAGTAAGACCTTAAGCAATGATGTTGCAATGGGTTTTGAAAATACAAGACATGCTACAGCTAGAAATCAACCATTTATATTTGGTAACTCAGTTTATAATGCCACAGCAACCGATGCCGCTAATAGATTGATATCTACTGAAATAACACTCTCAAGAGAAGTTAGTACTGTATATACGTTATCAAATTCCCAGAGTCCTAATGATATATATTTAGGCCCCCTAGAAGTTACGTTTAGTTGTGTCGCAGAAGTTGCTACAGCAGACCTAGATGATTATCGAGCAGGAACTATTGGTAAAACTTTATTCTCCTTTTCTTCTGGTAATGCAACAGCAGATGTAAATAGCAAAGAACTTGTTATTGGAATGCAAAGCACAACTCCAATGGAAGCACCATTAGAACTAGATACAAGCGGTGCTTATACTACAGTTTCTTATTCTGGACGAGCATTAGCTACAACAAGTGCATTAGCAATAAGTGGTGATACTTATGCCACTACTCGCACTCCTGTTGAGGTGTTGATCATGGATAGATCACATGGCACTTCAACTAACGTTCCTAAGTATCAGTAGTCTCCTCTCTCTCGCAAGATAGTATTGACGAATATTATCTTGCTTTAATTAAAGGTTACAGTAATGGTGCAAGGTTTACAGGTTACTCAAGATGAAATAATAGATGAATTAGAAAGAGAAGGATATTCTCTCTCTAGAAGAACTTTAGGATACTGGAGAGGTGAAGGTCTATTACCTCCATTAGAAAGAGAAGGTCAACAGTATTACTGGAAAGGAGAGATATTAGAGAAAGTAAGGACTTTATGTAGCAAGAGAGAGAGATCAGAAATTCTATATTCTTTTACCTTAGAAGGGACAAAGTTCGAGGTAGAGAAGCTAGAAATTAAACGAATACATGGAAGCCTTAAAGTGATATCACATTTATCAGATGGGACTTTTATGGTTAAAACAACGAGAGAGGAATCGGTCAATGCCATTACCAAAATCTAAGATTCGTATTACATTAGACGAATTAGATGCACCTGAATTTTGGGTAGATATACGTCTATTGCAAGGAATGAAGTATGCAGATGTGAGAAATATATTTGGTGAAGATAGAGATGAAGACAAAGATGATTCTGCATATGTAGAGCAAATGATGGAAAGAATGATTATAGAATGGAATATTCCAGAAGAGGAAGGAGGCCCAGCTATGCCTGTTCCTTCTCAGGATATTCAAAGTGTAGGGAAATTACCTAATACATACGTTAACTATATTATTGGGAGAATGTCATCCGATGTTTATGGTAATGTCCCAGATACAGCGGATTTAGAAGAAACCTCATAGCGTCAATGACATCCTCTAAAGGAGGACAAGGGATTCCACCTGAGATGTGGGACATATCCCTTGCTGAACAATTAAATACTACCCCGTGGGATGTTAGAGAAAATGCAACACTTTGGGATGTTATGAGGATGAGAGAATGGGTTGTAGCAAAGAACGCTAGAGAAAGAGTATCTAACCAAAGGGCAAGAGCAGAGACAAATAGAACAAATAGTTCTAGGAGTAGAAGACGTAGATAATGCCATCAGCACAATTAGGCGTTAATGTAGTAATAACTGACAGGACTGCAAACTTCCTTGATCAAGCATCTGTTGCTTTATCAGATCATATGGATGACGTAGGTGCTGATATTGTTTTAGAGATACAACGTATCTTACGTGATGCTTACAATAAACCTCAGAAAAAAGGTTTTAGCGGATTAGGTGGTAATAGATCAATTCGTACAACAGGGGGTATTGGTGATGCAATAGAGACTGGATGGTCAATATCCGCAGACAAAGCGTTTGTTAGGATCGTCTGGAGAGATAATGGTGGAGCAACTGCAAACTCTGGAGAACCATTCAGTAAGGTTTATTATCTTTCTAAAGGAACATCTCCTATTAATGTTTCTTCTATTGATCCTAGTACAGCATCTCCAAACTTCTTAGGTTATTCTGCGAAATCAGGAAATCAGACTGCTATTAACTCTTTAAAATCACAAGCCCCAATGGACTATAAAAAATATGGTCAGAGTCCTAAACTATGGATAGAAGAGCGTGGTGAATTTACAGAATCACATACTGAATTAGGTACGTTTGCACAGGGAATAGCAGAATGGATGCAATGGAAAGGGTGGATTGGAGATGATCCCTTTAGTGATGTTGGAGATAAATCTGCTTTATATGCAATGATGAATACTATAGCGAGTATTGGAGCACAACCTGCCAACCCTCCTTTTGTTGGGAATAATCTTTTATCAGGAGACTTAAGGTCACCTACAAAAAAATTAATTCAGTCAGTCAATAGGGTTGTTGAGCATTATTTCAAAACAGGATTTACCAATCAAATACTTCGTTCAATTGCCCCAGCTAGAGAAACATATAAGCGATCTTGGGGAACACAAATATCTTATCGTGATCCAAGTACAGGTAGATTCACAAAAAGACCGCAATAAGGATTTTAAATGAGTACATCTGGTGGTGGTACTAACATAGAAGTTAATGTTGATGCTTCTCAGGCTATACAGTCATTTGAAAGACTCAAAACTGAGTATAGAGAATTACTTGCTGAATTGCGTAAAGGTTCAGCAACTACTGGTAAAGGAAGAGGATTTGAAAAGGTTGAGGCACAAAGAAGATTATCAGAAACTGCTGAACTTGAAGCACAGGCTTTATATGAGTCAGACCCAGAAGGATTTGCACATCTTGAGCCTACAGGGGGAACAGAAGAAGAACCTCCTCGTAGTTTAACTACAGGTGAAGCAGGAACTGTTGCAAGGGGAGCCGCCGCTGAAGTAGATAAAGAAATCATAGCTGAACAAAAATTAATTCAGACTATAGAAGAAAAAAAACAAGCAGATAGAGAAGCTGCTGAAGAATTAAAAAAGAAAGCAGCAGAAGAAGAAAAACGTGTCCAACAATTAGCTGAACAAACAGCCCAAGAACAAAGAGCAAGAGAAGCAACAGCAAGGAGAACAGAGACAGAGAGACAAGCCACAGTTGAAAGAAAAAGACAGCAAACAGAAGAACAAAAACTTTCGACAACTGCACAGAGATTAATACAACAATCTACTGATATGTCTCGAAAGCAGAGAGAGTTAGGAGTTAACTCTGGAATAAATGCTTCTGCTGTTTTTAAACTTAGAATTGAACTTGAAAGATTAATTGGTACTGAACGAGCAAGGATTGTATTAAGTAAAGAAACTATCGCTTCATTAAATCAACAACAAGCAAAAATGAAAGAACTTGAAGCGGAAACAGCAAAGTTAAACAATCGTATGACTTTTATGAAAGGGTCAACGATAGGAACACAAAATGCAGTACGTGGATTTGGAGCTGCTGCTCAAGGTTCTATGCTTGGATTAAGTGCTATGAATGGGGATGTTATGGGACTGGCATTCTCATTAATCTTCTTACAATTCTCTGCCTTGCTTCCAGTTACATTGGGTGTAGCAGCTTTGGCTGTTGGTGGTGGACTAGCATTTAAGTGGGTTAAGAAATTACTTGATGAACGTAAAAAGATGAAAGAGTTAGGCAATAGCTTTTTTATAGTTACACGTTCAATGGAGTCTATAGACTTAGCAAGAGAGCGAGCAGCAGGAATTGTTAGTAGGCTAAACCTAGAGGAAGATGATGCAAAACATGCAACCGATGCTCTTGTAATTGCACAACAAGCATTAAGAGCTAAAGGTATTGAACCCACAACAGATGCCTTACGAGTTGCCCTAGATACATTCTTAATTGCAAGAGCAACTGGACAGGAATTTGAAGAAGCTATTAAGGGATCAACTGACGCAACCGTTAATTTTGCTGATAGTGGAATACCTGCTTTTAATGGTGTTCAAATGAGTATGGAAGAGTTAAAGGAAAGAGGGGGAGCCGCCCTTAACATTTTGAATGATATTGCAGGAACAGGATTAATTACAGTAAGAGATATTAAAAAAGAATGGGAAGAATTAGGAAACGTATGGCCGGATGTATTAAGAGATGTGGATTTAGATGCTTTTTATACAGATATTTCTAATAGGGAAAAAGAGGGGGGAAAGTGGGCATTATGGTCAAATGATATAGATAGAATTAAAGATAAGATTACAGAGGCAAGTGGGGAAACTGGTTGGTTTAAAACAGGGGTAGATAGTATTAATTCTGCTTTTGGAGAGATAGATTCATCGTCTATCGGTGAAGGTGGAGTAGTTGATCTTAATATAAAGAACTTTCAAAAAACTACTAAAGAAGCCCTTGAGTCAAATCAATATATTCTTGAAATACAGAAAGTTTCTAATGCTGCAAAAATGAGTGCTAGAACAGGAGGGTTACCCAAATTAGAAAGAAAGTATGAGGATATATATGACAGGACAATGGATATCATTACTGCTCATGAGGATTTAAAAGAAAATCTAGATGATCCTCAATCCTTAACTAATTATCTGGAAAGTTTAAATAACTTGTCTACAATCATTCCTGCAATATCACAAGGCTTTAGTGGCGAGGGTGAAGGGGGATTATTTAGGCATGGTGGAAATTATAATATTAATATTAACGTAGAAGGCAATATGGATGAGCGAACCGCAAAAACTGTAACGTCTAATATTGTTAATCAAATTACTACTATCAATGATTCAAGTGTTGGAGCTTTATAGTGGCAATTAGTTTTACTATTGCAGGAATAGACCGTACTCCTTATATAGATTATCAATCTGTATCTATACAAGACAGCATGGAGTCAGCCGCTGATAGCTGTACTTTTACAGTTCGATTTCAAACATCAACTCCTTCTGTTGGTAATGAAATTATTATTACAGATGGCTCAACTAAAGTATTTGCTGGAATTATTACTGAAATAGAAAGAGTTATAGGAGAAGGTAATAAAATTACTGAGTACAGGTGTACTGCTAGTGATTATACGATTATGTTAAATCGTAGATACCTAAATAAAGTCTATGCACCAAATGCTGTTTCTAGTGGAGATAAAAACTCTCATGGAATGATTGAAGATATACTTTATGATTTGAGAGCAGCTTCAATTGGGGATAACCCTGTTGGTGATTACTACTATAACTCTTTCTACAACAATGTAGATGCCACATTAGATGATGGAATAACTTACGCCATACAAATTGGCCCAGAAGTTCGACAGCAAATTTTTCAACGTATACCTCCATCTCAAGCTATTACTAACCTAGCACAACGTACAGGATATGTATGGTGGATAGATTTTGATAAGAGGTTAGTATTTAGACCATCAACTACAGTATGGTCAGACTTCTTACCTATCGTTAATGGTAACTTTGCACTTCATGTAGAAACTAATTTTAGTAATTACTATGACCTTAATTTTGAAGAATCTATGGAAGGCATAGGAACTAAAGCTATTATTAAAGATGCAATTGTAAGAAGTCCTAATGTAACTACTGATGAAGCACCCCCAGATGGTGGTGTTGGGGAAACTGGAATTACTGCAAACCAAGCCATTAAAGGTTTTAGGTTTAACTTAAAAGAAAGACCTTTTTCTGAATTAGATATTACAAATGTTAGAAGAGATCGAGGTGGGGTTATAACTGTTCTTGATCAAAGTTTAGATGGGATATCTAGAGAAGTAGATGACATTACTCCTGATGATGGAAATACTTGTTTTATATATGTTGGTAAGCAAGGTACTAAAAATAGTTATGTAAGATTTATTCCTGATACATTACAAACAGGTGATAAGTTTGATGTTACATATAACTATGAGAAGATAAACGAACATGAAGGATTGGATGTTAATAGGATATCTGACCTTGCACTAGCAACAGGTGGAGATGGTGTTCATGAATTTGTATTTTCAAAAGGTTCTGAAATAGCTGTTACTGGAATAGAAGGACTAGATGAAATTGTTGAAATGCTACTTGATAGAAAAAGCAAGATACTTAGAAGGGGATCATTTTCATCCTTAACAAAAGGTTGGAAAGCAGGACAAATGTTTAACCTTGTTTGGGATCAAGAAGGTATAGATGAAACGATGTGGGTTATTAGTGCATCAAAAACTATTGTAACCCCTGCTGATGATCCAACTTTAAACGATAATATATTTGAGACACAAATAAATTTTTCAAATATACCTAGAGGTTTAAGACTCTAATGTCAAATCAAAATAACATTAATGATGCAAATACTTTAGCAACGTTAATAGCTAACCTGTATGCAGAAACATTTGCATCTACACCGTCTAATCCAAATACACCTATTAATAACTCACAGCATTTAAGAAGAGATTTGTCTTTAATTGATTCAATGAAAGTTAGGCAACCAGATATTACAGGATTTACATATATATGGGGTAGCGGTGGAGTATCAGATGAAGCCGCTACTGGAACAGTTAACGTTGCAGTTCGATGGGGATTTACAGGATTTTATTCATGAATACACGAAATAACTTTATAGACCCTTTTGCAACTAAAGGATATGTTCATTGGGAAATTACCGATGAGAACGGTAAGGTAAAAAGGCGTGGAGAGGGAATGGGTTCTCAATGGTGGTTGAGGTGGATTCCAAGTTTTATTAGAAGAGTATTACCCTTTGGGAAACAGAATGCTGTAGTTGATTCAGCTAGAGCAAGTTTAGCAAGCATGTTAACAGGAGCTTCTATTACACCACCTTCTTATATTATGGTAGGAACTGGAACTAATCCTGTCGCAGGTGGAGACTTAACCCTTCAAACTCCTCTTGCTTATACAGGATCATCATATGGAAAGGCAGTAAGTTCTGCTTCTGTGTTTAGTCAATGGACTGCTCGTTTCATTGTTTCATTTGGTACTACTGAAATTACTACTGGAGGGTCTAACGTAAATGTTAAAGAAGCAGGTTTATTTACTGGAACAGCTACTGATAGCACCATGTGGGCTAGAGTAAACCTTGATGTTACAAAAGCCCCATCAGAAAATCTTATAATATACTGGTATATAACTTTTGAAAGGAGGTCTGGTTTGGCTATTAAAACTGGTTCAAGTGTTGCCACAACTGGCAATATTACACAGAATACAAGTTCTGCTTTAACATTTGCCTCACCTGTAACAATTGTAACCATTCATAATGATACAGGTGGTAGAGCATACTTTAAATTTAATGAAGCATTAACTGGAACTCCACCTACTAATTTTGATCTTTCCCTAGAGGATGGTCAAAGTTGGTGGCTATCTGAAGAAGAAATAGAGATTAGTGCAATTCATGCGTATGTAACATCAGGAAATGTTACCATGCCAAGTACTACACTATCAGTTAGGGGTTGGTAATTTATGGCTATATCAATATCTCCTTCTGCAACTTATGTTAACCAGATATCTTCTAATACCTTTGATGTTACTGGTGGCAACTTTAATTTAAGTGCTGTTAGTGGTAACGATGTAAAGATTACCTATCTAGTTGATAGCGTAATTAAATATGTTGCTGGAATAGACAATAGTACAACCAATGATGATTGGGTGCTTAGTCAAGGAACTACACTAGGAACAAACAATAGAATTATTATAGATGGTAGTTCTGGTGATGTTTCAATTCCTACTCTTGGATTTTCTTCTGGATTTAGTTGCTCAATATCAACTGCTGATACAGCGATTTTTACAGCAACAGCAGACCTAACTACGAATGATCCTGTACTCACTCTCTCTGCTCCTGCAACAGACTCTGCAACCGATCCATTCCAATGGAATACTGCTAATGCTATTCAATGGGCAATAGATAATACAGCTAGATTAAGAATTAACGATGACGGCTCTATGGACATGATAGGTGCTGTTAACGTTACTGGTAATGAAACAATTACTGGTAATTTATCTTTTGATCAAAATGCAACGATAATGGCAACAGGTGCTAATGTATTAACTTTAGCAGGGAACATGGTGGTTAACCCTACACTTGCAACAGTAACCACAGAAAGTTCTCAAATGTATATACGTGGAACAACTAGCGTTACTGGTGGCACTAATGACCATAGGCTTTTAAAAGTTGGTGGAACAGATGGTGGCATCACAATAAATAATGGAAGTAACACCCATGCACAGGTTGCATCCTTAGTTGTGAATGAGCCTAATATTACTCTTACATCAGGAACTGTCACTAATGCAAGTACGCTTTATATAGCGAATGCTCCAACTGAAGGTACGAATAACTATGCATTATATGTTGATGATGGTGCATCAAAGTTTGATGGAACAACCACATTTGTTGGAGATTCTAACTTTGAATCTAAAGTAGGGATTGGAGTAGCAAGTCCAACATATGATTTAGATATTGGTGCTACTCAAACTATACGTATTGCAAACAATGCAGATGTTGATCGAGTGTTAACCTCTGACGCAAATGGAGTAGCAACTTGGGTAGCGTCTTCAGGTGGTGGAGGTGGTGCAGGAACAGCATTAGCTTTGACGTTACTTTATAGCACAGCTTATGGTTTTTATGGGGCTCACACTCATTAGTTTATAAAAGTTAGGAGAGAGTTATGGCAAATCCAAATATCGCAACTATGGCTGATATGACATTAGGAAAACTAAAGTGGACAGTAAGTTCTAATCAGCCTCTTATTGGCATAGACCCTGCAACTAATAATAACCCTGTTTTAACTACTTGGTCTGTTTCTAATCAGTCTTATAACCATAAACAAATAAGCATGACAGTAGCTGATCTTAGTAGTTTTTCTAATCAATCTGATTCCATGCTAGTTATGACTAGTGCAAATAATAGATTTGGAATACGTACACCAACCACTCCTTCTAACGAACAGCCAAGTACTTATTTCCCAAGATGGGTTCCGAATAGTACAAATCAGCCAGAGTATTTTGTCCCTCATCCTTCAGAGGTTCGGACTAATAGCGGTAATTTCGGAGATAACTTCGATCTGTTTTATCTAATGAATCCAACTGCTGGAGCAGGTACTCTATATATAGAGTACTACGGTTATCATGGTGGATATGGATGGTATACATATTGTTATGGTGGTTTAATTCAAATTGCTAACACGAATGGAGCAGCGAATCCGTTTAGGGTACAAAAAGATCAACAAGTTTGGTCAGGTCATACTGAAATGTACCACTTAGAAGATTCAACCAATTATAGTGGTTATTATTATGATGGCTACACTCCACCTAGTTCTTCATATACTTCTGTAGCAAACTCATTTTTAGGAGCTGAAACAGCCCCCGGTGATTTTGTTTTTTCATCTTCATATGGAGGTAGTGACGCAGGTAGTAGACAAGATATGGATCATCCTGATGGTGCTACGATGAAAGTTATTTTTAATGGGTACTATAGTTGGAACTCTAATAATTACTTTGCGTATAGAGCCGCTTTAGGTAGCAGAACAGACATGAGAACCAATGGAACTCCTGCTAGTTCAGGAAATAACTGGAGAAACCATAAAGGTTTTGTCCTAAAGGGAGCAGACCCTAAACCATTATTTACGGTTACTCCTCCAACGGCAGGTGGAATAAATCAAGTTGTAAAAATTAATCAGATAGTTGCTATTAATCCAGAAGCTGATGGGATGCAAGCTGAACTTAGTTTGTCAGGACTGCCAACAACATTTGAGGATTCATCTGGAGATGAGTTATTCACAATTCCTGCTGATATGCCTTTATCGTCAACAGTCCCATTCAAAAAAGGTATTGTTGCAACAACCAATGGAACTGATTGCATAGATCGACCTTTTTACATGCCAGCAGGTTCAAGCCTAAATTGTGTTGTGTCTGCTCCGGGAGCAGAGTCTGCTTCTGATTGGAAGAGCCTTGATTTAGTTATTGATTTTGAAGTTATACAGTCATAGGGGTATAGAAATGGTTAATTTTAATAACTGGGAAATAACAACTACCTTTACTCCACGTTCTACAGCGTTAGGATATGGGGCAGATGGAGGTGGAAGGTGTGATTGTTCTGAGGGTGATTCGTCAACAGGATGTACGTGTTTCTCACGAGGAGTATGCGATTGCACTTGGAACGTTGACGCAGATGGGAAAGCCCTAAGTGAAGGAACTATTATGTGGCATTGTGGATGTAGGATTTGTCCTAATATGGACAATGGAGGTCTTTACAACCCACCACATAATAAAACAGGAGCATTTGAAGGTCAGACTTCTTTACAACAATTTCCCTTTATGAATGTTCCTGAAGAAGAAAGTGATACAGGTACATGGGATGGAGTACATACATCTGATCTACCTTGTATATGTGGATCAGTACGAGGTCACCTTTGCACGACCTGTGATGAATGTGCTTGTAAATTATAATAAAAATATGATGTAACTTTCGCCTAGAGTAATAGAAGTAAGGGAGAAATCCAATGAGTTGGATGGGGAAAATACGACCACAAGTTTTTATGGCAATTATTGCTTTATCTGCTATTAGTATTATGGCATTAGTAATGGATATAGATGGAAGTATGATTGCAGTTGCTACAGGTTGTACAGGTGGGATCATAGCACTTGGTATGAAATTACTTGAGGGTGAATGATGCTTGAGGAAGATGAAATGGTAACAGCAACCAATAGGGTTGAAATATTGTCACGCCTAGATAAGATTGAACAAACAATTCGTATATTAAAAGATAATCATTTAAGTCATATAGAATCACGATTGATAAGGTTAGAAGAAGGGCAGAGTTGGGTGAAAAATCTCCTTCTAGCTGTAATAGGAATAATAGTAGCTTCATCCATAGGAATAGTTTTTAGCGTTAGGTGGTGAAACATGAGTCCACGAATATTGATTGCATT
>Ga0310345_10004440_pt1 | contig 12720 bp, 8 predicted proteins | sample HC15DNA20500_MG_FD_204667 | JGI IMG/M metagenome (GOLD analysis project Ga0310345, IMG submission 204667) | Marine microbial communities from station ALOHA, North Pacific Subtropical Gyre - HC15-DNA-20-500_MG | ecosystem: Environmental > Aquatic > Marine > Oceanic | place: Pacific Ocean: North... | reverse complement strand
GTGGGTTTTTTTGTTGCCTATCGGTTATCCGGTGGGTTTTTTTGTTGCCTATCGGTTATCCGGTGGGTTTTTTTGTTGCCTATCGGTTATCCGGTGGGTTTTTTTGTTGCCTATCGTTTGCGGATAGATGGCCAAATGAGAGCAGACGCAAGAATGAAGATAGCGAGAACACTTGTAATAGATACAGCCAGACCATTGTCGGAAATGAATGCAAAAAAGATGCCACTAAACAGAATAATCAACGCAATGGTAGCTGCAATGGAGATCCGCCATTCTTGTGCGCTGGGGCGTACGTCCTTGCGTGACAATTCTGACATTCGACGTGCGATCAACTGGGTGATCAGTGTGTCCAATTGGTGTACGTCTACCAGTGGTCGTATATCGTCCTGTGGACGATCAATGGTCGGGTGGTCGGGTGGCGTCGCTATCGCACGTTCTGAGGCGTCCTGATCGGCTTGGAGGCGATCAGGTAGGCGATCAGTTGGAAGGGTGGCTGGAATAATAAGAGGTTCGCTACCTGGCTCTGACAGTTCAAGTAGTAGGACTGATCGAGTAAGCCCTGGACTGCTCTGTAGTCGAGAGAAGATGGCATAAATCGTACGTAGATCGCCATCAGTGAACGTCCTGGTCGTTCCTGGTCGGCTTTTGTAGTCTGGTAGGTGATCATCGAACTGATCGGCGATCCGGCGAAGGGTGCCAGTGGAGATCAGAAGCAACTCTTTTGCTTGTTTAACAGAGTATTGATCGGGCATGGTAGGCGATCCAGTGTGGACGATCGGGATGATCGGGGTGATCGGATACCCCGCTGATCAGATAGGAGATTTACAGTATGACACAGACAGGACGAACAGCGCAAGCGGAAATTGTACAGTCTGGGCGAGATATTGTTTCTGGGCCAAATATGAAGTGGATGACACCAGAACCGGATCATTTCCCGATTGAACAAATGATGGATGGACAGCCACCAGCAGCACTGACAACGATTGATCCGGCACTGACACTGGGGGCGGTGTCTGGCTCCGAAAGCTACGAAACGCCAGTCAACAACGCCAAAGAAATGCTACTGAGGATGATCCCGTTTGCAATTGCCTGGGCTTTACTTACCTGGGGGATTGTGTGGGTTCTGCAATTATCCGCCCCGTTTTTTCTGCTGGTTTTTGTAGTTTTAACCGCGGGCAATTTTTGGAGAATGAACCTGGACGGTCACGAATATTCCAGGAATGGGTTAGAAAGATTCAGAGTAGAGGCCGCTACACAGGTTCGTCTAGACGAAAACGCAAAAGCTCACGAACTACGGTGGATGGCGTTAGATGGCTATCTGAGAAGCATAGAGAGAGGGCAAGGACAATGAACGTACTCACGGCGCTTAACGGTCTTATCCAGCCTGTAGAGGGCGTTCTAACGACTCAGGAATGGCAGGAACGGGCGCTACAGGCAGAAGCTAGGCTACTGCGAATTGCCAGCAAAACGACGGTGCTACAAACTGAGAATGGCCGCTTGCGTCACAACTATCAGCGACAGCACCCGACAGTCAGTCAAATCGTCCACAGGGCACAGTCAGACGTGCTGCTGATGTTTTGCCTGTTCCTGGCTGGCTTTGAGACGACGCGGGCGCACTGTCTTGACGAACTGAGAATCAGCAAACGGCGCTGGAACTGGACGCGGTCACTGGCGCAACTATCGGGCATTCACGACGGGGTCGACTTCTACACCCATCTATCTATACCAAAGGTGATTACCCGTCTCAGCGAGAGCGTAGCAGTCGTTGAAGAACACCCGGTATTGTTGCGTAGCTATATACCAAAGAATGGTAGGCCAGCACGGACAGCGGGCCCCTAGGACACTGGGATGCCAGGACAGTAGGACAGATGGACACCTGCCTGTAGCAGCCGAAAACGGGACTGTACACTGGACGGTCATTGCCGGGGGGGGTATGCGTTGATTGGGGGTAGGGCTGGGAATGGGGCCATTTGGCCCCATCTGGTACAGGTGAGGGTACCTACGGAAAGGCGATGCGGTATGGACTTGTATACAGCAATGGCGGGACGGCTGAATTTCCTGGACGCCATCGAGGGTTTGGTTCGGAGTTTGTTGGCCGGGGATGTGGTGAGCCATCAGATCTTAGTCCCCTACCCAACGTCCAGTTGGTGGGATGAAAACAATGTACCCTTCTGGAATATGGGCGATGTGAAACGGTTGTTGGCCGGATATCACGTCTACACCTACGCCCACGTTTTCAACGAATCAATCATCTGAACGCACGTCAAGCAGGATCAGGCGCGCTGGACTGAATATGTTTTGTTGCGGGCTGGGTGTCCGATGTTGATGGATACTGTAGACGAACGGAACATCGGATGGGCCGCTAACCCGGCTCACGGCGGCAAGATGCCCGCTCGCTGGGATGACAGAGAAAAGCACGTTGCGCCAGACTGGGGCGATGATTGATTTTGACAGATTGCCGATAGGCTAGGGCTGGGGTATGATTGGCCCACCAATAGCAAAAGCGCTCACAGGTTTGGCCACCCGAGCGCTTTTGCAGAAACATATACAACTGGCATAGAGTACACCGATCTAAACTTGGTGTCAAACCCGCCAAACTCATGTTTCTGCAAAAGCAATCCCAGACCAGACCCGCGGCGCATCGATGCGTTACGCGGGTTTTTTGTTTTCCAGGCTGGTTTGCAACTAATGGATTATCAACGAAAGGGTGGATTGATGGGCAACCAAAAAAGAATTATCGAACAGGCGGTCAAGAAAATACAGGACGAAATCCAACAGAAACGGATGGCATTGGTCATCAAAAAAGCAGCGAAGATAATGCAGAATTTGGCAGAGAAGGAACAGAGCACAAAACATCTACGCTCTGCGTTTTCTATACTCCCACCCAAACCGGTTACTGAGGTGACTAAAGTCCATCATCATTACCACGAAAGGCAGACACAACTGGACCCCTTTGACCAAGAGAAAGAGAAGCTACCCATCCCAGAGGGGAAAACAAAATACAGCCAAGAGAATTAGGATGAGATTTTTCAAGCAACAAGTGGAGCGGGGGCACAGCCTGATTACTATGAAATCGCCAAGTCGACCAGCAGGGCCTACCGCACAGTAAAGAATGAATACAGCAAGTGGAAAAACCGCAAAGAGAACAAAACGGCACTCTGAAAGTGACGTTTTGGCCCTAGACGCTGCGCACGGTCAGCAATACAATTGGTGCATGACTGTCACTCAGTTAGGAGGTGGACCGATGAAAGCATACACAAGCATTATGCTCCCCCTGGGTAAGGATGAATTTCACGCCCTGCGAGAAGCGTCAGACCGGGAATATTGACACCCCAAAGACCAAGCGCGGCACTTGCTGCGCTGCGCTCTGGGGTTGGATAGTCCACACGAAGACGTCAATCCTATTTACCAGACCGGTTTTGAGCAGAAAGAGGCGGTGAACCGATGACAGAACAAAAAAACGCCCCCAGCAGGCAGCTAGGGGCGGGAACGAAACTGGACTTTGGAGAACCGGTTTCTGTGCATAATGGTAGCACACCCGAGAGTAAAATTCAAGCATCACATTTTGACGTTGACGCCGCTGTGAGGGACGGAGTCATAACGCTTGAAGAAACCCCAGAGGAACGCCAGGCGGCTCTACTCGCTGAGGGCCCTCACGACGAAGGCAACGCCCAATGTACCAACCGGCTACACGGTGGGCGCTTCGCCGTCAATGATGCGCTGGGGTGGATGCACCATACAGGAACGCATTGGTCGACGGACGAAGCAGAGCAGGAAGTAGACCGGGCAATCGTTGACACCCTGGGGGCACGAGTGGCGGCGGCTTTCGCCGTTGACCCTGGGAGGTATGAAAAACTGATGAAGGCATGTGTGCCCAATCGGGCACGCGTGCAGGGCGCAAAATACCTACTGGGCAGTTTGGCGGTGGTACCCCTGGCCAAGTTCGACACTGACCCGGATATGCTGAATTGTAAGAATGGGGTGATTAACCTGCGCACCGGGGCGCTTATAGAGCATCACCCGGCGCAACACTACACCCACTGCGCGACGGTGGAGTATGACCCAAAAGCAGACCAAGACAAGTGGCTGGCCTGGCTGACCGAGACTGTCGGCGCAGAGATGGCCGATTGGCTACAGATGGCCGTGGGCTACAGCCTGACCGGGCATACCAGAGAGGAAGTGCTTTTCTATCTGTTCGGACCGTCCAGAGCAGGCAAAGGGCTTTTCTCCGAAGTCCTGTTAACACTCCTCAATAAGCCGGTAGCAACGTCGGTCAACTTCGACACCTTCACTGCCCAGCGAACCGGCGATAGTCAGAACTTTGACCTTGCTCCTCTGCGCACTACAAGGCTTATCGTTGCCAGCGAAAGCAATACATACGACCGCTTCAACGAGGCCAAAGTTAAAGCGTTGACAGGCGGTGACGAAGTGTACTGCGCATTCAAACATCGGCAATTCTTCTCCTACAGACCTGCATTCAAAATCTGGCTATTGAGCAATCAGCCGGTGAACGCTGACCCGGATGATGATGCGGTTTGGGGCCGGGTTCGTCTTGTCCACTTCCCCAAAAGTCATTTGAACAACGAAGACAAAGAGCTGAAAGAACGGATGAAGTCACCGGCAAACCTGCGCGGCGTCCTGGCCTGGGCAGTGGAAGGGGCGCGGCGCTGGTATGACCTAGGGCCAGATGGCTTGCCAGACCCAAGCGCAAGTCAAGCACTCCTGGCAGAGCAGCGGAGCGAACTGGACAACGTGAGCGCGTGGCTGGATGAATGCGCGAAGGTCGACGCTGATGCATTCTGCACGAACAAAGACACCTATAGTAGCTATCGGTATTGGTGCGAAAGCAACGGGATCACACCCAAACAACAAAAGGGCTTGACGCAATCATTAGAACGTAAGGGCTACAAACGGACAATGAGACGCACCGAAAACGGACGAAACAGAGGCTTTTTAGGGTTTTCTGTGTCTTTTGCCTAGTACGCGTCAACACGTCAACACTTGTCAACAGATAAATTAGACTTTCTTGTAAATTTTTCGCATATGGAGAAAGGTGAAAAACAGTGTTGACACCTGTTGACGTGTTGACGCGTAGGAAAAAACAGAAATGCAGACAATTGACACTAAAAAGATACATCGGGGCACGGCTGGCTCTGTAAGTGAAAGCGGGAGAAACGCGAATGAGTAGACTATTCAAGAATAGAGTCAAAACACCTGGTGCGAAATAAGGTTATGACTCTACCAGCCTGTCGGAGAGAAGCCTGTTGACTGTTAGATCACCCCATTTTAGCTCGCTATCTAGCCTAAATGGGGCGAAATGCACCGTTTTGACCGGAAAATGAGTAAAATAGGGATGTTGAACGTTACTACTCAGCCACTATATAGCGGATTAGATTGCTCCAAAAACACAATATGTAGTAATTTTCGTTTCATATAACAATCGTAGAGATACACATCGCGATGGTTACGTGAAAATCATAGCATAATATGTTGTGCTTATAAGATACAAACTACTACATATTGTGGTTGTATGACCTGAGTAGTAACTGTTGAACCTTACTCCGACAGACTGCTAGAGCGAACAAACAATGCACCTCTGAAAAGAGCTTATTTCGTACCAAGTCTATTTGTTTTGGGAGGTGCCAAATGGCAAAAAGCCGAGTTTTTTCCGAAAAACTCGGCTTTTTGTCCCTATCGCTGCACCGCCGGCAGGAACAACTGCATTGTCGGCGCTGTTGTTCCTGCTCCGCTTAGAACCGCGAACTCTGTGAAGTGGTCCAGTTTGATGAACAGGCACTTGCCGCTCTCGTCTACTTTTGTCTCCACAGAGACCCATTCCTGTTTCTCTTCGTCATAGAAAGCCAATTCCAGTTTGGAGATATCGCCCAGTTCCTTCAATTCGTCGTCGCTGAAGCAGACTTTCAGTACGTAGAAGTCTTTGAACTGGCGAACCGCGTTGCCTTCGCTGTCGCTGGCGTCGAGCAGGAAACTGCGCAGGGGCATCTTGCCTTCTGGCACATCCACCGTCGGGCTGACCAGTTCGGTGTGGACGATCTCCACTTCCTTGTCCACCGCGTTGGGCGGGAATTCGACGACTATTTTCTTCTCCTCGTCCTGAATTGTGCCGCCATTCTCCGGGGTTACTTGGCCACTGGTCTGCTTTACCCGTAGCTGCACGGGAATCGCGCCGGGCATGTCCGCTGAGAACTGGACCGGGCGGTCCGGGTTGCGGTCAGCTAGGAAGCGCAGGCTGGCAATCCCCTTCTCTACTGTGCCGCGCGCCAGGGGCTTGCCGTCCTGCAGTGCGGTGATGACCGCGCCCTCTACCGGGTAACGCAGATTCCACAGATGTGGACCTATCCGTTGGGGGATGGCCTCGAAGGGTAGTACAATATTCCACGGATTGCCTGTGTGCATTTCCATCGTGGCGTCGCCGAAGAGGTGGTAGATGATCAGATTGGTGTCGGATTTCTCCTCTGTCACGCTGCCCGCGGTCTGGGCCACGCCGATCTGGCTGACCATATAGGCTTTGCCGTAGTTCAGGATGTCGCCCAGCCGGGTGATGGATGTGCCCGTGCCGTAGCCAGGCACAACGTCCGTCCAGGTGGCGTCGAAGAGACCGCGGGTGAGGGCGTTGTTGGCCCAAGTGGGGCTGACCCGGCTGGCGGCAAAGATGCCCGCCGCGCCGCCGTCGGCCAGTTTCAGAATCTGCTCGGCGAAGTAGCTGCCGCTGGCCCCGCTGCCGTCGGTCTCGTTGTCGAAGTAGCCCGTGGAGCAGTTGATGCTGTAGACGACCGGCGTCCGGCTGCCGTTGGTCAGGCTGCTTAGGTTGCTCGCTTTGAAACTGGGGTGTGACCAGCCGTTGGAGGAGCCGTGATCCCGGTGGTAGACCAGCATCCGGCCGGCGTTGATGGCGTCCACAATGTCGGTGGTGTCGCCGTCCCAGGCGTAGCCACTGGCCGTATTCAAGGCCGCGGGCAGGTCAGCGCCGTTGTAGTAGTAATTGGGCGTATTGCTGGCGTCGGCGTTCGTTGTGTAGATGCGTTCGACGGTGTAGCTGCTCTTTAGCTCGTCCCGCACGAATTCGGATGTTTCCACGTAGGCCCGTTCGTCCGTGCCCGCGCTGGCCCCGTCTTTGCAACATTGGAAGTAGCTGGCGAAGGTCATCGTATTGTAGTAGCTGGCATTGGGCAGAATGAACATTGGCGGCGTCTTCTCGTAGGCCACGATTTTGTTGACCACTGCCTCGGCTTCGGCCAGTGTATCCACTGGGATACGTCCCAGGGCCAGGTCGGGCATCAGGTCTGCGTTGTCCATCAGGCTGTAGTCCAGGTCCGTGCCCGCAGCCGCAGTGTAGGCCGTGGCCCGGTAGAAGGGCGGGATATGCTCGGCATCGCCGAGCAGGTTTACGTAGGACGGGCGCACCAGACAGTTGTTGTACTTGTTCCGGATGTAGGCTTGAATCTCCTCTTTAGTCACGCCCGCCTTGCCCGCACCGGTCTCCACCACCAGTGTGGAGATGCCGCTGGTGCGTTTCCAGTCGGCCAGCGTATCGGCCGCGCTGCGGAAGGCCGGGTCAGTGATGATGAGTAGTTCTGCGCCCAGGCAGACGATAGGACCGACAATCTTCCAGTCGCCCACATATTGGGGCACAGCCTGCCAGTTGATCACCTGGGCGTAGGCGCTGCCGCCACTCTCGAAGGGATTACGAACCTCGCCGGGCAAGAAGATGCCCTCGCCACCCTCGAATTGCACAGTGAATTCCAGCCCGGTGTAGGCGGTGAAGCGTTTGCTGGCCGGGTCGTACTGGCCCGCGGCCATCGCGATCTGCACCAGGTCCAGGTCGCGCATCCGCCCTACTTTTTGGATGCTCACCGGTTCTGCCGGGAAGACTGCTTTGCCGCTGTAGGCTTCGGTGTCCAGCGCCCAGGCCGGGTTATCAAAGACTGAATTGTCCGGCTCGCCCTGATCGTGGGGCGGGTCCCCGGGGTGCTTTTCCTGGGCCAGACCACTGTCCACGGACTGGGGCTGGGTCGGGTAGAGTATTACATCGGTCATCCACGGCCCGGTCTGCACTTGGGGCGTTTGCAACAGCACCTGCGCGCCCCGGGGCACAGCCAACAGACGGCGATAGACCGGCACGTCGGGCTGTCCGATGTTGCCTGCATTGGGTTCCAGACTGGGCACACCCACCTGCGCGTACTGATTGCCGTCACCGCCCTTTACCGGCCAGTATTGCAGCGGTGGGAACTGGATTTTGGCCGAGAAGCCTTTGTTATCGGATTGGATAACTTCCACGCCTACCCGGTCTTGACGGTTGAAGATGGGGCGATCCACATTTGTTTGGTCTTCCTGGTGCAGCTTGACAGAGACCGCGCCGGGCAGGCTGGCTGTCCATTGTACAGGTTTGTCCGGCTCCGGGGGGTTGATGAAGCTGATATCAGCCTTGCCGTCCTTCACAGTGGCCCGGCCCACAGGCACGCCGTTTTGCAGCGCGGTCAGGTTCGCTCCATTGACCGGATAGCGCACCCGCCAGCCGTTGGAATTGAACTGCTCAATCACAAGCAGGTCGCTGAGCCAGAATTTATGGGGGTCTTTCGTCCACATTTCCATCGTTGGGTCGCCGTAGATGTGATAGAGAATCACATTCATTGTGGCGCTGTCGGTGCTGATGCTGCCCGCGGTTTGAGCCACACCGATCTGCCCCCACAGGTAGCCCTTGCCGTAGTTCAGAATGTCGCCCAGACGGGTGATGGAATCAGCGCCGCCTTCGGGGGCCGTGCCCGGCCAGGTGGCGTCGAAAAGGCCGCGAGCCAGTGCGCTGTTGGCCCAGGTGGGGCTGTTGCGCACGTCACCGATGATGCCCACCGCGCCGTCGTCCTGACGTAGCAGAGACTCGGCCCAGTAGACGCTGCCGCTGCTGGTGTTGTAGGTGTTGTCGTCGTCCGCCGGGTCCCGGGTCTCGTTGTCAAAGAGGCCCGTAGCGCAGTTGATGCTGTAGACTACCGGCGTCAGATTGCCGTTGGTCAGGCTGGCAAAGTCGCTGGTGCTGAAGCTGGGGTCGCCCCAGCGGGTGATGGCACCGTGATCCCGATGGAGAACCAGGAAGCTGCCGTCGTTGAAGGCGTCGACCACATCGGTGGTGTTGCCATTCCAGGCAAAACCGCTACCCTTGCGTAGCCCTGCGGGCAGGCGTGTGCCGTTGTTGTAGTAGTCGGGTGTGATGTCCCGGGTGGTCGCGTTGTAGTAATCGCTTTGGGTTGGGTCGTCGTGATAGTCGTCGTCGCTAGTATAGATGCGCTCGACAGTATAGCCCTCGCTCAGCATCTCATCCCGCACGAATTCGGCGGTTTCGGTGAAGCTGCGCACGGCTGTGCCGTCGTTGGCCGCGCTGGCGCTACAGCACTGGAAATAGGCGGCGAAGGCCATATTCGTATAGAAGCTGTGCTGATTGGGCGGCGTCTGCTCGTAGTTAACGATTTTGTTGATGACTGTCTCGGCGTCGGCCAGGGTATCCACAGGGATGCGACCCAGGGCCAGGTCGGGCAGAATGTCACCGCTGTTCATCAGGGAATATTCTAGGTCCGAGCCAGGGGTGTCCGTGTCCCCGTCGCTCCAGGTGATGGTACGGTTGTACCAGGGTGGAATATGCTCGGCGTCGCCCAACAGCAAAACGTAGCTGGGGCGGATCAGGCAGTCGTTGTACTTCTCCTCGATGTAGGCTTTGATGTCAGCACGAGTGATCCCGGCGTCGCTCGCGCCTGTTCCTGTCTCGACGACCAGTGTAGAGATACCTTTGGCCTCTTTCCAGTCGTGCAGGGTGTCGGCTGCGTTGCGGAAAGCCGGGTCGGTGATGATTAGGTATTCCCAGCCAATGCAGACCCACTGGGTAAGGTCGCCGGGGAAGATGAATCGGTCTAGAATCTCGTAGTTGAGAACCAGACTTTCGACACCGGTAACCTGTCTATTGAAGGGGTTGATATCCCGTTTGGTGCGGAAGTAGCCCTTGCCACCCTCAAAATGCATGGAGATGTCAATGCTCTCGTAGAGGTGCAACACTTGCTTGCCTGTGTCATATTGACCCGCGGCCACAGAAATCTGCCAGAGTTCCAGGTCGCGCATGACGCCCAGCCGGTGAATTTCCACCGGATTCTCCGGGAATGTCTTGCCACTGGTGTAGGCTTCTTTGTCAAAGGCAAAGGGCGGGTTGAGCAGGTCTTTTTCTGACCAGTCGTCGTCGTTGCCCTGGGCTGTTGCCGCGTCCGCGCCTTCCGGCTGCGCAGGGGCCAGCAACACAGTATTCAACTGGCGCACTTTCATCGATGACTTGTCCAGCATCAGCGTAGCGCCCACCGGCACAGCGATCAGCCGGATGTAGATGGGCACATTGGGTAGACCGGGGGCCGTGCCCACTTGGTCGATACCGGGCACGCCCACCTGGCCGAATTCTTGCTGGTCGGGGCCTTGCACCTTCCAGAAATGGGCTTGGGGAAAATGCATGACTCCTTTAAAACCCTTGTCATCGTTTTGTTCCACGCTCACCCGCACAAATTCATCCCGATTGATGATGGGGAGGCTGGGGGGATCGTAGCTGGGCGGAGTCGGTTCGGTCGGGGCCAGCGGCGGTGCTTTGTCGTCCGAGAAGTAGAGGTCGTCAATGACCTCGCTGAGTGATGTATTGCCGTAGTCCAGTGTCACCCGGGTAATGCGGCCCGCGCTGTCGTACATCCCGATAAATTCGGTGTAGGATTCGGGCACGGGGGTGTTGGTCACTTGGCAGATGACGTTACCCGCGGCGTCGTAGCCCACCATTGCGCCAGGCAGGTTGGCGGTCGCGCCGTTGCCCATATAAAAACCTACGTAGGCTTTCGGGCTGTCGAACCAGAAGGTCAAAGGCAGGTTGGCACTGCTGCTGGGAAATACAGCGGAGTTGGGCGCTACGTTTGGCGCAGAGCGGGCAGTCGTCGGGTCTGCTGTGCGGTCGCCGTAGGTGATGACCCGTGTGTTGGTGGCGTCCATAAAGTGCAGGCCGTGGGCTGGCACGTAGTGCTCACCGACTGTCACCGCGTCAGCCAGATCGTCGAAATTCACCAGCACCCAGTTGGGTATTTGGTTTTCGTGAAAAAGCTCCACGCAGGAGCCCGGCTGGATGGGCGGGTTCTTGTCGCTGGAAAAGGTGAGATTGTCGATGGATTCGGAAAGGAGTGTGTTACCGTAGTCCAGCTCAATTTTGGCGATGCGTGCGGCGCTGTCGTAGACGCCGATAAAGAGCGGGTGGGAGGCCGGTACAGGGGAGAAGGTTTCGATGCAGAGCAGATTGCCCAGCCGGTCATAGACGCGCAGGATGCCGCCGATGTCTGGACCGTTGCCTGCGCTGTCTTTACCGTTGCCGGGGCGCATACCCACATAGGCCTGATCCGCGTCAAAGGTGATGACCATCGGCACGTTGGCGCTGGTGTTGGGCCATTGGGCCGAGTTGGTGGCCACATTGGGCTTGGAGAAGGACTTGCCCACGTCGTTTGCGCGGTCGCTGTAGGTGATGGCTTTTGTCGTTCCGTTATTTTCGAATACGACACCGTGGGCGGCCTGGTAGTGGTTGCCCAGGGTAAAGCCGTCGGCCAGTTCGTCAAAATTGAGGACTGTGCGGCTGGGGACTTGCGCCTCACCAGTGATGCGGGTGCAGGCGGCACTTGCCTGGGCTGACCGCGCCGGGTTGGCCGCCACAGGTGCGGCAGACGCAGGCAGGGCGCTGAGCAGTACGGAAAGCACCAGCGCCAGTACCAGGGCATAGGAGAGAAGTCTCTCGCGTATACGGTGTCGGGGGACGGGGGCTGTCATTGGCTTCTCCTGGATAGGTAGGTGATATGATGAAATATTCAAAACGTTCTGGGGACAGTGTGTCAGAGAATAGATCGGCGCGCGGTCGTCCACTCCGCATCCGCCATGTGATCTAGGGTACAAAGTCTCTCGTGTCCACGCTCCCGCGTGGGTACTCCAAACGGACGCTCCGCGTCCCAATGCTGTCTACACACCGACCACTCGACGCAGAGTGCCGCAACGCCGTTCCCACGCGGGAGCGACGGGAACGAGGGAATGGGATGTGATAAAATGGCTGGACGGCACGTGAAACGTTCACCACCTTCATTTTTTGAAAAATCGTCCAAATGTTCAATCCCGAACTCTCCCTGGAAGCGCTTAACGCCTTCTCAGCAGACACACTCGTTTCTACACTGGGCATCGAATTCACAGAGATCGGCCCCGATTTTATGGTCGCGCGTATGCCTGTGAACAGTCGCACGGTGCAGCCCTTCCGCCATTTGCATGGCGGCGCGTCGGTCTCCCTGGCTGAATCGTTGGGCAGCGTGGCCTCCTTTGCGCTGATCGATCCGGCCACCCACGTCGCGGTGGGGTTGGAGATCAACGCCAATCATTTGCATGGCGTGCGTTCGGGCCACGTCCACGCCACGGCCCGCCCCCTGCGCATTGGCCGCCGCACCCACGTCTGGGACATCCGCATTGTGGACGACGCCGAGCAGCTGGTCTGTGTTTGTCGCTTGACAATGGCGATTGTGGAGAGAGAGTGAACAGTAGACCTGATGCGAAATAAGGTTATGACTCTACCAGCCTGTCGGAGAGAAGCCTGTTGACCGTTAGATCACCCCATTTTAGCTCGCTATCTAGCCTAAATGGGGCGAAACGCACCGTTTTGACCGGAAAATG
>Ga0310345_10004439_pt1 | contig 12721 bp, 12 predicted proteins | sample HC15DNA20500_MG_FD_204667 | JGI IMG/M metagenome (GOLD analysis project Ga0310345, IMG submission 204667) | Marine microbial communities from station ALOHA, North Pacific Subtropical Gyre - HC15-DNA-20-500_MG | ecosystem: Environmental > Aquatic > Marine > Oceanic | place: Pacific Ocean: North... | reverse complement strand
GAGGAGACACCGCACGTGGATTTGTTTTTGATGGCATTCTTTCAACTTCGCAGTTAATTAGTCTTCTTTTATTACCTATTATTGTTGTCCTTTATTCAAAGCTACGACAAAACAATAGAATTAAGTCAGTCTAAAGGGAACGTAACACCCAGTTACTTACAATAATACTGATGGCTTTTTTTTCAGGTGTTCTAGAAATCATTAGTTTTGAAATTAAGATAAATTTTAGAAGCTATGACAACTTCTTTACTCAAAAAATCAGTAAAATCCCTCGGTCTAAGTGTACAGACATCTAACCGCGGGGACCGTTTAGATCGGTTTTTGATTAAACATTTACCTGAAAAAAGTCGTGCTAAAATTCAGGAATTAATCACAGATGGTTTTGTCTTATTAAATCAAAAATTGACTAAACCTAGCTACCGCTTAAAGGGAAGTGAAAAAATTCAGATCCTTCTTAGAATTTCACCTCCTACAACTACTATAAAGGCGGAGGCAATACCTCTAGACATCGTTTATGAAGACAGTGACATTGCTGTAGTTAACAAGGAGGCTGGCATGGTGGTTCACCATGGTGCCGGAGTAAAAAGTGGAACCCTAGTCAATGCCCTATTATATCAGTTACAACATCTTTCTTCGGCTGGAGGTAACGATAGGCCTGGAATTGTTCACCGATTAGACAAACAAACTTCTGGCCTGATGGTCGTAGCCCGTAATGACTTTAGTCACCACCATTTGTCTCGACAATTCCAATCTAGAGAAGTAGTCAAAAGGTATACAGCCTTAGTACATGGAATAGTAAGAAATGAGTCCGGTACTATTGAAAATCCAATTGGACGTGATCGAATTCGGCGAACTAAGATGTCTACACGTGCTAAAATTTCCAGAAATGCCCATACTGCTTATCGAGTTTTAGAACGATTTTCAGGACTAACACTTTTAGAAGTACATCTCAAAACTGGTCGTACTCATCAAATTAGGGTACACCTGAGTTCAATAAAATACCCTGTGGTTGGTGACACTCTATACGGGGCCCCAAGCAAATTTAATTTCTCTCACTTTAATTTCAATTCTTTCACACCAACTCGTAATTTTCTTCACTCCTCTTTCCTTAGCTTCTGTCATCCAAAGAATCTCAAGTTACTAACGTTTTCTTCCGCCCTACCTGAAGAATTAGAATATTTGCTTAAATGCCTTCGAAAATAATTCTGAGTTCTACTGAGCATAATCTCCTTTCTTTGCAGAGTCAGGGTTGACGGAAATGTAAGGCTTTTTTATACTCCGAAAGATAATACTTAAGAGCTAACTAATACTAATGAATTTTTGGCATTCAAATTGGGTTAAATTAATGGTGTTCTCTGGCCTAGTTTTACTAATAGGTCAGAACTGTATTACAAAATGGACTTTGAAAAGTTTATTTGCCTCTGATAACCCTAAAGAAATTATCTCCGTCGATGTTCAACTAGTGAATGTTCTTTTCACCGTAAGAGACAAAAAAGGCAAGTTCGTTTCAGATATAACTCCTGAAAGGGTTAAAATCTATGAAGATGGTAAACTTCAAAAGATCACTAGTTTTTCAAAAGAATTTGATCAACCACTAGCTGTTGCCCTTTTAGTTGATACAAGCTCTAGTGCCCGCGCTACCATTAAAGTTCAAAAAGAAGCAGCTATTGATTTTTTTCACAATACTATTAGTCGAAAGAAGGACAAAGGTCTTCTAATAAGTTTTGATTCTACTATAGAGGTCCTACAGGATTTTATTGATGACCCTGATCGACTTACTAGGGCCACAAAATCCCTTAGGATTGGTGGTGGGACTAAAATGTTTGACGCTATTCAATTTGCTTGTCAGGAAAAACTAGTAAAAGAAATTGGTATGAGACGTATCCTAGTTATTATTGGTGACGGTGATGATAACATGAGCTATGAAACATTAGATTCAGTTATCCAAATTGCACAACAATCAGAAGTATCGATGTATACAATTAGTACTAATAGTAGTGGTTTCTTTGGAATGTCAGAACCCAAACAGGATAAGATCTTAAAGAAACTAGCCCTCGCTACAGGAGGAAACCACTATTCCCCAGCAAAAATTAATGATTTGGCACTTAGTTTTTATCAGATTTCAGAAGAATTAAGAAATCAGTATTCGGTGGCTTACCGTTCAACCAATAAAACTAGGGATGGGGCATTTCGAAAAATCAAGATAGATGTTAAAGGAAAAAAATTAAAATTGCAGTACCGGAAGGGTTATTATGCTATAGATAAGTAAAATCTAGCTGAATCCCAGTTGGTGAAGAGTCTAGTAGTCATAACAAAACTATGTTCAAAATTTAATTTCAGAATGATGCTAAAATCAATTTAGGTTAACCAAGAATTCTTCAAAATGAAAGTCAAAGAAAAAATACGGCCTAATATCTTTGCCTATCTCTTTATTATTAGTATTTTCATCGGGAACTGGATTCTCCTCATTTTTGGACAATCATCCCAATCTGAGAATGATTCATTCACTCTTAGAATCCCTGTAAAATTGGTATTAGTGCCAGTTTCAGTTAAAGACAAATACAACAAACCTTTTTATGGTTTAAAAACAGAAGATTTTCAAGTTTATGAAGAAGGTGTACCTCAACACATTACCTATTTTTCTTCTGACCCAGTCCCTCTATCTACTGTAATTTTGATCGATCAATCTCTTGATCCTCAGGCTCGTTCGAAGTTAAATGAAACCCTTCTGGCTTTGATTGAATCATTCAGTGATTTTGACGAAGTGGCACTATTTAAGTTTGACCATACTCCCGACAAAGTTTTAGATTTTACATTTGACAAGAAAAAAATTTTAGAAAGTTTTAAGACTAAATTAGGTGGACAGTCAGAATCTCCAGGGATACTCAGTGGACCTTTCTCTGCTCAGACAACTATTGGCGGGATTCCATTACCCAATAGTCGAGGTAGTGTTCAACCTCCTAAAACGTGGAATACTCATATTCACGACGCCATTTTTTCTGCTGCACAAGCCTTAAGAAGAAGAAAAGGTCATGACAGCCGAAAAATGATTTTAATTATTTCAGATGGTAAGAATGCACCTGGAAATCGCAATTCATTCCAAGAAACACTAGAAGCGGTCCTTCGCACAGAAATTATTGTTTACGGAATAGCTCAAGGTAATTCATTTTTTTCTAGAAATGCCTTATCTAAATATGCTGCAGCGACTGGAGGAGATGTTTTTCTTCCAATAAAGACAGAAACTCTGGCAAAAACTTATCAGAAAATAGTTCAGTCAGCTCGTAACCAATATGTACTGGGTTACACTCCAAGTTCATCACCCAGAAACATTTCATTTCGAAAAATTCAAGTAAAACTAAAAACGGTCTTTTCACAAACAGGAAAAGTAAAGAGCCGAAAAGGATACTATGCCATTCCTTCTCCTTAGCGTTCTATTCTTTAGTCTTTAGTCAGCCCTAATCCTCAGACACTCTTTTTACATGGATCCCAGATATACTTGTGCATCTGCAGTTGGAAACGAACTTTTAGATTATCCTCTAAAATCCATTTTACTAGTTGCTGAGTCGAGAGCTTGCCAAAAACAGTCGAAAGAAGAACTGAACAGCGATCCGTTAAATCGTAATCATACAGAAGTTTTCTTGCCCACTGATAATCATTGCGGTCACCAACAACAAATTTAACTTCATCCTGACGATTAAGTTCGTTTAAATTAGAGTAAAGATTTCGATGGCATTCACCACTACTAGGGCACTTTAAGTCTATAATTCTAATAACCTTCGAATTAACCTTCTGAATATCTAAGCTTCCACTTGTTTCCAATAGTACTGTATAATTTCTCTCTACCAGCTTATCCATCAGAGGGTAACTTTCTTCCTGTAGTAGTGGTTCTCCTCCAGTTATTTCAACCAAAGAACAGTCAAAATCATGAATTTTCTCTAAGACTTCATTGACAGTATAGTCTTGGCCATCATAAAAAGCATACTCAGTATCGCAATAGGAACAACGGAGATGACAGTAAGTCAGTCTTACAAAAACACAAGGAAGCCCTGAGTAACTTGATTCACCTTGAACGCTCCTATAAATTTCATTAACTTTCATTACTTTTGTAATAGTTAATCTGCCAGAAAAATCAAGAGCCTAAAAAAAATCAATCAAAAAACGATTTTAGTCCTGACAACACAAAAAAAATTTTATCGATAAGGTGACAGAAATTGATCCAATAACGTAGGATCATTCCTCCATTTAGGTTTTACCCTAACAAACAAATTTAAATAAACCTGCTTGCCCAGAAGTTTTTCAATTTCAATGCGTGAACCAACACCGATCGCCTTAATTTTCTTGCCCTGAGAACCAATTAGAATTTTTTTCTGAGACTCTTTTTCTACAAATATATCGCAATAAATATGGACTACTGGATCCTTGTCTTCCTCAAAACGATTAACAGTAACAATACTAGAGTAGGGTATTTCTTTCCGAGTATAATGTAACACCTTTTCTCTAACCATCTCAGCAGTCAAAAATCTTTCAGGACAGTCAGTATATTGAGACTCAGGAAAAAAATAATTTCCATCAGGTATGTAATTAAAAATTCTCTTCAATAAAAGACTAAGATTATCCCCTTTCAGTCCTGATATAGGAATAATGTCTATAAAATCATATTGTTTTGAATAAAAATCTATCAGTGGTAGAAGTTTAACCTTATTCAATAGATCAATTTTGTTCAGGAGCAGGATAGTATTCATTTCTCGTTTTTTTATCAAATCCAGAACAAATCTGTCGCCATTACCAAACCTAGTCGTTGCATCAACCAGAAGTAAAATAAGGTTAACATCTTCCAAAGCATCATAGACTGCCCGCATCATACGTCGGTTAAGCTCATATCCTGGTTTATGAATTCCTGGTGTATCAATGAAAACAATCTGTCCTTCCTTCTGGGTATATATTCCTAGAATCTTATTGCGCGTCGTTTGGGGTTTATTCGAAACAATCGAGACCTTCTCACCCAACAAGTTATTTAGGAGGGTTGATTTTCCAGAATTTGGACGACCTATAAGAGTAACAAATCCGGATTTAAGCTTTTTCTGATCTTTCTCCATAACTTGTTTCAAAAGAGAAACAGGTTGCCCTTTGGAGTAATCTTTCTTAATTACCATAATAACTGGTCTAGACAGGAAAATCTTCGTTGTCTAATTTAGAAGGGTTTATTTCTTTTGCCAAAAGTTTCTTTACATGCCTATGGTCAGCATCCTTTATTAAAAAGTGAACTCCCTTATAATCATACTTATCACCTTTTTTTGGCACACGACCAAACATTGAATTGAGAAATCCAGCAACTGTTACATTTTCATCACTATTAAGTCTAATGCCAAAAAGTTTCTCAACCTCTTCAACAGGGGTGTTTCCAGAAATTAGATAATCACCATTAAGATCCTTGGAAAGTTCTAAGTGCTGAATAACTTCATCTTCATCATGAATTTCTCCTGCAATCTCTTCTAATATATCTTCAATGGTAACAAGACCAGCGACCCCTCCATGCTCATCAACAACAATTGCCATATGAAAAGATTTACGTTGCATTTCTGTCATTAACTCAGCAATTCGTTTAGTATCAGGAACAAAGCGAATAGACCTCATCAAACTTTCGATATTCTTAACAGGTACTTTACTGTCCCAAACATCTATTAGATCTTTAAAATAGACAAACCCTTCGATATTTTCAACATGATCACGATATACAGGTATACGAGAATATTTTGTAGAAGTAATAAGCTGTTTGAGCATTTCAGGAGCAGCTTTAACGTCAATTGTTACCATCTTAGTTCGAGGACTCATAACATCACCAGCTACGATATCACCAAATTCAACTACTGACTGAATTAAACCTTCTCCACCTTCTTTCAAGATTCCTTCTTCCTGACCTACATCAATGAAAGCCTGTATTTCTTTTTCAATTTGTTCTTCTGTCCTCTTATTCTTTTCCATAGAAATACCTAGAATACCTAATATCTTTAAGCTAAAAGAAAGTGGCACAGTAAAAAACCTGAGTATTGGTCTAGAAAATTGATAAATGGGTAGGAGGGTTAGGATTGCACGAGATGATTTTTGAAAGGTAATAATTCGTGGAATAAGCTGTCGGAAAATAATTATTACTAAGAACATAATTCCGAAAGCTGAAACAATACTTTTAAAGTAGCTACCAAATTGTGAATGAAAGTAGCCAGTCAACACAACAGACATGAAAACAAGGATAATCTGGATACCTACGGATAAATCAACTAAATTTTCGGGTCTCCTTTCTATTAGCTGTTTAATATCCAAGACCAACTTGGAACTAGCTTGATCCAATAAACGTCTAAAAGCCACCTTATTTGCCTGACTTAGGCTTATTTCAAAGACCGCTAGTAGCGTTAGTATTAAGAGAAATAGGAGACTTACTAGGAAAATCCCAGCTGTTGTCATAGAAGCTCTCTTTGAAGCTTCATTTCTCTACGGCGCATTTGTCCTTGGTCAACTTCGTGATCCCAGCCTTTAAGGTGAAGCCATCCATGAATCATAAGTATCTTGATCTCTTTCTCAAGTGAGTGATTCTGAGCAAGAGCCTGCCGGTTTGCAAATTCAACAGAAATCATCATATCACCTAAATAGTTGCGATCCAAATTAGGAGTCTCATTAAACTGAGAAGAAAATGATAAAATATCTGTGGGTTCATCAAGATGTCGATAAAGCAGATTATAACGTCGAAGAGTTTTATCGGTTGTCAGAAGTACGCTAAAAGTTCCTAGGTCTTTTTGATAGTATCTCGAAAGAATATCGCTAAACTGTCTAAGCCTATTAATTGGAAGGCAGTACCTACGCTGACGATTAATAATAAGAACCCTAGACACTCAATAGACCATTATTTAACTACCAGGAGAATAAAATCCCTTATTCTCAGTTGGCTTTTCTTTTGATTCAAAGAAATTATAGGCACCAACAATTTTTTGCACCAACGGATGTCTGACAACATCTTCTTGATTAAAGTAAATAAAATTAATCTCAGATATTTTAGAGACTACATTCTTTACTTGAACGAGCCCAGATATTTTTCCTGAAGGAAGATCAATTTGGGTAATGTCTCCCGTAATAACAACTTTGGAATTAAACCCCAAACGAGTTAGGAACATTTTCATTTGCTCAGGGGTAGTATTCTGTGCTTCATCAAGAATGACAAACGCATCATTAAGTGTCCGACCACGCATAAAAGCAATCGGAGCAATCTCAATACTTCCACGTTCTAAGTACCGGTCTACTTTTTCTATGTCTAACATCTCATAAAGGGCATCATACAGCGGTCGAAGATAGGGATCGATTTTTTCCTGAAGATTTCCCGGGAGAAATCCTAATCTTTCACCTGCTTCAACTGCAGGGCGTGCCAATATAATGCGGTTAACTTGTCTATTTAAAAGAAAACTTACTGCCATCGCTACTGCCAAATAAGTTTTTCCAGTTCCAGCAGGACCAATACCAAAAACTATTTGAGAATTTTCAATAGACTGGAGATAAAGATGTTGGGTAAGACTACGTGGCTTGATCTGTTTTTTTCCTAAAATACGTTTTTGGGGAGAAAATATACAGTCCTGCAAGCGAATACTTGGATCTTCGGAAATAATTTTGATAAGGCCTTTTAAATCATCATTATTAAAACTGACCCCTTGATCTCGAATTTGGTAAAAATCTAGTAGCATCCTTTCAACTATTGCAACATCACGTTCATCTCCTTCAATAATGAGAGCATCTGGAGTCAACAAGAGCTTTACGTCAAAGCAACTCTCTAAATAGGTTAGATTTTCATCAAGAGTACCAAAAATGGCCTCTGCATCGTGACTCAGTGCAACATTTTTCTTTATGATTGTATTAACTTCCGCCTTCCTTTCTAAAAGAAGTTCTATTTTTAGATAAAAAATTTTCACATACCATTTATTTTTGGTCAAGATACCAAAATATTAGCTATGTTCTGAGCTACCTAAATAACTTTTGGAACTGACTTTCACTTAAAACTGCAATATCCAACTTCCTAGCTTTTTCAAGTTTGCTACCAGCTTGCTCTCCCACCACTACGAAGTCCGTCCTAGTACTAATAGAATTGGAAACTCTTCCACCTTGTTTTTCAATCAAATCGGTTACTTCCTCTCGGGTAAATAATGACAGCTTTCCAGTAAATACAAATTGCTGCCCATCAAATTTATTATCAGAAATCTTTGATTTTTTTTCCCTCAAAATTAAGCCTGCCTGAGAAAGTTTCGATAAAATCTGTTTGTTGGATGAAAGAGAAAAGAAGTATGAAATTGATTCTGCAACAATAGGACCTATTTCAACAATAGATTCCAAGTTTTCACGGGTAGCCTCTGAAAAACTTCTTAGCGAACCAAAATGATTTGCCAAAATATTAGCTGTCCGTTCTCCAACGTGTCTAATACCCAAACCAAAGATAACTTTCGATAACCCCCTCGTCTTGCTCATTTCAATCTGGGACAGCAGATTGAATGCTGATTTACGACCCATTCGCTCTAGTTCACTCAACTCAGCCAATTGAAGAAAATAAAGGTCTGCAGGGTCTCTGACCAAACCTTTGTCAACTAACTGACTTACAACTGCTCCTCCCAATCCTTCAATCCTGAGAGCCTTTCGAGAAGAAAAATGGAGTATGGCGTGTTTAGTTTTTGCTACGCATGCCATATTAATACAGCGAGTTATCACCTCCCCTTCAGAGCAATGCACACTCTGTTTACAAACCGGGCACTCTTGAGGCATTTGAAAATCTTGGGTCCATTCAGGGCGCTGATCCTTCAGTACCCCAACTACTTTAGGTATGACATCCCCTCCTTTTTCAATTAGAACAGTGTCCCCGATTTTTAACCCAAGGCGACGAATTTCTTGTTCGTTATGAAGTGTAGAACGACTTATTATAGATCCGGCTAACTCAACCGGTTCTAATAAAGCCACAGGGGTTAAAGCACCAGTTCTTCCAACCTGAACCTGAATATCCCTCACTACCGTTTTAACTTTTTTAGATCGAAACTTATAAGCAATAGCCCATCGTGGAAATTTTGATGTCTCCCCTAGTTTCTTCTGAAGTTGGATAGAGTTTACCTTGACCACCACACCATCAATTTCATAACTGAGCTGATCCCTCATATGTTCCCAATTTTGACAATACTCGCTTACCTCAATCATTGAACGACACAACTTCCAGTGGGGATTAACCTTAAACCTCATTTTGTTAAGCCAGTTAAGATTTCCAGAATGATGGTCCCCTGGCACTTCTCCATCTACTAGAATTTGATAAACAAAAAAATCTAGTTTTCTCTTTGAAACAACTTTTGGATCCAAAGTTCTCAAGCTACCAGCAGCTGCATTGCGAGGATTGGCAAAAAGTGGATCTCCATTAAGTTCTCGCTCCTTATTGATGGATTTAAAAGAATCCAAAGGCAAAAAGACCTCTCCACGGACCTCAACTCTGATTGGGTTTTGCCTAACTGAATCATTCAGATGCAATGGAATTGAACGGATAGTTTTTACATTTGATGTTACATCTTCCCCCGTAAGCCCATCCCCTCTTGTTACTCCCCTAACTAATTTCCCATTCTCAAAAATTAAGGATAAACTGAGTCCATCGATTTTTAACTCGCAGACAAACCCATCAAATTCATCTTTGGCTTCCTCCTTCATCCGTTTTTCTACATTCAGAAGCTCTTCAGCAGAGTAGGCATTGTCGAGACTAAGCATTGGAACAGTATGTTCAATTGAATCTAGCCCTTTTAAAGGACTACCTCCTACCCGTTGAGTCGGAGAATCTGGAGAAACAATCTCAGGATTTGCAGCTTCTGACATTTTAAGCTGATTTAATAACTGATCGAATTTAGAATCAGAAATTTCTGGATCATCTAAAATATAATACCTATGCTCGTGATACCGAATTTTTTTTCTTAACTCCATTATCTGTTTAATAGATTCAGATTTCATTGGAATGAATAATCGTTTTTAACTTAGAATTATTGAAAATATCTGTTTGAAAAAATTAAATTCCTTTTAAAAAGTTAAGAAAATAATTCTTAATCATTGTCTTCTTCACAGTAGCGCTGCCAGTCTTTAAGGTCCTTTGCTGAGATGCCTTTTTCAGAAGAACCGCCTTGTTCCCTAGTAGTACTTGAAACATCTTCTATTCCAAAATAATTAGACCAGTCTCTAATGTCTTCTTCTGACATAACTACTTCTAAAGGTTCTGGATCTTCTCGGATCTTGCTTAGAAACAAATTGAATTCATGACACTTTAAAGCCCTTACCCCACAACTTTTAGCATGGTTGTAAACCCCATTATCCGAAGAAACCACACAAAGATTATTAGGTGAGATAGCAAGTTCAATGGTCTTTCTTATTTGTTCATCGGCAGTTTTAACTCCGGAAAATCTTATTTCAATGTATTTGGTTTTTTGCAAAAGTTCTTCAGGACCATCAAAATAAACTATTGTTTGTCGCTTCTTGCAGTTTAGAAGAGGAATCAGAAAATCAATCAAGTTCTGTCGACAATTTTGATCCTTAAGAGATAAATGTCGACTGTGCCCAATTAGGTTATTTCCATCAATTAAATACATCATTTTCTAGAATGTCGATTACCAAGTCATTTCTAATCAATATCTTACTATTTTCTAGTAAAAAATTTACTTAATTTACAAAAATTTTTTTAGTAACAAAGTCTATTGATCTAAATTAACAATTTGGTGGTAATACTCTTCATAAAGAGGAATAATTTTTGTCGAACAGAATTTTTCCATTGCAAATTTCCTTGCATTAATACCCATTTTTCGATGTTTTTCAGGATCACTAAGTATTTCAACTGTCCGACTAGCCATAGCTTTAACATTCTTAGGAGCAATTAAATATCCATCAATTCCCTCTCGGATAACCTCTGGGAGTCCCCCTACCTTTGAGGCAACAACAGGTGCTTCACAAGCCATTGCTTCCAAGGCAACAAGTCCAAATGATTCATTTTCGCTAGGAAGGAGGAGCAAATCAGCGACAGACAAAATTTCTGCCACAGAGTCCTGTTTACCTAAAAAAATCACTTTTTCTGAAAGCCCTTTATTTCGTGATAAACATTCTGCCTTAAACCTGTCTGGACCATCTCCAACCATCAAAAGTCTAGCCGGCAGGTGATGCTGCACTTCATCAAAAATTTCAATAACATCAGTAACTCGTTTAACAGGGCGAAAATTTGAAATATGGACAATTATTTTTTCATCAGCTGGAGCAAACTTTTCCCTATGGTTAGCATCTTGGGCTTTTTTAAAAACATCACAGTTGACAAAATTAGGAATTAAAACAATCGGTTTCTGCAAAGCAAATTCTTGAGAACTTAGCTTCCGCAAAAACTCTGAAACAGCTGTTACTCCATCACTCCTATCAATAGAAAATCGTGTGATCGGCAGATAAGAACGATCATTTCCTACCAGAGTGATATCGGTACCATGCAAGGTTGTAATTACTGGAATCTTTCTGGGTCGCAACATCTCCTTCGCTAAATAAGCACTCACTGAATGAGGAATTGCATAATGCACGTGCAACAAATCAAGCTTGTGGTGGACAGCAACATCAGCCATTTTTGTAGCTAAGGCTAGAGTATAATGGGGATGTTCAAACAAAGGATAGTTCAGCATTTCTACTTCATGAAAATAAATTCCTTCACTAGTAGCATCTAATTTAATTGGAATTGCATAACTAATGAAATGGATCTCATGGCCACGTATGGCTAACTCTTTACCAATCTCAGTCGCAACAACTCCACTTCCACCATATGTTGGATAACAAGTAATTCCAATTCTCATCGATTCGACACCTTTTAATCCTTTACAAAAAATTCTAACGGATCTTCAACTGCTATCGCTTCTTTAGAAAAAAAAGCTTCAGCATAAGCAGAATCAATCAAAAATCCATAGTATTGATTAAGTGCTCGAAGAGAAGGTAGAAACTCAGGCACACTTAGATAAGTCTCGGGTTGCTTGGACTTTGGATTGTGGAGTTGGGAAGAGAAACAATTAATTACCTTCATTTTTTTTTCAAAAAACCTACTTATATCTACTAAGAATGATGGTTGAACACCATAAGGCAACTTGAAATAAACAAGTTTTTTAGGACGAAAACGCGGCTGATCTGTCACAACCTTCTTCAAACCTGAAAGGTAACATGCTGCCGAAACAATTCGGCTGGCAAAAATATGGTCTGGATGCGGGTCGTCCCAATAATGGGTAAAAACTAAGCTAGGTCGATATAGCCTAATTTGTTTGATTACTCTGAGACGGGCTTTTACTGTATCTTGAATCTGACCATCCTCAAGGCATAAATTGCCCCTTACTTTTAATCTTAAAATCTTTGCTGCATTCCTAGCCTCCATCGACCGAATATCAGCATTGCCTCGACTACCCATCTCTCCACGAGTCATATCGATAATTCCAATACGATAACCAAGCTTTGTAAACTTAAGAAGGGTTCCACTCATAGATAATTCTACATCATCTGGATGGGCACCAAAGGCCAACACATCTAATTTCGAATTGATTTCTTGTTTGATTTTTGACATATAATAATTACTGCCTAGCAGATCAGGTTAGTTTAGTAATCAGTTTTTTTCTGGTTTAATTAATGCAATATGACGGTCTTCACCACCTAAGTCTGATATCTCAACAAA
>Ga0310345_10004436_pt1 | contig 12725 bp, 12 predicted proteins | sample HC15DNA20500_MG_FD_204667 | JGI IMG/M metagenome (GOLD analysis project Ga0310345, IMG submission 204667) | Marine microbial communities from station ALOHA, North Pacific Subtropical Gyre - HC15-DNA-20-500_MG | ecosystem: Environmental > Aquatic > Marine > Oceanic | place: Pacific Ocean: North... | reverse complement strand
CAGGCCAAGGTCGACGCGGCCCGGGCGTCGATGTACCACGCCGCGTGGATGGGCGACAACGGCATGGACAACGTCAAGGCCATGTCCGGCGCCAAGGCGTTCGGCTGCGAGGTCGTGAACGAGGTCATGTACGACTGCGTCCAGTTCCACGGCGGCATGGGCTACATGCGCGAGTCGACGATCGAGCGCATGTACCGAGACGCCCGGATCCTGCCGATCGGCGGCGGTGCGACCGAGGTGATGCTGGAAGAAGTCGCCAAGCGGTCCTACGCTTCCGCCTGATGACCGCCGCCATCTTCGCCCCAGCACCACTGCCGCGCCTTCGATCGGTGCTCTTCGCCCCTGCGGTGAGAGACGACATGATCCCGAAGCTGCCCCGCAGCGGTGCCGACGGGGTGGTGATCGACTGCGAGGATGCCACCCCGATCGGCCAGAAGGCCGCGGGCCGCTCGAACGCCGTCGAACTCGCACCCACGATCATGGGGCAGGGGAGCGCGGTCTTCACCCGCATCAATCCGCCGAACACTCGCTGGTTCCGCGAGGACATCGCCTACGGGCTCCATGGTGACCTCGCCGGCGTGGTGATTCCGATGATCGAGACGGTCGAGGGACTCGACCGTTGTGCGCACGCCCTGGCCGAGGCCGAACTCGGTCATCTCGGCATCATCGCCGGGCTCGAGACCGCGCTCGGTGTCGCCGACGCGCGACATCTGCTGGCTCACGGGCAGGTGGTCGGCGCCTACTTCGGCGCCGAGGACTACATCGCCGATCTCGGCGGTGTCCGCACGCAGAACAACGTCGAGGTCCAGTTCGCGCGGGCGTCGGTGGCCCAGGCCGGGCGGCTGGCCCGCAAGCCGGTGATCGACCAGATCGTGGCCAACTTCCGCGACGACGACCGCATGCGGCTGGAGGCCTGGGAGGCTCGGGCCATGGGCTTCGCCGGCAAGTTGTGCATCCACCCCGGCCAGGTTGCGATCGCGAACGAAGGCTTCACGCCGAGCGAGGCCGAGATCGAGCGGGCCGAGCGCTTGCTCGCCGCGTACGACATCGGCATCGCGTCGGGTGTCGCCGCGATCGACTTCGAGGGTCAGATGGTCGACGAACCGCTCGCCGAACAGGCCCGCCAGATCCTGGCCGCCGCCGGCATCGACCCACGAAACAGCTAGACGGCGAATTGTCCAGGTGTCAGGCACCTGGACAATTCAACGAGGAGAGGACATGGCGCGAGAGATCATTCCGAAGGGCATGTGGTTCGAGGAGTTCGAGCCCGGGCTGGTCGTGCAGCATGCGCTGACCCGCACGGTGACCGAAGCCGACAACGTGGGCTTCACGGTGTCGACGATGAACCCGGCCCCGCTGCACCTCGACGCCGACTACGCGTCCACGACCCAGTTCGGCAAGGTGCTGGTCAACTCGATGTACACGGTCGCGCTGCTGGTCGGCTTGTCGGTGCACGAACTGACCCACGGCACGACGGTTGCGAACCTGGGCTTCGAGGCGGTGAAGTTCCCCGCGCCGGTCTTCCACGGCGACACGATCCATGCCGAGACCGAGGTCACCGCCGTCCGTGAGTCGAAGTCGCAGCCCGATCGGGGGATCGTGACCTTCGAACATCGGGCCTTCAACCAGCACGATGTCCTCGTCTGCTCCGCCGTCCGCAACGCCCTGATGTTCAAGCGCCCTGCCTAGTGTGCTGGTGCCAGGCACCTGCACAGTCTGTCAGACGGCTAATTTCCGCCGCGGAGGAGGCGTGAGAGTCGGAAGGCGAGGTGTGCTTCTCGGTCCGTGCGGGCTTCGCGACGGTCGGCGGCGCCCAGGATCACCCGGCTGCCCCGCACGCCGATGAACCGCAGCGGCTCGGGCTCCCAACGACGTGCCGTCACGCCGACCCAGGGCAGGCTCGTGCGGTCCGTGTCCTCGCCGAGCACGAGATCGGCCATCGTGCGGCCGGCCAGATTCGCCGCCGCAACACCCTCGCCCACGTATCCGCCGAGCACCCCGATGCGGCCGGCGGGGTCGAACGTCAGCCCGGGCACCCAATTGCGCGGGATGCCGAGCACGCCGCCCCAGCGATGGGTGATCTCGACGTCGCGCAACACGGGGAGCATCTCGATCAGGATCCGATGGATCTCCCGGTGGGATTCGAGGCGGGTCGCATTCTCCTCGCTGATGCCCGAACCGAACAGATAGGGCACCCCCGGTGCGCCGAAGGCGATCCGGTCATCGGCGGTGCGCTGGCCGTAGGTCACCATGTGGCGATCGTCGGCGAACGTCTGCCGTTCGGCCAGTCCGATCGCCTGGATCACGTCTGCTGCCAGTGGCGCGGTCGCGATCATCAGGGAGTACACCGGAAGCAGTTCCCGGCGATGGCCGGGCAGGTCGCGCGTGTACGCCTCGGTCGCCCGGATCACGGTGTCGGCGCGAACGACGCCGCCGGCGGTCTCCACCCGACCCCGGTCGTACGAGGTCACCTCGGTCTGCTCGTACACCGAAACGCCGGCGTCGGCCACCACCCGGTCGAGGCCCCGAACCAGCTTCGCCGGATCGACCGCTGCACTGTGGGCGAAGAAGATGCCGGACCGCACGTCGGTCGCATCGAGGTGTCGCCGAGCCTCGTCGGCCGTGAGCAGCCGGATGTCGTCCTCGGTCAGGCCATGCGCGTGGACGTGAGCGATCTCGTCCCGTTGACGTCGGGCCTGGGGCGCGCTGCGGGCGACCCGGATCGTGCCGCCCTTGGTGTAGTCGGCGTCGATGGACTCGGCCGCGACCACCCGGCCGATCTCGTCCACCGCTTCGAACACGGTTCGTTCCAGCCGCAGGGCCTGCTGGGGCGACGATCGTTTCGCGTACTTCTCGAAGCTGCCCGCGAGCTCGCCGACGGCCCAGCCCCCGTTGCGGCCCGATGCGCCGAAACCGCAGTACTCCCGCTCGAGCACCGCGATGCGCAACGAAGGGTCGCGCCGGATCAGGTAGTACGCCGTCCACAGTCCGCTGAATCCGCCGCCGACGATGGCGACGTCGACGTCGAGATCGGATGCGAGCGGCGGCCTCGGCTCGATCGGAGGATGCATCCGGTCGATCCACAGCGACCTCGCAACGGCTGTCGAGACACTGCTCATCGGCGCAACCTAGTCGTTTCCGAAACGCCGCCGTGACGCACGGCGATCGTGCAGGACCGATGGATCCGGGGGCGGAAGCACGTCGCTCGCGTGCGTCCCCGGCTCGGCGTCGATAGTGTCCGCGGCGAAGCCGAATCGCGCAAGTTCTGGAGCCCTCGATGCACGGTCGCCGACCCCGAATCCGTTCCCGGTGCATGGAGAATGAACGCGATGGGTGAGCGCCATGTGCTCATGGTCGGCGAACGATCCGGCCTCGAGTACACGACGATTCGCGCCGAGTGGGCAGCCGAGCTCGCTGCCCTCGAGCTCGCGTCCTATCCCACTGCGGATCCGGACGACCTCTACGACGAACCGTCGATCCGGCTGCTTGCCCGGGACTTCGCCGACGGCTGTTTCGCCGGTTTCGACGGCGATTCGTTGGTCGCGATGGGTCTGGGGATCCGTACACACTTCGACTTCGCCGATCCCCAGCACAGGATCGCCGAGATCGTTCCCGGCGACGACCGCAGCGGACACCGCTCGGATGGCGAGTGGTACTACGGCACGGGCATCTCGACGCGGCCCGAGTACCGGCGGCGGGGCATCGGGACCGAGCTGTACGACCTGCGCAAGGGCGTGTGCCGCGCGCTCGGCTTGCGGGGCATCGTGGCCGGGGGCGTGATCCCCGGCTACGCCGACCACAAGTCCGGGATGAGCGCCGACGACTACATCGCCGAGGTCCGCGCCGGTCGCCTCTACGACCGGACGCTGAGCTTCCAGCTCGAGAACGGGTTCGAGGCCGTGTGTGCGCTCGCCGACTACATCAAGGACCCTGCGGTCGACGACTGGGCGGCCCTCATCGTCTGGCACAATCCCGACCATCCGGAGCGGAGGCCGAAGTGAACGACGTCAACGGATCCGCAGGCAACGCCACGGGCCGGATCGACGGCGACCAGGCATTCCGGAGCCCGCAACTCGCCGGTCGCGACATGGAGATGACCTACGGCGGCGCGGTGTCGTTCCTGCGACGCAACTACACCCGCGACATCGCCGAAGCCGACGTCGTGGTGTCCGGGATCCCGTTCGACATGGCGACCTCGAACCGTCCGGGCGCACGCCTGGGGCCGCGGGCGATCCGAGCGGCGTCGGTCGGGCTCGCCGAACTCGACGCCTATCCGTTCGGCTTCGACCCCTTCGACACGCTGCGGGTCGCCGACTACGGCGACTGCTTCATCGACTACGGCCATCCCGAGGAGGTCGTGGAACGCATCGAGGCGCATTGCCGCGGCATCCTGCGCCACGACGCAATGATGATGACGCTGGGCGGCGACCACTTCATCACGTATCCGATCCTGCGGGCCCACGCCGAGGTGTACGGACCGCTGTCGCTGATCCAGTTCGACGCCCACTGTGACACGTGGGACGACGACGGCAGCAGGCTCGACCACGGGTCGATGTTCCTGCGAGCGTTGCGCGAGGGAATCATCGACCCGACGACATCGGTCCAGATCGGCATCCGAACCCACAACGACGACACCTACGGCTTCACCGTGCTCGGTGCGCCGTGGGTGCATCGCAACGGGATCCCGGCGGTGCTGGACGTCATCGCCCGGGTCGTCGGCGATCGGCGCGCCTATCTGACATTCGACATCGACTGCCTCGATCCTGCCTTCGCACCCGGCACGGGCACGCCGGTGTCGGGCGGGCTGAGCACCGCACAGGTGCTCGACGCGATCCGGGGACTGGTCGATGTCGACATCGTGGGTGCCGACGTGGTCGAGGTCTCGCCACCGTTCGACGTCGCCGAGGTCACCGCGCTGGCCGCGGCGACGATCGCCCACGATCTCATCTGCGTCAAGGCGCAGCAGGCCGGCGCGGTGCCACGTCCGTTCGGCGAGGTCTGAGCGCCCGCCGGTGAACGCCCGGAGGGTCAGACGTTCTTGGGGAGCTCGTTGAACGGGGTGTTGGTGTCGTAACCCGGTTCCTTCGGCAGACCCAACACGCGCTCACCGAGAATGTTGCGCTGGATTTGGTCGGTGCCGCCGTAGATCGGGGGCGCCTGCGCGTTCAGCGCCACGTTGACGACGGCTGGATCGGTCTGCGATGCAGTCGGCGCCAGCATGCCATCGGCGCCGATGATCGCCAGTCCGATGTCGCGGAACTGGCGGTGGTGTTCGCCGTTCCACAACTTGGCGATGTTCGGTTCGCCGCCGGTGCGTTGCGCCTTGACCCTGGAGCGCTGGCCGTTGAGCCGGTTGAGCTGCAGCATCGTGTACAGCTTCATCAGATCCTGGCGCATGACCGGCTCGTCGATCCGGCCGAGTTTGCGGGCCATCTCGACGTAGCGGTCGAAGAGCTTCATGCCGACGCCGGGGGCGTGGCCTTCGGCGCGGCTCTGCTTCGAGCCGGTCACGACGTCGCCGGCGATGCGGCCGAACGAGTTCATCCGCTGACCGGGAGCCGCCATCGCGACGCCGGTGGAACCGGTGCCGATCGACGTGCGCTCGACCATCAGCGTGGTGTTGGCGACCCGCCAGCCGTCACCCAGGTCCCCGATGCGTTCGTCGTTGGTGACCACGGCATTGTCGATGAAGACCTCGCTGAAGAACGTGCGACCGGTCATCTCCTTCAGCGGGCGGACGTCGACGCCGTCCTGGTGCATGTCGATGGCGAAGTACGAGAGCCCACGGTGCTTTGGAGCCGTCGGATCGGTGCGGGCGATCAGCATGCCGAGGTCGGCGGCATGTCCCTGCGAGGTCCACACCTTCTGGCCCGAGACGCGCCATTCGTCGCCGTCGCGTTCCCCCTTGGTCTGCAGGCCGGCGAGATCGGACCCGGCGACCGGCTCGGAGAACAGCTGGCACCACGCCTCCTGACCGTTCAGGATCTGCGGGATGTATCGGTCGATCTGCTCCTGTGTGCCGTGCTCCGCGATCGTCGGCGCAGCCAGCATGTAGCCCAGCCCCGGGGGCGGACCGAGGACGTCCTTCTGCGCCATGATGCGCATGGCCTGGGTCTCCTGCGCGTTGCTCCAGCCCTTGCCGTACGCGTTCTCCGGGAGACTCGGCTTGGCGTACCCGCCGTCGGTCAGGATCTGCCACCATTCGCCGACCGTCAGCGACGGGTCCCAATTGTCGTCGAGCCAGGATTCGAACTCGGCCATCTCGTCAGTTGCCATGAGACCGAGCGTATGACGCCCGGCGTCGGCCTGGAAACCCCTGTGGCCGCCAACAATGCGCGCTCTTCGCCCGTTCGGGCCCCGTCGGACAGCGACAGGGGCCGAAACGACGATCAGCCGGCTTCGAACACGCCCCGGAGCACGCTCTGCCCGCTGTGGGTGGGATCGCCGTCGTTCGGTTCGACCGAGATGTCGACGATCGGGAAGTCCTGGGACGTGACGCCGTGGGGCAACAGGTAGCGGTGCTCGGCTTCGGTCACGGCCCCGAGGGAGTACATGTCGGAGACGTCGCCGTTGATGACCCACAGCTCGAGCGCGTCGTCGCCGGAGTCAGGCAGGTCCGTGAGCACGACGTCGACGAAGCACTGATCCTCGTCGCAGACGAACGTGGCATCGGCGGTGGCCTCGGTGGAGACGGGCAGGCCTTCGGTGGTCATTGCCGCAGCAGCGACCTCGGTGAGCGGGGCGTCGTCGCCCGGCCAGAGAACGACCGCAGCGACAACCCCCACCATCAAGAGGGTTGCCGCCGCAGCCGAGAGCAGCATCGAGCCGAACCGCTTCTTGGCTCGCTTGCGGGCGATCGCCTCCTGGGAGGCGACTTCCTCCTCGACCTCGGCCAGGATGTTGTTCCACACCTGTGGTGGTGGGGCGATGCGATCGAAGTCGTGCGGCTGCACGGAGCGAGCGGTCTCGGCGATTTCGTCGTCACTGAACATCGGATGATCCCGGGTGGGCAGGTTCATGATGCCGCCTCCAGGTAGCGACGCAACCGGGCGAGGCCGCGTCGGACGTCGCTCTTCACGGTCCCGAGCGGTACGCCGGTGCGTTCGGAGATCTGTTCCTGTGTGAGTTCCTCGAAGAAGGAGAGTTCGAGAATGTTGCGGGGCCGGTCCGGGAGCGAGCCCAGTGCCTCGGTCACCAGCAGCCGGTCCGCCAGTCGGTCGACCGGGTTGCGGCCGTCGGCGACCCGCTCGACGCGTGCGCCGTCGGGGTCGTTGATCTCCGGCACCTGACGCCCCTCCTTGCGGTAGGCGTCGACGATCTTGTTCTTGGCGATACCGACCAGCCAGGCAGCGAGCGGACCGCGGGAGGGATCGAAGCGATCGCGCGATCGCCAGGCCGCCAGGAAGACCTCCTGGGTGATGTCGGCGGCCGCTTTCGGGTGGGCGCGGGCGCAGAGGGTGTGAATCAGCGGGCCATGTTCTTCGTAGGCGGCCGCCAACCCCTGCTCCGATCCGCTCAGGAAGGCGGCCTCGACGAGGTTCTCCGGCTCGTCATAGCGGGCCGAAGCAGCCGAATCGATTCCCCGCAGTCGAGATGCTGCGGACCGGCCCGAGACGAGGGCGAGGGTTGCGAAGGACATTTGCCCAAGTCTTCGCCCGGATCGCCGACAGGGATGCACCCAGCCGGGACTTTTTCGAATTTCTCGCAAATGCTGCATCCGCGGCCGGAGGTGCGGTCGTAAGAGCGGTCAACCAACCCGAAAGGCAAACCCCATCATGCGCAAACTGTTGATCTCGCTCCTGGCAGCGACACTGGCGACGGCTCTGGCCGCTCTGTCCTTCGCCGGCACCGCCGAGGCCCAGGACGCTCGGATCCATCTCATCCACGGCATTCCGGACACCGATGTCGACGTCGCGGCAGGCGGCGAGAACGTCTTCGAGGGATTCTCGTTCGGCGACACGCAGGATCTGTCGAGCTTTGCGGGCGCCACCCTCGAAGGTGTCCAGGTCAAGCTGGCCGGAACCGACACGGTCGCCATCGACGCCGGCGACGTCGCCCTCCCGGCCTCGGGGAACTACACGCTGATCGCCCATCTCGATGCGTCGGGTACGCCCACCATCGGCGTGTTCGAGAACGACACCTCGTCCACCGCTGCGGGCAACGGTCGCCTCACCGTGCGTCACACCGCCGCTGCTCCTGCGGTCGACGTGCTGGCCAACGGTGACGTCGCGTTCGCGAACGTCGCCAACGGCGCCGGCGGAACCGCCGATCTGCCCGCCGGCACCATCTCCGCCTCGGTCGTTCCGGCCGGCGCGAGCGAACCGGTCGTGATCGGCCCGGCTGATCTTCCCGTCACCGAAGGTGCCGGACTCATCGTGTACGCCGTCGGCTCGCTCGACGACGGCACGCTCACCGTGCTGACCGAGACCGTCTCGGGTCTCGCATCGGCGCCGACCGCCGTCAACACGGGCAACAGCCCGGTCGAGGCTGCCGGCTCCGGCCTGAACATCGCCGTCGTCGCCGCAGGTGTGCTGGCCATGGCCATGGCTGCCGCCGTCGCAGTTCCGGCCGTGGCGCGGGTCCGACGCTGATCGACCTGCGTCTGCTCCGGACGACGGGAGACGACCGATGATCGCGAGCGACGTCGATGCGGGGTGTTCGACCCACCCCGATCGGCGTCGCTCGTTCGCCGCGTCCGACCCGGGACCGCCCGGGTCGCGGGCGCACGGGCCGTATCCACTCCGGCTCGTGTTGCGGTCACTGGGGCTGCTTCTCCTCGCCCCGGTGATCGCGGCCTGCGCCGGCTCGGCCACCGGAACCGGGGCGGCGTCCGCGGAAACACCGTCCGATGCCGCGGTCATCGAGAGCACACCCGCAGACCCGGCGCCCGCCGACAACACTCCCGCGGGCGGCGGCGGAGCTGCGAGCCCGGCCGAAGCGGAAGTGGCAACGGGTGAGGCCGGCGATGCCTCCGGCAGTTCGAGCCGGCCGGTGGAGTCCAGGCAGACGCCGACGCCGACACCGACACCGACCCCGTCGCCGTTCGTCGGTACCGAGCTGCCCCGGGCCCCGATCGGGTTCGAGGAGCTCGCTCGGCAGCAGGACTCGCGATCCGACCGCGCCAAACCGGTCGCAATCGGGATCGCCGGCATCGGGGTCGTCGGTGCGGAGGTCATACCCGTCGGCGTCAATCCCGATGCCAGCTTCGAGGTGCCGCCGGCCGATCAGGTCGGTTGGTACGAGTTCGGATCCGCGCCGGGCGAAGCCGGATCTGCGGTTCTCGCGGCCCACATCGCATTCGACGGCGTCGACGGTGTGTTCCGCCATCTCGCCGACGTCGAGGAAGGAACATCGGTCGAGATCGCCTTCGACGACGGCTCGACCTCGGAGTACACGATCACCACGGTGACCGAATACGACAAGCAGGAGTTGCCGGACTCCTTGTTCGCACGAGAGGGGGCCGAGCAGCTCGCCCTCATCACCTGCGGCGGCGAGTTCAACCGCCAGCTCTCGAGCTACGAGTCGAACATCGTGGCGATCGCCGTCCCGGTGGGTTCGGGCTGACCGACCCACGCCGGCGGCGGCTGACGGACAGCGCCCCGGTGGCGCCTCACCCGGACGTGAGCTCGAGATAGACGGCCTCGATCTGGCGGGCGAGAGCGGCGGCGTCGCATGTCGGTGATGCCGCCAGGCGATCCCGCATCGTGGTCCGGAGTCCGGCCAGCCGCCCGGGCGTCTCCGCCAAGCCGACGGCGAGGTCGACGTACCCGTCCACGTCGTCGGCGACGAACTCGCCGAGGCCCGCGTGGTGCATCAGCGTTGCCGAGGTCCGGGTCACCCACCGGTCGCCTCGCTGGGTCACGACCGGCACGCCCTGCCACAGCGCCTCGTTCGTCGTCGTGCCCCCGCTGTAGGGGAACGAGTCGAGTCCGATGTCGATCTCGTCGTAGTTGCGGAGATAGTCCAGATACGGCGCGCCGCCGCGCAGCTCGACACGTTCCGAGGCGATGCCGCGCCGCTCGAAGCGATCGCGCAGGTGGGCGCGGTTCCCGGGCGAGGCGAGTTCACGGTTCGCCACCAGCAGCCGGCTCTCGGGAACTCGGCGCAGGATTTTGCACCAGGCGTCGAGCAGCGGCTCGCTCAGCTTGTACATCGTCGCCAGCGCACCGAACGTCACGTGGCCCTGCCGGTGCCAGGGCGACGGCGCAACCGGTGGCGCCTCGAAGCCGACGGCGAACGTCATCGCGCATCCCGGCAGCCGGTGGAGCCGTTCGACCGCAAATGCCTCGTCGCCCTCGGGCGCGAGCACGGCATCACCGATGAGGTGGTCGATCCCCGCGAGCCCCGACGTCGTGTGCAGGTTGAACCACGCCACGGTCACGGGACGGCGGGCCGTCGCCCACACGCCGAGGCGTTCGGCCGTGCTGTACGCGTTGAGGTCGACGACGACATCCAGATCGCTGCGATCGATCCATTCGGCGAGCGCGATGTTGTCGAGCGCCGAGGTGTCGATCACCCGGTCGTCGGGGTGCGGCCGGTAGTCGCTGCCGGGCGGTCTGTCGGCCAACAGGGTGACCCGGAAGCGTGACCGATCGTGGTTGTGCACCAGCGCCCACACCGGCGTCATGTAGTTGCGACGATCGAACCAACTCGACACGTAGCCGACGCGTACCCGGCCGTCACCGGCGGGGTCGATCGCCGGAACCTCACTGGGCGCCGGAGCCTGCGCCTCGGCCGCCAGCCGGCGGCCGAACTCGACCCGAGCGTCGCAGAAGGCGCCGCTGCCCATCGACGGAGCAGCCTCGGCGACGGTCGCCAGGGCGAGCCAGGATTGGATCGCGTCGGTTTCGGCGATCACCATGCGCAGGTCGTCGGCACTCCGGTCGGCCATCCCGAGCCGGTAGCGGGCCTGGGCCCGATCATGGCGCACCCCATGTTCGTCGGGTGCGAGCTCGAGTGCGCGATCGTAGGCACCACAGGCCTGTGCATGTTCGCCGAAGCGGGCGAGCAGCCGGGCCGTTCGGGCCCAGGTCGCCGGGTCGGCATCGTCGATTCCGAGGGCCGCATTGAGCGCCTCGCCGGCCCGGCGGAAGTCGCCCGCTTCCTCGGCTTCCGCCGCGACTGCGCACAACTCGGCGACCCTTCCTGCGTCATCGCCCCCACGTGCCACGCGTCACCTCCCGTGTGTGTCGGATACGACAGATGGGTCGGATCGTCACAGGTACGTTCTCTCCATCGACAACCTCACCTGACAAAAGGAAACACGATCATGAGCAACGAGAACGAATACGAGATGGCCGCCGAGAGGGCGCTCGACGCACTGGCCGACAACGGACCCGCCGATGACGACGACTACGACGTGGTCGGATTTGCGGCGTACATCAAGTTCGACGGCGTCGACGGCGAGTCGAAGGACAAGGACCACAAGGGCTGGAGCGACCTCATGTCGTTCGGTCAGGCCATTCACACCCCGATCGCCCAGATCGGCGACGTCAGGGACCCCTTCCGGACCTGAGGCAGAGACGTCCGTGGCGCGGATTCGGCCGAATGGTCGGATCCGCGCTGCGGCGCGCCACGGCCGTGTGTCGAGTCCCCCGGGGAATCGACACTGCGGCACGTCGGTCAGTCGAGTACGGAGAAGCTCAGCCCGGCGTGGTCGACCAGGCGGTCGATCAGCGTGTCGCCGAACGCCGAGGTCGGCGTGTGGAAGCCGCCCGGCGTTTCGTCGTGGTCGAGTTCGAGGAGCGCCACGGCGGTCTCGCCGATCATCTTCGCCGTCGACCCGTATCCCGGGTCCGCATCGCCGGTGACCTCGGCGACGATCTTGCGCCCATCGGTGGTCTCGCCGTAGAAGCGGAGGTCGAAGAAGCCGGCCTCCTGCGTTTCGACGCTCGGGCCGGTCCCTGGTTTCGGCAGCACCTTGGCGAGCAACGAACGGATCGGCCCGACCGCCGCAAGGCCGACGAACGCACCCATCGCGCCGGTGGTCATCGTCGCCTTGGCGGCGCCGAGTGGGCCTTCGCCCATGAGCATCGCCTCGTCGTACAGGAAATCTTCACCCCAGGGACGACCGAGGAGCGCATGGGACCTCTGGACGATGCGGGTGTTCACGGACGCCATCACGAACGGCGCAACCCATTCGCCGGAGGGATCGTTGTTCGTCGGCAGCGTGACGTTGGGCTGGTCGGGTCCGCTGCGCATGTCGGCGGGAGCGAGCGCGTACGGGTTGGCGAGCACCTTGCGCAATTCGGGGTCCTTCGAGACCTCGTCCATCACGTTCAGGCCGCTGGCGATCGTGCCGCCGCTGGCGCCGCCCTTCATCGCCTTGACCCGCATCGCGATCCGTGCGCAGTGGGTTCCCAGCCGTTCGATCGACTGCTGCTGGGTGTACCAGACGCCGAGGTCCGAGGGAATCGAGTCGAACCCGCAGGAGTGCACGATGCGAGCCCCGCTCAGGGACGCAGCGTCTCCGTGGGCGTCGATCATCTTCTGCATCCACTGCGGCTCACCGGTGAGGTCGCAGTAGTCGGTACCGGCTGCGGCTGCGGCAGCGACGAGTGCCGAGCCGTACAACGCATATGGTCCGACCGTCGAGATGACGACCCGGGTGGCATTCGCCAATTCGGCCATGGCCGACGGGTCGGCGGCATCGGCCACGATGCGCTCGACGTCGGCCCCGGTCTCCGTCGCGACGGCTTCGAGCTTCGACTCGCTGCGTCCGGCAA
>Ga0310345_10004435_pt1 | contig 12728 bp, 9 predicted proteins | sample HC15DNA20500_MG_FD_204667 | JGI IMG/M metagenome (GOLD analysis project Ga0310345, IMG submission 204667) | Marine microbial communities from station ALOHA, North Pacific Subtropical Gyre - HC15-DNA-20-500_MG | ecosystem: Environmental > Aquatic > Marine > Oceanic | place: Pacific Ocean: North... | reverse complement strand
GGGAGGGTGGCCCTTTGGGTCCCAGGAACCGACCATGCAGGAATAGCAACCCAGAATATGGTAGAAAAACAACTAGCCCAGGAGAATTTGTCCAGAGGCGATTTGGGCCGTGATGATTTTGAAGCAAGAGTCTGGGATTATGTAGATAAAACAGGAGGGAGAATACTGGAACAATTGAGAACCATTGGTTCCAGTTGTGATTTTGATAGGACTCGGTTTACTCTGGATTCAGGATTGAGTGATGCCGTCCGGGAAGTCTTCGTACAACTTTATGAGAAAGATCTTGTTTATAGAAGCGAGTATATAATCAATTGGTGTCCCAGGTGTTTGACTGCCCTGGCTAACGAGGAAGCAGAGAGTAGCGAAGTTGAAGGCAAACTATATGAATTGAAGTATCCATTGGCGAAAGAAGCCTGGAATGCCGCTAGTGAGGCACACGACAGAGGAGTTGATACTCTAGGTCATTTGTCCGACGGAGGTTGGTATATCACGCTATCGACTACTCGTCCTGAAACTATGTTGGGAGACACCGCTGTAGCGGTCAATCCTAAGGACCGACGATATGAAGGTTTGGTGGGTGCTAATATAGCCGTTCCTCTCACTGGCAGATCTATAACTATTGTGGCAGACGATTTTGTGGATCCGGAATTTGGATCTGGTGTAGTCAAGGTGACTCCAGCTCACGATCCAAATGATTTTGAGATTGCACAGCGTGCCGGATTAGAGATGATAGACATTTTTACTCCAGAAGCTAAACTCAACGAAAATGTCCCTGAAGAATTTAGAGGTTTAAGCTCCTCAAAAGGGAGAGAAAAAGTATTGGATTCTTTGCGAGAACTGGATCTATTGGGTCGAGTTTCAAACCATGTACATGCCGTTCCTCACTGCTACAGATGTAACACGGTTGTGGAGCCTCGATTGAGCTTGCAATGGTTCGTTAGGATGAAACCTTTGGCGAAACCCGCACTGGAAGCTTCTAGGGACGGTACGATAACATTCACTCCTGACCATTGGCAAAAAGTTTACGAGAGATGGATGGAAGAGATTAGAGACTGGTGTATTTCTAGGCAATTATGGTGGGGACATAGAATTCCAGTTTGGTATTGTGATGACTGTGGAGAGACGATTGTAGCACGGAAAGATCCGCACGACTGTGAGTTCTGCGATAGTGTGAATCTCACACAAGATCCTGATGTATTAGATACATGGTTTTCTTCTTGGCTCTGGCCTTTCTCAGTTTTTGGATGGCCGCAAGAAACCACAGATCTGAAGGCATTTTATCCCACCAACGATATGGTCACAGCACCAGAAATCTTGTTTTTCTGGGTAGCTCGGATGGTCATGGCTGGGTATGAATTTATGGGAGAAGCTCCATTTACTCGAGTCTATCTACATGGAACGGTCCGTGACAAGCAAGGTCGCAAGATGTCTAAATCTCTGGGGAATGGGGTAGACCCAATGGAGGTAGTGGATTTATTCGGAGCAGATGCATTACGATTCACCCTGATTTCCAGTAGTGGTGTCGGAGGAGATATAAAACTGGACCACGAAGACCTAGAATCTTCTTTTTCAACAGGTCGAAATTTTGCCAATAAACTTTGGAATGCAGGACGTTTTGCGTTGATGCACTTAGGAGACGATAAGGTCAAGAATATTTTAGATGTGCGTGGTTCTTTAGAGGTGGAGGACAGATGGATTCTATCTAGGTTACAACAGACAGTTACGGAAGTGACTCGGGGCCTTGATGATTTCAGATTTCACGAAATATCAGACCGCTTGTATCATTTTATATGGGGAGATTTTGCTGACTGGTATTTGGAACTAGTGAAGGCCCGATTGATGAGGGAAGATGACACATCTTATCATGCAGCTCGCTCTACTTTGGTCACTGTGCTGGATGAAATATTGCGGTTGCTCCATCCCATAATGCCATTTGTGACGTCTGAGCTTTGGAGTCAACTACCAATCCCCCAAAACACAGAAAAATCTGAAACGCTGGCTGTCGCTGATTGGCCTAAAGCACAAAAAGATTTTGTTGATGAACAGGCGGAGATGAACTTGAATCAGATCCGGGAGTTGGTCACCCAGATAAGAAGCTTAAGGAAAGAATATGGTGTGGGAGAAAAAGTCCAAGTTGATTTACAAATAAGTGGAGCAAGGACCGAACTAACTGACCTATTGATTGCTAGGCCTGAGATTTTAGGTAAAATGGCCAGCGTAGGAGAAATTCAGATCAATGCGACTTCTAAAGGCTCTGGTGCCGATACAGTACTTAAAGATGGAACAGAGATAGTCATCCCTCTCGGAGGAGTGATTGACCTTGCGAAGGAATGTGAGAAGGTGACGACAGAGATCTTACGATTAGAACTTTTAGTTGAAGGTGTGCGGAAGAAATTATCAAACGAAAAATTTCTTTCTGCAGCACCGGTGGATGTTGTCGAAAGGGAAAGGTTGAAGGAGGACAGTTTTCTCCAGCAACTGGCTGTACTCAAGAAAAAAAGGAGCAATTTGAGTGATGTCTGAGGACGTGGCAATGTTTCAGGAGATGTTTCGATCATTAGAGTCGTGACCAAGCACATTCTCCACCTGATAATCTTAGCCTTGATCTGGGTTGGCTGTGCCAGGCCAGGAGCACCTATTGGAGGCCCTGTGGACAGAGTCGGACCTCAAGTGGTAGCTACTACCCCTGAAACTTTTGCAGTTCTGAACGATTTTGATGGATTAATTCAGTTGCAGTTCGATGAACGAATCAGTGAAACGGTCAGCTCAGGGACTCTTCAGGAAACCGTTAAGATATCACCCATTCTGGGTGATATCAAAGTCACTCACGGGAGTCGAAGCCTAGAGGTGGAAATGGAAGGCGGTTTTCCTGATGATATGGTTTATAGGGTGACCGTTCTTCCAAGGATAAGGGATCTTTTCCAGAATGCGATGCCGTATCCATTCGAATTCTTGTTCTCGACTGGTGCAGAAATGATACCCAGTGTTGCGGCGGGACTGGTGACAGATGGCATAACTCTGAGACCTCTTGGTGGAACTATTGTTTTGGCTACGACTGACTTTGAGGCTGAGTTAGATTCAGTCAAAGAATCGGAGCTAAGGCATATCGCTATTACTGATAGTAGTGGAGTTTATGCGTTTCGTTACTTGCCTGCGGGGGACTATTCCATCATTGCTTTTGTAGACGAAAATAGAAACAATAATCCAGAATTAACGGAACCTGTTGCACGGAGTTACTTGATCGTTACCGCGAATGACACTGTATTTTCGGATATGCGGGTATTGCGGCCCGATAGCACCCCTCCTGAATTAAGTGCCGTAGGAGTAGTCGATTCTTTGACATTATTGATCGAATTTGACGATTATTTGAATCCTGAACAGGATTTGGCCGAAAATGTCAGCACAACCTTTTCTTCGGATTTCTCTACTGGCCTAGGAATAGCAGAAATTTTGAGTGAATATGAGTACAATTTACGAGAAGTGACTCCTAGTGACGCTTTATCCAGTGTGGATAGTGGAGATATAAGTCTATCACCTGATTCAACTGAAAAAGTTAATGCTAACGAAGCTAAAATTCCCAGTAGAAATGTTTATCTTATTTTAATTGAACCGATAAGCTTAGGAGTTACTTATGAGATTGCAATCTCTGGCTTAGAGAATGTCAATGGTACGGGGCAAGGGGGGGGGGTAGAAAAGATTATGCTTGATTCACTCGAGATACCAGAAGATACCCTTAGACTCTTCGGCAGTGTTTGTTATGAATGATAAGCTTCGTCAGATTCCATCGATTGAGTTGATCATGCAGTCTGACCATTTTAAGGAAATTTTACGGGATCACTCTCGTTCTCTGGTTTTAAGTGCCCTGCAAGAGGAGATAGAACTGTTGCGGAATCGAATACTTAGTGGGGAATTCCAAGACATGATTGGACAAACAGGAGCCTTCGCTGACTCGGTTCGGACAAAACTACGAGACTCTACAAGGACATCTTTATGTGAGGTTCTGAATGGAACTGGTGTCATTCTACATACAAATCTCGGCAGGGCTATACTTTCCAAGTATGCACTAGAAGCAATGAACTCTATTTCTGGTTGTTACTCCAATCTAGAATACGATGTGAACAAGGGTGTGAGGGGATCCAGATACGATCATTGCTCTAGACTCCTGAAGGAATTGACTGGAGGAAAGTCCGCCCTAGTTCTCAACAACGGTGCAGCCGCACTCGTCATGGTTCTACGGAGCATGGCCTTGGACAAGGAAGTCTTAGTGTCTCGAGGAGAACTCGTAGAGATAGGAGGAGGATTCAGAATTCCGGAGATATTGGAATGTTCTGGAGCTCGGTTGACTGAAGTGGGTAGCACCAATAGGACTCGAATAGAAGATTACAGAGAAGCGGCGGAGAATGGCGATCCCGGTCTGATTCTCAAGGTTCACCGGTCTAATTTCAATATTACGGGTTTTACTGAAGAAACCTCTTTGGCCTCGTTGATCGATTTGGGTAAAGAGGTGGGACTACCCGTTGTGCATGATTTGGGTTCTGGTTTACTTTTAGACCCTTCGCTTCTTGGGTTGCCGCCCGAACCTACACCCAAAGAAAGCTTAAATCAGGGTGCAGACATTGTGATATTCTCTGGAGATAAACTTCTAGGGGGCCCTCAAGCAGGTATTTTGGTGGGTAGTGGAGTACATTGGGTTGAAAGAATGCAGAAGGATCCGCTTTGTAGAGCTTTGAGGGTTGATAAAATGACCTTGGCAAGTCTTGAGGCTACTCTTTTATTATATAGAGATCCAGAAGTAGCCCTGGTTGAGATTCCCGTTCTAAGGATGTTGACAGCCTCATTGGATAAACTGACTGAAAGAGCGACTGTTCTGGCCGAAGCATTGATAGATGCCGCTGTAGACGTAAACCTCAAGGAGTGTTTTTCTGTTATGGGAGGTGGAACTTTTCCGGGCTTTGAAATTCCCAGTATCGGATTAGTGGTAGAACTTCCTGGTTGCACTCCCAATAGATTGTCGGACAAACTTAGAGGTCTGCCAGTCCCTCTGGTGGGTCGTGTAGAAAAGGACAAGTTATTGATCGATCTTCGTACGATTTTGGAAGAACAAGACCAGCAAGTAATGGAGTGTTTGTCCATCTCGCTCACTTAAGAGTTTCTGGTACTTGTGAGGAACATTACTAACAATGTTTATGAAGTTCAGAATGTCGAGAAGGAGATTGCTACTGCCGTTGACCTGCCTCACCCAGGTCTGTATTTTTCAACATTCTTAAAGCAACCATCAACTGAGCTGAGATAAAATGGAAAGTATTGGAACGTTGCTGGTGTTGACAACTGGGGCGGTAGAGAAGGTAGACGAGTTCATAAAGGATCATGGAGGGGCCGACACCACCGGTTTGAGGGTTGCGGTCTTACCGGGCGGTTGTTCAGGGTTTCAATATGGCTTGAACATTGAGGACGCCCCAGAGTCAGATGATGAAATATTAGATATATCTGGCGTAAGAATTTTCGTCGACCCATTCAGTGCACAATATTTGGACGGGATAGAAATCGACTACGTTTCTAGTATGATGGGTTCGGGTTTTACTTTCTCTAATCCAAACGCCACTGGTGGCTGTGGATGTGGAAGCTCCTTCACTGCTTAGGGATCTGTTGGAGTGTGGCCGTAGCTTCTCATTCAATAATACGAAACCCGTTGTATTGTTCTGTACCAAACAATTCAGTTATTCAGTATTTACCTAATTGACACTATCGGTTTCCTCAATGCTTATCGAAACATTTACGGGTGGTCAGTTCCTCCAAAACGGATATCTTGCTTTGTGCGAGGAAACTAGGGAAAGTGTGGTTATTGATCCGGGAGCGGCGGCCCCACAAATCGTAGCGAACTTGCGGAACACGGGAAGTTCGGTCACTGCGATTATCTTGACGCATGGCCATTTTGATCACATCGAAGGATTGCACCAGATGAGAGAATGTACAGACGCTCCGGTGTACATGCACTCGCTAGACACTGACCTTTTCGAAAATTTTCCTGCTCAGGCGGCACAGTTCGGTGTTCAGAGAGATGCGTTGAGCCTTCCGGACAAGGAACTCAAAGGTGGTGAAGCGGTTACTTTTGGTAGACTCTCACTAGAAGTGTTTCATACCCCTGGTCACTCCCCAGGACACGTCATCTTTGTCAATGAATCCGAAGAGGTTGCTTTTGTTGGAGATTTAATTTTTAGAGGATCGGTAGGACGAACAGATCTTCCGGGTGGTGATTCAAAAATTTTGTTTGACAGTATTCAGAAGCACATTCTGACGATGCCTGATCATTTGAAACTTTTCACCGGACATGGCCCGGCTACTACAGTCGGTCAAGAGCGTGATACTAATCCATTTTTGACGGGAAATTTCATGGATAACCACTTGTGAAGGAAGCTCTGCAAATTGCTGTTTTTGCATCTGGTGGAGGCACGAATTTTCAAGCTCTGTTGGATTATGAACATAAGTCGGCATACAACATTGCCTTGTTGATTACGGACCACCAGAATGCGGGTGCATTAGAGAGGGCGGAGAAGTGGGGGAAAGAATCAAAAGTGATAGAAGAGTTAGGGAGACCGGATCAAGAAGTAGCCCTGGAAATGCAGTCTGTCTTGGAAGACTGCCAGATAGAATTTATCGCCCTGGCAGGTTATTTGAAGAAAATTTCTCCGTTATTGGTATCCCGTTATCCCCGGCGTATTGTAAATATTCATCCAGCCCTACTTCCCTCCTTCGGAGGTCGGGGCATGTATGGTAAATACGTGCATGAAGCAGTGCTTAGGTCGGAGAAAAAAATCACTGGTCCTACTGTGCATTACGTGGAAGACGGTTACGACACTGGTGAGATTATAGCACAAGCTTCAGTGCCGGTCCTGGATGGGGATGACTGGCAGACACTAGGGAATAGGGTTCTAGCGGCAGAACATCAGTTGTACCCATCTGTGGTAGATCAGCTGTGTAGAACTGTTGCAGCCGATGAGGGTATCGGGAAGGAGAACATCCTTTGATCGCTTGCAAGATTTGCATTACAGTGCTTGAAATGATTCACCTAAGAGGCAGTATATTGATATGAATAAGAAGGCCCTACTAAGTGTTTCCGATAAGGCGGGAATCCAGAAATTCGCCCAGGCTCTTACAGAAATGGGATGGGAAATTCTGTCCACCGGTGGTACTAGTAAAGTGCTTCGTGCGGCCGGAATCCCAGTCACAGATGTTACTGAGATCACAAACCACGATGAGATAATGGAGGGTAGAGTCAAGACTCTTCATCCAGCCGTCCACGCCGGGATTTTAGCTCGAAGATCGTGCGAAGAAGACCTTTCAACATTGGAAACCTATGGGTACGGGGCAATCGATTTAGTGGCTGTGAATCTATACCCATTTAAAGAAACCATTAAGGATGTTTCAATAACCATGTCTGCGGCTATGGCCCAGGTGGATGTGGGTGGTCCCAGCATGCTCCGTTCTGCCGCTAAAAATCACAAGAATGTTTGGGCACTGGTTGATCCTGACGACTATGAAATGGTTTTGTCCGCGATTCGAAAGAACGGTTCTGGATTAGTAGAGGTGCGTCGAACTTTAGCTTCTAAGGTTTTCCAGCACCTAAGTGCCTACGATTCCTGCATTGCAGAATATCTTTTCACGGAATCAGGGGAAGAAGTCGGGTATCCGTCAGAATTAACTTTCGAGGGACATCTCATCGAAGAATTGAGATATGGTGAAAACCCTTCACAGAGAGCAGCTTTTTATTCAATTGGTGATGGTCGGCATGGCCTAACTGCTCTTAAACAACTGCAGGGGAAACCCTTGTCCTATAATAATATCTTGGACTTGGATGGTGCTCTATTATCCTTGTCTCCATTTGCTCATTCACCCGATCCAGTAGTTTGTATAGTCAAGCATACAACGCCTTGTGGAATAGCTCGAGGCGATACTGTAGTAGATGCTTATCTTGGAGCTCATGGGTGTGATCCGCAGAGTGCATTTGGATCGGTTATTTCTGTCAATAGAGAAATAGACTCCAGTGCCGCTGAAGCAATGTCAGAGTTGTTTGTCGAATGTATCATTGCACCTAGCTATTGTTCCGGTGCAATCGACATTTTCGCAAAAAAGAAGAATCTACGACTGATGGTTGCAGGCTCTAGTGCTAGCCCTAATTCTGAACAACCAGAGAGTGTGAACCGATCAGGATTGGATGCTAGTGTAGAGGATACCACGAAGTTTTTAGCTCAATATGGAAGACTCCCAGAAACAGGGACATTCAGGAGTATTTATGGGGGGTTTTTAGTGCAAGATCCAGCACCTATTCCATTTTATGGATCTGTGTATGATGAATGGGAAGTAGTCACGGAAGCTTCGCCAACTCCGGACGAATTGGATGACTTGGATTTTGCCTGGTCTTGCGTTTTTGGTGTAAAATCGAATGCCATTGTTTTGGTCCGATCAGGAGCAACAATAGGGATTGGATCCGGACAGATGAGTAGGGTGGATTCTTCCAGAATAGCAGTTTGGAAGGCCAATGATGTTGGAGCTACTTTGGAGGGATCGGTTTTAGCTTCTGATGCTTTTTTCCCTTTCCGTGACGGAGTTGATGCAGCGGTTGAAGCCGGTGTCCGATCAATTATTCAACCAGGTGGTTCTATCAAGGATAAGGAAGTAATCAGAGCTGCCAATGAACACGGTATATCCATGGTGTTCACTGGAAGCCGTTCATTTCGGCACTAGGAAGTGAGAAGTTTCTATAACTTCCATCAAGAGATTGTTGGAGGGGTGGCAGAGTGGCTTAATGCACCAGTCTTGAAAACTGGCGTCCGAAAGGACTCGTGGGTTCGAATCCCACCCCCTCCGTTTCGAGGAACTATGTGATCTAGAATTGTCTCCTACTGCTTCTAACTCTGTTTCTTTGTTGGGCGGCTATTTGTACCAACCTCCTCAACTCTGTGATAGGGCTAGTGTGATCGTCGACTTGGAGTCTTAGGACGATGTTATTATTTAGCCAGACTCCTCCATCTTCTTGAACGATCAGCATTGCGGCCGATTGCATTCCTCTTGTGTCTCCACCTGCTTCCTGCCCAGATTCTAGTGCGGCCAGGAGACGGAAAGATAGGTGGCCAGTAGTGTTTTCGAAGGTTTCTACCATATTTTGGACTACTTCAGGTCCTGCTAATATATTGCCTTGAGCTGAAACGTTATTCCCGATTAGGTGGCCTGCCCAATCACTTGCCTGAAGGCCGGTGTGGGTAGCTACTTCACCCCTGAAATTCATGACCGAGAATTGACGGCCCTGGATTGTCCAGTCTTTTGGACGAGGGTCTGGATCGTTCCCTAGTATTTTGGAAACGACTGAGGTTGGAGATAGGCCCTGCTGTAACATTTCCAATCCTTGGGGTCCGTAACTAACATCTACAATTGCTTGGGTGGCGACCATTCCCACCCCAGCTTCACCCCAAAGGACTCCGTTTCCCACTGAAAACACACGAGATTGCACAGCTCCGCCGATTTCTCCTGTTTCAGGGTCGTATCCAAGGATGGAAAAGGTTGCCACTGGCGGCCATCCAGAATCCAAGGAATTCTGGGCTTCCAGGTTAAGAGGACTGGACAACATTGCTATCTTTGCCATTAGAACTACTGTTAGGATCCTAATTGTTTGGCCAAGTGAATTCATCTGCCACTGTGCTCCTTATGGGATACAGCCATTGTCTGGTCTGATCGGAATTTAGGTATCTAAAAGTATGATCTGATTCATGTTGTTACAACACAGGTGTGGAATTGTGCATTGAGTAGATCTAGTTTTATATCTGTTAAAGTGATAACGGAAGTATTGATCTCAAAGGTAGGGTGTCTGTGAGAACTAAAATTATTTCTCTTTTTACCACAATATGTTGGGTGGGATTGTTAGACCTGTGGACAAAGCGATGGGCTCTTGCCAACCTGAGTTTGGGTCCTGTATCTGAATTCATGGGTGGCTTTGTCCCGCTGACGCTAGCTTTTAACAAGGGTGCTGCCTTTGGAATCTCAATTGGCAGTGATTCCCGATGGTTGTTTGTTCCACTGAGTATAATTGCACTAGGCCTGCTCATTCACATACTGCAAAGGTCAGAACAAGAGGATTATCTTCGTATATTTGCTTGTTCTTTTGTAATCGCCGGTGCTTTGGGAAATCTCTATGACAGGATCCGATGGACCCGAGGGGTTGTGGATTTTATCGGTCCTGTAGATCTAGGGTTCATGCTGTGGCCAATCTTTAATGTGGCCGATATGGCTATATCATGTGGAGCTTTTCTACTGGCCATATCCTTCTGGAAGGAAGAAAACGAATTAGCACAAACGTTACCAAGCCATGAGGGGACAGGGTCTGCGCAGTAGTGCTTTCCTGCCCCCTCTGTTTAGCCGGACAGTTCAGCGAAACAGGTCAAGGTAGTACTCCTACAGTATCAGATGTTCTTTGAGGTCTTTATCGGACACATGTAATCTGAATTTATTGACTTCAGAATGTTTAGTGTCAATAAGTTTGCCATGCACATCTTCTCCGAGAGCTTCCTTTAAGAATTTACTCCCTTCTGCTACTTCAACGGCCTCAAAGAGGTCATGTGGAAGGGCTTGGATATTCAATTTCTTACGATCAGCGTTACTAAGTTTATAAAGGTCCATTGTCATCTCTTCCGGGAGCTTCGTGTTATTGGCCAATCCATCTAATCCAGCAGAAAGCATGACGCTAAAAGCTAGGTAGGGGTTGCAGGTGGCATCCGGGAATCGCAATTCCATTCGAGTAGCTACTTCCTTGCCGGGCTTGTATAGAGGAATTCTGACAGATGCCGAACGGTTTCTTTCTGCCCATGCTATGTAAACAGGAGCTTCATACCCTGGTACAAGTCTTTTATATGAGTTATAAGTCTGGTTGGTAACAAGTGCGATTTCACGTGCATGGTCAAGAATACCGGCTATGAAGCGTTTAGCAGTACCACTTAAATGTTGGGAATCATTTTTGTCGTAGAATGCATTTGTGCTCTCATCTTTGAAGATAGACAAATGCACATGCATTCCACTTCCGTTCTCAGTTGGCAGTGGTTTTGGCATAAATGTGGCAAAGACTCCACAACGTCTAGCGATTTCTTTTACGACGTATTTATAGGTTTGAAGATTGTCTGCCATCCGGAGTGCTTCCTGATAGCGGATGTCGATTTCGTGTTGGGAGGGCCCCACTTCTGAGTGATGATATTCAACGGGCACACCCATCGATTCTAGGGCGAACACTGTGGCCTCTCTGATGTCGTCACCAACATCTGTAGGGTTGATATCAAAGTAACCCGCTTGGTCTAGGAGAGTAGGGCCTGAATTGTCCTTAAAGTAGAAGAATTCTGCTTCAGGACCGATGTTCATGTGAGAGAATCCATGGTCACTTAGGCGTTTTAAGCTTTGAGACAAGATCACCCTTGGACAAGATTGATAGGGTGCACCGTCGGGTGTGCATATTTTGGCGAACATGCGCATAGACTTTGAGCCACCTGGTCGGAATGGAAGCACTTGTGCAGTGGAAGCGATGGGAAAAGCCACCATGTCACTTTCATGGATGCGGCGGTATCCCTGTATTGAAGACCCGTCAAATCCCATCCCTTCACTGAAAGCACTCGAAAGTTCCTTAGGTGTAATTGAAAAAGATTTGAGAAACCCGATCATGTCTGTAAACCAGATTCTGATGGATGAAACTTTGTACTCCTTTACATAATTAAGGACTTCTTCGGAAGAGCTGAATGAGAGCCCATATTGGCTGTCCATTTCGTTGACATGGTCTTCCATGTCTGCACGAAAATCTTCTACTTCGTATAACCAGGAATTTTGGTTCATTGATAAAACTCCTCTAAGGAATGATGTTGGGAAAAAGTTTTGGTGATTGGAGGGATCACCTGGAGTGGTGTGTCCATGAGGGCTAATTTTTTGGGGTCAGTCACCCTACAGTCTAGTGGTTTAATCCCAATTGACTGTCTCAAAATACTCAATCGGACCGCCTTGCACGGCAAGAGTAACCTTGGCACGTGCGATGATATCTACGTAAAGGTCAGGTGTCAAGGTTGCTCCCTTTCGCCATGTTCGGTAAAGATCCAGTTGCTGATATGATATTTACATGTCAATTTCGATAGTCGGACATCGAAGGGAATTTTTATCTAATCAAAGAGTACAGGAAAATGTGGGAATTGCTTAGTAGCATTCGGGTCAATAATACATCCTTGGACTGGATTATCGCGGGCCTAGTATTCTTAAGCGTGGTCCTAGTGCTCAGGTTAGCCATAAGCACCGTTGCAACCAGAGTTGCCTCAATTTCCAAGAAGACGGAAACCAAGCTGGACGATATGATTTCCAGTTGCTTAGAAAATGTCAAATCCATTTCCATCGTTTTTTTTGGCTTTTATTTGGGATCTTTGTGCCTAAGTCTTCCGTCTGTGTTCGATGATCTTCTTCAAAGTGGTTTGGTCTTGGTTCTACTCTTGCAGGGAGCCCTGTGGGCGAACGCTATAGTAAATCATATCCTGGAGGACTGGGCTGTTAAAAAATACTCTGGGGACAGTACGATTTCGACTGCACTGAGCTCTATAGGATTTCTTGTGAGGGGCGCAGTGTGGTCGATGTTCTTGATGTTGGCTTTAGATAATGTGGGACTAGATATAGGTCCCTTGATTGCTTCTTTGGGTATAGGAGGTGTGGCCCTTGCTCTT
>Ga0310345_10004434_pt1 | contig 12729 bp, 19 predicted proteins | sample HC15DNA20500_MG_FD_204667 | JGI IMG/M metagenome (GOLD analysis project Ga0310345, IMG submission 204667) | Marine microbial communities from station ALOHA, North Pacific Subtropical Gyre - HC15-DNA-20-500_MG | ecosystem: Environmental > Aquatic > Marine > Oceanic | place: Pacific Ocean: North... | reverse complement strand
AATTCAGCAGACCCGCCATGTTCGAGCGAGTGGTATCGCCCATCACTGTATCATCAAGCATTTCAGCTTCATAATTCAATGTGCAAGATTTAACATGGTCGCTCAAATCGACTGTGTTAACTGTAACCGATGCATCGGTATATACGAATGTTGCCATTACCCTACCTCCTTAAGATATAGCTAGACTTCCAATACCTAGAGTTATATAAACTGTGAATGAAGGGGTTGATCCTCCGACAGTCATTACTGATCGCCAATAATCATCAGTAACAGCCCCATTAACACTTCCCCACTGAGATTGAATGCTTCCCGTATTTTGAGTAAACGTAATTCGATCCGTTGCTGAAGAGAAACCAGAATTATCATCGCTCTGAACTTTAACATCCAACGTGGGTGAGGTTCCACTGAACGCTGTGACATGAAGAGCTGCATACAAAGTCTGTGTAGCAGACAACGCACCAATTTGTGTTCCCGTACTGTTGGCTGTCGCAGTTTTTGCACCCACACCTTCAACAACGCCTTTAATTAATTCGGAATGAGCAGCATTTCCAGTCAACTCAAAAGGTAAAAGATCTCCAACCGATCCCGATAAAGGAGTATAGGTTCCATTGACTCCACGAATTGTAAACGACCGTTGACCATCTGCCGTACCGACAGGAGCGAATGAGAATACTTCCCGAGCCGCTCCTATTCGAGAATACGCAGTTCCTGAGGCGTCTCCAAAAGGAGTGGATGCTCCGTCGTCTCGATATCCATTTACAGAAAAACTAAAAGTACGAAGACCAGCACGATTTGATCTCGTTGAATCACCGAATACAGTGTTGTCTAGCATTTCAACACCATAGTCTGTCGTCAACGAATTTGAAAAGCTGGTGTATTCATACCCTCCCAAAAATATTCTAGCATCCATTAATCCTTGAATAGCCATCAGTTAATCTCCTGTTTTCTTCCTTGCGGAATTTGATCGTTTGCAATTTCAAGAAACTCATCGCATTGGGGGCACCTCCATCGAGTAGGATTGCCCATTGTCCGAGCATCTTGTAATGTATCTTTAGGATGCAAACACATCTCCGGTTCTGTGACCGAAGGCGATTTTTCAATACCATTCAGTAATGACAATGTTGATTCAACAATTTGAACAATAGAAACACAATTAGCTTGAAGAGCTAAAAGTTGTTGTTGCAACATATCTTTATTAGTCACTATCTGTTCCATGATCTGTAGTTACACATTAATTGTGCTCTTCGATTCTCATCTTCCCCTGCTGAATATGGTTGGTTTAAAGCTCGAATCAACAAGTAATCAGTCGAATCAATGGTTCCTTTAAACCAATGCAAATCAGAAAAAATTTGATCTGCTAAAGTTTGTGCCGAAGCATAACTTGTATTTCTTACCATAATTTGAAATCGAGGACGTTTAACGTATGGGGCTGTTCCTGACGGACCCATTGCATTATAGGGTTCTTGACCCATCATCTCCCAAATGACAATAATATTGTCTGGAGCATCGGGTGACTGAGAAATAAATATATTAGTCCCCCGTGTGCCTCGTCCTTGACTATCCAGCCGAAGACTGATATCTTCTAATAACGACATTAGAGCATCCCACGTACAAAACCACCAGTCATGGCTTCTTTAAAACCAATTTTCTTCAACCTTTTTTGGTAAGTTGCCATAACAACATTATCAACAATGTCTTCGTATTGATTAAAAGCAAGAAGCAAATATTGATGAGTGGTATTCGGTGTAGTGTACGTTTTTGCTGGTTCCTGATGTCTTATCCATGCATAACCTAATTCACCAGATCTGTCATATCCAACTTCTGCATTAATATCATTACCTCGACGATCTACTCTTCTGTAAGCTGATTTCTGCAATGCACCAGTTTTTCGAGGAACCAACATTTGGCTTGTTTCTTTTATACCTTTAGTAATTTCTGTAAATGCGTCGTGGGCTGCATCAAGAGCCGCTTCTTTCATAAGACCAATCCGTACAACGGTTTGATTAAGTCTAACTCTATCAGGTTTAATAGAAATAGGGTTAGCCATTATCCACTCCCTTGTCGATGGTACTGCCATCCACATGAAATTTGAATATGGCTATCACCCTTATCATCAGTTACACGTCGAACCGTAAATATTTCTGGCGTAGTGTCAATCCACTTCGATCCAGTCAAAGTTAATTGAGCATCTGGTTGAATAGTATCAACAGTATCGAGCCACAGCTCAAATGTCGTTGTTACTTCTTCTCCCCGACGATCTCGTAACTCCATAATTTTTCCAACGACTCTCGCTTGGTATTCGACTGCTGTACCGAACGTTGGGACGTTGTATTGATCTTGACCAGATTTCGGTGCAACTGTCACCGTCTCTGTCATTAATGACCGAAACCCGTAATCCAGATTCGGACTGACAGCCACTACGAATTCTCCATCATTCCACGTTTAAAGAAAGGTTGTACCCAATTCGTATTATCCGTTAAGGTATCTTTCTCAGTTTGATAAACGCCTCCTGCAGATGGAATACCAGGAATATTTTTCTGATTTAATCGATCTGCTAGTCGAAGATAATGACGATGACGTTGCGCTGCAAGGATTTTGAGATCGCCCATCTCCTTGTCAACTTTTCGAGCATATTCAGCGACCAAAGCCAGCGCACATCGGTACGCTGCCATAAAGATCGTTTGCTCCGTATCGATAAAGAACTGAATCTCTTCATCAGTCAATTGCTGATCATCAGTATCTGTATCACCAATCATCAAACGAATTTTTGCGAGATCAGTTCCAATCGACGCGGAGTTATATGTCCAAGTCATCGACTTCCTCTACTAGAAACCAGACGCATGAACTCGATAGCCTACTTTAACTATCAAATCATTCGCAGCATTGCCGCCACCAAATTCACCGTTACCAGAACCATGAATAACTAACGGCTGATTCACGCACTGGGCATCGGTAGCAATGGCATTAATTTTCGCTGAAATGGTGGTTGCCATTTCATCGGCTTGATCAATGAATCCAGTACATTCTATGTCATCACAGACAACAAGTCCAGACCCATCAACATACCTGAAAATTAAGTTGTCAGCTGATTCTGTATAGGCACCTGCCGATGCATCCAGAAACAGCATCCCACTGACAAATTCAATTACAGTCCCTGCACCCTGCGCAGGAACAAGAGTAATTGGAGTTGCTCGTACTGCCAAAATCTGAGCATTCGTCAATGTAACAGACGCAATATTCAGATTGTCGCTGCTCATTCGACCAACGACAAAATTACCTTTATTTTTTCCTTGTACTCCCATAAACCTTACCTCCGTTCGGAAGCAGTTGATTTCTTCTTACGGGTTCGAGTGGACGGTCGCCGTGGAGAATGAGATTTCTCTTCTTCTGCTGCGGAAGAAATCTCTTCGTCGGAGGCGACTCGTATAAAATTCTGTGAAATCAGTTGGTTTCTCCGGCGCGACTTCCATCCATCAGTATCGATTAACCAATTGCTTTTATAATCAATACCGTTACCGTGAAACGGTTTCTGAACCACGCAATGCATATGAACCCCCAATTTTAAGCAACCGCTGCGCTGATGAAATACCCCAAATCAGTGGCAACAATTTTATTGTCAAAAGCAATTTCACCCTCAACTCGAGTGGCTTTCTTCAATGGCATCTCAATGCTACTGATTCCAACGTTTGCACCCAATGTGCCAGATACACCGTTCCACGCAAAGGTATAACCTGCGCTTGGAGCCAATAGACCTGGACTCGGGTTGACATAACCAATCCAAGCCGATTTACCAAAGTTGAAAGCATATGCTCCTGTTGCACCTTCAACATTAGTTGCATAAATGGAGCTGGCAATAATGAATCGATCAATTTCCAGCATTCGAGCAACCATCCCTGGCGTCATGTTATCAGCCGAGGTGTACTTGATCTGCTCACGGAAATCGGGGTGATTCTTCAACTGACGCCAAACCTGCCATCCCACAACCATCGTGTTCGGTTTGAAACCAGTGACACCAAGAATAGCTTCCACAGCCGTATCCACATCGTCTCGTGGATCGCTATTCACAAAATCACTCCACTGATCGGTCCCTGACAACGTACGGTCAGTTCCCCAGACACCAGTTGTAAACACGTCTGACACAAACTTTCTCTCCTGGCGAAGCAAGAGACGCTGTGTCACAAACTCGGTCGCTTCTGTATCCAAATTAATTGGATTATCCGCATTGTTACGAGTCTGATCGCCAATGTCCTTGTGGAAAGCCCACACATCGGCATTATACGAAGCGGTTGTTAGATTGTACCCACTGCCAGCCGATTCAGTAGAATCTGCTCGACGTTGGGCTTCATCCCTAAACCAATCATTTTTAGTGTATGTAAAATACAGATCCGATACTTTATCTACAGTAATGATAGGAAATACTTGCGTTGCAACATACTTCGAACGTTCTTGAATGTAGGCCACACTGATGTTCGTCAATAGAGCATCAACATGAACACTATTTCTTGTTGGCTGACCCATTAGTTATCCTCCCGGCTTCCTTAATATTGCCTTCTCGATCTTCATCAATGATTTGACGTAGCCATCGTTCCCATCCTTTGATGAGACCTTTTGCCAAACGAATTGATAGTGCATGAAATTCCAATGTCGCTTGACGCATTATTATTTACGCTGCACGATGTGGATTCAAACCATTGACCGTGCATGTTGCCAATTCACCAGCAGCACCGCTGGCTTCCAATACAACGCCCACCACATATTCAGTAGTATCGGTACCAGGAACCTTTGCATCGGCTTGACCATCACCTGCTGTGCCGATCAAATCTCCAATAGACAAAGCTGCATTGGAATTGACTTTAGAAATACCTGTCACCATGATCGTAGCTTCTTGACCACTTGTCGGTGCGTTCTGCAAAATACCAATAGGAACATCGGTAGCTGCCGCACATACAACGACGGTATCTGTCGTACTGAGCTTTACAAAGTAATACTGGAGTGCGCTCAAATCAGCCCCAGCTACTCTGGTGAATGAAAATCCTGGAATTGTCCACGCCATTAGTAATATCTCCTTCCTGATTACTGCTTATGCGATTCACGAGTTTCTTCAACATACTGTGTATAAAGATCAGCATGAGAAAGAGCAATCTTTCGAATAGCAGCAGCCTTTGTGATACCCTCGTTTGATACCAATTCATCAGCCATTTTCTCAATTCTGTCGAACGTTGAACTGGCTACTACTCTAGTAGTTTCACCAATTTCTGAAATCAACAGAGTTTCAATGGCTTTATTGCCTGCCACCAATTGACTGGTGATTGCTTTTTGAGCATCACGATCCAATGATTCAACAGCACCCAACATTTTCGCTTTTTCTTCCACAGTACCTGGAAGATGGGGAAATTGGCTGGATACTTTGTCTTGAAGTTCTCGCATAATCCTTGACTGCTTTTCAATTTCAGCAACAGCTTCGGCAGCCTCAGCTTTCGCGATAGCTTCTTCCGCTCGATCTTTAGCAGCTTGAAGTTGGTTTTTCACCTCGTCTGGAAGGCTGGCCATTACATCGTCGGGAATATCTTCCGATGATGTATCAGCATTTTTATTTTCCAAATCCGAGATATGAGATTCCAACCCTTCCACATACTCACGAGCTTCTTTCTCGAGTGTACTTGTGTCAAATCCCACGATCTGTACCTCCTCGTTAACTGCCGGACTGATTTCCCTTTCGCTCGCTTCCGGCATCCCTTTCAGTCGAGCGACAGTTTCATCCAATGTTTCAACGGCATCAACCATCCCTTTTTGTAAGGCTGATTTTGCGCCAACAACCCTCCCTTCCCCATAATGATCTTTAACAGATTCAAAAGATATATTTCGTCCTCTCGCTACGGCTGAAATAAAAGTATCATACCGTTCATCAACACGTTCTTGAATAGCTGCGTGCGCTTCCTCTGTCAATGGTTCCAAGGGAGAATTATCCGCTTTAAATTTACCGGCTTTAATGATAGTAATATCTCGACCTTCTTTTTCTCGGGCTTTAAAATTACTCTCATGGACGGCAATGACACCAATACTACCAACCTCACCGCTGGGCGTTACCGTAAATTCATGGGCCTGTGATCCCAGCCAATAGGCTGCACTGGCTGCGAGCGAATTAGCAGACGCCACGATTCGTACTTTATCTCTGGCTTGAAAAATTTGATTACCTAATTCTTCAATTCCAGATACAGCCCCTCCCGGAGAATCGATATCGAGTACAACCGTTCCGATCTCAGGGTTATTGACTAATGAGGCAAATTCATTCCCCAATGATTCAGTAGAAACTCCGCCGCTAACAGCATTCATCATATTCATACGATGGGAAATGGTCCCATGAATAGGAAGAACAGCAATCTTGTTCCCCGTTGATTCATTACTTCCATTAGATGATTTATGCGTTTCAAATATTTCAGCTTTCAACGAAACTGGTTGTTTAGTCAAATTTGCAATATCTTCAGGTGAGAGGGAAAGGCCCTCAACCTTGAGTTGAATGAACTCGACAATGGCCTGAAGCTTTGAGGGCATGATAGCCCAAGATGTATCGCACATAGCTTGAACAATACGTTCATACTTCATAAGTTTCTCCAACGCCGCTCGTTTTCTACGGCATTTTTCTTCGGTATCACGTTTCAATGCCCCACAAATTCGGTCGCTACCAGTTTTTTGTACGCAAGTTGCAAAATCTTTAAATTCACAATTATGACCAAATGGCATCTGGTCACCTAGTCATCGGCTGACGCCATAGAAATAGAGAATGTAAAAGATGCATTATCTGTACTCGCATCCGTCACAACCCATTTCGCTCTCCAATCATTGGCGACTGGTCCTTGATTAACCCCTACCGACAATGCAGCATCGTTTGGGGTATGCAAGGATGATGTAGGAGATGCTCTAAAATTCACAACAGCGATATGCTTAACGGCTCCACCATTCCCCAGTACTTCTGTGAAATGAATAAAATCATCGTATGTAGTACCTCCATCAGCCGACGATTGAAGATACACATTCAACTTATCGCCTACTTCTGTTGCAGCTGCTGTAACGCTCAATAAAAATGTGGCAACATCAAGCTCAGCAGGAGCTCTTGTACTAACAGCGGCTGTTCCATTCGCTGTTTCAGTTCTACTAGCCAGTAGAGTACTCATAGATTATCTCCTAACACAACTATGCCTGAAGTTGTATAGAAAAAGCAATACACTAAATTATAAGTCTCCATTCATATCTAATTGTCTATACATTAAATGGCGCATAAATTTAGATTTCAAATCTAGAGCTAAAGTACCTGAGGGTTTCCCAGGTTGTGTACGATGATTTCCTATACAATTTTTAACGCATGGATCATCTGGAATTGACAATATCTGTTCATATACAGAAAGACGATCCAAATCAATTAGAATCATCATTCATCACCCAAATCATCATCTCCTGTTCCCTCGTCAACTGAACTGGATTCCGGTTGGCCGGAGCCGCCTGCTTCATCTGCTCGCGTCACTGGAAGACGAGCTGACCGCAAAACAGACTCTTCCAATACAGGATTGGGGAATACCTGCATCCCAGCTTGATTGAGGTTTTTCAAGTATGAACCAATGGCCTCGATGTCCGGTACGTTGACTTCTTCATGATCAAGGCGAGGATGATCTTCCAAACTCATCCCATTTAAACCCAGCAGCTGGGGGATAGCATGTGCATTTAATACATCTCGAATCATATTCATCCAGCCATTTAAAGCTGTATTAAATAACGATGTTTTACTTTTACTAAGCGCAAACGATCCAAATCGATTTGAGTGTCCGAGTTGAATAAAATCTGCCAACACGGTCATGGCAATGCGTTGGTCATATCGACTGATGATAGCGTTGGTATCAAACACACGACGACCACCAGAACTTAATAATTCTATTTCCCATCCAAACGGTTTCAAAATACCTTCTTGTTCATCTCGTCGAATCGACCGCACCATATCTTCGGCTAGCTGCCGTTGCGACACAGCGAGAGCATCATTCGCATTCCACAGATCCAATCCTTCGGGAGCCGTCATCATAGGCAACCCGGCCAGATCTCGTTCCAACCCAATACCTTCAATTTCTTCAATTTTTGTCTTAAAATACCAGGGCCGATAACTATTCCGTAACGCCGACCGTCCTTCTGGATTGTCTTTTAAAACTTGTGTCCGAAACAATAATGATCGACTTAATGGAATCGTAATCGCTCCCCCGCTATCGCTTTGTTGAACCATTGCTTCAATACTACCGTCAGCAGCAATAACCCATGAACTTAACGATTCCTGAGCACGAATGGGTATTTTTCTCCACCCAATCAATCCATCTGAAAATTTAGAATCTGATCTCCCTATTCCAGTTGATCCCTCACGGCGTTTATAGACAATCTCTTGCCATGACCACCCGTAGGTCAACATGCTTAACACCTCGGTCATAAAACTGCTCCAACTGTCTGACATATCATTCATACAAGATGCCAGAAACATGGCCCGTGGATCTCGTTCAATGTCTTGATCTAAAGCCGGCGCTGATACATCAGACGGTTGGTTTTGAGAAGGTGTGACATCAAAGTCAGAGGGGGTCTGTCTTTCTCCCGGTTGATCTTTGGTTAATACGACTTTCCATTCTACTTGTCGCATCATCATTTCTATGGCGAACATAATCGCTCCCACAGTGGGATCGTTATCTCGCATTTGTCGATATACTTTGACTGCTTTCAATCCTTTAAGCTCAGGAATGAATTCTTCTTGAATAATGCCGCCCGATACTTTTAATCCAGTCGTCCCAAGTTCCGAAAAATTGGCCGGTTTCGGTCCTCGCCGTTTAGCCATGATCCCTCCAATAACTACTCTTGCCGCCTATCATCTGGGAATTAGAAGGCAATCCGACAATACCACCTTTTTCCAGTAAACGAACTACCATTTCTGCTGTATCAGGACCATCATCATGTTCAGCCCCAGGAAATTCATCAAATTGTCCAAAAAATTGAGGATGCTTCGGTACTAAATGTTTTGCGAATCGAATAATACCGCTTTCAATCAATGGTTGAATCCCCAAGATTCGCGCCACCTTATTTGAAGAATGATGCAACATTTTCCATGCAGGGTACAAAGAGCGTTCTCTCGCTCGACGGGCAATATCAAATTCCAAAAGATTTTTATACATATTCTCTTCTGCGCCCATGATACGAGGTTTCCATGATTCATAAACATCGAGCAGTTTATCAATCTGTTGGTCTGGTAATTCTCGTTTCATCCAAATATCAAAAATATCAATAAACCCTTCCTTCGTCCGACCAGCTGTCACGATACACGCAAAATCCCGTCGCCCTCGTTTCATTTCTCCTGGCCGTTCCCCGCCGGCAGGATCAAATGCTGAAGCAACTTTTACGAATGAATGAAGATGGTCTTCCGTAAAATCGAAATATTGAAAATTGAAAGGGTCAAAAACTTTATCTTCTTCCTCACGCGGATCATTCATCATTTCCCGAGCAAATCCGAGAGACCCGACATTCGGCTCATTTTTATATTTTTCTAATTTTTCAAGAGGCCATACCTCCGGCCACAACGCGGCATTGTCTGTTTTGGTATTCCCGATGGGATACCGTTCATTGTCTCTCGTAGGAATATTAATGGCTCGATACAGTTTGCCATCCCATGTGTCATTATTCAACACCAAGTCAGAAATCAAACAATCATGGTGCGGAAGATTCCCAATTACATAGAGGTCCCAGACCCTGGCCCCTAGACCCATGAACGTACCACCGAACCAGCGTTTATGGCGTCGCCGTTTTAAAAACGTGTCAGCGGTTTCTGGTGATTCAGGATCATCCAAAATCGCAAGGTCGGGACGACGTTCCCGATACTTCAATCCCCGCATTCGTGCGCCCATCCCCTTGGCCATGACTGTGGCATAGGACTTGGTCACCAGCTGTCTGTCAGTCCATTTAATTGATTGCCCTCGGACATCCATTGCTGGAGACAAATGAGGGAAATCGGCAAACAACATCTCGTTGGTTTCCATTTCCTGTGTCAGCGTAGCCAGATTGGCTTCTGCCGTGGTAGCGGATTCCCCAATCATCAAAATAAACCACTTCAATCGATACGACAGCATATACAGGGGAAGTCCCAATGAAATAATGGTGGTCTTCCCAAACTGTCGAGGGGCGATTCGCGCTACACGTTTTCCAGGTTTTGGATTATCGACACAGCCAAAGATGTCGTAATGCATTTCACAGAATCCCGACGTGAAATGATGCTTTAAATAAATTTCACAAAACCGCCGTACGCTGTGTTTGGCTTGGTCAATACGTCGAAGGTTTTTAATGTCTTCCCGATTACTGCGAAGTCCTGCCACAGCGCTGGACAAATCCAGCGATCCCGTGGTCGATGCCACTCGAATGGGACCAGTTTTCAGGTCACCAAGTGTTTTCATGAAGGTTTTGAATCCTTATAAATATCATCCACCATCGATGTCATACGAGACATGGCCGCTTCTACACGAATACCTTCAATCATCTTCTCCGCAATCAAACCGCTAATCTTGCCTATTTCCTGAGACGTGAGATTCTGAATATCTTCGTCGCTGACATCGGGGTCAGTGACACGTCCTTTAATCAAATCATAGATGGCATGGGCAAACGTCGGGGACTGTGGACCTTTCTTAATTACCTCAGACGCCAACATATCACGCAATGTCCATGTTTGAGTTGATAACTCCCATTTATCAATTGGCTTCATGCTCTCCCTCATTCATTTTTCCACAGAACCAGCAACGTGGTTCTGCATTCAGACACGCACAATTCGTACATCGCCATGCCCTATTAATTTGCGGCACGCGACCTCAGCGGTGGAGCTGTGGTGTGGAACAGGCACGGCAGCGTAGTGACAAGAACTTCCTGTTCTTTCGTCAACGGATTCGTCCACCGCGCTTCAACAAATATGCCTGCCTGTTTCATCGAAAAATCATCAACCCGAGGAGCCGTTATCACAGCGGCCCCTTCGTGAAAACATTGAAGAATGGGTCTTGCTGTGTTTTGCTGCGCATTTACAGAATAACTGAAAATAAGACCGCTCCCCACTAACGCACACACGGCTGCCATCACGGGCAGCGACATCATATAAGTTGTGTTCATTACATCCCTCGTTACAGGGCATTGGTGTCACCGACTTCCAATTCACCGATTGGGGCAGGATTTAACCCAGGGTCTTTCGCTTCGAGAGCAAGACTGGACCATTCCTGCTCAATCGAATTCAACACCTGTTTCTCCCGCACATGCGAGGCCACCACAATGCCCATCGATTCGACCACCCGTTTAAAGGTGTCCAGGGTAATACTGCCCGTACTGTGGATCTGATGAATCCGGTGTACGGTGCGCGATATCTTTTCAATCAAATTGCCCGCATCCGTAATATCCATGACTTTTCGCGGTTTGCTGGTTTTACCACTTTGGTCGGCGTGCCATGCAATCAACGCTTCGGAAAACGACTGATACCGTTCCACATAATCAATGACCAGCGCCCGCAGCAACTGCACCTCCGGTGCCAGGTCCATGACATCGGCTTCCAACGCCTCCAGCTGGCCTAACTTCTCCTGCAACCCCTCGTGCTGAATCATGGAATACCGTCCGTGCTTTTTCATACTCCGCCCTCCATGCAGATAACATCGACCCTGACCGGGATGGTCGGTCCATTTGCCGGCAGGGTTGCGGCACGCTTTATCCTGATACCCCTGGGACCGCAGTTGCGCGTTACAGAACGGGCCTGTGACTTGATTCGTGCGACTGATGGTGACCATGGGGGGACTCCTTCTCTGCAGGGTCAGGTGCGAAGAAACTCTGCCAACGAATATACTAACACCATCCCCGCCAAGGTTCCAGCCTCGCCCCGCAGGGCCAGGTCATAATTCGTGGCCGTCAGCCATTGCAGCGTTGCCAGCACCACGCACATTACGACAATACGGCACAGTGGCGCATACCACGGGGGTCTTTGTGATGGGGGTGTCGGCGATAGGGGTGTCGGCGTCATGATGGGGTCTCGGTTTCGGTGTCAGCGTCGGTGTTGGTATTGGTATTGGTACGGACGCGCCGTGGTGTCACTGTTGAATACCCCGTGGCATCGGGGGCTGTTGTGGTCTGTGGATCGACTGCGTCCACGCAGTGTGTGGCCGTACATCCTGCGTGATCGGTTGACCGGTCTATTGATGTCCACATGGGACTTCTACACACTGTGCAATATCCCGTCATTTTATACGCTGATCCATTAATCGTACAGATGCGTCGCAACGTCATGACGTGTTCCTCCTTTTGATGAATCCCATGCAATCATGACGGAGACACCAGGGAAAAGTCAAAAATTTCTTCAGAACTTCTTTTCTCAGCACAGGTCTCATCCCATGCAATCAGGGTCACGCGATGCGGATGGTCCCTAATACAAACGCGGACATATGGGGCCCGTTGGCACACAATATATGGGGGTATGGATTCCATACCCCAACATATTGGGGTCCACATACAATGGCATACCACAATATATTGTGGTGTCATTATGTTGACACACAACGATTTTATGGATGTCAATATATTAACGTGATGTTGGCATGATATATGCATATCGGATGTTGAAATAATGACATGACCGTATACGGTGTTCACGTTCCCGTGGTTGGACGCATGATCATATTGTGGGGGTCGGGTATGGGTCGG
>Ga0310345_10004433_pt1 | contig 12732 bp, 10 predicted proteins | sample HC15DNA20500_MG_FD_204667 | JGI IMG/M metagenome (GOLD analysis project Ga0310345, IMG submission 204667) | Marine microbial communities from station ALOHA, North Pacific Subtropical Gyre - HC15-DNA-20-500_MG | ecosystem: Environmental > Aquatic > Marine > Oceanic | place: Pacific Ocean: North... | reverse complement strand
GAGCCGGTCGGCGACTACTTCGCCGGGCCGAACCACGTCCTCCCGACCGGGGGCACGGCCCGGTTCGCGTCGGCGCTCGGCGTCGGCGTGTTCCTCCGCCGCCAGTCGGTCGTCCGCTACTCGGCCGCGCGCCTCCGCCAGACCGGCGAGGCGATCGCCCGCTTCGCGGAGGCGGAGGCCCTCGACGCCCACGCCCTCGCCGTCCGCGTCCGCCTCGGGGACGGGGCCGGGGAGGAGACGGCGGCGGTGACCGCCGCCTCCGAATACCTCAGCCCGTTCACGCCTCGCTAATGTCTCCCGTCGACCTCGTCCGCCCTGAGATCCGCGCCGAGCGCGCCTACCGCGTGCCGACCACGATCGAGGCCGCGGCGAAGGTGGACCAGAACGAGAGCCCATACGACCTGCCCGCGGAAATCAAGCGGCGGGCACTGGCAGCGTTCGAGGCGTCCCCCTGGAACCGCTATCCCGACGACCGGCCGCACCGGCTCGTGCGAGCCCTTGAAGCCCGCGAGGGGCTCCCTGAAGGCTCCGTCATCGTCGGCCGCGGGTCGAACGAGCTGTCGCACACGCTCGCGCTCTGCTTCCTGGAGCGCGGCACGCCCGTCGTGCTGCCGAGCCCGATGTTCGCGCTCTACGCGAGCGTCGCCCGGATGCACGGGGCCGACGTGATCGACGTGCCCGCCGGTCTCGACCTCCGCCACGGCGCCGACGCCATCCTCGACGCCGCCCGGGAGGCGAACGCGCCCCTCACGGTCGTCACGACGCCCAACAACCCGACCGGCCAGACGCTCGCCCACGGCGACCTCCTCCGGCTGGCGGCCGGCGTGCCCGGCGTCCTCGTCATCGACGAGGCCTACCACGAGTTCCTCGACGGCCCGACCGCGACCGACGTGCTCCGGGCGCACGACAACGTCCTGATCCTCCGGACGTTCTCGAAGGCGTTCGGCCTCGCCGGCGTCCGCCTCGGCGTGATGATGGGGCGGCCGGAGCTGATCGCCGAGCTGGAGAAGTCGCGGCTCCCGTTCCTGGTGGGCCGGCTGGGGGAGGAGATCGGGCTCGCGATCCTCGATCGGCCCGACCTCGTTGCCGAGCGCGTCGCGGTCCTGAAGGCCGAGCGCGCGACGCTCGAGGCCGCCCTCGGCGCGCACGAGGGCGTCGAGGTCCTCCCGGGCGCCGCCAACTTCTTTCTCGTCCGCACGCCGCTGACGCCGGCCGACCTTCAGCGCCGGATGGCCGAGCGCGGCGTCCTTATCCGCGACGTCTCGGGCTACGGCGCGCTCTCCGGCCGCGACGGCACGCCCGGGTGGGTCCGCGTCTCGGTCGGCGCCCCTGAAGAGAACGCGGCGACTCTCCGTGCCTTCTCCGAGGTGATCGCCGCCGCCTGATCCGATCGACTCGATCCTGACACCCGCAGCCCTCGCATGACCTTTCTCGAAGACCTCCGCTGGCGCGGGCTCGTCTACGACCAGACGCCCGACCTCGCCGACCACCTGGCCGAGGCGCCCCGGACCGGCTACATCGGGTTCGACCCGACGGCCGACAGCCTCCACGTCGGCTCGCTCCTCCAGATCCTCGGGCTCCGCCGGTTCCAGCAGCATGGCCACACGCCGATCGCGCTCGTCGGCGGCGGGACCGGGCTCATCGGCGATCCGTCTGGGAAGAAGGCCGAGCGCCAGCTCCTCACGCGCGAGATGGTCGAGGCCAACACGGCCGGCATCCGCCGCCAGCTCGAGCGGTTCCTCGACTTCGACGGCCCGCGTGCGGCTCGCATGGCCGACAACGCCGACTGGCTCACGCAGATCTCACTGACGGACTTCCTCCGTGACGTCGGGAAGCACTTTACCGTCCAGCAGATGACGGCGAAGGAGTCGGTGAAGCGGCGGCTGGAGAGCGAAGTGGGCCTGTCGTTTACGGAGTTCAGCTACCAGCTTCTCCAGGCCTACGACTTCCTCGTGCTCCACGAGCGGGAGGGCTGCACGGTCCAGATCGGCGGGTCGGACCAGTGGGGCAACATCACGGCCGGCACGGACCTCGTCCGGCGCGAGGGCGGGAAGGCCCATGGGCTCGTCCAGCCGCTCGTGACCAACTCGTCGGGCAGCAAGTTTGGCAAGACCGAGGCGGGCACCGTCTGGCTCGACGCCGAGCGGACGTCGCCGTACCGGTTCTACCAGTTCTGGCTGAACGCCGACGACCGCGACGTGGTCAACTACCTCAAGTGGTTCACCGACTTCGAGCAGGAGCAGGTCGAGGCGCTGGCGGCCTCGCACGAGGAGCGCCCGGGCGCCCGGGAGGCCCAGCGCGAGCTGGCCCGCCACGTCACGACGCTCGTCCACGGCGCCGAGGCGACCGAGGCGGCCGAGCGGGCCGGGCGCGCGCTCTTCGGCGGCGACCTCTCGGAGCTGAGCTCGAAGGAGCTCGACGAGGTCTTCGAGGAGGCGCCGTCGATCGACGTGGCGGCGACGGAGTTTGAGGGCGAAGGGGCGCGGGTGATCGACCTTCTCGTCGAGGCCGGGCTGGCGAGTTCTCGGGGCGAGGCCAAGCGCGCGATCCAGGGCGGCGGCGTCCGCGTCGGGGACGCCCGCGTGGAGGACCTCGGCCAGCAGGTCACGCGCGAGGACGCCGTCGACGGGTCTGTCGTGGTCCTCCGGAAGGGGAAAAAGTCCGTCGCCCTCGTCCGCCTCGTCTAGCCCACCGAACCGCGCACGCGTCGCCTCGTTGGGGGCGGACACGCGAGCGCCGGCCGTATCTTCGGCGCCCCCCAGGATCGATTCTTTCTCTCCAATGGACTACATCCAGGTCGACATCATCGGGCTCTCGACGAGCCCCTCGTCCGGGGGGGCCTACGCCCTCGTGCTGGGCGAGGTCGGCGGCAACCGGCGCCTCCCCATCATCATCGGGGCGTTCGAGGCGCAGGCCATCGCGCTCGAGCTCGAGAAGATCCAGCCGCCGCGTCCGATGACCCACGACCTTCTCCGGTCGCTCTTCGACACGCTCGGCGCCGACGTGACCGACGTGGTCATCGACGACCTCCGCGAAGGGACGTTCTTCGCTAAGATCCGCTACGTGTTCGACGGGGAGGAGGCCACGCTCGACGCCCGCCCGTCCGACGCCGTCGCGCTGGCGGTCCGCACCGACGCCGACCTGTTCGTAGCCGCCGGCGTGCTCGACGAGGCCGGCATCCCCGCCGACGACGAGGGCGAGCCCGACGAGGAGGGGTTCGAGCCGGACCCGGTCGCCGCGGCGTCGTCCTCGGCCATGTCGAAGCTGGACCGGATGGAGAGCCAGCTCGAGAAGGCCATCGCCGAGGAGGACTATGAGACGGCCGCCCGCCTGCGCGACGAGATCGCGCGGATGAAGGAGGGCAACTAGTGGAGCGCCGACCGTCGCCCCCCGACCGCCGCTCCGCCTGTCGATGAGTACGGTCGCTCCGGCTCCGGTCGTCGAGGCGATCTCCCACGCGGCCCTCGGCGCCTCGGCGTTGTTTCGGGGCTACCTGTCAGGAGACGAGGCCGCGCTGGCGTTCTACCGCTGGTCGCCCCACGCGGCGGCCGACCGTGCCGACGCGGCCCGAGTCGCGGCCGAGGCGGCCACCGCGCGCGGCCACCGCGACGCCATCGCCGACGTGCTCGCGGAGCAGAACCGGGCGTGGGGGAGCAGCGACGCTGTGCTTGATGCGGTCGAGACGCTCCGGCACCCAGAGAGCGCGACCGTCGTGACGGGGCAGCAGCTCGGCTTGTTTGGCGGGCCGCTCTACACGGTCTACAAGGCGCGGACGGCTGTCCGCCTGGCCCGGCGCCGCGCGGAGGAGACCGGCCGGCCGGTTGTCCCGGTGTTCTGGCTGGCCGACGAGGACCACGACTTTGCCGAGGTCCACCGGTCGGCGTTCGTGGAGGGTGAGGATGTCCGATATTGCAGCTACCACGACGGCGTGGCACCCGAGGCAGACCGCGGGGCCGTCGGGCGGATCGTGCTGGAAGAGGCCGCGACCGAGCGGGCGCTTGGGGAGCTCGACCGGGCGCTGCCCGACGGCCCCGGCCGCGCCGACGCCCTCGCGCTCGCCCGCGGCGCCTACGTGCCGGGACGGACGATGCGCGACGCGTTCGCCACGCTGCTGCGGGCGCTCGTTCCCGACATCGTCCTGATGTCTGCCGACGATGCGCGGCTCAAGCGGCTCGCGGCACCGCTCTTTCGGCGGGAGGTTCAGGAGTGGGAGGCGACGGAGCAGCTCCTCGCCGCACGGAGCGTCGAACTGGTGGATGCCGGCTTCCACGCCCAGGTTGCCCCGTCGCCTGTCAACCTGTTCGTGGTGGGGGAAGGGACGCGCACCCAGGTCGATCCGGCCAGCGGTGGGTTCGTTCTCCGCGGCACCGACGCAACCCTTTCACCCGACGAGATCCTCGGACGTCTGAGCGACGACCCCACATCGATCAGCCCGAACGTCGTTCTCCGGCCGCTCTTCCAAGACACCCTTCTCCCGACGGCCGCCTACGTGGCCGGCCCCGGGGAGGCCGCCTACTTCGCCCAGCTTGGCCCCGTCTACGAGGCGTTTGGCGTACCGATGCCCGTCATCGAGCCGAGGCTGAGCCTGACCGTCGTCGAGCCCGGCGTCGCGAAAGTCCTCGACCGGTACGGGCTGTCGGTCCCCGACCTGGCTGGCGGGCCGGACGGCGGACCGCAGCAGACGCTCCACGCGCTGTGGCGCCGGCTGGCGCTCGCGGACTCCGACCTCGACCTCGACGCGGCCTTCGCCGCCACACGACAGGCAGCCCTCGAAGCCGTCGAGGCGCTCGGCCCCGTTGCGGCGGAAGTCGATCCGGCGCTGCGCGCGACCGTTGGTGCGGCGCGGCGGAAGGTCGAGAAAGCGCTCGAGGTGTTGGAGACAAAGACCGTCCGCCTCAAAAAGCGCAACCACGAGGTCGTCCGGGCCCGGTTGGCCCGCGCGCAGGCGGCCCTCTGGCCCGCCGGCCATCTGCAGGAGCGCTGGCTCGGCCCGCTCGGCGTCGTCGCCCGGCACGGCATCGGCGCTCTGACCGCCTTGGCCGACGCCGTCCCACTCGACGCCACCGTTCACCACGTCGTCCGCCCGTGAGCTCTGTCTCGCTTTTTTCCCCGCTTGTCGAGCGCGCCATCGAAGTCGCCGCCGAGTGGCACGACGGGACGTACCGGAAAGGGCGGTGGACCGATCCGTGCGTCAGCGACCCGGGGGGGACGCCGTCGCGGGTGCCAGCGATGGCCCACGTCACGGCCGTCGCCCTGACCGTCCAGCGCGCGGGGTGGGGCGATGAGGCCGTCGCGGCGGCGTTCCTCCACGACACCCTCGAGGACGCGAACCGCCACGGCGACGCGCTCGGGCGGCCGACCCTCGTGGCCCTCGTCGGCGAGGAGGTCACTCGAATCGTGGAGGCCGTCTCGGAGCCGAAGCGAGACGACGCGGGCGACTGGCTCCCCTGGAGGGTGCGGAAGGAGGCCTACCTCCGCTCGCTCGCAGCCGGTCCTGTCGAGGCCGTCGCCGTCTCGCTCGCCGACAAGCTCCACAACGCCTACTCGATGGCGTCGAGCTTGGAGGCTGGGATCGACATCTTTACCTCGGCTCCCGGCCGCCGGGCGCTCTCCGCCGGCGCTGCCGACCAGCGGTGGTTCTTCGAGGCCGTGCTCGCCGAGAGCCGGTCCGGTAAGGACGCCCGCCTCGGCCCGCTGCGGGACCGGCTCCGCGCCGAGGTCGACCGGTTCGCCGCACTGGCCGGGGTCGACTCGGCAATGGAGTAGGGGCGAACACCGGGGCAATCACGAGGGCCGCGCGGGGGAAAATCCTCGATCTCCCCAGATTGCAGGAAATCAACGCGTTAAAGTGGGCATGTCGCCCCGCGGGGGCGTTTGCTGGGGAGGACCTGCCTGGACGGCTTTCCCGGCGCCGTGCGCCGCGGCCTGCCCCTCGGGACCCGACCCGACATGGCCCTGCGCGGTGCCTGGGTTCGCCCGACAGGTCTAGCGGCGGCGGAGGGGCCCGGCCTCTCCGCCGCTCGTGTGTCCCCGGCGCTCGCCGGGACCCCTCCGGCCGCCGCCCCGTAGGGGTCGACACGTTCCGGTGCCCTCATGATCCGTGCTTACGGCTTCGCGTTGCTCTTGGTCGGCTGGGGGGGCTGCGCCTCAGACGGGCCGGCTCCTTCCGCCGAGTCCTCGGCCCCCGTCCCCGAAACGGCCACGGAGCCGACGCCTTCGGCAGAAGTCCGGCCCGGCGTCCGGATCGACCGCCTCCTCGCTCCGACGGCCCCACTGGCCGAGGTGGTCACCCGGCTGCGAGAGCCCCGGAGCCGTACGGCCGAGCCGATCGAGAACCGCCACGTCCGAGGACAGATCGACACGATCCGGACATGGCGCTACGACGGGCTCACGCTCGAGCTCTACGACGTCAGCGGAGGGGGGCTCCTGCTCCAGCGTCTCGCGGTCACGTCCGACACGTACGGAACGACTGACGGACTGTCGGTGGGCGAACCCCGAGACGCGATCGAGTCGATCCTCGGGGCGCCCGTCGGGACGGAGGGCGACGTCGTGACGTACGGGCTCGGTGACGAACTCCCGACGGCCGTTGAGGTGAGGTACCAGCCCGACGAAGACGGCGTCGAGCGGGCGACCGCCATCGAGTGGCGACCGCCGATCGGCTGACGCGTCACTCCGTCCACCGCAACGACGCGTCGAGGGCTTCTCCCCACGCTTCGCCCTCCGGACGCGTGGCCGGGTAGCGAAGTCGCGCGAGCACACCGACGCCATCGCGATCCAGCCCACGGGCATAGACCACGTCCTCTCCGGCCGGTCCTGAGGCGACGATCCCCCCCTGGCGGCCGCGCCGAATAGGTTCGGGGGTCGAGGCCCCCGCGGGCGCGCTCCGCCAGGCCATCGAGGCCGGCCCTGAGCGCGTCGTGGTAGCCGAACACACCCAGTGACGCGGCCCCATCAGGAGCGGAAGGTGCGTCCGCCGTCGTCCTGCGGAGCGGGCTCGGCATCGAGTGGGGCAGGGACGTCGACGGCGAAACCGAACCGGGCGTTGACGTACGGCTCGGCTGCGGAGGCTGCCGAAGCGGGGGCGGTCGCGACCGGTGGGGATTCCGCGGCGGGGGCTGACTCCACAGCGTCGGGGGAGTCAGATGGTCCACAAGCTGAGACCGTCAGTGCGAGGACGATGAGGAGCGCCCGTCGCATGAGCTACAGCGCCGCGTGGTCAACCATCAGGCACCGGTCCGCCACGTAGGGCAGGCCGGCCTCGTCCGCAAGGGTCTGGGCTTCGGGGGAGTGAACCCCGATCTGGGTCCAGATCACCGGGCGGTTGCCGGTCCGCTCGGCCCGCGCCACGGCGTCGCGGACGACCTCGGGCGTGAACTCGGGCCGGCGGAACACGTCGACGATGTCGACCTCCACGTCGTCGGGGATCGAGTCGAGGTCGGGGTAGGCCGTCTCGCCGAGGATCTCGTCGTGGTTCGGGTTGACGGGGATCATCGTGAACCCGGCGTTCTGGATGTACCGGGCGATCCGGTGGCTCGTCTGGAACCCCCGCGGGGAGCACCCGACGACGGCGATCGTGCGGGCGTCGCGGAGGACGGAGGCGATGTCGGGCGAACTCGGCATGGGCGTGGCGGCGTAGGAGGAGGCCAACGGCTCTCCCCCCCGCGTGGATTCCCCCCCTTCCGTTCCCACTGCGAGCCGCCCGGCGGCCGCGCCGTCGGCTCCCCCGGCCGAGGCCGCCTTCGCCGGGGCGCCGCCCGGCGCCCTCGCCCGCCTCGGGCGTCTCCTGCCCGGGGTCGAGGCCATCGTCCGGTTCGCGTACCGTCTGGCCGGCGTGAGCGCCGTCGCCGCGCTGCTGATCGTGGCCGCGGTGTGGCGGTGGGTCCCACAACTCGCCACCGGCGTGCTCGTCGCGCTCGGGATCCTCCTGCTGGTCCCGGCCGTCGCCGTCGCCATCGCGGGGTGGACGCTGGCCGACCTCGCGAGCCTGCCACGCCAGATCAAAGAGGCCGCGCTCGCTGCGACCGGCCGCGAGGCCTCGGGCGCGACGGCGAAGGGCAGCCGGATCGCGCGCCTGCTCCGGTCGCTGTGGGCCGCCCGCGGGCTCGCCCTCCTGACGAAGGGCGGCTGGGTCAGGGCCGTCGGCGCGCTTCGCTTTTTTCGCCTCGCGAGCCTCCCGTTCGCGCTCGCCTTGCTCGGTGCCGTGGCCCTCAACGGCGCCGTGATCGCGGGCGGGCTCGTCGCGGTCATCCTGCTCCTCATCGGATAAACCAACCCGACATGCACCCCGTCCTCCGGTTCGTCCGACGCCGCCTCGAACGTGGTGTGCCGTACGGCCTCGGCTTCACCGTCGCGTTCGCCGCCGTCGCACTCGCCGTGTGGGGCTTCGTCAACGTTCTCGACGCGGTCACCGATGGCGACGACATCGCGCGGTTCGACGCCGTCGCACATGGCCTGATCTACGACGCGTTCGGCGGGACCCCCGGCCTCGGCGTGGCCGTCACGTGGTTCGGCAACAACGCGACGCTCATCGCCTTCGTCGTCGTCGTTGCGGCGGCACTCGTGATCGCGCGCCGGTACTGGGCGGCGTTCCGAGTCGTGTTCGCGTCCGGCATTGGCGGGCTCGTGATCGTCGGCCTGAAGGCCCTGTTTGCCCGGCAGCGCCCGGAGGCCCAGGTCATCGAGGCCACAGGCTACAGCTTCCCCAGCGGCCACGCCTTCGCCTCGACCGTCTTCTACGGGATGATGGTGTACCTCGTCTGGCGGCTCACGGACAAGATGTGGGCCCGCGTGCTGGCGGCCGTCGTGGGGCCCCTCATGGCGATCGCGGTCGGCTTGTCGCGGGTCTACCTCAACGTTCACTTCCTCACCGACGTCCTCGCGGGCTGGCTGGCCGGCGGCGCGTGGCTGGTGGCGAGCCTCTTGCTGATCGACATCGTCGAGACGCGCTCCCGGAGCCGCCGCGAACGGGTGGAAGAGACCGCGCGGCCCGAGGACGCGGACCCACAGCCGCACGGCACCGCCGCCGAGGCCGGCTGAGTCAGGCCAGCCGCGCGATGAGGGCGCCGACGGGCTCCCGCTCGGCCTCGCGGATCGGACCGAACGCCGCGTCGAGGCGCAGCGGCGGCCGGCGGATCCCGCGCGCGGTCCGCTCCACGCGGCCGTCGATCCGGTCGATCACCCGGTCGCGGAGCGGGGCGGGCGTCGCGCGGAGCGCGACCGCGTGGTGCCAGGCGCGGCGCCGCGCCGTCGCGAGTCCGAACCCGAGGGCGCGCTCGTCGAGCCGCCCGCCGAGCCAGTCGAGCGTCCGGAGCAGCGCCGACGTCCGTCCGACCTCGTCCTGGATCTCGTCGACGAGGTCCGCCAGCACGCCGTTGATCGCGTCGAAGTCGCGCTTGAGGCCCACAGTCCCGTGACGGCGCGCGATCTCGGCCGTCGTCACGCCGAGGTCGAGGAGGATGTGGGCGTTCATCCCGAGCAGGAGGTGCTGCAGGATGATGAGCTGCGCGTCCTCCCGTGCGGCGAAGGCGGCGGCCCAGGCGCGCGTCGGGGCCTCGCCGGCGCGGTGCCGTGCGTAGGCCTCGAGGTAGCGGTTCGCGAACTGCGTGTCGAGCCGCTCCATCCGCTCAGCGTCGACGAACTGGCCCTTCGCCATCCGGCCCTTGACCTCGACGGTCACCCGACGGTAGAGCGCGGCGAACAGGCCGAGGCGGCAGTGCTGGCGACGGCAGTCGTCGACGATGTCGTCGAGCGCGCGGACGACGCCGTCGATGTCGGAGGCGGGGCCGGGGGCCATGGAAGAGGTGGGGATCCACCCTGACATACGACGAAACCGGCCCGGACCCCTCATCGGGTCCCGCCGCCCGGCCCGCCTCGGTCGAGACCCGGGGAAGACTGCGCCCGCCGCCCGCCCGAGGCGGGGCGGGGCGGACCCCGCGCCGAGCGCCCGCGTAGCTTCCGGGCCCCCTTCCTGACCGCCGACCGCGCGCCCCTCATGGCCGGATACCCCCACGACGAGATCGAACCCCGCTGGCAGGACTACTGGCGGGAGCACGAGACCTTCCGGCAGCCGGGCCCCGGCGACGACGGCTTCGATGCCGACAGGCCGGGCTTCTACGCGCTCGACATGTTCCCGTACCCGTCGGGCGCCGGCCTCCACGTCGGCCACCCGGAAGGCTATACGGCGACGGACATCGTCTCGCGCTACAAGCGGATGAAGGGGTTCAACGTGCTCCACCCGATGGGCTGGGACGCGTTCGGGCTCCCGGCGGAGCAGGCCGCCATCCGCGAGGGCATCCACCCCCGGGTGACGACCGAGCGGAACGTCGAGACGTTCCGGCGCCAGCTCCAGCGGCTCGGGTTCTCCTACGACTGGTCCCGCGAGGTCGACACGACCGACCCCGACTACGTCAAGTGGACCCAGTGGATCTTCCTCAAGCTCTACGAGAAGGGGCTGGCCTACGAGGCGTTCGCGCCCGTCAACTGGTGCCCAGAGCTCGGCGCCGTCCTCTCCAACGAGGAGGTCGTCGACGGGAAAAGCGAGATCGGCGGGCACCCCGTCGTCCAGGTCCCGATGCGGCAGTGGATGCTCCGGATCACGGAGTACGCCGACCGGCTGCTCGACGGGCTCGAGGACCTCGACTGGCCCGAGTCGGTCAAGGCCATGCAGCGGAACTGGATCGGGAGGAGCGAGGGCGCCGAGGTCGACTTCGGCGTGTTCGGCTACCCCGAGCTCCATATCCGCGTGTTCACGACGCGGCCGGACACGCTCTTCGGCGCGACCTACATGGTGCTGGCGCCCGAGCACCCGCTCGTCAACGACATCACGACCGACGGGCAGGCGGAGGCCGTGCGGGAGTACGTCGAGGCGGCCGCGCGCAAGACGGAGCGTGACCGGATGGAGCAGAAGGCCAAGACCGGCGTGTTCACCGGCGCCCACGCCGTCAACCCGGTCAACGGCCAGAAAGTCCCGGTCTGGATCGCCGACTACGTCCTCGCGGGCTACGGGACCGGCGCCATCATGGCCGTCCCGGCCCACGACGCGCGCGACTTCGAGTTCGCCCAGACGTTCGGGCTCCCGATCCGCCCGGTCGTCCGCCCGCCCGCGGAGTGGCTGGCCCAGCACGCCGGCCCCGACGTGCCGACCGAAACGGAGGCCGACCTCCTCTTCGGCCAGTACAACGACGCCCCGCACCACTTCTCGGAGGTCTACACCGGGGGCGAGGGCATCCTGATGAACTCGGACGCGAGCGGCGGCCCGGTGGCCGACATCGCCGACCAGGGCGTCCGCCTCGACGGCCTCATGGTCCCGGCCGCGAAGGCCGACGTGACCGCGTGGCTGGAGTCGAACGGCGTCGGCCGGCGGCGGGTCAACTACAAGCTCCGCGACTGGCTCTTTAGCCGCCAGCGCTACTGGGGCGAGCCGATCCCCATTGTCCACACGACGGACGAGGACGGCGACGTCGTCCCGAAGCCACTCCCGGCGGACGCGCTGCCGCTCACGCTCCCCGAGGTCGACGAGTACCGGCCGGCCGACAACGGCGAGAGCCCGCTCGCCAACGCGACCGAGTGGATCGAGACGACGGACCCGGAGACGGGCCGCCCCGCGCGGCGCGAGACGAACACGATGCCGCAGTGGGCCGGCTCGTGCTGGTACTACCTCCGCTTTCTGGACCCCGACAACGACGAGGCGCCGTTCGACCCGGAAAAAGAGCGGTACTGGATGCCGGTCGACCTCTACATCGGCGGGGCCGAGCACGCGGTGCTCCACCTGCTCTACGCCCGGTTCTGGCACAAGGTGCTGTTCGACGCCGGCGTGGTGTCGACGGACGAGCCGTTCCAGAAGCTCGTCAACCAGGGGATGATCCTGGGTGAGGTCGAGTACACGGCGTTCCGGCGCGTCGGCGACGACGGCGAGCCGTTCGGGTGGGTCTCGGCCGAGCACGCGACCGAGGCGGACGGGGACGACGCGGAGTGGCAGGACGCCCGCGACGGCTCGACGCTCGTGGCCGTCCAGGTCCCCGAAGACGAGGTCACCAAACGAGGCGACGGCTTCGTGCTGGCGGCCCACCGCGACGTCCGCGTCAATAGCCGGGCGCACAAGATGTCGAAGAGCCGCGGCAACGTCGTCAACCCCGACGACATCGTCGACGCGTACGGGGCCGACTCGCTCCGGCTCTACGAGATGTTTATGGGGCCGCTCGAGCAGACGAAGCCGTGGAATACGCGCTCCGTCGACGGCGTCCACCGCTTCCTCTCGCGGGCCTACCGGCTGATCCTCGACGAGGCGACCGGCCGGCGCGCGGCGACGGTCCTCGACGCCGAGCCGACGCGCGAGCAGCAGCGCGTGCTACACGCGACGATCCAGAAGGTGACGGACGACATCGAGGGCCTCCGGTTCAACACGGCCATCGCGTCGCTCATGGAGTTCGTCAACGCCGCGACCAAGTGGGGTCACATCCCGCAGCCGACGGCGGAGGCGTTCACGCTCCTGCTGTCGCCGTTCGCCCCACACCTCGCGGAGGAACTGTGGCGCCAGCTCGGCCACGACAACACGCTGGCCTACGCGCCGTGGCCGGAGGCCGACCCCGAGCTCCTCAAGGCCGACACGGTCGAGATCGCGGTCCAGGTCAACGGCAAGCTCCGCGGCACCGTCCAGGTCGACGCCGAGGCGGACAAGGACGCGATGCTCGCGGCGGCCCGCGAGGAGCCGAATGTGGCGCGGTACCTCGAGGA
>Ga0310345_10004430_pt1 | contig 12738 bp, 10 predicted proteins | sample HC15DNA20500_MG_FD_204667 | JGI IMG/M metagenome (GOLD analysis project Ga0310345, IMG submission 204667) | Marine microbial communities from station ALOHA, North Pacific Subtropical Gyre - HC15-DNA-20-500_MG | ecosystem: Environmental > Aquatic > Marine > Oceanic | place: Pacific Ocean: North... | reverse complement strand
CCCTCGAGCACCTTCGGCGGGTGGCTGACGGTGATGAGCCCGTCGACCCACGGCGCGAGCCACCGCGCCGTCGGCGCCGTCACGGCCGCGCCGATCACGGTCGGCTCGACCTTCGGGAGCGAGTACAGCCGGCAGTCCTCGACGGTCACGAGCCCGCGGTGCGTGACGGTCTCGCCGCGCCACAGCGCCCGCATCACCTCGACCGACTCCTTCAGCCGCTCGTTGCGGAGGTCCTTGGCCGGCCACCGCTCGCCCGTGATGTGCTCGTTGAGCGCCTGGCCCGACCCCGTCGCGATCCAGAAGCGCCCGTTGAACATCTCGTTCAGCGTCGCGACGGCCTGCGCGATGATGGCCGGGTGGTACCGCTGCCCCGGCGCGTTGACGATCCCGTAGGTCAGGTCCGTCGCGTGCATGGCGGCGCCGAGCCAGCTCCACGCGAACCCACACTCGCCCTGGGCGCTGCTCCACGTGTGGATGTGGTCGGAGCACATGGCCGCGTTGAACCCGGCGTCCTCGGCCTGCTGGACGAGGCGGAGGAGCTGGCTCGGTGGAAACTGCTCGTGGGACGCGTGGTAGCCGATGGTGTGCATGGGGGAAAGACGGATAGGGGCAGGGGAGCCGGAACGCGGGATGCGAGGACGGAGCGCGGCGGCCGCCCCTACCTCTCTCGCTCGAGCCGGAACCAGCGGAAGCCGTAGCGGGGGAGCGTGACGGCGAGCGTGCCGTCCTCGATGGGCGGCGCGTCGTCGCCGGGGTCGAGGAGGTCGAGGGTCGTGCGGTCAGCGTAAGGGCTCAGGTCGAGCGTGACGCCGGCCTCCTCGTCGCCGAGGTTGTGGACGGCGGCGACGGCCACGCCGTCCCGCTCGCAGACGTGGGCGAAGACGGCCTCGTGGTCCGTGTCGACGACGTGCCAGTCGCCGCGGCCGAACACGTCGGCCTCCTTCCGGGCGCGGATGGCCCGCTCCATCCACATCAGGAGCGAGTCCGGCTCGCGCCGCTGGCGGTCCACGTTGACGTTCTGGTAGCGGAACGGGCCGCTGTCGATGACGGGCCGGATGGGCTCGTCGGAAGCCGTAAAGCCGGCGTTCTTCTTGTCCGACCACTGCATCGGCGTGCGGACGGCCGTCCGCTCCGGGAGGCTCAGGTCGTCGCCCATCCCGATCTCCTCGCCGTAGCGGATCACGGGGGCGCCGGGGAGCGACAGCATCAGGCTGTACGCCATCCGGACGCGGGCGGCGTCGCCGTCGAACATGGGCGGGACGCGGCGGCGCGGGCCCCGGTTGTAGACCCACATCGCCTCGCGGTCCGGCGCGAACGCCTCGGCGATCTCGTCGCGCTGGGCCTCGGTGAGCCGGGCGAGCGCCAGCTCGTCGTGGTTGCGGAGGAACGTGGCCCACTGGCCCGCCTCCGGCGGCTTCGGCGGGAGGAGGAGGCCGCGTTCAAGCGGCGCCTTCGCCTGCCGCGCGAGGGCCAGGAACAGGTGCTGGTTGAGGACGAAGTTGAACAGCATGTGGAGCTTGTCCCCGTCGCCGAAGTAGTGCGGCGCCTTCTCGGGGTCGACGTTGGCCTCGGCCAGGAGGACCGCGTCGCCGCGGCGCCACGAGAGGAAGGTCCGGAAGTCGCGGAGGTACTCGTAGGGGTCGGCCGTGCCGGGGACTTCGTCGAGCCCCTTGTGCTCGATGAGGAACGGGGCCGCGTCGATGCGGAAGCCGCTCACGCCGAGCCGGAGCCAGAACCCCATGACCCGCTCGATCTCGGCGCGGACGGCCGGGTTGGCGATGTTGAGGTCCGGCTGGTGGGCGTAGAACCGGTGGAGGTAGTACCTCTTCGCCTTCCGGTCGTAGGTCCAGACCGTCTCCTGCTCGCCGGGGAAGATCATCCCCTCGTCGTGGTCCTCGGGCCGCTCGTCGGACCAGACGTACCAGTCGTGGCGGTCGGAGTCGGGGTCCCGGGCCTCCTGAAACCACGGGTGCTGGTCCGAGGTGTGGTTTACCACGAGGTCGACGATCACGCGGAGGCCCCTGGCCTCGGCGGCGCGGACGAACTCGACAAAGTCGCCGAGCGTGCCGAGGCGAGGGTCGACGGCGTAGTGGTCGCAGACGTCGTACCCGTTGTCGCGGTTGGGCGTCGGGTAGAACGGGAGGAGCCAGATGCACGTCGCGCCAAGCCCGGCGATGTGGTCGAGCTTGGCCATGAGCCCCACGAAGTCGCCGACGCCGTCGCCGTTCGCGTCGTGGTAGGTCTCGACGTCGAGGCAGTAGACAATGGCGTCTTGATACCAGCGGTCGCGGACGCTCATCGGTCGGCGTAGGCGATGGTGCTGAGCAAGGCGTTCTCCGCCTGGCGGCTGTCGAGCCGCGTGTGCTGGACGACGACGGGGACCGTACTCTCGATGAGGCTCGCGTACTCGACCCCGCGCGGGACCGGCTCCGGGTCCTCCAGCTTGTCGAACCTGACGTGGACCGTCCGCCGGGCCGGGACCGTCACGTGGTAGGGACCGGCCGGCTCGCGGTCGGCGAAGAACACGATGACGGCGACGTCGGCGTCCTCGTCACCGGCGTTGAGGACGCAGGCCGTCTCGTGGCTGTGGAGCGGCTCCGGGCCGGTCGAGCCGTCGGGGATGTAGCCCTCGGCGATGGCCCAGCGCGTGCGGCCGATGGGGTCGGACATGGGGGTGAGAGAGAGGCCCCGTGCCTACGAGCGCCCTCCCCCGGGGGTCCGGCGCAGCCGTGGGGGATCGTCCCAGCTTCCCCCACCCCGCCCACCTCGGCGACGTGACCGAGGCGGGCGGCCTGAGGGTCAGCGCCCGCCGGCGGCCTCGGCGTCGGCGTCCATCGACGACGCGGCCTCGCGCGGGCCGGCGTTCTTCACGTAGCGGTCGAGCCACCGATCCTCCTCCCACAGCATGTGGAGGAGCGACTCGCGCCCGCGGTAGCCGTGGCTCTCGGCCGGGAGGAGGACGAGGCGGGCCGTCCCGCCGAGCCCCTTTAGCGCGCCGTAGAGCCGCTCCGACTGGAGCGTAAACGTGCCCGGGTTGTTGTCGGCGTCGCCGTGGATGAGGAGGATCGGCTCGTCGATCTTCTCGGCGTGCATGAACGGGCTCATGCCGAAGTACAGCATCGGGTCGTCCCAGAACGTCCGCTCCTCGCGCTGGAAGCCGAACGGCGTCAGCGTCCGGTTGTAGGCGCCGGAGCGCGCGATGCCGGCCCGGAACAGGTCCGAGTGGGCGAGGAGGTTGCCCACCATGAACGCCCCGTAGCTGTGGCCGCCGACGGCGACGCGGTCGGGGTCGGTCACCCCGCGCGCGACGCCGGCCTGGATGGCCGCCTCGGCGTTCATGACGAGCTGCTCGCGGAAGCTGTCGTTCGGCTCCGTCTCGCCCTCGCCGACGATGGGGAACGCGGCGTCATCCAACACGGCGTAGCCCTGCGTCACGAACGGGACGGCGCCCCAGTAGCTCACGTACGTGAACTGGTACGGGCTGTCGGACCGCTGGCCGGCCGCGTCGGCGCTCTTGTACTCGGTCGGGTAGGCCCAGACGAGGGTCGGGAGCGGACCGTCGCGCTCGGCGTCGTAGCCGGGGGGGAGATAGAGCGTCGCGCTCAACGGCACCCCGTCGGCGCGGGTGTACTCGACGGTCTCCTTCTGGACGTCGGCCAGCTCGGGGTACGGGTGCGGGAAGGCTGTCACGGCCCTCGCGGCGCCCGAGCCGAGATCCCGCACGTAGTAGTTCGGCGGGTCGGTGACCGTCTCGCGCTGCGTGAGAAGGAGCTCGGCGTCGACGTCCAAGAAATCGACGGGCCGCTCGTAGTACGGGGCCTCGGAACGGAAGAGCTCCGTCGTCTCGCCCGTCTCGAGGTCGAAGCGGCGGACAAACGGCCGGTTCCCCTCCGGCGAGGCCCCCTGCCCCTCGAGGAAGAGGTCGCCGTCGTCCATCAGCAGGACGCGGTGGCCGGCGTCGTTGAGGACGGTCATCGGCTGGCCGGGGTCGTTGTAGCGGTCCTCGAACGAGTACGAGAAGACCGTCTCGGGTTCGGCGTCCAGGTCGCTCGGGTCGAGCCGGTACCAGTTGACTCGCCGCGTCTGCCAGTAGTAGTCGATGGCGAGGGCCGTGTCGTCGTCGCCCCAGACGAGGCCACTGTAGCGGAGCGGGAGCGCGGCCCACGCCTCGGGCGCGCCCTCGAAGGGCGCTTCCAGGACGTAGAGCTGGTCGCGCACGTCCGCCTCGGCGCTCGCGTCGCCGCCGTCCTGGGCCTCGGTCCACACGAGCGCGGCCGGCGCGTCGGCCCGCCAGCCGACCGACCGCGGGCCCGTGGGGACCGATCCGAACGCGATCGGCACCTGCTCGGCGACGGGCAACTCGGCAACGGTGTGGACCACCGCGCCCGTCGCGAGGTCACGGACCTCGATGTCGGTGGCGAAGCGGGACCACGGGACGAGGTACGAGTACGGCCGCCGGCGGGCCTCCGTGAGGAGGTACCGGCCGTCCGGCGACACCTCGAACGACGTGTAGACCCCCTCCGGCGCCACGCCCTGCGCGTGCTCGGTGTGCGACAGCGGGACGGCGACGAGCGCGCTCGTGAAGTAGTGGTCGAAGAGCTGCTCGTCGAACGGGCTCTCCAAGAGGTCCTGGTAGGTCCGCGCCGGCGCCGCCTCGCCCGTCGACTCCTGCACGACGGGGCCGGTCGGGACCGTCGCCTCGACGGGGGCCGCGCCACGATCCGACGGGACGACGCGGGCGAGGAGGCCGTCGCTCGACGGGAGCCACTCGAACGCGGCGCCCGGCGCCGCGTCGTTGAGGGCGTTGCCGAGGGCGAGCCGCGCCCGCGCCGCGGCGACGTCCACGACCCAGAGCTCGACGCGGTCCTCCCGGTCGGCGAGGACGGCGAGGTGGGCGCCGTCGGGGCTCCACTGCGGGCTGCGCAGGCGAGCGCCGTCGGGGAAGCCGGACACGGCCCGCTCGCCCTCGCCCGTCACGTCCTTGAGCGTGAGGCCGGTGTAGCCGCTCGCGCGGCTCGGCCCCGTCGTCCGCGGGTTGATCCGGACGCCGGCGAGGCCGAGCTCGGGCTCGGCCAGCTCGGCGACGGGCGGCACGCCGGATCGGGCGAAGAGCGCCATCGTGGCGCGGTCGGGGCTGAGCCAGACGGCCGGCGTGCGCGGCGCGTCGACGAGGGCGGCCAGTTCGGGGGCGGGCGTCTGGTACGCGAGCGCGTCGTCCTGTGCGAGGGCGGGGGCACCCGCGAGGAGGAGGGCGAGGGCGAGGAGGGGGGAGCGCATCAGGGTGGGGAGACCGGGGTCCCAGTATAGCCGAGGCGCCCCGCCGGCCAGGTCGGCCAGCGGGGCGCCGGGGGGTGGACAGGAGTCAGAGCCTAGCGGGCGGGCTCGATCTCCCGGACGGCGAGGGTCGGCCCCTCCTGGCAGTACGAGACCTCGGCCTCGACGCCCTCCACCATCACGCGCGTGCCCGGGGCGTAGCGGTCGCCGCCGCCAGCGAGCGTGTACAGCGTCCCGTCGTCGGTCCGGACCGCGGGGCACTCGGTCGCACGGACGAGCGTGCCCTCGACTTCGACGACGCGCCGGAGCGAGCCGTCAGCACGGTCGCCGTCCTTCAGCGCCATCAGCCGGTCGAGCGCGAGCGTCGTGCCCTGCACGCAGGTCGACATCTCAGTGACGGCGCCCTCGGCGCGGACGAGGTCGCCCGGCCCGAACCGGCCGGTATCGCCGGCGAGCGTGTACAACGTCCCGTCCTCGGCGCGGAGCGCCGGGCACTCGACGCCCTCGTCAGTCAACCGGCCGCGCACGACGACGCGGTCGTCGGTCGACTCGTCGCGGTCCGGACGCCCGGCCTGCGTCACGGCGACCGGCGCCGAGAGCGCCTTCGTGCGGGCATCAGGCGTGGCGACGACGAACACCCAGTCCTCGCCGGGGTCGGCGGCGTCGGGGAGCGCGGCCGTCGTGCGGAGCGCGCCGTCGGGGCTCGTCCGGAGCCCGCGGCTGACGACGTCGTACTCGGAGTGGGCCGGGCCGACGCCGACGACGACGTCGGTAAAGGGAGGGAAGCCGGTCGCGCGGAGGCGAACGGTCTCGCCGGGCGCGGCCGCGTCGGCCGAGACGGCGAGCTCGACGCGGCCACCGGGCCGCTCAGGGGCCGGCTCACGGCGGTCCGGGGCACCGGGGACGCGGAGGTCCCACCCGACCTGGAGGCGGGCCGGGTCCTCGATGACGGCGTTGGCGTCGACGAAGGCCGCGACGCTCACGCCGAAGCGGGCGGCAATCTCGGCTAGCGTGTCGCCGGAGCGGACGGTGTAGGTCCGGCCGCTGGTGCCGGCGGGCTCTCTCGAGCGGGCGTCGGACCGGGCCGGCGACCGGTCGGTGGCGTCCGTCGGCGACCGGTCGGCGCGGCCGTGATCGGCGCGGCGATCGACCTGGGCGCGCTCGTCCGGCGCCGGGAGGTCGATGACCTGACCGACGCGGATCACGTTCGGGTCGTCGATGTCGGGGTTGGCGCCGAGGATCGTGCCGAGGTCGGTGTCGCAGGCCGCCGCGATCGCGGCGAGCGTGTCGCCGGGGTCGACGGTGACGGCCGTGCCACACGGGGACTGGGCGGCAGCCGGGACAGTCAGGAAGAGGGTCAGGGTGAGTAAGAGTCGACTCATGGTCCTCAATCTGTCGATGGACAAAGAGAGAGGGCTACAGAGGGATGGCCCGCGCGTTCCGAACCCGCACGGGGGTTGGTGACATCCACCACACATCCCTCGTTGATCTCCCCTCTCTGCCCGTCTCCCTCCGTCCACTGCGCCCGTACGAGACCGCCGCTCCGCCGAGGGCGGGGGCGCCCCTCCCCCACGCCCGCCTCGGTGCCGAACCGCCAAGCCGACGCCGCCAGGCGGAGGGGGTCAGTCGACGCCGAGGGCCTTGTGCGTCTGGACCGAAACGCGCCAGCGTGGGTTCTCGAACACGAGGTCGAGCGCGAGGCGCGTGGCCTCGGCGAGGCGGGGGCCGTCCTCGGGCTGGAGCCACAGCGCCCGCCGCCGGGCCCGGCCCTCCCCGTGCTCGCGGACGCGCTCGGCGAACTGGCCATACGCCTCCGGCCGGTAGTCCGGCACGACCAGCTTGAGTTCGTCGCACGCCTCCAGCACCAGCTCGCCCTCGGGGAGCTTTGGGCTGCACACGACCCAGTCGGGGTGGTCGGCCGGGTCGTCCCCGAAGGCGTCGGCGAGGCGCTGTGTCCCGTTCGTCTCGACGGCGACCGTGAAGCCCTCGGCGTGGAGCGCGCGGACGAGCGCGGCGTCGGCCTGGAGGAGCGGCTCGCCGCCGGTGAGCACGCAGAACCGGACGGCCCCACCCGCCTCGGCGGCCGCGCGGGCGAGGTCGGGCGCGCTCAGCTTGACGGCGCCGGGCGGCGCGAACTCGGTGTCGCACCACATCGGGCAGTCGGCCCCGGAGCGCGCGGCGTCACGGGCGCGGTCGCGCTCGAACCCGCTCCACAAGTTGCACCCCGCGAGGCGGACGAACACGGCGGCCCGCCCCGCCTGCGTGCCCTCGCCCTGAACCGTCCGCCACAGCGCCTTGACGGCGTAGCGCGTCTCGCCCGCCGGCGACGCCGCCAGGCGGTCGGCGAGGCCGGCCTCGCGCTCGGGGGTGGGGAGGGACACGCTCATGGGTCGAAGAAACGGCCCCCCAGAAGGGTCCGCACCCGGCGGTCGGGAACGGCCCGATTCTTCGAGCGCCCGCCGGAATCGGAAACCGGCGGCGCCCGCGCGGCCTACGCCTGCTCCCCTTCTCTTTCCCCCTTCCGCCATGGCCGACACCCCCACCGCCGACGCCCAGACTCAGACCTGGCCCGAGCTCGCCATCGGGCTCTACGACAAGCTCACCGGGCGCAACGCCGAGATCGAGTACGAGTTCGACGACTTCAACGTCCAAGTCCCGAGCGGGACCGGCCCCGACGCGACGCACGCCAAGTGGTCGATGTCCGGGACCGTCCGGATCCGCACGCGCGACCCCGAGCACGGCGGCGCCGCCAAGGGCTGATGCCGCCCGACCCGCTCCCCCGGCGCCGGCTCCTCGTCGATGCCGACCTCGACCTGACGATCGACGGCCACCCCGTCGCCATCCGCGGCGACGGGGAGCGCGTCACGATCGCCGTCGACTCGGCGGCCACCGCGACCCGCCTGTTCCGCGCCAGCCGGCCCGGCGCCCGGTTCGTCCGCGCCGTGACCGACACGCTCGACGTCCTCGGCGTGGACGTCGAGGTCACGGTCGGCGGGCGGAGTGTGCTCGCGGCTGGCCCCTCGGCACAGGGCGGGCGGATCGCGACGGCCGTCGGGCTCGACGCCCTCGAGATCACGCCGCCGCCCGAGGCGACGTGGGCCGCCGTCGGGCTCGCGCTCCTCGGCGGGCTCGCCCTCGGCCTCCGCCGCTAGCGTGCCCGTCTCCGTCCTCCAGACCGAGTCGCCGGCCGCCGTCGCCGAGGCCGCCGCGCTCGTCCCCGCCGCCGAGGCCGAGGCCCCCGGGGGCCCGGCCGGCCCCGACCGCCCGACCGTCGCCATCGCCGGCGCGTCCGGGTTCGTCGGGACCGCGCTCCGGCGGGCGCTGGCGGAGGAGTACGACCTGGTCGGCCTGACGCGCTCGCCGGCGCGGGCCGCCCGCGAGGACGACGGCGACGGCACGCGCTGGCGCCACTGCGACCTGTTCTCGCTCAAGGACGTCGAGGCCGGCCTCGAGGGCGCCGGCCTCGCCGTCTACCTCGTCCACTCGATGCTCCCCTCCGCACGACTGACGCAGGGGACGTTCGCGGACCTCGACCTCATCCTGGCCGACAACTTCGCCCGCGCGGCGAAGCGGCAGGGCGTAAAGCAGATCGTATACCTCAGCGGCCTCCTGCCGGAAGACACCGCCGACCTCTCAAAACACCTCCGCAGCCGCTGGGAGGTCGAGCGGACGCTGGCCGCGCACGGCGTCCCCGTGACCACGCTCCGCACCGGCCTCGTGGTCGGGAAGGGCGGGTCGTCGTTGCGGATCCTCGTCAACCTCGTCCGGCGGCTGCCGGCGATGGCCCTCCCCAGCTGGACCGAGTCGGACACGCAGCCGGTCGCGCTCCGCGACGTGGTACGGGCCGTCCGGCTCGTGCTCGGGGCACCGGGCCGGTTCGAGGGCACGTTCGACGTGGCCGGGCCGGAGGTCATGAGCTACCGCGAGATGCTGGAGCAGACGGCCGAGGTGCTCGGCGTCGAGCGGCCGGCGTCGGGCATCCCGGTCATCACGCCGCGGCTGTCGACGCTGTGGGTCAGCCTCGTCACCAGCAGCCCGCGGGCGCTCGTGGGGCCGCTCGTGTCGAGCCTCCGGCACGACATGGTCGTCCGTGACAACCCGGTCCAGCGCCTCATCGGGCCGGGCGCGCTACCGTTCAAGGCGGCGCTCCAGGAGGCCGTCCGCCCCGACGGCCGGTCGTTCCCCGACGCCCGCCACGGCCACCGCGCGCAAGACGACGCGGCCGTCCGCGAGGCCCGGCTGGTCCGCTCCGTCCAGCGGTTCGACCTGCCCGCCGGCCGCGACGCCGAGTGGGCCGGACGCGAGTACATGCGTTGGCTGAACGGGGTCGCCGGGCCGCTCCTCCGCGTCCGCACGGTGCAGGACGGGCCGGCGTGGCGCGCGCAGTTTTTCGTCCGCCCCCTCCCCCGCCCCGTCCTCGAGCTGACGCACGCGGCCGAGCGGAGCACGCCGGACCGCGCCCTGTTCTACGTTACGGGCGGGGTCCTCGCCCAGGCCAACGGCGCGCACCGCGGGCGGCTGGAGTTCCGCGAGGTGCTCGGCGGCGAGTGCCTGATCGCGGCGATCCACGACTTCGCGCCGCGCCTGCCGTGGGCGCTGTATCGGCTCACGCAGGCCGTGGCTCACCTGTTCGTGATGGCCCAGTTTGGGCGCCACCTCTCGGCGCTCGCCGGCTCCCGCCGCCGCGGCGCCGAACCGACCGGTCGGCGCAGCCAGGCGGAGGCGGCCGGCGCCTAGCCCGCGTCCGGGACCCAGCCGTTCGCGACGGCCTCGGCGTAGCCCTTCGCGCGGAGGACGGAGGCCGGGTTGTCGAGCTTCCCGTACCCCCACGCGTGCCGCTCGGTCCGGTCGCCGTGGTAGTCCGTGTGGCTCATCTCGCGGACCGTCTCCAGTACGTCGAGCCCACGGACCGTGCCGAGGTCGGCCGCCAGCTTCCACGTCTCGGCCTTCGTCAGGTGCATGAGCGGCGTGTGGATGGTGACCGGCGTGTCGAGCGCGAGCGAGAGCGTCTCGGCCTGCGACTCGATGAAGCCCAGCCGGCAATCCGGATACCCCGAGTAGTCGGTCTGGCACATCCCGCCCACGAGGTCGTGGATCCCACGGGTATAGGCGAGCGAGCCGGCGGCCGTCAGGAAAAGGGCGTTCCGCCCGGGGACGAACGACGCGGGGAGGTCCGGGGCGAGATCGTGCGCGTCGTTCGTGTCGGCGGCCTCATCCGCGAGGAGGGCGGAGCCCGACAGGAGGCCGCCAAGGTCGAGGACGGTGAACGGGACCTGGGCCGCCTCGGCGATCTTCTGGGCCTGCTCGAGCTCGACGGCGTGGCGCTGACCATAGCGGAAGGCGACGGCCTCGACGCGGTCAAACGCGCCGTGGCTAGAGGAGAGCGCCCAGAACAGCGACGTCGTCGAGTCCTGGCCGCCGGAGAAGAGGACGAGAGCGGAGTCGGGCACGCGGGATGGGAGTGGGGAACGAGGAAGGTGCTGCGGTTCGAGGCTCGGCGCCAGCGGTCGGCGTCGAACCCTCTGCTCGAGCCTGAGCCTTTCGCGAAGAACGCGCTCCCTCGCAAAACGAGCCGCCTGGGGCCGTTGCTATCCTTTCGCACACCCCCGCCCTCCGCATGGCCGATACGCCCACCGCGGCTGACCGCCTCGACGAGTTCCACCAGCGCGCGCTCGACCACACGCGGGCGTCGCTGGAGCACATGGCCCGCTACGGGATCGAGCCCGAGGGCCGCGTCGCCCTCTTCCTCCCGCCCGACGCGCGCCAGCAGGAGATCCACCGGATGCCGTACGAGCACGCCGCCCGCCAGGTCGTGACCTACACGACGGAGCCCGGCGAGTTCACCGCGCTCTGCCCCTTCTCCGGGCTCCCCGACTCCGGGACGGTCCGCGTCGAGTACGTGCCCGGCTCGTGGCTCCTCGAGCTCAAGAGCCTGAAGTACTACCTCATGAGCTGGCGGCACGTCGGCGCGGCGCAGGAGGACATCACGGCGCTCGTGTTCGAGGACCTCATGCGCCACCTCGACGACCCCCACCGGCTCGTCGTGACCACCGACTACACCGTCCGCGGCGGGATCCACACCGTCTGCTCCGTCGACAGCCGCGACCAGCCGGACCGCCCCGCCGCCCCCCGCCTCGGCACCGAGGCGGACGGGGCCGGCGGCGACGGCGCCGCGGCGTAGCGCTCCCGGACGCGGCCCCTGTCCCCACCTCTTGTCATCCTGAGGAGCAGAGCGACAAAGGATCTCGCGTCCGTCCGCGTCGCGCTCGTTGCGAGCGAGGCGATCGAAGCGGACGAGACCCTTGGCTGCGCCGTCCCGTCGGGGTCGCTCCGCCCTGGATGACATGGCCGAGGGAGCCCGCTCCCGTTCCCCACCCGCCCGACTCGTCCCCCCGATGAAAAAGATCCTGTTCCTCCTGGTCGTCCTCGGCCTCGTCGGCGGCGCCGTCGGGGCGTGGCTGGCCTTCCTCCCCAACGTCGGCGGCGACGAGCGGCACAGCGTGAAGCTGCCCGAGGGCGACTTCGCCGTCATGCTCGACTCGCTCGAGGCGGCCGGCGCGCTCGAGTCGAGGGCATCGATGGAGACATTCGGCCAGCTCACCGGGTGGGCCGACCAGGTCAAGGAGGGCCACTACTACATCGAGCCGGGGATGAGCAACTGGGCCGTGCTCGACAAGATCCGGAAGGGCCTCCGCGACCCGATCCGCATCACGATCCCGCCGGGCACGCGGCCCGAGCGGCTCGGGCGGATCCTCGACAACCAGCTCGGGACCGACTCGACGGAGGTCGCCCGGCTCCTCCGCGACCCCGCCTTCGCCGACTCGCTCGGGACCGACGTGGCCCACCTCCACGGCCGGATGCTCGCCGAGACGTTCGACATGTACTGGACGGACGACCCCGCCACGGCGCTCCGCCGCATCCACGACCGCTACGAGCGGTTCTGGACCGACGAGCGCGTGGCGAAGGCCGAGGCGCTCGGCATGACGCCCGACGAGGTCGTCACGCTGGCGTCCATCGTCGAGTGGGAGGCGCGGCAGCCGGAGGAGCGGCGCCGGATCGCGGGCGTCTACGTCAACCGCCTCCTCGGGCGGACGTCGTCGGGGACGATGCGGCTCCAGGCCGACCCGACGGTCCAGTTCGCGCTGATGGAGGAGGGCGGCGAGCCCCGGATGCGCCGGCTCCTGTTCCGTGACTACCGCTTCCCGAGCGAGTACAACACGTACCTCATCGACGGCCTCCCGCCGGGCCCCATCACGAACCCGTCGGACGCGAGCGTCGAGGCCGTCCTCGACAACGAGGAGCACGACTTTCTCTACTTCGTCGCCGACGGCTCCGGTGGCCACGACTTCTCGCGGACCGTCGCCGAGCACAACGCGAAGGCCCGGCGGTGGAGCCAGTGGCTGAGCGAGCAGGTCCGCCAGCGGCGGGCGCGCGAGGCGGCCGAGGCCACGAGCGACTCGGCGG
>Ga0310345_10004429_pt1 | contig 12739 bp, 24 predicted proteins | sample HC15DNA20500_MG_FD_204667 | JGI IMG/M metagenome (GOLD analysis project Ga0310345, IMG submission 204667) | Marine microbial communities from station ALOHA, North Pacific Subtropical Gyre - HC15-DNA-20-500_MG | ecosystem: Environmental > Aquatic > Marine > Oceanic | place: Pacific Ocean: North... | reverse complement strand
TCAAATCTATCTCCAAAGAATCCTCCATAATCACTTCGAGTAGAGTTCTACAATAAGTTGTTCATTTATTGAAGCATCCATGTCTGCCCGTATTGGACTACGCACCATACGACCTATACGATTCTTTTCGTCTAGCACTAGCCATTCTGGAAGCTGTCGTCGAGTACGAGCTGCTTCTAAGGATACTTCCACAACTACCAATTCCTTCGACTTCGTCCTAATAGCAATTTCATCACCTGCTTTAATACGGTAACTAGGTATATTCACAACGTGTCTATTTACTTCAAAGTGCCGATGATTAACTAACTGTCTTGCTTGCCGACGAGTCTGTGCAAAACCCATCCTATAGACAACGTTATCCAATCTCGACTCAAGTTCGACAAGCAGATTTTCACCCGTAACACCAGAGACCTTATTGGCGTGGTCAAAGACCTTTCGGAACTGCTTCTCGAGCAAACCGTAACGCATCTTTACTCTCTGCTTCTCGCGGAGTTGAACGGCATAATCTGATTGCTTTCTCCGTCTGTTTTGGCTCTGTCCATGTTGTCCTGGAGGGTATGGTTTCCTCTCAAACGGACAATTTATCTTGCCACAGCTTCGGCCTTCTCGTCTACACATCTTGTGGGCAGGTCCAGTATAACGAGCCATACCCTATACCCTGCGCTTTTTCGGTGGACGACAACCATTATGCGGAAGCGGAGTTATGTCTTGTATAGAAGTGATCTGAAGCCCAGATGAAGCCAAGGCCGAAATAGCAGATTCCCGTCCGGACCCAGGTCCTTGTACTAGAATACTCACTCTCTTGACGCCAAGTGCCATAGCCTCTTTCCCACACTGCTCTGCAGCCATCGTAGCTGCGAAAGGGGTGGATTTCTTTGAACCCTTGAAACCGGCCTTCCCCGAGCTACCCCACACAACCGTATTACCAATCCTATCCGTTACGGTAATTAGGGTATTATTGAAAGTCGCCTTGATATGGGCTACTCCCTCTGCCTCTACCACTTTCTTCTTTGTTTTCTTCGATATCTTGTCAGTCGCCACTCTTTACCATCCTCAAAACTTCAACACCTACACATTTGGTCGTTTCGTGAAAAATGAACAATTTAAATTTTACTTCTTTGGAGCTTTCTTATGGCCTGCCACCGCTCTTCGCTGGCCCTTATGAGTACGTGCATTAGTATGCGTTCGTTGTCCCCGTACCGGAAGGCCCTTACGATGCCTCAAACCCCTATAAGAACCGATGTCCATCAACCGCTTTATGTTCATAGAAACTTCAGTTCTTAAAGCTCCCTCTACCTTATATTTTTTCTCTATCTCCGTACGAAGTTTGTTCACGTCAGCATCAGTGAGACTAACTGCTCGAATCTCTGGATCAACTCCCGTCTCTTCCAAGATAAGTTCGGCCCTCTTTGACCCAATACCATAAATGTAGGTTAAAGCAACTTTAACCAGCTTTCCATTTGGAAGATCAATGCCTGCAATCCGTGCCATACCACCGTCTTTTTAATAAGTTAAAAAATGCCGACTACAACAGCCAGAACAAATTAGATTCGCTGGCCTAACCCTGCCTCTGCTTGTGTTTAGGATTCCTGCTACATATGACTCGAACCACACCCTTTCGACGCACTATCCTGCAATGCTCACAAATCCTTTTTACACTGCTTCGAACCTTCATCTCTCCTCACCCACTCCTATGTTTAGTGCACAGCTTACAATGATAATGCAAGCCTCACACACCTTCAAGACATCCACCATTATTTCAAAATAGAAGCAGTCAAATCAGGCTCCGGTCAAAACACGGACACCTTGACTTGTAAGTGCCACAGTATGTTCAAAATGAGCTGAACGCGAACGGTCCTGAGTAACAACCGTCCATTCGTCACCACCTGTCACTATCTCAGCTGAACCGCAGGAAAGCATCGGTTCGATGGCCAGGACCATCCCTTCCCTAAGCTGAACCCCAGATCCAGGCTTCCCCATGTTAGGCACTTGAGGTTCTTCGTGAACATCACGACCTATCCCGTGTCCTACCAGATCTTTGATGATACTGTATTTCGTTCCTTCCACACAATCCATCACAGCAGCACCAATATCGCCGATATAGTTATTTTTGTCGACCGACGCCACTGCTCTGTGTAGTGATTCCTTGGTAGTGGCAAGCAATTCGCTACTCTGACTGTCAATTTCTCCCACTGGGAAGGTCCATGCTGAATCCGAACACCAATCATTGAGTCTGACCCCGACATCAATCGAGAGTATATCGCCCTCCACAAGCACTCTGTCTCTTCTAGGAATTCCGTGAACCACTTCTTCATTTATAGAGACGCAAATGCTCCCGGGAAACCCATACAAACCCTTGAAAGCTGGTGCTGCTCCCTCGTGAGACCTAATAAATTTTTCAGCAAATATATCTAACCCAGCAGTGTCAGCTCCTGGACTGATGAGAGATTTCATCTCCGTAAACAATGTCGCGATGATCAAGCCCCCTTGGGCAATCATTTCAATTTCTCTTTCAGTCTTTAGCTGGATCATATTTTTTCCAGTGCCAAAGCCTGAGTAATACGGGTTCTGACTTCACAAATATCTTTATTCCCGTCGACCCGACATACTCTGGAGCCTATCTCTTCATAATACCGAATTACCGGTTCTGTTTCCGACCTATATACCTCTAAGCGACTAGCCACCGTTTCTGGGTCATCATCAGTCCGATGGATTAAAACAGAATCATCATTATCACAGACTCCTGACTTCTCAGGAGGAGAGGTGTGGATATTGTAAATTGCTTTACAGTCAGGACAGGACCGACGACCACTCATTCTCTCCACCAAGGCCTGATCTTCCGCCTCCAATACAACTACAGCATCCATACTCTTTCCAAGCAACTCTAGCATCTTGGTTAGCTCAGAAGCTTGGAGTTTTGTCCTCGGGAAACCATCAAAAACTAAGTTGGCATCGGATTGACGATTTATCAGGTGATCCCTTACCAGAGCTACAATGAGCTCGTCCGGAACCAAACGTCCTTGAATCATATATTTTTCGGCCTCTAGTCCCAAGATTGAATCCGATGCTACAGAATCCCGGAGTAAATCCCCTGTTACAATTCGTGTCCAATCTGGTCTGGTTGTCAGGAAGACACCTTGAGTTCCTTTCCCTACACCTGGGGGACCTAACAGAACAACGTACATTTTATTCTAGGCCCTTAGCTGGAGACCAATTAACTGTACTGTGACCGGCCCCGCATCTTGACTCGGCCCTTTTTCATAAACCCATCATAATGACGCAGAAGAAGATGCTGTTGCGCTTGCTGGACTGTATCCAATCCAACACCGACCACAATCAATAAAGCTGTGCCTCCAAAAAAGAAGGTCTGGATGTTAAAGAGGGCGAAAATCCAGAACGGAACTAATGCAACCAATGCCAGATACGCCGACCCAGGAAGTGTAACTCTGGTGAGAACTCTATCAATATACTCAGCAGTCCTGGCCCCAGGCTTCACGCCAGGTATGAAGGCTCCTTGTTTTTTGAGATTTTCCGATAGGTCGACTGGATTAAAAATGATTGCAGTGTAAAAGTAAGTAAAAAAGATGATCAAAAGAGCATAGCAGATGTAATACACTGTTCCCGGCTGAAACAGATCGGAAATGAGGTCCAACCAGCCACCTGTCTCTCCAGCAAACTGGGCGATAGTCCCAGGAACCACTATAAAAGATTGGGCGAAAATAATTGGCATAACACCAGCTGAATTAATACGTAGCGGGACAAAACTTTTTTGGCCTTCTCTGATCCTCCCACGGCCAACAACCTTTCGAGGGATCTGTACGGGAATTTTTCTCGATGCCATTGTCATTGCCACAACTGCTGCCGTTATCCCAACCAGGATGACCACCAAACCCACAATCGCCCCGATTTGGATCTGATCTGCAACGAAGGATTCCCATGTTCTAGCGACAGCGGCTGGAAAGCCTTCAATAATAGAGAAGAATATCATGAGTGACATCCCATTACCTATTCCTCTCTCCGTGATTTGTTCTCCTAACCACATGATAAAAATGGCACCAACAGTCAAAGCTACTGTAGTAGTGAGGTTGAAAAGTGCCCCCGGATTTCTAATAGCCCCTGTACTGGTAAGAAACGCTGCGTAACTAAACCCCTGAATCACAGCCAAGAGTACTGTAACATACCTAGTCCATTGAGTTAATTTTTTTCTTCCCTCTTCACCTTCCTTCTGGAGTTTTTCAACTGTGGGCAACATAGCAGCTAGAAGTTGGAACATGATGCTCGCCGATATGTACGGCATAATTCCTAAAGCAAAAATGGTAGCACGACTGAGTCCACCACCTACGAACATGTCGTAGATCCCCAAGATTCCACCTTGAAGTGCACCGAATTGCTGTCTCAAGATTCCAACATCCACACCTGGAACCGTTATATGAGCACCAACTCGATAGATCAGAAGTATAAAGAGGGTGAAAAGAATCTTTTCCTTAAGTTCAGGAACACGAAATAAATTCGGTATAGGATTAGCCACCTAGCTGATCCTCTGTATTTTTTCCTGTTACAGTCACAGAGCCCCCTGCCGACTCTATCTTCTTCACAGCCGACTCACTAAATTTATGAGCTTTGACCGAATAGACTTGATCCAAATCACCGAAACCTAGAATCTTCACCAATCCTTTTGCTGATCTAACCAAACCAGCTGCTTTTAGGCTTTCTCCATCCACTTCTGTACCAGAAATTCGGCTGAAATCAGCCAAATTCACTATCTGATAAATTCTCCTTTTGAGAGGAGTAAAACCACGCTTAGGGATACGTCTCTGTAAAGGCATTTGGCCTCCCTCAAAACCAGGACGAACTCCACCTCCACTGCGTGAGTTCTGCCCTTTTTCACCTCTGCCAGCAGTTTTTCCATTCCCAGAACCAGGGCCTCTACCTTTTCTTTTGCCATTTCTTACTGACCCTGGAGATGGCCTGAGTTCATGTAATTCAGCCATCAGGATAGCTCCTCGACTCTAACTAGATGTGCGACCTGTCGTACCATACCTCTAATCGCAGGATTATCATCATGAATAACGGTTTGTTGATGCTTCTTAAATCCTAAAGCTTCCAAGGTGCGTCTGTGTTTAGATTTTTTCCCCACACCACTTCGCACTTGAGTAACGGATAATTTCTTAGCCACGCTCTCCCTCCTCCCCTAGGATAAGTTCCACGGGGACTCCCCTTTCTCTAGCTGCCTGCTGCACAGTCACAAGATTAGTCAATCCATTCATGGTAGCCCTCACCACATTAATGGGATTATTACTTCCCAAGCTCTTGGTTAGAATATCTTTGACACCCGCAGCTTCAAGGACGGACCTAACTGGACCACCGGCGATCACACCCGTTCCTGGGGCTGCCGGACGTAAGACTACACGACCAGCTCCCCACTTCCCTACTATTTCGTGAGGTATAGTACCATTCCGTAGGGACACCTCTACCAGTTCTTTACGACCTCGCTCAAAGGCTTTACGTATAGCCTCTGAGACCTCGTTGGCTTTCGCCAACCCAATGCCTACTCTACCTCTTTGATCTCCTACGGACACCAATGCTGAAAAAGAAAATCTCCGACCTCCTTTCACGACTTTGGCCACCCTATTGATATGAATGACCTTTTCGGTGAATTCGGAATCCCTGGTGTCGTCTCTTCGTCCTCTTTTGTTTTTAGCCACTAGAATTTCAATCCTCCCTCGCGTGCCCCTTCAGCAAAAGCCATCACTCTCCCATGGTATCTGTATCCACCCCTATCAAACACAACCGTTTCCACACCCTTCTCGGTTGCTTGCTCAGCTAGCAAAAGTCCTGCCGCTCGAGCCTGCTCAAGTTTCACATTTTGTTCTTCCGTCTCAAAGTTCTCCAAAGCTTGACTAAGAGTCGACAAACCTACCAAAGTGTGCCCAATATCGTCATTCACAATTTGCCCCTCTAGATTTCGTAGAGAACGAAAAACTACCAGCCGTGGACGTTCAGCAGTACCCCAAATCTTCTTTCTGATTCGAGAATGCCTCTTCAGTCTCCTGCCTGTTCTGTTTTTATTTATACCATTTTTAGTCATAATTCTTAATCGTTCCTCTAAGCCCCAGCCGTCTTACCAGCTTTTCTACGTATGTGCTCCCCCTGATACCTAATACCTTTACCTTTGTAGGGCTCTGGTGGTCGAAAAGCTCGGATTTCAGCTGCAGTTTGTCCAACGGCCTGTTTGTCCGCACCACCAATTACTATAGTGGTCGGATTCGGTACTTCTATGTCGACGCCCTCTGGAGCAGGATAGTCAATAGTATGGGAAAACCCCAAGTTTAGTAGCAAATCAGATCCTTTTTTCTCAGCACGATATCCAATGCCTTCAATTTGAAGAGTTTTCTGAAAACCCTTGTCTACACCCTCAACCATATTCGCTATCAGGGATCTGGTTAGACCGTGAAGGGCTCTATGATTCGCTTCATCAGATGACCTACTGACGTTAACCACACCTTCATCGACACCAACCCTTATCTCTGGGTTAATGTCCAATTTTAACTCGCCTTTGGGCCCTTTTACAGAAATTCCGTTTTCTTGCAATACCACATCCACTCCAGCAGGAACTTCAATGGGCTGTTTTCCAATCCGAGACATTATCGCTGTCCTTTATCTTCTTTCTTAGATCCTCACCAAACCATCGCCATCATTTCACCACCCACACCTTCTCTCCTCGCAGACCTATCAGACATCAAACCTTTGGAAGTCGACAAGATTATCAGTCCCAACCCGTTCCGGACTTTGGGAATCTGCTTAGCCTCGACGTAACGACGTTGACCAGGTTTAGAAACTCTCTCCAAATGTCGAATCACTGGATTTCCTTCATGGTACTTAAGATACACACGTAGAACTCCAAATTTTCCATCATTCAGAACCTTAAAGTCGTAAACGAAAAAACTTTCTTTCAACAACTGCGCTACTTCTTTTTTTAATTTAGAGACTGGTATATCAACCCACTTGTGCCCCGCTTTTCCAGCATTGCGGATCCTGGTGAGCATATCAGCCACAGGGTCGGTCATCATATCTCTATCTTTCCTTTACCAACTGGCTTTTCTAACACCAGGAATCTCTCCCTGCAGTGCCTTTTGCCGGAAACAAATCCTACATAATCCAAATTTTCTAATGAAAGCTCGCGGACGTCCGCAACGCTGACATCGATTACGATGCCGCCCAGCATACTTCTGGCGGCCGTTATTCCTTTCAATCAGAGCCTTTCTGGCCATTCCATCCCCTTAGTTTACCGTTTGCCCTATCTGAACTGGAATCTCCCCTCTAAAGGGAAACCCCATTTCACGTAGCAAAGCAAGTGCTTCTTCATCTGTATTGGCAGTAGTCACAACAGTGATATTCATTCCGTGGATTTGACGAACTTTGTCTAAATCTATCTCTGGAAAAATAATTTGTTCTTTTATCCCCATTGTGAAGTTCCCTCTCCCATCAAAAGAACGTGTAGTCAGACCTCTGAAATCACGAATACGCGGTATAGCCACGCTGACCAAACGATCTAGAAATTCGTACATCCTACTCCTTCTAAGAGTAACGGTTGCTCCAATCGGCATCCCCTCACGAAGGTGGAAATTGGCAATAGACTTGCGAGCCTTAGTCACCATTGCCTTTTGACCAGTTATAACACCCAGTTCTTCCACAACGGCCGTCAAAAGTTTAGCATTCTTCGCAGCTTCACTGACCCCCACATTCATTACCACTTTTTCAATTTTGGGAATCTGATTGGGATTATTCCAATCAAATTTTTCCGCCAACTGAGGGCGGGCATACATCTTATAATGTTTCAGTAATCTAGATTCCATTATTAATCTCCAAACCCCGATTATAGTTTCGGAATTGGGTTGCCTGTCCTGACTGAAATTCTTTCTTTGCGACCATCTTCTCCAACCCTGATACGAATCCTAGTAGGCTTATCCTCAGTGGGGTCAAGTAACATCACATTAGAAGCATGAATCGGAGCTTCAAAAGTTATGATACCCCCTTCCGGATTTGCTTCAGTTGGACGCTGATGACGTTTTCGCATATTCACGCCTTCAACTACAACTCGGCCCTTGTCCGAAAGCACAGCTGTAACTGCACCTTCCATATCACGGTGGTTACCCCTGATCACTCTTACACGATCGCCTTTCACAATTCTTGGACTGCTGGTCCTAGTAGTCTTCATAAGACCTCCGGAGCCAACGATGCTATTTTCATATACTGTTTATCCCTTAATTCTCTCCCGACAGGTCCAAATATTCGTGTTCCCGTTGGCTCTCCTTGCTGATCCACTAAAACAGCAGCGTTTTCATCAAAACGGATGTAACTCCCATCTTTCCGGCGCACTTCTTTTGCTGTCCTAACAATCACCGCCTGTACCACTTCACCTTTTTTAACAGGTGAGTTTGGAATAGCGTCCTTTATAGTCACCACAATTATATCGCCAACACTCGCATATCTTCTCTTCGAACCACCTAGGACGCGAATACAAAGTGCACTCTTAGCTCCAGAATTGTCGGCAATCTTCACAATGGATTCTTGTTGTATCATAATCTGGTCTCCACTCGTCTACACCAGCAAGCGGGATAATCGTTATCGCTAATCATTCTACTACTAGCTCTCCACCCGTTCTAAAACCCGCCACCTCTTTGTTTTAGAGAGAGGACGTGTTTCCATGATCCGGACCTGGTCACCGACACAATATTCATTATTCTCGTCGTGTACCTGATATTTCTTTGTGCGCTTTATCTGCTTTGTGTAAAGCGGATGTGCAAATTGTCGTTCCACTGACACCGTTACCGTCTTATCGCTCCTATCCGAAATGACGATTCCAGATCTTATCTTACGATTTTTCCTTCCAGTCACAGTATCTCCAGTCATGATAGACCATCCTTCTCAGATCTAGTATTGATCTGGCGTTCCCTCAGTACGGTTTTTAAGCGAGCCAAGTCTCGCCGGATCCCTTGAATCATCTTAGGATTGTCTAGTGTCATCGTTGCCGCCTGGAAACGTAATCGGAAATGCTCCTCCTTCAGCTCTTCAAGGCGAGCAGTAATCTCAACATTATCCCATTCACGTATTTCTGTAACTTTCATGATTGTCTCTGTCTATCCTAGTAATTGATCTGATCTGACAATGAAGCGAGTTGCTACAGGAAGCTTTGCAGAAGCCAACTCCAGAGCTCGTTTTGCAACTTCTACTGAAACTCCTTCTAACTCAAACATCATCTTTCCTGGTTTTACAACGGCCACCCAACCTTCTGGGTTCCCTTTTCCTTTTCCCATACGAGTTTCGGCTGGTTTAGATGTGATCGGCTTGTCCGGGAAAATCCTGATCCACACTTTACCAGTCCGTTTAATATGACGAGTCATAGCCACACGAGCCGCTTCGATCTGTCGATTAGAAATCCAGCCACATTCAGTCGACTGTAAGCCATATTGGCCAAATGAAACCTTGTTGCCTCTTTGTGCATTGCCACGCATACGACCCTTATGAGTCTTACGATGTTTGACTCTCTTAGGTGCTAACATTTTCTAAGCCTTTCCCCTGGAGGTCGTAGAGTAGGTACGACCTCTCCGTTCTTCAATAATTTCTCCACTAAAAATCCAACACTTCACTCCAACTATTCCATAACTGGTAGCCGCCGGTACATCCGCATAATCGATGTCAGCCCTTAGCGTGTGCAGCGGCACTCTTCCTTCATTATATCCTTCTGTCCTTGCTATTTCCGCTCCTCCCAATCTTCCCGCACACTGAATCTTAATTCCCAAAGCACCCGCTCTCATCGCAGACTGGATTGCACGCTTCATAGCCCTGCGGAAAGAAATACGCTCCTTGAGTTGGTGAGCAACATTTTCCGCCACCAAACGAGCATCCACCTCGGGAGTTCTTATCTCTTCGACATTGACTGAGACTTCTGCATCAACAACGAGGGCTAGTTCATCACGAAGCTTGTCTACTTCCGAACCTCTTTTGCCAATCACAACCCCAGGACGAGCCGTAAAGAGAGTGACTACCGTTTTAGAAGGTTTCCTTTCTATTCTTACTTTCGACAAAGCCGCATGGGACAACCTTCTATGCAGATAGGCTCTAAGTGTGTCGTCAGCCTGCAATAGTTCGGAAAAATCCCCTTCAGCATACCATGTAGATTTCCAATCCTTGACTACCCCGAGGCGAAATCCAATCGGGTGCGTTTTCTGTCCCATTATCAATCCTCGGTGTTTACAATGACAGTTATATGACTAGTTCTTCTTCGCCGCGGAGAACCCCGACCCATAGCCGCTGCTCTCCATCTCTTATAAGTCGGGCCTTCATCAACAAATGCGGTCTCAACACGCAGTTCGTCCACGTCTAAAACCTCGCCTGCACCCTTAGCCTTATCAAGGGCGTTAGCCACTGCTGATCGCAGGGTTTTCCCCACTGGTTCTGATGCAAATTTATTAGAAAACTCCAATATCGCATAGGCCTCATTGACCAATTTTCCACGAATTTGATCTACGACCAAACGAACTTTCCTGGGACTCATCCTAACCATACGAGCCGTCGCTTTAGCTTCCATCCTTGAACTCTCCACTAATCTATCTTGGACCGTTTGTCGGCGAGCTTGCCACTATGACCCCTGAACAATCGCGTGGGAGAGAACTCCCCTAACTTATGGCCTACCATATTTTCAGTAATGAAAATCGGAATTAACTTGTTGCCGTTGTGAACAGCTAACGTATGCCCGACGAATTCTGGAGGAATAGTACAAGCTCTAGCCCAGGTTTTAATCACCTTCTTAGAGCCACTGCTATTCATTGCCTCAATTTTTTCCAAGAGTCCCTGATCTATGTAAGGCCCTTTTTTTACGCTACGTGCCATATAATCAACCTTTTTATTCCCTGTCTAGATCCCAAATAGTTACACATCACTTGGTGGCCCGTCCCCGTTTACGACCACGTATAATATACTTGTTAGAAGCTTTTTTCTTATTTCTGGTCTTGATGCCTTCCCTCTTTCCCCATGGAGTCACAGGAGAGCGTCCTCCTGATGTCCGACCTTCACCACCACCATGGGGATGGTCCACTGGATTCATTGCTACTCCACGTACTTTCGGGCGACGACCACGCCAACGACTAGCTCCCGCTTTACCCAATGTCTGAAGATTGTGCTCTATATTTCCCATCTGACCGATAGTGGCCATGCAATCTTTGAATACCTGCCGAACTTCCGTTGACGGTAACCTAAGAGCTACATACTTGCCCTCTTTAGCCATTACCTGAACTCCTGCCCCTGCCGAACGAGCCATCTGCCCACCTTTCCCAGGCTTCAACTCAATATTATGTACAATCGTACCCAACGGAATACGTTCGAGTGGCAATGAATTACCGACCTGAATATCAGCATCAGGCCCAGACACAATAGTTGCACCGACTTTCAATCCTCGCGGGTGTAGAATATATCTCTTTTCCCCATCCGCATACTGGATCAGAGCAATGTTGGAGCTTCTATTTGGATCATACTCTATAGCTGCAACTCTTCCAGGAATTCCCAACTTATTGCGCCGAAAATCTATTTTGCGATAACGACGCTTATGTCCCCCACCTCTTCTCCTCGAAGTAATCCTTCCGTGATGGTTTCTTCCTCCAGACTTCAGAAGAGGTTCCAACAGAGATCTTTCCGGGTCCTTCTTAGTCAAGAAGTCGGAGTTGTCCACAATGGAACGGAAACGAGTCCCAGGAGTCATGGGTTTAAATTTCTTAATAGCCATGATCAACCAGCCTCGTAGAATTCAATGTGATCACCCTCTGCTAGCTGAACAACCGCTTTCTTATAAGAAGCCCCTCGACCATAGTTTCTATCGGGAGTCATCCTGCCCATTGATATTCTCTTCAGTTTTCCTGAGTACCTCATAGTCCGAACCTTCTTCACAGTGACATCCCATAATTTCTCGACAGCACTGGCAATCTCTATCTTATTGGCCCTCTCATCGACTATGAATGTATAAAAATTCTGTGCCTCCATCTCTCTCACTGATTTTTCAGTCACGACTGGAGTTTGAATTACATCATAAATTTCACGCATCACCAGTCTCCTGCCTTGAATCTTTGCCTAATGCCACTAAGCGAGCTTCATATATAGCTTTGGCTGTCTTGCGGCCATCTCTATCCCTTAAACTTTCAATCTCAACAACTGACTCGAACTCCAACAAAAAATCGGTGAGTTCCGAGATCTTAGGAAGTTTTATAGATGAAGTATCGAACTTCGGCTTATCCTGAATTGGAGTGAATTGCTCCTCAACCACCGTGGACACCGAAACCTCACGCCTTCCACTGGATCTAGATCTAGGAGCCCATTTCCTTTTTACCTTAACGGAGTCTTCCCGAGACTTAACTTCTGACCTTCCTAGCGAACGAGACAAGCTAGCTTTCTTATCAGCTTGAGAAGGTCCTGATCTCTCGAGAGCTTCTTGTTCGATCAAAACAATATTAGCCCATAGAATATCGTAAACTGATTCCTGTCCAAATGGTCGAACAATCACCTCCTGCAAATTACGGCCTGACAAATAGACACCTTCCCTTTTCCCATCAGTCAACACCAAAACTTTACCCTCTATTCCAATATTAGATAAAATTTCTTTTAATTTCTTAGTTTTCGGACTTTTAAAATCAAGCCGTTCGACCAACGAAACTCTGTTTCCCTGTGCTCTGGAATTTAGTGCTGATCG
>Ga0310345_10004428_pt1 | contig 12743 bp, 11 predicted proteins | sample HC15DNA20500_MG_FD_204667 | JGI IMG/M metagenome (GOLD analysis project Ga0310345, IMG submission 204667) | Marine microbial communities from station ALOHA, North Pacific Subtropical Gyre - HC15-DNA-20-500_MG | ecosystem: Environmental > Aquatic > Marine > Oceanic | place: Pacific Ocean: North... | reverse complement strand
AGTTGTGGGTAACTAGGACCAGCGCGTGAGGATGCCTCTGGGCGAATGCAATTGCTTCCGAGGGAGTGTGGTGGTTGGGGCTGTTCACGAAGTCGGGGATGCCCATCTCGAGCAGCACGACATCAGCATCCGAGGCCCGCTGTTCGATGCCCTCGCACGGACCGGAGTCCCCACAGTGGAGGAGTCTGAATCCACTCGTGTGAATGAGCTCGTAGCCGTGCGGGTCGGTCTCCGGTGTGTGGCTCACGGGGAACCTCTCGAAACGCCAGTCGGTTCCTGCCAGTTCACCAGACTCCGACTCCAACCAGTCGACCCCACTCTCGAGTGCGCCATCGAGGCTTCCCGGGAAGCCCGTTCTGCACAAGCGGCCGAGGAGCTCTCTGCCACCCGGTCTGAGGTGGACCCCCAGAGCCCTCTCTGAACCGGGGTCCGAGATGTACTTCCGCTCGAGTAGGATGAACGGGAAGCCGAAGGTATGGTCAGCGTGCCAGTGAGTGATCAGGAGGTGATTGAGATCAGCTGGAGAGACCCCAGCCCGCTGCAGCTGGACCAACGCCGTCGGTGGCGCATCTACCATCACGCTGCCGTCGAGCAGTGCCAGCGCGTGCATCCTACCGGGAGGCGAGAAGGCATTCCCTGTGCCGAGGAAGTCGATGCGCGCCACGAGCCGCGATGAGGGCATCATGACTTGACCCCATCGCCTTACCTTCTCAGCGCTCGCAGTACCCGTTCAGCATTTCTTCATAAACGGGTCGTGTTTCGCGGGGAGCGAGCAATCAGGAGACTTGTCATGTCGGATTGGAGCGCGAAGAATCCATATTCCTCCAATCTGAATGAGAACTTCGTTCTCAATGGCGAGGGATCGCGTAAGGAGACCCGGCACCTCGTGTTCGATCTCGGTGACTCCGGCCTGCAGTACAAGGCTGGCGATGCTCTCGGAGTGATTCCCCGTTGCCCACCTGAACTGGTAGAGGGAATCCTGACCACCTGCGGCTTCTCCGGGGAAGAGGAGGTCGAGACTCATTTGGGAGCTTGCAGCCTGCGAGAGGCGCTCACCGACCGCTACGAGATCCACAGGATCTCGAAGAAGTGGATCGAGGGTCTCGGGCCGAGGCTGTCGTCAGGATTAGAAAGCATCGAGATCCGAATCGTCCATCGGCAGCGAACCTCGTCCCAAGACGGCTCAGTAGTGATGGACTGGCAGGGGAGCGGAGTCGAGGACGATGTTCCCGAGGACTATCTCGAGATCGGCTCGGCCAGCGACCCCGCCGAGACAATCTGGGCCGAACTGATCGGGGACGCAAAGGCGATGGAGGACTACATCTGGTCGCGCGACTACATAGACGGTCTCGGCGACTTCGGACACATCGGCTTCACCCCCCAGCAACTGGTCGATGGCATGGATCGACTCAAGCCAAGACTCTACTCGATTGCAAGCAGCCCCGACTTTGAGATGGGCACAGTACATCTCACTGTCGCCATCGTTCGCTACAACCACCACGACCGCGACCGGACCGGGCTGTGCACCGGATTCATGGCGGAGCGCTGCGAGGTCGACGATACCGAGATCGGCGTGTTCATGTCTCCGACTCGGTCGTTCGTACTGCCCGAGGACGGCTCAACCGATGTCATCATGGTGGGGCCGGGAACGGGAATAGCGCCGTTCAGGGCTTTCCTGCAGCAGCGTGAGATCGACGGCGCAAGCGGGCGTAACTGGCTGTTTTTCGGCGACTGGACCGAGGAGGGCGAGTACCTGTACCGTGAGGAGATGGAGGCATGGAGGAATAGCGGCCTCATCGATCGCCACGACCTAGCCTGGTCGCGCGCGGGTCCGGAGAAGGTCTACGTCCAGCACCTCATGAAGCAGAACGGCGCGGAAATCTGGAACTGGATCGACAGCGGCGGGTACTTCTACGTCTGCGGCGACAAGAACTACATGGCCAAAGACGTGCATTCGACCCTCATCGAGATCTGCGCAGAGTTTGGAGGCATGTCAGAAGACGAGGCCAAGGAATTCGTCGAGACCGGCCTGATGAAGACCGAGAAGCGCTACCTCAGGGACGTCTACTGACCGCCCCTGCTCCGCATTCCTCATACGGCGCGCGCTAGGAGCGGTTCACCATGTTCCGCCGGGTGCTCATCGCCAATCGCGGTGAAATCGCGCTTCGGATACTCCGCTCGCTGCGCTCGCTGGGTGTCGAGGCCGTGGTCACTCACGGGCGCGACGACAGGCTGACTCTTCCTGTCCGGCTGGCCGACGAGGGAGTGTTCATCGCGCGCGATGACCCACTGGCCTCCTACCTCGACATCGAAGCCATCGTCTCCGCAGCCAAGGATGTCGGAGCTGATGCAGTACATCCGGGATACGGGTTCCTAGCTGAGAACCCGGCTCTGGCTGAGAGGCTGGCTGAGGAGGACATAGCTTTCATCGGACCAAGCGCCGAGGTCCTCAGACTGCTGGGCGACAAACTTTCTGCCAGAGACGCCATGGTGAGGGCGGGCCTGCCCGTCGCCCAAGGCTCTGGCAAGCCAATATCGAACGAGAAGGACGCACGGTCCATGGCCGAGGACATCGGCTATCCAGTGATGATCAAGGCAGCAGCTGGCGGTGGTGGGATTGGCATGCAGGTAGTAGAATCGGCGGATGACTTCGAAACTGCTCTGAGGCTGTGCCAAGGTCGAGCACTATCGGCTTTCGGGGACGATAGGGTGTTCGTGGAGAAATACATCGAAGGGGCCCAGCACATTGAATTCCAAGTGCTAGGTGACGGTTCCAGGGCCATTCACTTCGGCGAGAGGTTCTGCTCCATCCAGCGGAGGCATCAGAAGATTATCGAAGAGGGGCCTTGGCTGTCCGACGAAGTGCGTGAGGAGCTCGGTGCCAGGGTGGTAGCTGGTGCAGAGGCGGTGGGCTACAGGGGCCTCGCCACCTTCGAGTTCCTGCGAGACGCCGAGGGGGAGTTCTACTTCCTCGAGGTAAATCCGAGGGTGCAGGTCGAACACACGGTTACTGAGATGATCGCCGGTGTCGACCTGGTTTCTCTTGGCATCAGAGTTGCGGCCGGAGAGTCATTGCCCGTCACGCAGGACGAGGTCAGCATCTCCGGCCATGCCATCCAGACCAGGATAAACGCGGAGAACCCGTTCACTCTCGAGCCTTCACCGGGGCGCATCTGGGAGTGCCACTGGCCCGGGGGTCCTGGCGTGCGCGTGGACACGCATGCGCACACGGGGTACGATATGCCCCCCTCCTTCGACTCCTTGTTGGCCAAGGTCATCGTATGGGCACCCACCCGCAACGAGGCCATAGCCAAGATGGATTCGGCTCTCGCGGAGACGCTGATCATCGGGGTCGACACCCTGATCCCCCTTCACCGGGCGATCCTCAACGAGACTGACTTCCGCAATAGAGAAGTCACGATAGGGTACCTCGACGAGCACCCGGGACTGCTGGACGGAGCGTGATGGCGTGGAGATGGTGATTGTTGGCAGCATCGGTTTCGATGATATCGACACCCCCGAGGCGAGCGGCTCGGACCTCCTCGGGGGTGCCGCCACCCACGCCGGGTTGGCCTCGGCATTCCACCTCCCGCTGACGCCTCGCAAGCCACCGCGCGTAGGTTTGGTCAGCGCGGTCGGCACTGACTTCCCAGAGGGGGCCCAGGAGATACTCGAGGACTCAGGACTGAATCTAGCGGGAGTAGTCCGCAGGGACGGGCGCACGTTCCGCTGGGCCGGTCGATACGAGGGCTCCATGGAAGAAGTCCAGACCATATCGACCGAGGTTAACGTGCTCGAGGATTTCAGACCCGAGGTGCCGTCGTCGTGGCGCACCCCCGAGGTCCTGCTCTGCGCCAACACGCACCCGCGCACCCAAGTCTCGGTACTCGACCAGTGTCCGGGTGCGGTGGTTACTGCTCTTGATTCGTTCATGCTCTGGATAGACACCGAGTTCGAGTTACTGTCCGAAGCCCTGCGCAAGGTGGACATGGCCATTCTCAACGAGGAGGAGGTGTGCTCGCTCGCCGGCGAGGAGGTGCTTCACCGCGCAGTAGAGGCAATTCGCTCGGGTGCTGCGCTGTATGGGGGTCAGGAGGCCGGACCCGGGCCTAGGAGCTTGGTGATCAAGCGCGCCGGCAGCGGCTCTGTGGCCTACTTGCCTTGTGGCACGATTACCCTGCCAGCTTATCCTACTGACGACCTGGTCGATCCCACGGGAGCCGGAGACTCGTTCGCCGGTGCCCTGCTGGCCAACGTGACCGGAAGGAAGGGCGCATTGAACCAGACAGAGACCATGCGCAACGCATTGGTCCACGCGACTGTGACCGCGTCCTTCACCATTGAGGGACTCGGGGCATCTGCCCTATACGGTCTCGAGAGAGGCAGGTACCACGCTAGGGCAGACAAGTACCGTAGAATGGTCGGACTGTGATCACTCTAGCCGCTTGATTCCAGGGAGCGGGTGCGGGTCGCCCTTGGACGACGTCCTCCTGAGTTGCGAGAACCTGAGTCCTGCTTCCTTTTCAGGCAGTTCGGGGGAGCTGCCCTCGCTGCCGCTCGAGACCCTGTTCACGAGTTGGTCCAATGCATCCTGTGCCGAGTGGGGTCCGGGTGCGTTTGCCTCTTTCGCTCTGCCAGCCACATCGGCCTGGTGGTCCTGGTCACTACGGAGACGAATGTGCTGTGAGGACTGGAACCTAGCGCCCGAGTGCACTCCCCCCCCATCACCGTCACCGTACTCGGAAGCGTAAGAGTCGGTCGTTCTGCGGGCCGGGGGGACTGTCGAACCCAGCAGAGCGCCAATCCAGCTGGGCCTTCTCTTGGGAGTATTCCTCCTGCTGGTCCTGACTCTGCCTGAACTCATCGAGCTAGCGATCCTAGACAACCCCGGGAACTCCTCGAGATTCGAGGCATCGAGCGCTGGCAGGGGCATCTCTCCGCTCGTCAGCAGAGCTTGTTTGGCACGTGCTTGCTTGACGACACCGGGCCGACACTCGTCCCGTATGGCCGCTTCTGTAGGAGCCGGCAGGCCTGGCCCAGCATAGGGGCCAGAGACCCCGAATCTGTCCTGTGCCCGCCTGATCATCTGCGAACTGGTTGGTTTGCGTTCGGCGGTGGAGGGCTCTACAGCGTTGATGTATCTCTCAGTGGGAGCGTAGCCCGCTGTCGGTGTGATGGAGCTTGAGGGAGGAGGAGTCGTAGGGGGCGAGTAACTGGTAGCGGGCTCAGCACCGAAGATTCCGCCCTCGCCGAACATATCCATCCCCACAGCAGCCTCACCCAACGCTGAGTCTATCCTGCTCCCGGCCGGTTTCTCCTCATACCACTGCGGGGTCTCATCCCGGTCCCAAGCCCTCTCATAAGCCGTGCGAGTATCCTCTTGAGTGGGTTCAGGTTTGAAACTTGGAAACGACTCTACAGGAATCTCTTCCTCCCAAGGGAGGGGGGGCTCTGCCTCAGCCATCGGAGGCGACGAGGGAGCGGGCGGAGGGGGAGCAGCGAAGCCGGTGAACAGAGGCGTGTCTTCCGGTTCTGGGGCGACGTCGAGCAGCAGCTCGCCCTCGGGGGCGGCTAGCAGGCCCTTCGGCTCAGGCAGTCCGCCCCCGGCGTCTCTGAAAGCCGGGTAGGTCGGCAGTTCCGCATCGATGTGCTCGAGCCCTTTGCGGGCCTCGTCGATGGTATTGCCGTGGCGGACCCTGTCAACCATCAGGCACAGTCTGAGCAGGATCCCCTCACTGCCAGATACGATGTGCCTGTCCCCGGCCTCTGTCTCGATGGCTAGGACCGAGGTTCTGGATAGGACGTATCCGAGGAGCGTCAGGGATCCTCCGGCCGTCGCCACCATGGCGTAAGGCGACATCAGGATGTTCATCCCGAGATAGATCGCCAGCAATCCGATGGGAACGGTTCCCGAAGGGAACATCGGGACCTTCATGTGGCGCATTCTCGAGATTGAACCCAGAGAGAGTCGGATGCCATGTCCATCAAACCTCTCCAGCGTCAGCTGATGCTTGGTCAGAACCGCAACGAATCTCCCTCCAGACCCGACCAGACTCAGATTGCCGAACAATTCCGACTTCTCTTCGTCTCGGTCAGGCGCAAGCCCGACTGAGTACATCCCGACGCTTCCAGCGACTCTGATTGGCTATAACTGCTCGGGGTGCTGAGTGCTCGCGCGCGCCCCTTACGCGCACACGAGCCGAGAGCCGACAGACATCCCTAATCGAATTATCAGAACACTGGGCTGTCATCCCATAGCGTCGCGGGCGGCTTGAGCCCTATTCCAGAGCCCCTTCTCCTCATCGCCCTCAGGTGTGAACTGGGGGATTCCTGTCGGTCGCATGTCGGAGTCGACAGCCACCATGAAGAAGAAACCCGAGCAGATCTCCTCGCCCTCCCACTCGGAGCGTGATAGCCTGCACGATACCACATAGACCCCAACGGTGTGCGGGGAGGTCCATACTACTCTGGCTGTGGTTCGGATGATGTCGCCCTGGTAGGCCGGCCTGCGGAACTTGAGAGCGTCGACGGAGACGGTGACGAACTCGCTGTGTGCGAACTTGCTCGAGACCATGCCGGCAGCGGTGTCCATGATCGACATCAGACGACCGCCGTACAGCGTATTCATCGAGTTGGTGTGCCCCGGGAAGACCTCGTTCAGCAGCACGACGGGCTCAAGGGAGTGGGATTCAGACATCTCTCTCATCCGCTCTCGAGAGCCCACCCCCCTTCAATCCTACATTTCAGCAATCTTCGCCGAATCGGTTCTTCGACCGTTGTCTTCAATCGAGGGTGGCCGCTCGCAGCGCCGTGGAAGTGCCTCAGCTCCGCTGGAACCCGACCGTCCTCGACGACCCGGACGGCGGACGCATAGTGCTGTGGCCGCACCTGCCGTGCGTCCGCATGCCGCTCTCACTGAGGTACAGGGACTCCTGGGACGGGCTCGCGCTGCTGTTCAGTCTGAGTGACCTCGGCAGATGGAGGCAGGACGAGGAGCAGGACAGGGAGAGCCCGGGCGTGCACATCGAGGCAGCCATCGCCTCGGGCACCGTGCAGGGGCGGTTGATGAAGGACCTGCAGGAGTACGATGTCGACGGTCCGAAGATACCCGACCCGGAGCAGGTTCGTCTGTTGCTCCACGCCGACAACGCGAGGGGCGGCATGCCAATCTACTCAATCGAACCGGAGCTGGATGACCCCAATTGGGCAGACTGGTGGGGGAGGAGCGCCGACGAGCATTCGCGGGTGACCAACCTGCTCTCCACTCTGACCACCTCGCGGCGCTGGCGTAAGACCCGCTCCGCAGCCGTAACGATGGTTGAGAGGTCTAAGGGCGTGAACCCGGATTTGGGCGCTGCTGCGGCATCTTGCGCGGCTTGGTGGATCGAGGAGCAGGGAGCTCTTACTGCCGGGCTGATATCCGAGCGCAACAGCCGCTTCGCAGCCCGTTTGCGCGGCGCTCTCGCAGATTTGAGGAACAGCAGGGTTGATGATGCGGAGGCATCTGACTGCATCCTACTGGTGCCGATCCACCAAGCCTGGCTGCCCTCCTTGGAGGCAGCAGTCGGGGTCTGGCCGGACGCAGAACCGGTGAGCAGGGAGGAGCGATGATGGAGGAGGGGAGGATAGTGGTTGACATCGAGACCCAGACCTTCAGGTTCACACCGTCATCACCAATCAATCATCACGATGCGGTGTCCCTGGCTGGTGGAACGGTGAGCGGCCCCTATGTCGTGGTCAGCCACGAGCAGCCCCGTGCCACCTTCGTCGTCGAGCCCGACGGCTCGGTTCTCGTGCATGGCATTGCAAGGGCCGAGGTCGCAAGGATCGCAATGCAGGAGCTACTGCTGACCCTTGGGATGTCGGAGGAGAACCTGACGATGGAGATGGGAGGGATGCTGATCAGATTCTCCATCGGAAGAGCAGTGATGCTAAAACTCGCCGCCGAGAGGTTCGCCGACATCGAACTCGATGGCAGGCTAGGCGCCCTGAGGATCAACGCCGCCCTACACAACGCGCAACTCCTGATGTTCGACAACGGCCACGGCGTCGTATTGGGACAGTCCTCGAAGAAGATAGCCGAGATGGCGGTGCGTCACTGGACTGGTCTTCTGAACGAAGAGGGAGTCCTAGCGTGAGACCATGTTGCTGGACGGGCGCTGGACAGGCCCCATCCTAGACCAGCACATCCACCTTGACCGCTCCAATAGGTTCCTCGACGCTGTCACGGAGTTCGTCGGTGCTGGCGGCACTGGAATTATGCTGGTCCACAAACCTGGCTTCTCCTCAGACCTGCCCACCGACCTAGACGGCTACCGGGCAGCCTACTCTGACACCCTCGGGATGGCCGAGGAGGTGAGAGCAGCATTCGGCATCGGAGTCGGGACCGTGCTCGGCCCGCACCCCGTCGCCTGGGAACACCAGACCGAGTCGCTTGGCCTCGAGAGGGCGACCGAGCTTCACCTCGAGGCGGTGGGCCTCGCGCTCGACCACATCGATGCAGGAGACGCGGTCTGCCTCGGAGAGGTGGGAAGGCCGCACTACCCGGTCTCGGATGAGACCTGGAGCGCTGCCAACGAGATGCTCCGGGAGGTCATGGCACTAGCCGCCGGGGCCGGCATTTCGATTCAACTGCACGTCGAGGACAACGGCGAGACGACCTGTCGCGAGATCGCAGCACTATGCGACGAGGCGGGCCTTGCGCGTGACAGGGCGATTCGGCACTACGCGCCCGCCGATGTCGGCACCGACTTCACGCACGGCCTCGCCGCCACCGTGAGCGTAGGCAGAGGCAGCGTGGAGGCCCTTGTCGAGACTGCTGTAAATGCAAACGCCCCATGGGGTATGGAGACCGACTTCCTCGACGACCCGCGCAGGCCGGGCGCGGTGCTCGGTCCGAAGACCGTGCCCAAGCGCACGCAGCAACTGTGCGCTGCGCTGCTGGCAGCCGACTGGGACGATGACGAGGTGAGCGGGCTGATGAGCAGCATCCACAGCGACTGGCCGGCACAACTCTACTCTACTCTGTAGACAGTCGAAGCTTGGGGGTGATGACCATCATCGCTCCAATCACGAACAGCAGGAGAGTCAGCGCGAACCCCTGGAATTCCCCCAGCGGGACCTCGTATCCAAGCTCCGACAGCCCCATTCTCCACAACGGCCCATTAATCGGCATGAACAGGAGCATTAGCACGACTCCGAGCTTCTGTCGTGCCTGCACGTGCGTTCGACAGAGGCCCGGTAGATGAACTGAGCGTAAGAGGGTATGATGGTGCGCCCGCCGGGATTTGAACCCAGGATATGAGGTTGGAAACCTCAGGTGATAACCAGACTTCACTACAGGCGCGCTGAGTCGCCGTACCGAGGCGCCCACTAAACCGATTCGGTGGTAAAAATAGCGGAGTGAAGCATTCAAACGCGTCCCTCCTGACGGAGGGACGTGCCACAAGACGACGATGCCACCGCTCCAGGCATAGCGATTAGCAAGGACGCCTCTGACACCACCGACGAGAAGCAGGTCGTCGGCCGCAAGATATGGCGAATAGTGCCCTATATCAAGCGCTATTGGAGGCGTGCCGCCGGCGGAGTCGGCGCCAACGCAGTAGCCCGCGCCTTCGACCTAATCCCCTTCATCGCTATCGGAATGGCGGCGGACTACTACCAGAGTGATGGGCAACGATTCACTAGCGATTTGGTGGAATCGATTGTCACCTCTGATATCTTCCCATCACTAGGGCCGATAGAATCTGCCGAATTCGCCTTCGGCCTTCTTATTCTGATCTCGTTTTGCTTCCTGGCCGTCTTTCAAGGGCTCAGCGAGTATCTATGGCAATCGACCGCCTACAAGGTCCAACACGACATCAGAATGGATGCGACGACCAGCCTCATGGCAATGGAGGCATCCTATTTTGAGACTCGTCAAACGGGGAACCTGATGGCTGTCCTCTCTGCAGACGTCGCCCAGTTGGAAGACATAGTGTCGGACTCATCAACCTCTATTATCCGAATTTTCATCACATTTACCACTGCCTTCGTCATCATGTATTGGATGTCGCCGACACTAGCACTAATTCTGTTTATCCCACTAGTTCTCGTTATTCCTATGGTAGTCTGGTTCTCGACACGGGTCCAACGTCGCTATCGCAAGCAGCGCGAGAGCACAGGGGGGATAGTCGCCATCCTCGAGAACGTGCTGGCTGGCATCGTCACAGTGCAGGCCTACAACGCAGGCGATTTCGAGCGCTCTCGCGTTGAGAGCGAGAGCGGCGCCTACCGCGATCAGGCGATTCACGCCGCCAATCTGCGCAACCGCTTCATCCCCGGAATATACGTAGTCGCCGGAATCTCGTTCGGACTGCTGGTCTCGGCTGGTGGTTGGCTCATGGCCTCCGAGGAGATTACAGTGGGGCAGTTCGTCACCTTCCTGCTCATCTCCACGCGCATGACGATGCCGATGTTCATCCTCGGGATGTTGCTGAACCAGCTCCAGAGAGGGGAGGCAGCCTCCAAGCGGGTGTTCGCCCTGATCGATCTCGAACCGTCGATCTTCGACAAGCCTGACGCAATCCCGCTCGACGGCCCGATCCGATCAATCTCGTTCGACGATGTCTCCTTCGCCTATCCCACATCAGAGGTCAACGTGCTCAACGGCATCTCGTTCTCAGCCTCCTCGGGAGAGTTCCTCGGGGTAATGGGGCACACAGGCGCCGGCAAGAGCACCATTCTCAAGCTGGTCGAGAGGTTTTACGAGCCCCAGCAGGGCACGGTGAAGATCAACGGCATAGACATCAACGACTACGCCATTGAGTCAGTTCGAGACAGAATCGGCTTTGTTTCCCAGGACCCTTTCATGTTCTACGGGGATGTCAAATCCAATGTCTCCTATGCCCGCGAGGCCTCAGACGACGAGATTCAGAAGGCCCTTGAGACAGCAGGTGCGTGGGAGTTCGTTTCCAGTCTCCCTGACGGAGTCGACACGATGGTCGGCGACCGCGGTGTAATGCTGTCCGGGGGGCAGAGGGCCCGCATCGCTCTGGCCCGTGCCCTGCTCAAGAGCCCAGATTTGCTCATCCTCGATGAGGCCTCAGCGGCTCTCGACGCCGAGACCGAGAAGCGCATACAGATGTCTCTCTTCGATGGCTCGAATGGGGATTCGAATAGAATTACCATCGCTGTAGCCCACCGGCTTGCGACTATACGCAAGGCCGTCGAGATAGTGGCCATGGTCGATGGTGTGATTGTCGAACGCGGCACCCACCGGGAACTCCTAGACAACGACAACGTGTACGCATCGCAGTGGTTGATCCAGACTGGCGAGCTAGGTACGGCAGAGGCCTAGCCCCTAGTCCGGTCGTCTATCTGGAGGCCCGAGTTCCCGGTGAAGATTCTCCACCAGCCACGCAGCACACCCATTCCGTAGTTCCAGTGCAGAACGAAAGTGGCGATCGAGGATAAGAAAACAGTCTTGGGTGTCCGGCAAGGAGAGCTGCCCTTGGCAGCGCCGTACCAAGCAATCAGGTTGTACAGCACGATGAGGCTGACTAGGGAGTGGACTCCTGCCCTCGGCCAGCCCATCGGAACAGCCCCGAGCGAGATGTCCCACCACGGTGAGGCCAGCCCGCCGTTTTCCAGCCCCCAGAAGAAGAAGGCGAATGCCGCTATCACGATAGGAGGGAACATAGCCACCATGCCGTGGCTCCAGGTTCTCAGTTCGTGATGCTCGTGGCTGGCTAGGCTTCTGACCAGTCCGTAGTTGCGAATCTGCCTCTTGACCCTCGATAGGTCGCGCCTGCGGTGCCACATCACTGCCTCTGGATCGGTCCAGAGCCGATGTTCGGCCTGGCGGATCCTGTGGTCTAGAATCACATCCTCGGCACCGATGCATCGTGGCGGAAAGCCACCGACCTCTTCGAGGACGGAGCGGCGGTAGGCCGAGTTCACACCTGGCAGTTGCTCGACCTCTTCGAGCTCGCCCTCGCCCCTCCTGCCGTAATTGGTCCCGGTAGTGAATATTTTGCTGCAGAAGCTGACGTCGATGATCTGCTGTTGCAGCGTCGAGCTCTCAGGAGGGGCGAAGTTCGGACCGCCCACACCCGCCACTTCGGGGCGCTCGAACCAGCGGGCCAGCTTTTCAACCCAGTCCTTGGGTACGATGACGTCGTCATCGGTGAACATCACTAAGTCCGATTCGGTCGAGTCTAGTGCGACGTTGCAGGCGTCTGCACGGGTGCGCGAGCCTGCATCGTCGATGAAGCGCAGACCTCTGGATTCGGCCTCCTGCCCACCGGGATCCCCACCCGGCCCGACCACAATCACCTCGAGCGGGCCGTAGTAGGTTTGGGCCATCAGGCCGTCGAGCGCGATACCCAACTCGTCTGGGTTGCCAACGCTTGGGATGATGACGCACACAGAGCGGCCCATGCCCCGTCGCCCTAGTCCGACCTCAAGAGTTCACGGGTCAGTCGTGAGTGACCCGGGGCGCTAGGAAGTAGGTCCAACTAGCCCCACCGTCGTTGCTGTTCCAGTCCAGTCTCAGAGGGTATTTGTCCTGGAACTGCACCCGGACGTCTTGGGTCAATCCAGCAGCTAGCTTTCTCGTTAGGGGATCGAGGAACTGCATGCTGTAGGTGCCTTGGGTGGGTGAAGGGCAGACCAACTCGCTGAGTTCGCCGGACTCGAAACGCACGTTGACGCCTTCGCCGGCCTCGACGGTCACGCTGACCCTCAACTCCTTGCTGTCTAGG
>Ga0310345_10004426_pt1 | contig 12752 bp, 15 predicted proteins | sample HC15DNA20500_MG_FD_204667 | JGI IMG/M metagenome (GOLD analysis project Ga0310345, IMG submission 204667) | Marine microbial communities from station ALOHA, North Pacific Subtropical Gyre - HC15-DNA-20-500_MG | ecosystem: Environmental > Aquatic > Marine > Oceanic | place: Pacific Ocean: North... | reverse complement strand
TCGGCGGGCCGGCCCCCACCGACACCACCCGCGACCGCTTCGGCCTGGTCACGGTGGAGATCGACGGCGCCACCTACGCGATCGCCGACATCGGCATGCGGATGCTGACCCCGCGCGAGCGGTTCCGCGCCCAGGGCTTCCCCGACAGCTACCAGATCGAGACAGGCCGCGGGCCCGACGGCGAGCCCGTCCGCCTCACCACCACCGCGCAGGGCCGCATGTGCGGGAACAGCGTCTGCCCGCCTCTGGCGGAGGCCCTGGCGCGGGCGAACGTGCCCGAGCTGGCCGAGCGGGAGAAGGCGGCGTGATCCACACTCACGGGAGAGACGACCCATGAACCAGATGAACAGCATCGCCTCGGCGTCGAGCGACGCAATCGCCTCGGCCACCGTCGACAGGGGCAGTCTGCGGCGCGCGGCGCGGCTCGCAGCCGCCACGGCGGAGATCAAGGCCGCTGTCCCCGTGCTGACCTACGCGCATGTCTCGCTCGAGCCCGGGCAGGTGCGCATAGCCGCCACCGATCTCGACCGGGAGACGGTCTCACGGTTCGACGCCGAGGTGTCGGGCGAGATCGCCGTGCTGATCCAGGCGCGCACGCTCTCGGCCTTCGCCGACGGCGCCGAGGGGCCTGTCCGGCTCGAGGTGGTGGCGACCAGCGGCGCCAACGTCATCGTGCTGACCGACGGCATGACGACCTTGCGCCTGCGCGACCACATCCCTGCCGAGGACTATCCGCACCAGGTCGAGCGATGGCGGGCCAAGGGCGGCGACGCCGCGGCCTTCGACATCTCGCCCGCCGCGCTCCTCCGGCTGCTGAAGCTGACCCGCCCCTGCATCTCCACCGAGGAGACGCGTTACTACCTGAACGGGGTCTTCCTCGGCCGCAGCCCAGGGGCAGAGACCCTCAGAGCCTGCTCGACGGACGGCCACAAGCTCGCGGAGATCAAGAGCGACGTCGTGATCCCGCCGCTCGGCGAGCGGGGCGTCATTGTGCCGACCCGGACGGTCGAGACCCTGCTCTCGCAGCTTGCCAAGGGCGACGGCAACCAGCCGTGGCGCCTGGACGTTCGGGGAGAAGCATTCGCCGCGACCTGTGGCGGCGTCGAGATCTGGTCGAAGCTGATCGACGGGAGATATCCCGACATCGACCGCGTCATCGGTGAGCCGAGCGAGAACCTGGTCGCGCACCTGAGTCTCGGTCTTCTGCGACGGATGGCCGGCCTGCAGATGGCCATGGCCGGCCAGCGCGGATCGAAGGCGGTCGAGCTCGACCCGAAGGCCGGCGAGATCAGGTTCCGAGATCCCGAAGGTGGATCGGTCGCGCACCCTCTGCAGGGCAGCGCCCAGCCGGGCATGGACCCCATCGGCTTCAACCTGGGCTACCTGCTCGAGATCGCCCGGCTCGCCGGAACCTGCACGCTCTCGGCGAAGGGCGGAGGCGATCCGGCGCGCATCGTCGGCGACGACCCGGACGCGCTCTGGATCGTCATGCCGATGCGGATGTGAGGCCCGGCCATGACGTTCCCCGTTAGACACGGAGCCATGGGCGAGCCGCTGAGCGGCTGGCGGGAGGATCGCGGCCTCGCGCACCCGTGCGCCGCGGGGCGCGCCTATCCGTGCGCCTGGTGCGGGGCGCGGTTCCGGGCGCGTCGAGCAAACGCGCGATACTGCTCGGCCGCGTGCGCGAGCAACTGGCGCCGCTTCGCTGCGGCCCACGGCCCCGCCTTGGTCGAGGCGCTCCTCGTCTACGTCGCCGAGCGCAAGCGCAAGCCCGGCTCGCCGGAGCGCCTGCGGGCGAACCATGCGTGGGCGTGGCTGCTCAAGCGCGGCCGCACGCTCCGCGCGCTGCGCGCCGCCCAGGTCGAGGCCACGCATCGGCAGCAAGAGGACGACGCCGCATGACCGCCTCACCCCTCCCGCTCGCCGCCCGCCGGCAGGAACGGCGTCCCGACCACGCTCGGCAGGATCCGCGCCTCGGACTGCCCGCGCACGCCGCACCCGCGGCAGCGCAGGCGGTGCGCCCAGCCCAGGTCCCGGCCGACCTGGATCCCGTGCTCCGCCAGCACCGAGGCGTAGATGTCCACCGACCGCCCGCAGGCGCGGCAGTGGAGGTGGACGACGTGCGAGTCGAGCGGGGCGCCGGGCATGGCCCGAGATGTAGGAACGGACAGAGAACGTCCAGCGGGGAGGCGGCGGCATGACCGACCCGACCCTGCACGGTAACCACGACGCCTGCCCGGCCTGCGAGCTGCGTCGAGAGATGCAGGACACGGCGCCGATCAGCCGGCCCGGGATCCCCTGCAACGTCTGCGGCGGGACCGGCATGCTCCCGCTCTCCGACGCCGAGATCGTGCGCCGGACCTGCGAGGAGCTGCGGGCCTACTGGGAGACGTGGCCAGAGGGGCTGGAGGCAAGGCGATGACCAAGCACGCGCCGATCTTCGCGAGCGAGCGGACCGCTGCCCAGCTCCTCGACCTGAAGCCGGCCGAGTTCCGCTCCCTCGTCGATCAGGGCGCCCTGCCCGGCCCGCGACGCCTGGGCGGTTTCGAGCGCTGGGATATGGACGAGCTTCGGCGCATTATCAACGGCGACGCGGTCGAGGGGATGGGGGATGTGCAGTGGTGAAACGGCATATCTGGCGCGACCGGCACGGCCGGCCCCGGGTCCGCATCAAGGGCAAGACCTATCCCATGCGGGACGCGCAGGGCGTGTGGCACGAGCCCGACACGCCCGAGGGCGATCGCATCTACTGGGAGATCATGACCGGCAAGCGGGCCGTCGCGCGCATGAGCTGGAATGCCCTGATCGCCAGCTATCGGGCGTCCGACCGCTGGACCCGCCTGAAGCCCCGGACCCGCGTCGACTACGAGAAGGTCATGGACTACCTGGCCGAGAAGATCGGCGAGCGCGACGTCTCCCGGCTGATCCGCAAGGACGTGATCGCCGCCCAGGAGAAGAACGCACACCGGACCCGCTTCGCGAACTACGTCCCGCAGGTCATGTCCGTCCTGTGCGAGCACGCGATCGACCTCGGGTGGCGGAAGGACAACCCGGCGAAGGGCGTGCGGCGCCTGTCGGTCCCCGAGGAGCGCCGGCAGGAGCACGTCCCCTGGACGGACGCCGCGGTGAAGAAGTTCCGGGCCGACGCGGAGCCCCTGCCCCGGCTGATCTTCGAGCTGGGCGTCGGCTCCGTGCAGCGGCCCGACGACTGGACGAAGTTCCGGTGGAGCGACTACGACGGCGACGCCCTCCGGATCCGGCAGGGCAAGACCGACGCCGACCTGTTCCTTCCCTGCACCGCGGCGCTGAAGGCGGCCCTCGACGCCGCGAAGCGCGAGGCGAAGGGGCTGACGATCCTCGCCAAGGCCGACGGCACGCCGCTACCCTATCGCCGGATGGCGGCGATCATGCTGGCCGAGCGGAAGCGCCTGGGCGTCGAGGCGCACGACCTGCACGCCCTGCGCTACCGCGGCGTGATGGAGCTGGCCTGGGCCGGCTGCGACGACGACGAGATCGCGTCCTACAGCGGGCACACGTCCAAGGACATGATCCGGAAGTACGCCGGGAAGGCGCGCCAGGTGATGCGCGCCCGGCAGGCGCGGGAGAAGCGTCGTTGAACGGAACGGGACCGGAACAGGAACCTGATAACCGGGGTGAGAACCCCTTGACGACTCCCGGCCGCAAATCTAAGCACCGCAACAGGATGGCGACGTGGCGGAGTGGTTACGCAGCGGATTGCAAATCCGTGTACACCGGTTCGATTCCGGTCGTCGCCTCCATCCCCCTCACCACATCCCCGCACTTCATTCCTCTGGCATCGCCGCCCGCGCAGGCGTGATGCGGCGCGCGGTTTCCGCGGCGCCCGGCCACGCTATCTCGCGCTGCGGACCGCAGGAGGAGAGCGATGGCGGAACGGGCGCTGATCATCGGAGCGTCGGGCGGAATCGGGGCGGCGGTGGCCGCGACGCTGGCCGCGCGGGGCGTCGAGACGGTGGGGCTGTCGCGGCGGGACCATGGGCTCGACGTGACCGACCCCGCCTCGGTGGAGCAGGTCATGGAGGGGGTGGAGGGGCCTTTCGGCCTGGTGCTGGTGGCGACCGGGATCCTGGCCCCGCCGGGGCGCCGGCCGGAGAAGGCGCTCGACCGGATCGAGGCGCAGGCGCTGGCCGAGACCTTCGCGGTCAACGCCATCGGGCCGGCGCTGCTCTTGCGCCATGTCCCCCGCCTGCTCGACCGCCGCGCGGCGGGGGTGGCGGCGGTGCTGACCGCGCGGGTCGGCTCGATCGGGGACAATCTCCTGGGCGGCTGGTACGGCTACCGCGCCTCCAAGGCGGCGGCGAACCAGATCGTGCGCAGCGCCGCGGTCGAGATCGCGCGCACCCACCCTCGCGCCGCCGTCGTGGCGCTGCATCCCGGCACCGTCGAGACGCCCTTCACCGCCGCCTATCCCGGCCACGACAAGGTCTCGCCCCAGAGGGCGGCGGAGAACCTGCTGGCGGTGATCGGGGGGCTGACGGCGCAGGACACCGGCCGCTTCCTCGACTGGGCGGGCGAGGAGATCCCGTGGTGAGGCTGGTGCTGGCGCTGGGGGACCAGCTCTCGCCCGATCTCTCGGCGCTGAAGGCCGCGGACCGGACCCGCGACCGCGTGGTGATGGCCGAGGTCGCGGAGGAGGCGGGCTCGGTCGCCCATCACCCCAAGAAGATCGCCCTGGTCTTCGCGGCGATGCGCAAGTTCGCCGAGCGCCTGCGGGCGGCGGGCTGGCAGGTGGACTACACGCGGCTCGACGATCCGCGGAACGCCGGCTCGATCCCCGGCGAGCTGATCCGCCGGGCCGAGCAGCACGGCGCGCGCGAGGTGCTGGCGACCCGCCCCGGGGAGTGGCGCCTGATCGAGGCGCTGGAGGCGACGCCGCTGACCCTGCGGCTGCTGGAGGACGACCGTTTCATCGCCTCCCACGCCGACTTCGACGCCTGGGCGGAGGGGCGCAAGGCCCTGCGGATGGAGCATTTCTACCGCGAGATGCGCCGCCGCACAGGCCTCCTGATGAAAGGGGACGCGCCCGCCGGCGGCCGCTGGAACTACGACCACGAGAACCGCAAGCCCCTCAAGGACGACCTGTTCCTGCCCGAGCCCGCGCGCTTCGAGCCGGACGCGACCGTGGCGGAGGTGCTGGACCTGGTGGAGGCCCGATACGGGCGCAATTTCGGCGACCTGCGCCCGTTCCGCTTCGCGACCGACCCCGACCAGGCCGAGGCCGCGCTGGCGCATTTCCTCAAGCAGGCCCTGCCCCGCTTCGGCGACCACCAGGACGCGATGCTGGCGGATCGGCGGTTCCTCTATCACGCGGTGATCTCGGCCTATCTCAACATCGGCCTGCTGGATCCGCTGGAGGTCTGCCGCCGGGCCGAGACCGAGTGGCGGGCGGGCCGCGCGCCGCTCAACGCGGTCGAGGGCTTCATCCGCCAGATCCTCGGCTGGCGGGAGTTCGTCCGCGGCATCTATTTCCGCGAGGGGCCCGGCTATGTCGCGCGCAACGCGCTGGAGCACCGGCGGGACCTGCCGCCGCTCTTCTGGGGGGCGGAGACGCGCATGGCGTGCCTGGCGCAGGCCGTCGCCCAGACGCGGGAGGAGGCCTACGCCCACCACATCCAGCGGCTGATGGCGACGGGGAATTTCGCGCTGCTGGCGGGCGTGGACCCGGCGCAGGTGCACCTGTGGTATCTCTCGGTCTACATCGACGCCTTCGAGTGGGTGGAGGCGCCCAACACCGTGGGGATGAGCCAGTTCGCCGACGGAGGGCTCGTCGCCTCCAAGCCCTACGTCTCCTCGGGCAGCTACATCGACCGGATGTCGGACTACTGCCGGGGCTGCGCCTATTCGGTGAAGACGAAGCAGGGCGAGGGCGCCTGCCCGTTCAACCTGCTCTACTGGCATTTCCTCGACCGCCACCGGCCGCGGTTCGAGGGCAATCCGCGGATGTCGGCGATGTACCGAACCTGGGACCGGATGGAGGCCGACAAGCGCCGCGCCATCCTGGCCGAGGCCGAGGGTTTCCTCGCGCGGATGGAGGCGGGGGAGACGGTCTGAACGCAAAAGGGGCCGCGCGCGGCGCGGCCCCCGTTGCGGCTTGCGGCGCGGCCCCTGGCAGGGCGCGTCGCGCGATCAGACGAAGCCGAAGGCGTCGGCGTCGAGGTCGGCCGTGGTCACGCCCTCGAGCAGGACCGAGTGGTCGCCCGAGATCGCGATCAGCACGCCGTCCGCGGTGTCGGTCATCACCGCCTCGAGCGCCGAGAACCCGTCGACGTCGGCGCGGGAGAACACCGCCCGGTCGCCCTCGGAGGCGTCGAAGTCGGCGATCACGTCGTCGCCCGAGCCGTCGAGGAAGTCGAACCGGTCGGGGCCGCGGCCGCCCTTCATCCAGTCGTCGCCGTCGCCGCCCGCCAGGCGGTCGGCGCCCTTGCCGCCGTAGAGCCGGTCGTCGCCGTCGCCGCCCTCCAGCCGGTCGCGCCAGGCGTTGCCGCGCAGCTCGTCGTTCCCGTCGCCGCCGTAGAGCCGGTCCTTCGCGTCGCCGCCCTTGAAGACGTCGTCGCCGGCGCCGCCCTCGGCCATGTCCTGCAGGTCGCCGCCGGTGAAGACGTCGCCCTCGTCGCCGCCCACGAAGGCCAGCGAGTAGCCCGACAGCAGCTCCATGATCGCCGCCGCGTCGCCGTTCTGGGCGGCGGAGTAGAGCGCGTAGGTGGCGTTGGTCTCGGGGTCGGAGCCCGCGCCGGGCTCGGCCGAGACGTCGAGGCCCGAGATGGTCAGCGCCGCGGCGAGGCCCGTGATCGCGCCCGCCTCGCCGGTCCCCTGCTCGCCGGTCGTGGTTCCCTCGACCCAGTCGCCGAAGACGATCGTGTCGATGGAGCCGGAGATGCCGTGGCCGAAGGCGGGCCCGTTGTGGATGAAGTCGTAGGCGAGGTCGGCGCCCTGCAGCAGCACCGAGGCGGGCGAGGCGGCCTCGGTCTCGGCGTCGTCGTAGGAGACGAGCACCTGGCTGCCGTTCATGTAGTAGGTGCCGCCGAAGGCGCTGTCGGGCGTGCCCCCGTAGAAGGCGGTGTCGCCGTTGGCGAGGGCCGCGAAATAGTCGGCGATGTAGGTGTTGAAATCGACGCCGCCCGCGGCGGAGGCGTCGAGGGTGACGTAGTCGGTTCTGGCCATGATGGCGCCCCTGTGTCCCGGCCGGTCCCGGGGACCGGCGCGCGTGTCGCAAGACCTGATGGAGATCGGGTCGTCTGCTGGCGGGCGCGCGGGGCCCCAAGGGCGTGGGGCGCGTGGCGGCGGATGCGGGCTTCGACCGTGGGCTCGTGATTAACGATCCTGAACCCGCGATGCAATGGCGGAGCGGCCGGGGCGCCGCCGGGACAGGTCGGGGGCGCCCCGGCCTTGGGCGAAACCGTCGGCCGGCGCGCGCACTGATCGTTCCCGATCCCGGAACGCCGCGTCGCCGGCGTGGAGGCTTGTCCCGGCGCGTGGAGCGGTTAGGTCTTGGAACAGCGACATCCCGCATTCCGGAAGGACCCGCCATGCTGCGCCTCGCCGTCGTCACCGCCTCCACCCGCCCGGGCCGCATCGGACCCTCGATCGCCGCCTGGTTCTCGGAAGAGGCCCGCGCCCACGGCGGCTTCGAGGTGAGCGACCTGGACCTCGCCGCGTTCGACCTGCCCGTCTACGACGAGCCCAAGCATCCGCGGATGCAGGACTACCAGCACGAGCACACGCGCAAGTGGGCGGCCGCGATCGACGCCGCCGACGCCTTCGTCTTCGTGACGCCGGAATACAACTACGGCCCCACCCCGGCGCTGCTGAACGCCTTCACCTATCTGGCGAAGGAATGGGGCCGGAAGGTCTGCGGCTTCGTCTCCTACGGCGGCGTCTCGGGCGGGATCCGCGGCGTGCAGGCGATCAAGCCGATCTTCGCCACCGCCAACATGATGTGCCTGCCCCAGCAGGTGACGATCCCCTTCGTCTTCGGCCAGCTCGAGGACGGGAGCTTCAAGCCCTCCGAGCCCAACAAGGAGGCGGTGGCGCCGATGCTCGACGAGCTCGCCGCCTGGGCGGGCGCGCTGAAGTCGATCCGCTGAGGACCCCGCGGGCGGCCCCGGCGGCCGCCCGCGCTGGCCATGCGGGGCCCGGACCGCTAGGAGGACCCGAGCCCCGCATCGCCAGGACCGACCCGGACCCGTGACCGACCCCGACCAGCCCCCCCGCTCCCCGGAGCCGCATTCCCCCGATCCGCTTCGCCCCGACGCCGTGATGGCGCCGCCGAAGACGGAGAAGGAGGCGAAGCGCCAGGCCCGCCGCCTGCGCGCCCAGACCCGCTGGGAGAGCGCGCTGGAGACGCCGGGCGGCCGGCGCCGCGCCTGGCTGGACATGATCTTCGCCGATCACGGGATCATCCGGGCGCTCTACCTCAACCTGCACCCGGTGGGGGGGGAGGCGTTCCGCGCCGCCCAGCCCCTGCCCGGCCAGATCGCCCGCCTCGCCCGGCGCGAGGGGCTGCGCGCGGTGATCTCGCTGCGCGGCGGCGTGCTGCACGGCTCCTACCCGCTGGAACGCGAGGTCTGCGAGCGCGAGGGGCTGTCCTTCACCCGCGCCGTCCTGCGCTCCCGCGGGCTGCCCAGCCGGGAGGAGTTCGCGGCGATCGAGACGCTGATCCGCGAGACGCCGACGCCGGTGCTGTTCCACTGCAAGTCGGGGGCCGACCGGGCGGGCTTCATGGCCGCGCTGTGGATGATCCTGCGCGAGGGGCGCAGCGTGGCCGAGGCGGCCTCGCAGCTGTCGCTGCGTTACGGGCATCTCTCGCGCGGGCCGACGGGGGTGCTGGACCGGTTCTTCGCCGAGGCCGCCGCGGCGGAGGCGCGCGGCGTGCCGTTCCGGACCTGGATCGAGACCGAATACGACCGCGAGGCCATCGAGGCGGCGCACCGCGCCCGGGTGCGGCGGAGCCTGGTCTCCCAGGTCGCGGGCTGGATCACCGACCGGCTGCTGCGCCGGGAGTGAACGGCGCGCTCAGATCGGGTGGGGCGCGAGCTCGATCCGGTCGTCGTCGTCGAGGATCACCGCCTCGGCCCGCGCGGCGATGGGCTCGGTCGAGAGCAGCCAGTGGAAGCCGAAAAGGGTCGCCTCGTCGGTGGGCAGGCGCAGCTCCACCGCCGCCCGCTCCCCCATCGAGACGCTGACCGAGAGCGCCTGCAGCCCGTGGCCGCGCAGCTCCCGGCGCACCATCGCCTCGGCCTGGGGCGGGTCGATCCCGTGCGCGGCGAGCGCCACCGCGGCGCGGGAGGCGGCGATGCGCAGGTCCGCCTCGGCCCTCAGCAGCGCCACGTAGTCGGCGAGCGTCAGCGCCGCCACCAGCATCGCCGGCGCCCAGAGCGCGGTCTCGGCCTTGGGCAGCGCGCGCAGCGCCTCGAGCAGGCGCTGCGGGGCGAGCGGGCCCGGTCTGACCTCGGGCGCGCTCATGCCCCGGCCCCCGCCCCGGTCGAGCGGCCCCGCAGGGCGGCGCGTCCGGCGGCAGGTCCCGCGGCGGGACCCGCGGCGGGTCCTGGGGCGCTCCGGGAGGAAGTCGGCGCCGCGACGTCTCCCCGCGCCGCGACGCCTGGAATCGACCCCTGGTCGAAACCCCTTTCCGCCGGCGCGGGCGTCCCCAGAGGCGCCCGCATGGCGGTTCCGGCGATGGTGGCGACGCGGCCTGCGCCGCCCGGTCCCGGTCTGTCGCGTTCCATGGTCCACCTCCTCCGCCGCCATCTCCCCAGACGGGCGCGGATCGGCGTCAGCTCAGTTCCATGGCATGAATACATGAACCAAAGATGAAGTTCAAATTTAAAATGCATTCATCCAGAAACGCCCCCCGGAACGCGCGCCGCCCGGCCCCTTGCGGGACCGGGCGGCGGCGGTCGGACGGCGTTGGGCGGCCCGGAGGCCGGCGCTCAGAACGGCAGCTTCATGCCCGGGGGCAGCGGCAGGCCCTCGGCGGCCTTGGCCATCTCGGCCTGGGCGGCCTCGCCGGCGCGCTCCTGGGCGGTCTTGATCGCGGCGACGACCAGGTCCTCGACCGCCTCGCGGTCCTCGGGGACGAAGAGCGAGGGGTCGATGGCGAGCCGCTTCAGCTCGCCCTTGCCCGAGACCCAGGCCTTGACCAGGCCGGCGCCCGCCTCGCCCTCGACCTCCAGCGCCTCGACCGCGGCCTGGGCCTCGGCCATCTTCGCCTGGAACTCCTGCGCCTTGGCCATCATCTTGGCCATGTCGCCAAGGTTGCCTAAACCTTTCAGCATGATGTCGTCCTTTCTTCGCAGCGGCGGGGCGCGCCCGCCTGCGGGGGGTCCTGCGCCGGGGGCGTCGCGGGCTCAGTCGCCGTCGAACGCGTCCACCGGCTCCCATCCGTCCCAGTCCTCGTCCTCGGGGGTCTCCTCCCACTCGGGCGCGGACTGGGTCTCTTCCGGCTCGGCCGCGGCCCCGAAGGCGCGGGTGGCCATGATCTCGGCGCCCGGGAAGGCGGCGATGGCGGCGGCGACCAGCGGATGCTCCTTGAGGCGGGCGTGCAGGTCGTCGCGCTCGGCGTCCTGGCGCTCCCGCACCGTGGGGGCGCCGCCGGAGCTCTCCACCGCCACCATCCAGCGCGAGCCGGTCCAGGCCATCAGCCGCTGGGCGAGGTCGGAGGCGAGGCTCTCGGGCGCGTCGTGCGCCGGTTCGAAGACGATGCGGCCGGGCTGGTAGGAGACCAGGCGCACATGCGCCTCCAGCTCCACCAGCAGGCGGGCGTCGCGCTTGTCGCGCACCAGCTCCAGCACCGCGTCGAAGGTTTTCAATGCCGCGACCGCCTCGGGCAGCGGCGGCGCCTCGCGGCGGGCGACCGAGGGGGAGGCCGCCGCCAGCGTCGGGCGCGGGGCGGCCGAGGCCTGGGGCGCGTGGGTCGGCACGGACCCGCCGTTCACGGCCTGGCGCATCTGGCCGCCCTGCCCGCCCGCGGGCGCGCCGCCGCCGCCGGGCGCGGACGGGGGGGCGGAGGGGGCGCCGCCCTGCTCGGTCAGCCGGCGGACCAGGTCCTCCGGGCTCGGCAGGTCGGCGACGTGGGTCAGGCGGATCATCGCCATCTCGGCGGCCATCATCGGGTTGGGGGCGCCGGCGGCCTCCTCCATCGCCTTGAGCAGCATCTGCCAGGCGCGGGCAAGCGGGCGCAGGCCGAGGCGGGCTGCGAAGTCGCGGGCGCGGGCCTGCGCCTCGGGCCCGGCGGTGGGGTCCTCCGCCGCCTCTGGCGTGACCTTGGCGATGGAGATCCAGTGGGTCACTTCCGCCAGGTCCCGCAGCACCGCCAGCGGATCGGCGCCAGCGGCGTACTGCTCCGAGAGCTCCGCGAGCGCCGCGGCGCAGTCGCCCTTCATCACCGCCTCGAAGAGGTCCAGCACCCGCCCGCGGTCGGCGAGGCCGAGCATGGCGCGCACCTCCTCGGCCGAGGTCTCCCCCGCGCCATGGGCGATGGCCTGGTCGAGCAGGCTGAGCGCGTCGCGCACCGAGCCCTCGGCGGCCCTTGCGATCAGGGCCAGCGCGTCCTCGGCCACGCGGGCGTTCTCGATCCCGCAGATCCGGGCCAGGTGGGCGATCATCACCTCCGGCTCGATCCGGCGCAGGTCGAAGCGCTGGCAGCGGCTGAGGACCGTGACCGGGACCTTGCGGATCTCGGTGGTGGCGAAGATGAACTTCACATGCTCGGGAGGTTCCTCCAGCGTCTTGAGCAGCGCGTTGAACGCGCTGGTCGAGAGCATGTGCACCTCGTCGATGATGTAGACCTTGTAGCGCGCGGAGGCCGCCCGGTAGCGCACCGAGTCGATGATCTCGCGCACGTCCCCCACGCCGGTGCGGGAGGCCGCGTCCATCTCCAGCACGTCGACATGGCGCGAGTCGGCGATGGCCCGGCAGGGCTCGCAGACCCCGCAGGGGGCGACGGTGGGCCCGCCCTGCCCGTCGGGGCCGATGCAGTTCAGGCCCTTGGCGACGATGCGCGCGGTGGTGGTCTTGCCGACGCCGCGCACGCCGGTGAGGACGAAGGCATGGGCGATGCGGTCGGTCTCGAAGGCGTTGCGCAGGGTGCGCACCATCGCCTCCTGTCCGATCAGGTCGGCGAAGGTCTGCGGCCGATGCTTGCGCGCCAGCACCTGGTAGGCGGCGCCCTCCTGGGAGGGGGTCTGGGTCGGCGGGGCGGCGTCCTCGGCCATGCGCTCCCTCTCGGCGGGGGGTCTGCGGGTCCTCGCCCGGCGCGGGTGGCGCGCCTCGGCGGGCGGGGCGGACCCGCGGGCCAGAGGGTAAGGAGCGCGGGGGGCCGCCGCAAGGCGCCGTGGGCCGGGGCGGAAAGACGAAAGCCGCCCCGAGGGGCGGCTTTACGGGTGAGAGGCTGAACGCGACCCAAGCGGGACTCGTTACGGCTGCTTCCTTCCGGACCTGACCGGGTTGGCGAGGCGCTCGCCCACGCCAACCTCTCGCCCCGCCAGATACGCGCCCCGCCCGCCCGTTTCAACCCCCTCTCCCGCCCATTTCAGCCCCCCTCCCGCCCCCCTCCTCCAGGCGCCCCGCCCGCCCCCCGCCGGCCCCATGCGCCCCCGGGAGCGCCTGTTCTCCGGAGCCGTCCATCGCGGATGCCGATCAGAGCGACTCGCCCCCGGGGGTCAAGGATCGCGAAGCGACCGCGCTTGCGCGGCTTGTCCTTGACCCCCGGGGGC
>Ga0310345_10004425_pt1 | contig 12756 bp, 8 predicted proteins | sample HC15DNA20500_MG_FD_204667 | JGI IMG/M metagenome (GOLD analysis project Ga0310345, IMG submission 204667) | Marine microbial communities from station ALOHA, North Pacific Subtropical Gyre - HC15-DNA-20-500_MG | ecosystem: Environmental > Aquatic > Marine > Oceanic | place: Pacific Ocean: North... | reverse complement strand
TTAATAGCCGCAGTTATCTTAGTATCTGTAGCTTACCAGTTGTTCTTTTAGGATGTACGAGCCTAAAGAAAGCAGCGCTGATAGGGACGGGATCTCTCGGAGCGGGTGCGATTGCATCGATTGCGACATCGGGGACTGCTCCTGTGTTACTGGCGGCAGCGGGCGGTGCCTCTGTGACAAGTGTAGTTGCGGACGTGATGACACCGACGAAAGGAGGCAACATGCCTACAGCAGCTAGTTGTGCACCAGATAACTTCTGGACATTATTGGGTGACCTCGTAAGTATGGGAGGTTGGTTGTTAATATTGGTAGTGATCGTGCCCATGGTGCTCGGTTGGCTATTACCAGGCCCGCTTGAAAGAGCGAAGAAGAAACGAAAATGAATATAGATGCTAAGTTTTTTGGTGCAATAATTTTTGTAATTGTACAGACATGTGGTGCAATCTGGTGGGCTTCTGGACTCTCTGCTGAGGTAGAGCGTCTAGCAGGCATCCAGGGACGCGCTATACCGGCTCTAGAGGCCGAAGCTAAGCAATGTGGTATAGAGATACACAATCTCAAGAAACTCACAGGGGATCAAGAGAAGGTGGCAGAGTCTGTAAAGAATCTAGATGTTATGTTGTATAGACTGCAGACCATAGAATCTATGTTAGATAAGATTTTAGCAACCAAAGTAAGATAGGAGAAGTATCATGCAACCTCAAGTTTTAGCATCAATGACGCCAGAAGAGCGAGCACGCTGGAGACATCAATTTAGAAGTTACGTTGGACTAGGCGTCCCAATGTTAACTGGAGGTGCAGCTTTAGCCGCTGGAGGTGTTGGTGCTGCCGCTACTGCTGCTGGTGGAATTCTAGGATTGATACCTAATACTATGGGTAATCCAGAAGCAGATCCTAATTGGAGAGATAAGTTATATCCAGGTGTTCCTGGGGCACAGGGTGAGAGTTGGTCTGGGAAAACATTTCCATGGCAAGAGCGCGAGTATGTTGATGAATATGACGACACTTCTATAGTTGGCCAAATGAAGAGGAATGCTGGTTACTAATATTATGTCTACATATACACTTGATGACTTTAGAGTAGGTATAGATCGCCGGCGATCAGAACTGGTTGCTGATGACCTTGGCCTTGTTGAGTGCAAGAATGCCTATGTGACTACAGGCTATGCGATTGCTAAACGACCTGGTTTAGATAAGGTATCTCCAACTTCACTTACGGTTGGTACTGCAGGGTTGTTCATATTTAACAGTAAATTTTATACCGTAAGTCATACCGCTCTCCCTGCGCATCCTACATTATCTGGGTATGGTATAGGTGCTGGTGGTATATCAGATACGATCACTAACTTAGTATTGCCAAATCCGGCATCTTCTGTTGATATTGTAGAGCGAGTATGGCAGTTTTTAGTTTTCAATAGAAAGTTATATGTTGTAGTAGAGTATGTTAGTGGTGACATAAGACACTTCTATCCATCTGGATCTTCTTCTGATCCTGTAGCTTCCGATGTAATTACTGATGCTAATTGTCCTAATACAAAATCTGTGGTTGTGCAAAACTCTAAGATTTATGCTGTTGGTCCAAATACAGCTGACAATGCTTATGTTAGATACTCTGCTACGGAAAAACCAAGAGATTGGACATCGCCAAAGGATGCTAGTGGACCCTTGGGTTTACCTGCTGGTTTAGAATCGCCAGATCAAGATGAAATAGTTGCGTTAGGTACTTACAAGAATTCTTTGATAGTATTCATGACAAATAATATTCAGTTATGGGATACAGATACTGATCCTATTAATTCAAAACTTAAGATGGTGGTGGAGAACGCTTATACAAATTACCCAAATAGTATAGCTAAAATCGGACCTGATGTTATATTCCTTAATAGAGACGGATTTAACTCTGTTAGTCAAATGCTTTATACTGATGATGCTCAATCAGTAGATATAGGCGCTGCTATAGATGATATAGTTACACCACACTTAGATACACATGATTTAGCATTTCCGCCAAAATCCATTCATTATAGTGGCTTTTCGCAGTTCATGTGTATAGTTGAAAAACAAATATTTGTATTTACTTTCTCCAAAGCATCTGATGTCCATGCTTGGTCTAGATATACAACCTCAGATGATATTGTAGATATCGCTGCGCATCGTAGTTATTGTTTCTTAAGATGCACTAATTTATCTGGTGTTGATGATATTTATAGTTTTAATCCTGATTCATTTCAAGATGGCTTCTCGACACCTTTGTTCGATATGAATATAACCAATTCATTTCAAACTTTAAGAGCAGCTGGTAGATGGAAGAAGGTTTACGGTATGGACGTTTTGTTTAACGGGGTCGCTGATTTTCAACATAGATATGATGCTAGATCTCCTACCGAGAAAACTACAGCTATCTCTTTATCTGGTGATTCAAGACCAGGACAGTTAATTCCTGTAGAATTAATGACTACTGAGTTAAGTTTCGATATTAATCAAACTGCTAACTCAACCTTTCAACTCAATAATATAAATTATTATTTCGATCCTTTGGGGCATTTCTAATGGCTAAAAGAATGACGCCGTGGCGCGCACCTTTATATAAAGCGAAAAAAGATTTACGCAAACTATCAACTTTTGCAGGTGGAACAACGCCCCTGCCTAAACCTTACGCAGGTGCAAAGAGTAGGATAGCTGGTGGAGGCGCATTAGCTGATACTGTAAGCGGTTCACTTAAAGGTAGATTACCTAGGTATCGAGCAGCTAGCGAAACACTCGCTAAGAGAGGGTTGGATGCTGCTGACGTAGATTCAGAGCGGAGATTGCGTCATGCCTCTGCGCGTTCTGGTACCTATAAGAGTGCAGCTCACAAAGATTCTCTAATCGATGCAATGAAGGCTAGTGCTGGTAGGAGATCTACCTCTGCGACTGGCATACTAAAGTCTGAAATAGATAGGAAGAAAGGTATCACAGCTACAACGGCTGGTATGAAAGACTTAGCTGCTCGTGGTAGGTTAACGGGCACTGGTACGGTACCTGCTAAGATGCCTGATATGAAGAAATCATTAGCGTCTGTTTTTGGTAAGACCGCAGCAGGTGCTACTGGTTACACGCCATATAAACCTACTCCTGGAAAAGATTTTCATCCCGAAGAAGGTGGCAAGTATATGGGCAAAGCACCAATAGGCGTTAGAAAATCAGCTGTAAGCTTGTTCCCATTCCCGGGTTTTGGTTAGGAGATAAATTATGGGTATGCCTGTTTTCGACGCCGCGACAGTTTTGCAAACAATAGCTTTTGTTACTAATTGGTATCAAGAATATCAAGCTAAAAAAGCGCAAGAAGAAAGTGCTGGAGAAACAATAACACGAGCTAGTGAGGATATCAATCTTAGCTTGCGTGAATTGGTTGACAAATATAATTTGACCAATGCTGAAGCTGCAGCTTATAATGATAAGTTGGCTGCGATAGAGGAGATCTCTGGAGCTAAAGGTGGAGACACTGGAGCTATTGTTAAAGCTATGATGGATACAGGTATCTTAGATGCTACACAAGCAAATTATTCAACTTACCTTAAGGCTGCAACTGACCCATCATTTGATCCAGGCGGCGCGTTAGGTGGTAACTATACAGGTGCTGGTGATCAATTTGCCTCTTCGATTTCAGCAGCTATGGGTCTTGAAAAGACAGCAGCGGATATAGAATCTGATGCAGCTGCTACATTGCTTGCTGGCGCTGATGAGGAAGGTCGCCTCGCTGAAGAGATGATGAGCGCTAAAGCTAAGTCGGTAGAAGGTGATACCTTGAAGTCGGCTATTGGTGAAACCGCTAAGGTAGATAAGGCATCGCTTAAAGAAAGAGAAATAAAATCTGGTATGGAAGCTGGTTTAGAAAAAGCTAGGATAGATGACAGATATAAAGGTCTTGCACCGAGAGTGATCGGTCCTAAGATTCCAAAACTACCAGGTTGGATCAAATCAGGATCAGAAAAAGAAATCACTCTAACACCTAGTACTGGTCGCGAACCTTACGACCCAATGAGCGGAGTGTAGGAGAATACAATGCCACAACCAATTATACAAGGCGAAGGTAGTGGATTACTAAGCGTACTGTTTGGTGTTCCAAGAGCTTTAGCAGAACAAGAAGAAGAATGGGCAAGAGCTGAGCTATATAAGGCACAAGCAGAAGCATTACGTAACGAACCTCCGGGTGGATCATTAACACTAGGTCAAGCTATGAAAGGTCAGCAAGGCGCTATGGATGATATACTAAACGCCACAGAAGAAGCTGGATTAGAAGATCCTTATTTATGGGGAGCATTTAATGATCCAGTTTATGACGAACAAGAAGACAAAAGTTTCGAAGTAGATCAAGATGCTTTCGATGCTGTATTCGGTATTAATGGTGAACAGAAGTTAAGTCAACTACAGCAACTAGCATCTGAAATTAGTTTTGCAATGCAGAAACAGGGGCAACCTATGGGTTACGCTATGAATTGGAGAAACTTATTAGGTAGCAGTCAAAATGAGGACGGTACGTTCAACTTCGATACTGCTATGCAACAGTTATTAAAGGCTGCTGCTCGAGTGGGTGTCAACACGACAAATCAAGAACTGTCTCGATTCGGGTTATAAAATCAAATGGCTCTAGACCAGGAGCGTTCAAGCTATTATCTCGACCTTCTTAGAAACGCAGAAGCTTCCGGTGATATAGCTGCTCTAAATAATATACGACAGCAATACCTTACTGAATCAGGAACACCTGAGGCATACACACCTATTGCTTCTGTGGGTCAGCAGGCATTTCAGCAGTCTAAACCTAGTGGTTGGGATATCCCATTGGAGGCTATCAAAGCACCTATGCGGGGTATGGGTGAGACTATAGCGGCTATACCTGGAATCGATATCGGTCTAGGTGAGGCGATGCAGTCCTGGGCACAGCCCGATGCTCCTACTTTCGCCGGAGAGCTTACCCAGTCTTGGGGACCTGAACTAATGCCACAAGATGTGGGTGGTGTAGTCAGTAACCTGCCTGGAGCAGTAGGAGAGCAGGCTGGACAGATAGGCGGTAGCATAGCTTCTATGAAAGCCGGTGCAGCTGCGGGTGCTAGATTTGGACGGTTCGGTGGTGCACGCGGCCGAGCTATAGGTGGTATTATTGGTGGGATACTCGGTCCTATGTTTTGGTCTGCATCCCAGGTTGCGGGTCCTACCGCTAATAAACTTGCCATAGCTAATGGAAGAGTAGAACCTGACTCTGCTGATTGGGCCCAAGCAATATTAACAGCAGGTGCGGTAGGTGCTTTGGATAGAGCGGGTTTGGGTGCTATAATGAACACTGCTACAAAAGGAGCATTACGATCCGTAGCAATGCGAACGGCTGGTGGAATGGCAGGGGAGTTAGGTACAGAAGCCGCGCAAACTGGTGTTGAACAATTTGGTTCTACTTATGGCACACCTGGCGGTGTAGAATTTGTACCTGGTGAAATCGCTTCTTCAGGTATTATAGGTGGTGGTGCAGGTGGCACAGCTTCGGCCGGTATGGCTATCCCGCAAGAGATGATAGGGGCTATGCCAGCAGACCAAGAATATATGCGTCGGCAAGCTTTAGCCGAGCAAGCAACTTTAGCTGGCATCGATCCTTCGCAACAAAACGTATATCAAACATTAGGTGGCGCACAGGTTGGTTCTGTATTAGAAGGCAGAACAGATACAAGGTATGGACCTAGCGAAAGCACAATGGGTTACTATGACCCGATGACAAGATCGTCTAACGTTATTGTGGAGAACGCTTACAGAGGGCTTGAAGAAACATTAAACAAGACTCCATCTCGTAAGCAAGTGCAAGCCGAGGTAAGAAGGATAGTCAGCGAAGAGTCTATAGATCACAAGGTTTTTCTTGAAGGTTTACAAGATAAAACAGGTTTCTTAGACCAGTTCTATAACAAGAGAAAAAAGGATATAGATAAGTGGTTGAGAGAAGACGGGAGAAAATACGCGCACTACATGACGCGAGATCCAAACGGTCATAGATCTGTAGCAGCTGAGTTTATCAGTTATAAAGCACGCAAAGAAGGTGTAGATGCCAGTTATACGAAATCTATTATTGCTAGCATTCGTAACTTCTTAAGAAAGAAAGAAATGCTTGGTTTTGATGCTGACTTTTCTGATAGTCATATATACGACTTGATTACCAAAGCCGCGGTACAGGCTACACGCGGTACTCCAGGCGCTATGCCAACAGTTACAAGAGAGGGTATCTTGGAGTCTAAGGGCCCACAAGATCCTAGCCGTAGACGATTTATGAAGCAAGTTGGAGGTGCAGCAGCTGGTATTGCAGCAGATCCTAGAATGATCTTAGAACCTGCAACTCCGGCCGCTGTAGAAACTCCAATGTATACAGGTATGACAGAACAGTATCCTGGTTCTGTGTATGAGTTTTCTATTGCTACTGATCCTAATGCTGGTTGGACTAGCTCTGATGATCCTGGTGAAGGTGCTATGGATGTTGCATTCACCCATAATCCTAATACTAACGAAGTTGTAGTATATGAAGGTGATGAGGTTGTTGACACATTCGAAGTTGATGATATGCATGCTGATGGTGAAGTGCTTGATTATGTAAGAGACAAGTATGGTCCTGAAAACATAAATGATGTTCGAGTGCAACGTGAAGAAATGGACAGAGATCCAGAAACAGGGGAAGGAGCAGCAGATTATTGGGGAGATGCTGACGAGCGTTTTGACAACATGGCAATGGATCTTATACAAGGCGAGAAGACCATGGCTGGGGTTGAGAGGGTAGAGCGTGGTCCTGCATATGATTATTTTGAAGAACCAAGAGAGGTCAGGGTTCCAATAGAAGACGAAGCTAGGTTATCTGAAATAGAAGAGCAGTTAACTAAAACTGAAGAACAACTTAAATTGTTAAAGCGTGGGGTAGCACCATCAGGATTCGAAGGCGAATATTCATCTGAAGATTTCGCTCAAGACATTCGAACAACACAAAATACTGTAGACTCTTTAAGGGAAGAAATTGGAGAAACTCGTAAAGCTCTTATGAGGCGTGATATGGGCAGAGCCGAAGATGTACAAGAGCCCGTTACAAAAGCGTTACCTGCACCTAAAGAGACCACAGAAAAAACAGATGCTGAATTATATGTAGACACCATAGACGAGATCATGAACATCTATGATGATGATGCTACTGCTGCAGAAGCCGCGCGTGATGGTTCATTGAATAATCGTATTATTTCTTACGCTGCAGAAACACCGTTCACTAGAGAAGAACTATGGGAAGGTGTAAACGAACGTATAGAAGCGCTTGAAGAACCACAGATATTAGAGGCAAGAATTCGCAAACCTAAAGAAGATACAATAGTACGCGATATAAGCAACAGGATGAGTAAGAAAATACGTCCTGGAATCAGAGCGTTAGATATCCCCGAATCTGAAAAATCAGCTAGACTAGCGCTAGCATCTCGATTGCGTGGTGTTATGGGAGAAGCAGCTAGAAAGCGTGGTATAAATGCTGGTGATTTTGATGTCTTTATAGAGCATTCACAAAATATATTGGATGGAAACTTGGATGTTGTCGAGGAATTTATTGCTCCATTCATTGCTCGCATGACTGGAACTCAAGAAAAGGTTAGAAAGGCAGAGACAAGGCGGGATCAACGCGCTAAGAGAATTGGTAAGACAGATGCAGAGATATTAAAGTATCGTCCAAAGGGTGGTAAGCATCCGATGGAAGGACAGATGACATATCCATTTGCTCAAGAAGAGATAGAGAGGCAAGAGAAAGCTGGCGATATAACCGCAGAGGAGGCCGAGATTCGCCGTCTAGCGGTTAATAATATAAGACGTATATTCAAGGGCAAGGCTGGGCCGACTGTCAAGAGAACAATCACAGAGGCAGTCTATGGTATCGGTGCTTACGAAGATCTAGTACCTTGGTCAGAAGTGTATACAGAAGAGCAAGCGGGCGAGATGGGAGAGCGAGCTGAAGTAGCACAAGCAGAAGCTAGACGTACTCGCTATGATTCTACAGATATTACTAACAAACAGAAACAAGCACTACTCAAAGCGCCTCCTACCGCTGAGGAACTCTCTTGGGTCGAAAGTGGTGCAATGCCTTCTCTCACAGGAAAAAGAGCTCGATTACTTTTCTTACGTGCGCCAGCGGAATTTAAGAGTCCTACAGAGCAACGAGAATTCGAAGCTTGGAGAAAAGACCAAAAGGGATTTGTACAAGAGGATTTCAAAAAGAAAGAAGCTGAAGAAAAAGAGAAGATTATTGAACAACTTAAGAGTGAAGGGCGATACACTAGATTATCTCCAGGTCCTATCACTAGGTACAAAGAGAGTCAATCTAAGGTAATTAATGTTGACCCGATAGCTATGGAGCGTATGGATCCTCAAGATGTTACAGGTGTGGATACAGACGTTCAGATAGCAGATGTAGAGTACACAGCAGAAGGAGAGGCTATCGATCCAACTTGGTACGAGATCGTTGATGACGAAGGTGTTGCTCCTGAGATTCCTCCGCAGATATTAGAAGCTATTAGTGTAGAAATGGATTGGGCAGCTAGAACTCAAGTAAAAAATATCGAACGCGAAGAATATCAGGTTCATGACCCAGTGAGAGGTATGGGTTATGAATTTCAGCGCCTGCACAAAACATATATAATGTGGCCTAGCGGGAAAGCAGAGAAGTTAGAAAAGTTCTATGAGCGTAGACTAAGAGAGAAAGCACGGGATGCAAAGGCAACAGCAAAGGCTAAAACTCGCCCTCAATGGCAGCAACAACGCGTTGCTATAACTAATTTATCCAAAGCATTTAAAGAGCATTGGAAAGATCGCACACCTAATCAAAGGCGTCTCGATGATAAAGCAAAAAATACCATAGAAAATGAAATATTAGATGCATTAAAAGAAATAACGGGAATAACATTCTCTGCAGATCATATAGTCGCCAAAAGAAATTATGGTATAGATTTTGCTTTTAATTTGTTTCCTTTGCCAGAAGTTATAAACGAAGTATTACGTGATAATTCATGGCGAAGTGATGTTGCACAAAAAAACGAACCACTAAGAAAGTTTTTTGGTTATCTAGATCGCGCTGCCAAACGATCAGATTTACCTGGTCAATCAAGTATAAGTGTAAACGAACATATACTTTTTGCTTTGAAGGCTTCTGGTTTGTGGGATGCGATGGGAGTAGACGGGAAATTATTATCCGATGATGATATAAAAGATTTGGTTAAGGGTATAACGCCTTTTCCAGAGCCCGCTATAAGACCAAGTAACTTGAAAGGACTTATAGGCGCTCAATTCATTAAACTCAATGGAATAAAGCGCATCATGGCTACATATGATTTCGCAGATCGTTTTATCTACGGAACAAAAGATGCAGAGTATATACCTTTTATACCAGCAGCAGAAGCAGATGCAGAGCTTGCTAATTGGGGCGATAAATTATTTCAAAGTAAAGATCCAAATAATCCTTGGATACTAGAAGCAAGAGCTAGCAAAGAAGATGCTAAAGCTGGTAAAGTAAGAGACAAAGATTACACAGAACACTTCAATGATGGCTTCTGGTATAAGTTAACCCAGTTCTTATGGGGTAAGCCGGTACAATCTATTCGTGACTTCAACAAGGTACGAAGATTTGGCACACAACGGGGTACTATAACCGCAGCTGATGAGATAGCTGATCTTGTACAACGTTCTCACTCCGTAGGTAGACGCGCAGAAGGTTTGGAAAGTGGAACAGACATGATGCAAGATGTGTCTATGCGTAGTGGTGAATTCTATTCTACTGTATCTAAGATCTTTGCTATGGTTACGGGTCGTGAAGGTGTAATTGATCTATCTACTAATCAAGAAATTATAGATCACTTGGTAGGTAAACGTGTAAAGTTTTCTAGCAAAGAAGTAGAAACCGCAGCTAAAGATTTGAAGACTTTGCTTGAAAGGGTATACAAGTATGGCAGAGATGAAACCTCTGGTTTAAAGGAAGCATTAGATTTACGAGGTGAAGGAGATACGGTATTACCACGCGTGTGGAATATTGAATATCTAGCTACCCGTCAAGGTAAGGCTAAATTTCTACGCACATTAACCGATGTGTTCTCACCACCTGGAAAAACAACGCCTATATTTGAAGAAGCAGGCATTACTGTAGAAGATCTATATGATGCAGTTATAAATAGCGGTGGGTTTGTACAGGGTGATTGGACAAATATCAAAGCGGATCAATTAAGATCAGAAGCAGATATCAAGAAAGATCTTAAGATTCAAAAGTATCTTGATTCGCTGCCTACAGAAAGCATGATAGACAGTGATCTTGTATTAGATGATTTGCAAGCTATTATTCCACGGTTCGTACAGAAAGCTGTAGAGCGCACAGAATATGCAAAACGATTTGGTAAGAATGATGAGATTCTTAGAGAATTACTTAAGAAGGGTGCAGCACAAATAAGAGAACACAACAGAAAGGTTCTCAAGTTAAGAAAAACTGATGATGCTATGCCATGGTTGGACGAGAAAAAGTTTGAGAAAGAAGCATGGGCTATGGCTCGTATCTTACGTAACCAATACGGTTATGATATGGCTAATATGTCGACAAGGAAGTGGTTACAGAGAATAAGTAATGCGCAGATAATTGCTAAACTTCCATTGGTTACATTAGCATCTATACCAGAATTCTTTACTCCGATGTTAAAAGGTGACGTCTCGCCTCATCATTGGTTTGTAGATTTAATGGCTGGTTCTGCTTGGGCTGGTTATAAAGCTGCTAACGGTGTATCTAAATTGTTATTCAATCAACACTTACCAGCTATGCGTAAATATGCTAAAGATATTGGAGGTTTAGGGATTGTAAGTGATGTTCAATTGTTAAGAGAATTGGGTATAGCCGATATACAGGCTATGGGGGATATGGTATCTACTCGATATGCTAACCCCAACTTCGCACGAGGTGGTTTAAGAGCTGGCGCAAAGGGTACGATTGTAGGTAAGATTCCCAAACGAATACGTGCTGTTTTTAACATGCAAGTTTTCATGCAAGCCACACTGTTGACGACTATGACAGAGATGCAACAGCTTATGGCTCTGCGTAATTTTCAACGACATGTAGGTCGACGTATAAAATTTGTTTACAAAAATAAAGGTAAGACACTAACTGGACGGCAAGCTAGGTTATTCAAACAGTTTACCCAAGATTTAGGTGATTATGGTATCACAGAAGATATAGATCTTGATACGCCACATGGTCAAGCTCAAATGAATGCAGGCGCATTACGCTTCATAGATCAGGTAATTACTAGGCCGAATGATGCCACCACAGCTAAAGCTTTCAAGAATCCTTTGGTTGCTCCTCTTGTTCTTTTCAAGAGATTCATTACAACGTTTGGTAATACTTTAATGACCTCCATTGGTAATGATTTCGCAACTAAGGTAGACAATGTAGAGCGAGCTAAGCAGGTAGGTAAGGTTGCTTCTACAGCTATGGTAATGTATGGTTCTGTTATGTTTGCAGAAATGATACGTGGTGCTATACGCGGTGATCTAGATGATGAAGACTTCGAAATCATTCCAAAAGATTTTAGTCAATTTATGAGACGCTTAGATAGAACTGGTTTATTATCTGCACCTGGTGCTGCTATGGTAAATCTAACGTTTCCATACAAGAGAGGTTGGTGGGATTCTACTCAAAGCAGAGTCTTTGGAGAGGTATTAGGTCCTGTAGGTGGGGATGTATCAGCATTTGGTGATACATTATTGAAGGGGGATGGATGGGAAAGATTCCTAGGCCAAGTTATTCCATTATCTAAACCTGCGCTAGGTATTACAGGTGGCGGTAAATCTTCATCTAACATGAGGAGAAGACGCAAACGTCGTAGACGTAGGCGGAAGAGAGATTAACTGCTGGGCCCTAGTCTCAGAAAGCGTTGCTCCCTGCGCGAGTACAGGCTAGGTGTCCCAGCTTAAAACACTTCAACAAGGTCTACATTTCCCGAGAAAGATGTAACCCTGTGTACACAACCCTTAGGTATGGCAGTAATACCGTAGTACTTTTCTTCAGCTATAGTATCTGCCAGCTTCAAGACGCCATCTTCGGACCATGTTGACTCGTTAAGGAAATAACCGATTTGGCTAACTTTCATAATGTCAACCTCATCGGCCGTATCCCAACCAGACGATTGAACAGTATCGAACCACTCAACCATAACTAGTTTCATATCTCGCAAGCTCCTGCTACACAGGCATACTCTTGACTACCTGTAGTGTCATCTGTATGTTCAACAAGATTATCCCACGTTAACTCAATCTTAGAATATTCCTTGTTCCATTTTTGAAACGTTGCTTTGTCTATATCCTCATATGGTGCGGCTTGATATACATGACCCTCATCAGCACTAGGTAAGAAACTAATACCATTTACTATATCGAAGTTATCCCAGATCCAAGCACCTACAGATGGCCACTCAGTCTCTTTAACGTAGCATGTCATGCTTGGTTTATGTTCACAGTAGTGTAGTGCAAACTTTTTCCACAGCTCTAACTGCTCCATAGCAGAGACATCATGACGCGTGAGAGATCCATTAGACTTCATGGGAAACTCAAATGCCCATGCATCTTTATTGTAAGGATCCTCTAAGTGCTTGACTCCGTTGTCGATAAGCTTTTGAGATAATGGATCCTTCTTATCATTGCGTACACGGCGGATGTAATATCTAGCGTGACGAGGATGAATCCCACTGCTGCTAT
>Ga0310345_10004423_pt1 | contig 12759 bp, 12 predicted proteins | sample HC15DNA20500_MG_FD_204667 | JGI IMG/M metagenome (GOLD analysis project Ga0310345, IMG submission 204667) | Marine microbial communities from station ALOHA, North Pacific Subtropical Gyre - HC15-DNA-20-500_MG | ecosystem: Environmental > Aquatic > Marine > Oceanic | place: Pacific Ocean: North... | reverse complement strand
CGCGAGCGCGGCGAGGAGGGGGGACAGACGCATGGAGCCAGTCTACGCCGGCGCGGCGGTCAGCATCTCCGGACCGACATCGTCCAGCGCGTGGCACCCCGTGAGGCCCATCGTCAGGTCGAGCTCCGCGACAACGTTCTCGACGACGGCCCGCACGCCGCGCTCGCCGTCGAGTGCGAGGCCGTACACGTAGGGCCGGCCGAGGAGAACGGCGTCGGCACCCAGCGCGCGGGCGATGAACACGTCGGCGCCCGAGCGAATCCCGCTGTCGAACAGGACCGGCACGCGCCCGCCGACGGCCTCGGCCACGCCCGGCAGCGCGTCGAGGCTGGCCACCTCGGCGTCGATCTGGCGGCCCCCGTGGTTCGATACGACGAGCCCGTCGACGCCCGCGTCGAGCGCTCGTCGCGCGTCGCCGGGGTGGAGGACCCCTTTCAGGATGATCGGGAGCGTCGTGGCCTCGCGAAGGAGGCCGAGGTCGGCCCACCTCAGCGACGGGCGGCTGTAGGTGGCGACGAACCGCTGGACGGCCTTCCGCGCCTTCTGCGACCGGAGGTTGGCGAGCGTCGACCCCGGTACGCGCCGCGCCTGCCCCAGCCCGGCGCGGACGGTCGACAGGCGAAGCGGCGGATCGTCGGGTGGATCGGGGAGCGGGTGGTCCAGCTTCGACATGAACACGGGGTCGCTCGTGTACTGGGCGATCCCCATGCCGTGGAGGAACGGGAGCGAGCCGAGGTCGAGGTCGCGCGGCCGCCACCCGAGCAGCGTCGTGTCGAGCGTCAGGACGATGGCTGCGCACCCACACGCCTCGGCCCGGCGCACGAACGAGCGCACGAGGTCGTCGTCGGTGCTCCAGTACAGCTGGAACAGGCGCGGCGCGCCGGGTCGGACGGCGTCCATCGCGGCGGCCGTCTCTTCCATCGGCACGCTGGCCTGGCTCGAGACCACGAACGGGACGCCGAGCGCGGCGGCGGCGCGGGCCGCGGCGAGGTCGGCCTCTGGGTGCGCCATCTCCAGGACGCCGATGGGCGCGAGCATCAGCGGCGCGGGGAGCGGCTGCCCGAACAGCGTCGTCGCGAGGTCGCGCGGCTCGGCGCCGCGGAGGACGCGCGGGACGATCCGATGCCTCTCGAACGCCGCGCGGTTGGCGTCGGCGGTCCGCTCCGCGCCCGCGCTACCGGCGACGTAGGCCCACGCCTCGTCGGACATCGCCGCGCGAGCGGCGTCGGCGAGCGGGCCGGGGGCAGAGGGGACGGCCGGCGGCCGCCCGGCGAGGCCCTCGAGGTAGACGGCGCGCTGGCGGAGCGGGCCGGCGCCGGAAAGGTCGGGGGCGGGCACGAGGGGGAGGGCGGTGCCCATCATGGACGCGCCCGGCGCTCGGGTGGGTCCGCCTCGGCCCTTCGGCTTCGCTTCGGGAGCCGCCGGGGCGGGCCTACTCGATCGTCCAGGTGTCGCCGGACGCCAGCAGCGTCTTGAGGTCGCCCGGCCCCTTCGCCCGGCGGACCTCCTCGACCTGCTCGTTGAGGAGCGCGTCGTAGGTCGGCCGCTCCTCCCGGTAGAGCACGCCGAACGGGCGCGGGAGGTCGGGGTCCCAGAACATCTGGTCGATGACGAGGAGGGCGAGCGCCTTGTCGGTCGAGTCGTAGACGACGCAGTCCGCCTCGGTCCGCTCGCCGCCGAGGTCGACGGAGCGGAGGCGGAGGCCGTCGAGGACGAGCCCGCGCTCGCCGTTGGCGTACGTCATCGGCTTGCCGTCCTCCACGAAGACCGTCCGGAGCGGCTTCGTCTCGCGCTCGGTAAAGTCGAAGAAGGCGCCGTCGTTGAAGATGTTGCAGTTCTGGTAGATCTCGACGAACGACGTCCCGCGGTGGGCGTGGGCCGCCTTGAGGACCGTCTGCATGTGCTTCGGGTCGCGGTCGAGCGTCCGCGCGATGAACGTCCCGTCGGAGCCGAGCGCGAGCGCGGCCGGGTTGAACGGGTGGTCGAGCGACCCGTACGGCGACGACTTCGTGACCTTCCCGACCTCCGACGTCGGCGAGTACTGGCCCTTCGTGAGCCCGTAGATCTGGTTGTTGAACAGGAGGACGTTGAGGTCGACGTTCCGGCGGAGCATGTGGGCCGTGTGGCCGGCCCCAATCGAGAGCGCGTCGCCGTCGCCGGTCACCACCCACACGTCGAGCTCGGGCCGCGTGGCCTTGAGGCCCGTCGCGACGGCCGGCGCCCGGCCGTGGATGGAGTGGAAGCCGTACGTGTTCATGTAGTACGGGAAGCGGCTCGAGCAGCCGATCCCGGAGATGAACACGACGTCCTCGCGGTTGTCGGCCAGCTCCGGCAGCGCGCGCTGGACGGCCGCCAGCACGGCGTAGTCGCCGCAGCCGGGGCACCACCGGACGTCGGCGCCGGAGACGAAGTCCTTCCGCGTCAGGACCGGCAAACCGAGCGCGGCCCCGTCGCCCTCGGGGTCGACCACGCGGGCGCGCTGGGGGACCGGCGGGCGCTTGGCGCCGGGCGGCCGGGCCGGCTTTTTGGCGGTCGGCGGCGGGGCCGGCTTCCGGCCAGCGGCTCCGGGGGGCAGCGTCGGCTTCCTCGGCCTCGGGCCCGAGGCGGGCGGACCCGCGGGCTTGGCGGCCTTCGGCGGCGCGCCGTCGTCGGGCCCATCTTCGGGGATCGGCGGTTTGGCCGGCGCGGCGCCCGAGGCGGGCACGGCCGGGGCGTCGACCGGCTTCGTCTTGCCGGCAGGCTCGGGCGTGTCGGGGCGGGAGCCCTTGTCACCGCGCGGTTGGGGCGGTTCGCCGCCGGGCCGGGCGGCCGAGTCGTCGGGGAGGGGAGCGTCGGGCATGGTGAGGTCTAGCGGTCGTCGGACTCGTCGGCCAGGGCGAGGATCGAGGCCTCGACCTCCCGGGCTGAGAACGGCAGGCCCTGGACCTTGCTCAGGCCGCGGGCCGGCACGAGGAAGCGGTCACGGAGGACGTGGACGAGCTGGCCGTTGTTGAGCTCGGGCACGAGGACGTGGTCGTACCGCTCGATCGCCTCGCCGAGGCCGGGGGGGAGCGGGTTGAGCCAGCGGAGGTGGGCGTGGCCGACCCGGAGGCCGCGGGCGCGGACGCCTTGGACGGCCTTCTTGATGGCGCCGTACGTCGACCCCCAGCCGATGACCAGCACGTCGCCGGCCTCGTCGCCCTCGACCTCGACCGGGCCGAACGAGTCGGCGATCCGCGCGACCTTCTCAGCCCGCGTCTCCGTCATCCGTTGGTGGTTTTCCGGGTCGTAGCTCACGCCGCCGGTCCGGCTGTCCTTCTCGAGCCCGCCGATCCGGTGCTCGAGCCCGGCCGTGCCCGGCTTCGCCCAGCCCCGCGCGAGCGAGGCCTCATCGCGGACGTAGGGGAGGAACTGGCCGTCCTCGGTCCGGGCGGCCGTGCCCGCCTCGGCGAAGCGGACGGGGATGTCGGGGAGCGCGTCGGCGTCGGGCAGCTTCCACGGCTCGGAGCCGTTGCCGAGGTAGCCGTCCGAGAGGACGATCACCGGCGTCATGTACTGGAGCGCGATGCGGGCGGCGTGGTAGGCCGCGAGGAAGCACTCCCCGGGCGTCTTGGGCGCGAGGACAGGCGTCGGCGTGTCGCCGTTGCGGCCGTAGATGGCCATGAGGAGGTCGCTCTGCTCCGTCTTTGTCGGCATCCCCGTGCTCGGCCCGGCGCGCTGGACGTCGATGACCACGAGCGGGAGCTCGACCATCGTCGCGAGGCCGAGGAACTCGCCTTTCAGCGCCATCCCCGGCCCGGACGTCGCCGTGACCCCGAGCGCGCCGCCGAACGACGCGCCGATCGAGGCGCCGATCGCCGCGATCTCGTCCTCGGCCTGGAAGGTCTTGACGCCGAAGTTCTTGTACCTAGACAGCGCGTGGAGGAGGTCCGAGGCCGGCGTGATCGGGTACGTCCCGTAGAACACCTCCAGGCCGGACTTGGTAGCGGCGGCGGCCAGCCCGAGCGCGAGCGCCTCGTTCCCCTTGATGGCGCGGTACGTGCCCGGTGGGAGGTCGGCCGGGGCCACCTCGTAGCGGGCGACGAAGCTCTCCGAGATGTCGCCGTAGTGGTAGCCCGTGTCGAGCGCGCGGAGGTTGGCGTCGCGGATCTCCGGCACCCGCTCGAACTTCCGCCGGATCCAGGCGCGGGCGGGCTCGACGGGCCGCGTGTAGAGCCACAGCGCGAGGCCGAGCGCGAACATGTTCTTGGCGCGGTCGATCTCCTGCTTGCTCAGGCCCGTCTCCGCCAACGCCTCGTGCGTGAGGCGCGTCAACTCGACGTCGTGCCGCTCGTAGCCGCCGAGCGTCCCGTCCTCAAGGGGATTGGTCTCGTACCCGGCCAGCGAGAGGTCGCGGTCGGTGAACCCGTTCGTGTTGACGAGCACGGCGCCGCCGGGGCGCACGCGGCCGAGGTTCACCTTGAGGGCCGCCGGGTTCATCGCCACGAGCAGGTCCACCTCGTCGCCCGGGGTGTGGACGGCCGTCGAGCCGAAGTGAAGCTGGAAGCCGGAGACGCCGTAGAGCGTGCCGGCGGGCGCCCGGATCTCGGCCGGGAAGTCCGGGAGCGTCGAGAGGTCGTTCCGGGCGTGGGCCGAGGCCAGCGTGAACTGCGAGCCCGTCAGCTGCATTCCGTCGCCAGAGTCGCCGGCGAACAGCACGACGACTTCATCGAGCGCGGTCGTGGGGACGGCGGAGGGGAACTCGGACATGGGGAGGCGGCGGGGGACGGCAACGTACGCGACCCGGCCGGGCGGGCTTCCCGGACCGCGTGCCCTGTGTGTCAACGTGGGGCGAAAACGAGCCGAGCGAACCGGCGATGCCGCTCCCCGAGCCCCGGTTATTCACGGAACAGCGCGGCCCGGCGCCCGGGTACTACCCCACGCCTCGGCCTCCGTCATGACCTCCGACTTCCTGTCGCTGTTCTCGCGCCCCAAACCTGTGGTGGCCGTGGTCCACGCGGGGCCGTCGCCGGGCGTGCCCGGGTCGATCGGCGTGGCCTCGGCCGTGGACCGGGCCGTGGCAGAGACGCGGCTCCTCGTCGAACTCGGCGTCGACGGGCTCCTCGTCGAGAACGCCTACGACGCGCCCGCCCTCCGCGACGACGAGACCGGCCCCGAGGTCGTCGCCTACATGACGCGGATCGCCGTGGCCGTTCGCCGGAACGCGAACCGCCTGCCCGTCGGCGTCCGCGTGCTCCACGCCGACCGCGCGGCCCTGGCCATCGCCCACGCCGCCGGGTGCCACTTTGTCCGCGTCGACGGGTGGGCCGAGGCGCCCGACACGGCCGGCCGGTTCCACCGCTACCGCCAGGCGCTCGGGGCCGACCTCCCCGTCCTCGCCGACCTCCGCCCGCCCTCGGCCGACGACGTCCCGGCCCTCGTAGCCGCGACCGAGGCCGCCCGCCCCGATGCGCTCGTCGTGCTGGGCCCGGCCGTCGGCCACCCGTCGGCGCCCGGTGTCGTGGACGCGGCTTGCGAGGAGGCCTCGCTCCCGCTCTTCTGCGGCGGCGGCCTCGACGGCGACAACCTTCTCGACTACGTCGACGCGGCCGACGGCTTCCTCGTGGGGAGTGGCCTCAAGGAGGCCCGCCGCTGGCAGGCCCCGGTCTGCGAGTCGCGCGTGCGCCGGCTCATCGGGGCCGTCGAGTACGCCCGGGGCCAGGAGGTCCGCCAGTAGCGGGACCCCGGCGCGCCGCGGCGCCGTCCCACGAGCGTCCGCCCCCCGAGCCCATGGTCTCCTACGACGCCACGACCGAGACCGTCCGGATCACCGTCCGCCCGGCCTACCTCGACGGCAAGTCCGACGCGATGGCGCGCCAGTTCGTGTTCGCCTACTTCGTCCGTGTCGAGAACCACGGCGGCGACGACGTCCAACTCCTCCGCCGCCGGTGGACCATCACCGACGCCGACGGCCGCGTTCAGACCGTCGAGGGCGCGGGCGTCGTCGGGCAGCAGCCGACGATCCCGCCCGGCGAGGCCCACGAGTACCACTCGGTCTGCGTCCTCCGCACGTTCGAGGGCACGATGGAGGGGACGTACCTGATGCAGCGCGAGTCCGGCGCCCGTTTCCGGGCGCGGATCCCGCGGTTCCACCTCGTCGCCCTCGGCAACTGACCGCGGGGCGCCGCCGCCGCCCCGCGCCCGTCGGCGCCGAGGGGGGAGCCGGCTACCCGGCCTGGATGCGGACCAGCGTCCCGTCCTGGACCGAGAGCTGGATCTCGGAGCGGTCGTCGCTCATCCGGTAGCTCTCGATGGCGTCGGGGAAGACGTCCGGCGGCGTGCCCATGTGGAAGAACGCGTCGGCCACGACGCCCCAGTCCTCGGGCGTGAGCGCGACGGTCGCCTCGCCGTTCTCGGCGACGTACGGGTAGTAGGCCAGGACCTTGTTGAGGTGGTTGATGGCTTGCTTGACGTGAAGGCCGGGATCCATGGGTGCGGGTGCGGTTCGGTCCTTAAGGTCCGACGAGAACGCGGGAGGGGGGAGGGACGTCGTGGACAGGTTGTGGGAAACCGTGACTGGCGATCCGGCCCAGAGCGGGGCATCTTCTTCCGTCCCCCGCCAGTCGCTGCCATGCCCGCCGTCGAGACCCCGCCTGCCACGACGACCGCCGCCGAAGAGGCGTACCTCGGCGTCGTCGAGCGCGTGCTGGCGACGGGCGTCCGCAAGACGAATCGGACGGGGACCGACACGATCGCGTCGTTCGCCGAGCACTACAGCGTCGACCTCGCGGAGGGCTACCCGCTTCTGACCACGAAGAAGGTCTACTTCGCGTCGATGCTCCGCGAGGTCCTCTGGTACCTCTCCGGGGCCGACCACATCCGCGAGCTCCGGCGGCACACGAAGATCTGGGACGCCTGGGCCGACGACGCCGGCGACCTCCAGACGGCCTACGGCCGGTTCTGGCGCCGCTTCCCCGTGCCGGAGGCCGGCGTCGCCCTCGGCGGCGAGGTCTGGGCCGACGCCGACCACCCGCACGTCCGCCGCGAGGCCGACGGATCGCTGTCGTTCGACCAGGTCGGCTACGTCCTCGACGCGCTCCGGACGAACCCGATGAGCCGGCGCCTCGTGGTCACGGCGTGGCACCCGGCGAACGCGGCCGTCAGCCGGCTCCCGCCGTGCCACTACACGTTCGCGTTCCAGGTCACGCCCTCTGGGGACGGCCCCGACCTCCTCAACTGCCACCTTACGCAGCGCTCGGCGGATCTCGCCCTCGGCGTCCCGTTCAACCTCGCCTGCTACGCCCTCCTGACGCAGGTCCTCGCCGACGCCGCCGGCCTCCGCCCGGGCCGCTTTGCCCACACGCTCGTCGACGCGCACGTCTACGTCGACCACGTCGAGGGCCTCGAAGAGCAGCTCTCGCGGACGCCCACGCCGGCCCCGCGCCTCACGATCGCCCGCCACGCCGACGGCCGCGCGAAGGAGCCTGACGAGCTGGCGTTCGACGACTTCGCCCTCGAGGGCTACGAGCCCCAGCCGGCCATCCGCTTCCCCGTCGCCGTCTAGCCCCGCCCGCCTCGGGACCCCCACGGACCGACCGAGGCGAAGGGAGCCGCCCTGCCCATGCGCCCTGAGATCGTTGTCATCGCCGCCGTGGCCGAGGCGCCCGGCACGCCGTCGGACCGCCTCATCGGCGACGGGATGGACCTGCCGTGGCACCTCCCCGCCGACCTCAAGCGGTTCAAGGCGCTCACGTCGGGCTGGCCGCTCGTGATGGGGCGGAAAACGTTCGAGAGCCTGCTCCACCAGTTTGGCGGGCCGCTGCCCAACCGCGAGAACGTCGTCCTCACGCGCCACCCGACGCGGGCCGACCACCCCGGCATCCACGTCTACGGCGGGCTCGACAGCGTGCTGGAGGCATTCGGCGACCGCGAGCGGATCTTTATCGGCGGCGGCGCGGGCGTCTACGGTTCCGTCCTCGACCCCGACAGGCCGGTCCAGGCCGACCGGCTGGAGTTGACGTTCGTCGAGGGCGAGTTCGAGGGCGACACGTTTTTCCCGCCCTACCGGCACCTCTTGGAGGAGAACGGCGGCCCCTTCCGCCTCGACGCGCGCGAGGAGCACCCCGCTGAGGACGGGCGCCCAGCGTTCCGGTTCGACACGTACGTCCGCGCCGAGTAGGCCCGCCGCGACGCCGAGAGAGCTGGCGCAGAGGCCCAAACGGGAAACGGCCCCCTCGCGAGTGCGAAGGGGCCGTCTGAGTCGGGATGGCGGGATTTGAACCCACGACCTCCTCGTCCCGAACGAGGCGCGCTACCGGGCTGCGCTACATCCCGAGGTCCGGCGAAAGCCGCCGGGCCCCCAAGGTACGACGCCGCACCGGGGCTGCCCACCCCCCCGGACGGTGAAGCCGCCGCGAACCCTCCGGGCAGGCCGCTCGAAGCCGGCTACCGGTCGGTCGCGTACATCGCCTCGACGAGGTCGGCGTGGCGGGCCTCGATGGCGCGGCGCTTGGGCTTCATCGTCGGCGTGAGGAGGTCGTTCTCGACCGAGAACGGCTCGGCGACGAGCCGGAACTCGCGGACCTTCTCGTGGCTCGGTGCGCCCCGGTTGTAGTCGGCGAGCGTCTCTTCGACGGCCGCACGGAGTTCGGGGGCCGCCAGCAGGTCGGCCTCGGTGCTCGCGTCGAGGCCGAGGGCCCCGGCCTCCTGCCGGAAGGTGTCGAGGTCGGGCACGACGAGCGCGGTGAGGTACGGCCGGCCCTCGCCGACGACCATGATCTGGGACACGAGCGGGGTCGTCGAGAGCGTGCCCTCGATGGGGCCGGGGTAGACGTTCTTCCCGCCGGCCGTCACGATCATGTGCTTGAGGCGGTCGGTGATGCGGAGGTAGCCGCCCTCGAAGCGGCCCACGTCGCCGGTCCGGAACCAGCCGTCGGCGTCGAACGCGGCGGCGGACTCCTCCGGGCGCTCCCAGTAGCCGGCCATCACGTTCGGGCCCTTGGCGAGGATCTCGCCCGGCCCCGTCGTCACGTCGGTCGGGTAGTCGTCGCCCTCGACCTCGGCGAGGAGCTGGCCCGAGTCGAGCGCGCGGATGGCGACGGTGACGCCCGGCATCACCCAGCCGACGGTCCCGTAGACCGGCGCGTCGAACGGGTTGGCGGCGAGGACCGGCGCCGTCTCGCTGAGCCCGTAGCCCTCGATGAGGCGGATGCCGGCGGCCTCGAAAAAGCGGCCGATCTCTTCGGGCAGCGCGGCCCCGCCGCTGATGGCGAACCGGACGCGCCCGCCCAGCTTCTCGTGGAGCGTCGAAAAGACGAGCCGGTGGGCGACCGCGTGCTGCGCGCGGAGGTGCGGCCAGACCGTCGTCCCGGCCTTCTCCCGCTCGGCGACGGCGCTCCCTACGTCGACGGCCCACGCGAACAGGCCGCGCTTGACGATCGAGCCCTCGGCCACGGATCGCTGGATCGTCGAGTAGACCCGCTCGAACAGCCGCGGGACGGACACCATCACGGTCGGGCGGACCTCCGGGAGGTTTTTCGACACGGCGTCGATCGACTCGGCGTAGACGATCTGGCCGCCGGCCGCGAGCATCGTCGTGTAGCCGGCCGTCCGCTCGAAGGCGTGGCTGAGCGGGAGGAACGAGAGGTGGACGTCGCTCTCGTGGATGTCGTACCGGTCGAGCGCCGCGTGGACGTTCGACATGAGGTTCCGGTGCGTCATCCGGACGCCTTTCGGGTCGCCGGTCGTGCCGGAGGTGTAGATCAACGCCGAGAGGTCGTCGGGGCCGACCTCGTCCGCGAGCGCGTCGAGGTCGAGGGACTGGCGCTCGCCCTCGGCCAGGGCGTCGGGCCAGGTGACGACGGGGACGTCGGGCCGGGCCTTCCGGGGCTCGGCCATCGACACGATCGACCGGAGGTCGGGGCAGTCGTCGAAGGCGCGGTCGGCCTTGCGGAGCTGGAGGCCGGTCGAGACGACGAGCACGACGGCCCCGCTGTCGCGGAGGACGTAGGCGACCTGGCTGGCCGGCGTCGTGGTGTAGAGAGCGACGGTCACGGCCCCGAGCCGCTGGATCGCCATGTCGGCCACGGCCCACTCGGGCCGGTTCTCGCTAAGGATCGCGACCCGGTCGCCTTTCCGGACGCCGCGCGCGTGGAGAAATCCGGCGAACGCGCGGACCTGGGCGTCGAGCTCGTCCCATGAGATGTCCGTCCACGCCTTCGTGGCCTTGTCCTTGTAGCCGAGCGCAGCCTTGCCAGTGCCGGCGTAGTGCCCCGCGAGGCGGCGGAGGAGCTGCGGGGCGGTCTCGAACGGGACGACGGCGGGCATGCGGGGAGCGGTGGAGCATCGCAAGCCTACGCACGGAGGCCTCCCGCTCCATGCCCTACCGGCTGGGGTCGACGCGTTCGGCGACGCGGAACGTGGCCTCGCCCTGCCGCACGACCGGCCGCCGCCCGATGAATCCGCCGCTCCCGCCGCTGAGGTACGACACGTGCGCGGTGTACGTCTGGCCGGGCTCCAGCACGCCGGGGGGCGTCGTGGTCCGCGGCGCGCCGTCGTCCAGACCGGCCCCGTCCGCAAACGCGGCGTACGGGACGGGGGAGGGGATGCGGACGGCCTCGTACTCACCGTCGGCGCCCGTCCGGCCGCCGGCGTGGATGCCCCAGACCGTCCGCCCGCTCCCGTCCGTGACCCACACCGAGGTCGCGTCGACATCGGACCACGAGATGAGCGGGGTGGCGCTGGCCGTGCCGTCGGTTGCCGTCACGGTGAGAGGCGAGTCGTCGGCGTCGGCGCCGAAGGGGGCCGCGCAGCCGGTGAGGAGGAGCAAGGCGAGGAGGCGCATGGCGGATCGGGTGGGCCGGCCTCGGGAGGGCGGCGGGGAGACCGAGGCGGGGCTACTCGGCGAAGGAACGGCGGGCGACGAACGTGGCCTGCGGCGGCTCCATCGTGCTCTCGGCGCAGTCGCCTCCCGGGAGCGGGTCGCAGGCCGCGACGAGCACGACGTACGAGGCGCCGACTTCGAGTGGCAGTGGGTGAGCCGCTTCTGCGCCGCGGCCATCGGGCGGGTGGACGTCCGGCGGCGGGCCGTACCCGGTCATCTCGAGGGGCGAGCGGAGGAGGGCGGACGGCCCCATCCGGCCCGTCCCAGCCGCGGCCCGCCAGACGACCTCGCCGGTGTCGACGCGTCGGACCTCGACCCACTCCGCCCACTCGGGCGCCCACGCGAACGTGAGCGGCCCCGCTTCCGGCTGGCGGACCTCGACGGGCCGGAACGCGGGCGACATGTTCGGCGGCGGCGGCCCCGAGGCGCACGCCGCCGCGACGACCGCCAGTCCGACGAGAGCGGCAGGTCTCATTCGAGGAGCCCGGCGGGTTCGATCCGTTCCTGCACGATGAACCGGCCTTCGTAGACCGCCCCGTCGTAGCCGACGACGGTGACCTCGTAGCTCCGCCCGGGGAGGAGGGGCTCGGGCTCCACGAGGACGCGCGGGGTCGGCGCGCGCGGCCCGGTCGGCCCCTGGAACCGGACGCCGTACGCGAGCGGCGGCGTGATCGGGACGCGGCGGCCGGCCTGGTCCGCCTCGGCGATCTCCCAGACCGTCTCGCGACCGCGCGTGACCGTCACGCGGGCGGCGACGGGCGCGTCCCACCGGAAGACGGGCGGCTGGTGCCCCGCGTCGGTGAGGGCCAGCTCGACGCGGACACCGGGCTCGTACGGGGGGCTCGACGCGCAGCCACTGGCGGCGAGCGCGAGCGCTGCGAAAAGGAGGAGCGTACGCATCAGCCGCAGGCGGGGATGGGAGAGCTGGCCGGAAGCGTAACGCCCGCCGGTACGGTGATGCAGTCGGGGACCTGGATCTGGCCGCCCGGGGCGGTCCGGCTCGCCTCGAACTGGCCATTTGTAACCCGGCGGAAGACGGTCCCCCCACCCTGGGTCTGACACCGCGCCCGACCCCGGAATGTGCCCGAAACGGTTGCGGCCTCGATGGCGGAGACGACGAGCGATCCCGACTCGAACGCGCAGCCGAGCGGCCGGCCGGCGCTGTCCATCGTAGAGAAGGTGCCGGCCACCTCGCGCTCACCCGGCGCATCGGCGGCGACCTGGTAGGTCCGCTCGGCGAGTGGACCGCCGGAGCCGAACGTGACCGAGGCGCCCCGCCCGGCGGCCCCGCCCATCATCTGGAGCGAGAACCTCCCGGCGGCCTCGGTGATCGACGCGACGCCGGAGATCCGCCCCCCGTTCGCCGAGGCCGAGAACGAGCCCATCGACGGCATGCCGGTGACCGGGGCGCTGCCCGGCCCGTCCGGGGTGTGGTACCGGGCGCTCACGCGGAGGGTCGCGCGCACCTCTCGCGGGCGCGGGAGGTACTTGACGTCCCACGCTTCGAAGTCGGTCCATCCAGCGTACGACCGCTCGGGCTCGTCGCCGCCGTACTCCCGGGCGTAGAGAAACGGGCTCCCGCCGAGGTAGTAGTCGTAGTCGTCGGGCTGCGCGTCGATGTCCACCGGGACCCACGTCCCGTGCCCGCTCGGCCAGCCCTGCGCCGCCCCCGGCGGGTAGACGAGGTAGGTCATCTCGCTGCGCTGGACGCTCGACGACGGCTCCATCGACCCACCCCATCCGATGCCGACGCGGCCGTCGGGCGCGCTGTCGAGCCGTCGCCCCGTGATCCGCGTGCCGTCGGGCAGGACGATCGTGAGGGTCCACGGGTCGCAGGCGGCGCACATCCCGCCGGCCGGGATCGCGCCCCAGGCGACCGTCCCCACGCCCATCGACTCCTGCGCGCCAGTCACGACCAC
>Ga0310345_10004421_pt1 | contig 12760 bp, 10 predicted proteins | sample HC15DNA20500_MG_FD_204667 | JGI IMG/M metagenome (GOLD analysis project Ga0310345, IMG submission 204667) | Marine microbial communities from station ALOHA, North Pacific Subtropical Gyre - HC15-DNA-20-500_MG | ecosystem: Environmental > Aquatic > Marine > Oceanic | place: Pacific Ocean: North... | reverse complement strand
GGTATATCCGGGGTTTCGATGTTCGGACCGGCCGACGAACATGGATCTTTCATACCATTCCCCGAGCCGGGGAATTTGGACGTGACACCTGGCTGAACGACTCCGCCGTCTACACAGGGAATACGGGCGTTTGGACGAATTTGACGGTCGACGAGGAACTCGGCATCGCTTATTTACCCGTTGAGATTCCAACGGGGGATTACTACGGCGGTCACCGACCTGGTGACAATCTATTCGGTGAGAGTCTCGTCGCCGTAAGTCTAGAGACCGGTGAGCGATTGTGGCATTTTCAGTTCGTCCACCATCCGATTTGGGACTATGACGTGCCCTGTCCACCAATTTTGATGGATCTTACGGTCGATGGACGAGAGATCCAAGCGGTGGCGCAACCGACGAAGCAAGGTTGGGTGTATGTGTTTGACCGGGTGACCGGCGAGCCGGTGTGGCCCATAGAGGAGCGTCCGGTGCCGGCGGGGGATGTGCCGGGTGAGTGGTATTCGCCGACGCAGCCGTTTCCCACCAAACCTCCCCCGTTTGAACGGCAGGGTTTCGAACTCGACGAGCTCATCGACTTCACTCCGGAACTACGCGCCGAGGCGCTGGAGATCGTTTCGCAATACAAAACTGGCCCGGTGTTCACACCGCCTATCGTCGGTGGCGCGAACGGCCTTCTGGCAACGTTGTTTGTCCCTAATGGGGCGAATTGGCCGGGTGGGTCGTATGACCCTGACACGGGCATCATGTACCTGTATTCCCATACGCTAATGCGGGCGCTCGGATTAGCCAACGAGCCGAACCGATCGGACATGGATTATGTCAACCGCGGAGGCCGGGTGCCGACGGTCCGCGGGTTACCGGTGGTGAAGCCGCCCTGGGGTCGGATTACGGCAATCGATCTGAACAAGGGGGAGATTGTTTGGCAGGTCGCCCACGGCGAGACGCCTGATTTCGTCCGGAATCATCCAGCGCTGGGGGGACTCGATGTCCCGCGGACTGGCCGGACAGGCGGCGCGGGGGGGAGTTCCGGCGGTATCGGTACGTTAACAACGAAGACCTTGGTGATTAGTGGGGAAGGGGGCGTTTTCACGACCCCGTCAGGTGCGCGTGGCGCGATGCTTCGCGCCTACGATAAGGCGACTGGCCAAGAACGTGGGGCTGTGTATCTTCCTGCAGCGCAGACCGGTTCGCCGATGACGTACATGCTTGACGACACGCAATACTTGGTTTTGGCTGTGGGTGGCCGGAATTACCAGGGCGAACTCATAGCCTTCGCGCTGCCGTGAGTCGATTCCTCCCCTATGTGGTGCCCTTCGATGTGCATGACTTCTAGGCGGTCTTCCGGGAGCGTTCGTGCCGGATTGCTCGTGGTAAGCCACTAGTAGGTCTGTTGCAGCTGACGGAGATGTTTTGGTTTCTGTTCGTGGTTGGGCTCACGACTGTGTGAACTAACGCCGTGGCAGTCTCACCCGAGCGGTCGGCGCGGTTCGACGAAACCGCTGTGCGCCGCGTGATTCAGGTCTCACCTCTACAAGCCGGCGGCCTAGTGGCCGTTTTCGCACTAGGTCTCATCGGGTTTGGGTTTCTTGACATAGTTCGGGCGAATCCAGCGTTCCAATGGTCATTTTTTGGAACCGGCGCGGTGCTGCTTGCCTGGAACGGCATCTTGTTCAGCTTGGCGAACCGTGGTGGTCGCCTTTTGCGGCTAGGCATTTCATTTCGAAGCCAACACTGTGTCCAGGCCGTGGCGCAGGCAGCCTTTTTTGTCTATTGGGGATGGTTTTGGAGCCCACTCTACGACTCCGCCTTCCTCATTGCGGCTCAGGTGGTGTTCGCCTACGCCTTCACTATGCTCCTTTGCTGGTCACGGCGAGACCTCTATCTGCTTGGATTCGGACCATTTCCGGTCATCTTCAGCATTAACCTGTTTCTCTGGTTCACGGACAACTGGTTCTACCTGCAATTTGTGCTCGTGGGACTCGGGTTCTTGGCGAAAGAGTTCATCCGGTGGAACAAGGGAGGCGAGCGGGTCCACATTTTTAACCCATCGTCGTTACCGCTTGCGGTGTTTTCCGTGGCGTTGATTGCGACTGGGACGAGTGATCTCACCTGGGGGCAGGACATCGCCACCTCCCAGTTCTTTCCGCCGCACGTCTATCTATTACTGTTTTTGGTGGCGCTGCCTGCGCAGTATCTCTTTGGAGTGGCGTCCATGACGCTATCTGCCGTGCTGGCCACCTATCTATTTGGACTGGCCTACTTTGCTGCGACCGGCGTGTATTTTTTCTACGATTCCTATATTCCAATTGCCGTGTTTTTGGGCATGCAGCTCCTGTTTACGGATCCGTCCACGGCGCCTCGAACGGAGGTGGGAAGAATCATATTTGGAGTGCTCTACGGGTTAAGCACGGTGGTCTTGTATGCACTACTCACGCGCCTCGGCGTGCCACCCTTTTACGACAAGTTGCTGCAGGTGCCAGTGTTGAATCTGTCGGTCCAGGTGCTCGATCGCATCGCTGATTCGCAGTGGTTACGTGGGCGTGTATGGATGCGCAAGATCTGGACAGCCCAAGTCCGTGGCATGACTCCGCGGCGGCGAAACCTTGCCTATATGGCGCTCTGGGGAAGTGTGTTTGCGGGCATGAGCGCTGTCCAGGGAGTTGGGGACCGACATCCTGGACAATGGGTGCCGTTCTGGCAAGAGGCATGTCGCGATTCGCGACCGGGTGCGTGCCGATACCTCAGGGACATGCAGTTCAGGTTCTGCAGGAGCGGTTCGGCGTGGGCATGTAACGAAGCGGGTGTGTTGCACTTCGTGGTGGCTGGGGAGGCGGAGGAGCCACCTCGGTTTTATCGCGCGGATGTTGTGGAACTGCTCGAACGCAGTTGCGGCGCCGGTTTCGCTCCAGGTTGCGAGAATCTCACGAGATTGGAGACGGGGGCTGAGCCCCGCGAACGTGCGGTACCAACGCTAGATGACTACCCGATAATCTTGCGTGGGACCAAGGGTCCTCTCGAAAATCTGTCGCCGCCAGATCTGTTAGTGCAGGCCTGTAGACAGGGTTGGGACGACGCTTGTGACCAGGTTGGTGAAGCCGGCGGAGGATAGATTCGCGTGACAAGTAGTTCGGACCTCGTGGCGACTTTGACAGGGTTGGGAAGCGGCCGTATAGTTCAACCAATTCGAAGATCGAACTGGCAACAGGTTTGTGTTGCCTGAGGAGCGAGCCGCCATTCTAGTCCGTAGTTTGGGACCCGGCTCTGTTTTTGGAGGTATCGAGATGACGCGACGACTGCTGGGACCCTTCGGGGCAGCGACGACGCTTTCAGCCCTCATGGTGGTCCTGGCCACAGGGCTGCTGGGGGGGCAGGGGCAGAGTGTGACCTCGTGGGGGCATCCGAACCTGGAAGGCATCTGGCTCGATGTGTACTCCACACCCTTCGAACGGCCGACTGCGCTTGGTGACCGGGAGTTGGCTACCGAAGAAGAACGGGCGGCGCGGGACCAGGCGCGAATGGGGAGTCAGGGACGGAATCGGCGAGGAGAGGACGGTCGGCGGGATGTGGCGGGCGCATACAACGCGGTTTACACCTCAGCGAAACCCGCGGGGCCACGCACGTCGCTCGTGGTTGACCCGCCGAACGGACGGGTCCCGCCTCTCACTGCCGAGGCACAGCGAGCGATCGAGGTCCAGCGAGACTGGCGCCTCATGCTTTTGCGAAACACCGAGACCTGTAGGACTAGTGCGCGAGGTTGTGCTGGGGGGGAGTATGGTCCGCCCTCGCCTCTCAGGTTCGATGTTGTGCCTTTTTACAACACGGGTCGTATGAACCGGCACGATGGGCCGGAGGACCAGAGTCTGGGTGACCGGTGCATGAGTGGACGCACACCGGACTTCAACGGGTTCCGCCGCATTGTGCAAGGTGAGGATTCGATGGCGATGGGCTACGACACTGGTCAGGGCCAAGGGTTTCAGCGCGTCGTTTACCTGGGTGGGACTCATCCTGCGGACCACATTCGGTTGCGGCACGGGGATTCGCGCGGGCGCTGGGAGGGCGAAACGCTCGTCATTGAGACCACAAATTTCTCTTCGAAGTTTCCCTTCCGCGGGTCAGGCGAAAATCGACGGCTAGTTGAGCGATATAGCCGCGTTGACGAAGACACCCTCAACTACGAGGCGACGATTGAGGACCCAACCGTATGGGTTGCGCCATGGACCATTCGGCAGGAACTAAGGCGTCAGAGTGATGAACAGAACCGCATCTACTATGAGCCGCGGTGTCACGAAGGGAACTACGGACTGCCGGCGCTGCTCGTCGGCCGGCGTGTGGATGAAGAAGCGTTCGCAGAAGGCCGAGGTCCGAATCCATTCTCCATGGATACGGCCACCTGCGTGCAGGGGCTTGAGTAGCGAGGGGCGCTCGGCAGTTAGTAGGTCTCGGGAGCGAAGGAGCGATGATGGGAAACTGGTACAGAGGCTCGACGATTGTCACGGCGCTTGCCGCCGCTGCTGTGGGCGCCGTTGTCGGTGTCACCATGGTCAGTACGGCCGGTCAAACGCAGGGTGAGCAAACGCGTCCGGCTCAGACTCCAGATGGGCGACCAAACTTCAACGGTGTGTGGCAGGCCAACAACGAGGCCCATTGGGACCTGGAGGCGCACGAAGCGCGCCCGGGAATGGTGATGCAAGCGGGAGTCTATTCCTATGAATATGCCAAGGTGCCTGCCGCGCCGGTGCTCGCGCTAGGTGCGGCCGCTGGGGTGCCTGGGTCGCTGGGGGTTGTTCAAGGTGACGGCCGTATTCCTTATAGACCAGAAGCGCGTGTAATTAAGGAAGAAAACTCAGAAAATTGGATCGACCGGGACCCGGAACTGAAATGCTATTTGCCAGGGATTCCGCGTGCCATGTACATGCCCTATCCGTTCCAAATCGTTCAGGGCACCGATAAGATACAGATGACATTTGGATTTTCGAACGCGGCACGAGTAATCCATTTAAATGAGGTCACCGGTCCACCCGACTATACCTACATGGGCCACTCGGTTGGGCGCTGGGAAGGGCAGACCTTGGTGGTTGAGGTGACGGAGTTTAATGGCAAGAACTGGTTCGATCGGGCTGGGAATTTTCATGGCGAAGCCTTGCGCCTGACCGAGCGTTTCACGCCGATGACGGCCGACGCGATCTGGTATGAGGTCACGATTACCGATCCGGACACCTACACGGAACCTTGGACCATGGCCATGCCGCTCTATCGGCGCCTGGATGAGAATGCGACTGTGCTGGACTATCCCTGTATCGAGTTCGCGGAAGAATTCATGTACGGCCATTTACGGCGGGAGCAATTGGTCGAGCGCTGGGAAGGCGAGACCATGATTGTGGAAATCACGCGTAAAGTCCCGCCGGGAGATGAACTTCACGAGTGGTACCGAAGGTGACGGATGCGTGACCGGAGAGCACCAGCAAGAGGGAGGCTACGACCGATGAGCGTGAGACAAGTGGTTGGCAGCGTAGGTGCGGTTGCGGGAGTTGGCCTGTGGTTGGCAGTGACTTCAATACAAGTGACGGCGCACCACGCATTTGCGGCTGAGTTCGACGCGGAGCGTCCCGTTGAATTTAACGGGACAGTTACGAAGGTAGAGTGGATTAATCCGCACGTTTGGATCCACCTCGACGTGGAGAAGGACGACGGAACAACAGAGAATTGGGCGTTTGAAGCGGGCACTCCAAATGTGCTGTTCAGGCGAGGTTTCACGAGGCGGTCGCTTCTCCCTGGGACTGATGTCCTTGTGGACGGGTACCAAGCGAAAGATGGAACGAACCGAGCCAATGGGCGTGACATCACGCTCGCGGATGGGACCAAACTGTTCCTCGGGTCGTCAGGCACCGGAGCACCATGGGAACTGGCCCGACCTGGTGTTGATACTGTTGCTGAACCCCGGTGATGTTGGGGCCGTGGACATGGCCGCCGGCCGGTTGCCTTGACAGTGTTCTTTGTCGCCTCTTTTGGTATGCGTGAACGGTGAAGCTGAGCGTTGTTATAGACGGCATGGCAGGCCGATGCCGGATATCGTTTGCTCTTGCGCTGGTGCTGGCTGGATGTGTGACGGTCAGCGCACAGGACAAGGTATTCGAGACCATCGTCTCTCTGGAGCCCCTAGGTCGACTTGCGTTAGAAACCGGGGAAGGCACGGTGCGGCTGTCGTCATGGGACCGGCCGACGGTTGATATTCGGGCACGCGTAGAACCGCCAGTGGGGGCTGACGCGGATGAGGGACGACGATCCGTGGAGGGAACGATCGTTGAGGTGAGAGGGAGTCGGCGCTCGGTGCGGATTCGTTCGGTGTATGGAGCGGTGCGGTCTCGTGTGCACTATGAGATTAGAGCCCCAAGGGAGATAGATCTCGATCTTGTCATCAGGGGTGCCGATACCACGCTTGGCGGTTTCGAGGGACGGCTGTTTTTGGAGCTCTACGACGGCGCCCTTGAAGCGGAAGATCTGACAGGAACGATGGTTTTGGATCTTGACGGCGTAGTCCTGCGCTGAAGCTGGCGCGGCGATGGTGCAGGTACTCACTGGGTGACGCTTCGCAGAATGGTCCTCTGGTCTGAGGCCCAGCGGTGGCAGTTGCGTCCTGCGAGAGGTCGGTGCGACCCGCCGGAACGCCGAACCGTGGCGAGCTGGCTCTTTGGTCAACGGAGCCTTGCCGGATTACCCAAGATCGACCATGCTCTGGCTGCCAGGAGCATGCCGTAAAGGGCTAACCGTAGAACAAACTGCAACCAAGGATTGCTACCGCGCGCCACCACCGCCCGTGGTGGTATCCAAGGAGAACGGGTCGGGGCCACGGCCCTCGGAGAACTCTGCTTCACGAAGGCGGGCACCGATGAACATCGCAGCCAAGCCATAGTTGCCTTCGTGGCATCTCGGCTCGTAGTAGATCCGGTTCTGCTGATCGCTCTGACGTTTCAGTTCCTGCCGAATGGTCCATGGCGCAACCCATACGGTTGGGTCCTCAATCGTTACTTCATACTCAAGCGTGTCTGTGTCCACTCGTGTATAGCGTTCGATGAGTGTCAGATTGGTGCTTGAACCCAGAAATGGGAACTTTGGGGAGAAATTGGTCGTTTCGATCACAAGAGTACGTTCTTCCCAGCGCCCACGGGAGTCACCGTGACGAAGACGGACCTGGTTCGCCGGATGGGTTCCGGTGAGGTAGGCAACGCGTTGGAATCCTTGCCCCTGTCCAGTGTCATAACCTATCGCGACTGCATCCTCGCCTTGCGTGATGCGTCGAAAACCATTGAAATCCGGTGTGGCGCCGAGCATGCAGCGGTCCCCTAAACTCTGGTCCTCTGGGCCGTCATGGCGGTTCATGCGAAGCGTGTTGTAAAAGGGTGGAACATCGAATCGGCGAGGGGAAGGGGGACCATACGGGCCACCCTCGCAGGCTGGCGTCTCCTGTTCGCAGGTGGGGGTGTTCCTCATGAGCATGACACGCCACTCGCGCCGGCGCTCATTGTCCTGCGCAGCTTGAGGTGTTAAGGCCGGAATCCTTCCGTTCGGTGGATCGACGACAAGTGATGTGCGTGGCCCCGTCGGTTTCACTGAGGTATAGACTGCGTTGTAGGCCCCAGACACGTCTTGTGGACTCCCCGGCGGGCCGCGCCGGTCGCGCCCCGCGCTACTGCTCAGGGCTTGGTCCCGTGCGGCGCGTTCTTCAGGGGTCGTAAATTCTCGGTCGCCCAGTTCTGGTGCCCGCTCAAAAGGTGTGGCGTAGACGTCGAGCCAAATGCCTTCCAGGTTGGGCCGTCCCCATTCGTTGGTGTCTTCGGTTTGACCCTCAGAAGGAATAGCGGTGAGCAGGAGTACTACAAAAACGGTGGTGACGACGAAGAACACGCCGAGCAATTCAAGCAGCCGTCTCTTCATGCCCCAATCTCCTCAAATGCGTATTGCGATGCACGAACAATGGACGCTTGGTTACGGTGCCATTGGGTTGCCAAGAATAAGGCTCCGCTCGTTCATAGGACAACATTAGAGCTAGATCGCGACCAAGCGTTGGGAGCGTGACAAACATTAGCGCAGGGATTCGATTCGTGTATTTTCCCGAAGGCCGCCAGCGCGTTGAAGCATTTCCTTGCCAACGGTAGGATCAGTGTTTCACATTGTGACTGCGAAGGAACGCCGCATGGCAAGGCAGGCTTGCAGAGTGCTTAGGTCGCTGGTCGTCGTCATGGGCGTGGTTCCGCTCATGGCAGTGGGGGGGGAACTTCCCGGGAACATTGTGGGTGTATGGGACACCGGTGATGGAGCCCACGTGGAGGTTTACGAACGCGACGGTAAGTATCACGGTAAATTCACTCGGTTCTACGACGAGCCGCCGGCTGGTGGCCTCGACGTAAAGAACCCCGACCCGGCTCTTCGAGGACGCCCTCTTCTCGGTGCAGACTTGATCCTCAATTTCGTGTTTGACGATCAGAAATGGAAACACGGCCGCATCTATAATCCAGAGAACGGTAAGGAGTACAAGGCTGATTTGGAATTGGAGGAGGGCGTATTGAAGGTGCGTGGGTGGATCGGGATACGTCTATTGGGTCGCACTGTGAAGTGGACCCGAATCGATTGAGAATGAAAGGGCTGCCCACGGGAGCCGAAAACCTCTCGGTTGTTGAAGTCGGTGCGGGCGCGGCGCCGCGACAGGATGGGTGTCGTTGTTGTGGCCACTGGGATTTGCGTCTGACCGACAAGGAATAATAAACAGGGGAGTGACCGCATGCAGCGCACCGCCGTACTTTTTATCGTCAGTACGCTCTTTCTCGGCCTCGTAACCGCTCAAGATTGGGCGAAGGTTATCGAAGCTGAACGACTTGAAGACAATTTGTTTGTCCTGCGGGGTGAGGGGGGCGGGGGCAATACGGCCGTCTTTATCACGACAGATGGTGTGGTGGTCGTCGATACGAAGAACCCAGGATGGGGTGAGCCAATCCTCGAGCAAATCAGGGAGTTAACGAGCAATCCAGTGACGACTCTGATTAACACTCATAGCCACGCGGACCACGTCAGCGGCAATGTGGCGTTTCCCGTCAGCGTGGAATTCGTAACGCACGAAACGACCAAGGCGAACATGGAGGCGATGCGCCCCTATACTGGACGGACTGAGCCGCCGGTGAACGTCTTCGAAGGCGCAAATGGTCGCGGTTTGCCAACACGTACGTTCACTGACCGGATGTCACTCGGTAGCGGTGACGACCAAGTCGATCTGTACTATTTCGGACCTGCACACACGGGTGGCGACGCATGGGTAGTCTTCCCGTCTCTAAGGACGCTGCACGCTGGCGACGCCTTTCTAGGTAAGAGGGTGCCGTTTTTGGACGCAGCGAATGGTGGAAGCGGAGTGGCAATTTCGGACACCTTGCAGAAGGCACACGACACCATTCCGGACGTGGACACGATCATTACCGGTCATGGTCCGCAAGCCAGTTGGGACGACTTGAACGAATGGGCCGCATTCAATCGAGATTTTTTGGAAATGGTGCGGGTTGGGCGCGCGGCGGGTCGGTCGGTTGATGAAATCGGGAATGCCTGGACGGTGCCCGCAAAGTACAACGATTACAACGCTCCCGGCGCAGCGGCGGTTAAGCGTAATATTCAGGTGATTGTCGACGAACTCGAGGGTTAGTGCTGGCTATCGGTTTGCATCTGGCGAGCGCCTCTCGGTGCCGTTGGTCGACGTGAAGACGGTTCTCTTTTCGATGGCTCCACTACATGGAGCAGGACCAACAAGATCGACAGGCGCTACGTGAATGGTGCGACGAGTTCAGCGATCAATGTTCTGAAAAAACCTGTCGGTGACTCCACAGTGCGTCCGTGTGGGCCGTGACTGCGCGTTGAACGCCCTGTTAGCGGGCGGTAGGATCACGCAGTTCTTAGCCGGTATCGCTTGGACGCCGGACCCACCGAAACAGCTGCCGGGGTGAGGTGAAAGGAGAGGGTGCGAATGACTCAAATGTGGCGACTCGTGTTTGTGTGTCTGGTCGGGGTGCTACTGACGAGCGGGGGTGCGGCGTTCGCACAGACGTCGACAAGCGACTGGGAGCCCGTCACTGCGGACCGTTTGCTCAGCCCGCAAGACGGCGACTGGATGAGCTACCGACGGACGTACGACGTCACTGGGTTCAGCCCACTTGACCAGATCGATCGAGCGAACGTTGATGAGCTGAGACTTGTGTGGGCCCATTCGATGGGCGACGGTAGTCGGTGGGTGCCGACACCGGTCGTGGTCAACGGGCTCATGTTCGTCGCGGAAAGCGATCGGATTACCGCCTTCGAGGTCGCGTCCGGCGACGTGGCCTGGGTGCACCAACGGAGTTATCCCGAAGACATCCGGCAGTCCCAGGCACTCGGCCGTTCGCGTGGTGTCTCGGTCTACAGCGACAGGGTCTACTGGGGGACCGCCGACGCCGCGCTCGTCGTGCTCGATGCGGCGACCGGTGAGCAGCAGTGGGAGGTGAGCACCGGCGATTACAGTACTGGGCTCGGGCACGCGCATCCGGCGCTGATCGCCGATGGGAAGGTGATTTTGGGGTTTGCGGGCGGCGACCGGAGCGCACGCGGTGCCGTTGTGGCGCACGATGCCGAGACGGGCGAACGGCTCTGGATTACCTATACGGTGCCCGCGCCGGGTGAGCCGGGCTACGAGACGTGGACCGAGAACGAGGTTCCGCCGCTCGGTGGTCTCACCTGGGGCACTATCAGTTACGATCCGGAACTCGGCTTCATCTACCTCGGTACTGGCCAGCCGACGCCGTGGGCTTCCACCTTGCGTGGGCCCGGCGACGCGCTCTATACCAATTCCATCTTGGCGCTGGACATCGATACGGGGGAACTCCAGTGGCACTTTCAGGTCGTGCCGGCTGACAACTGGGACCTTGATTCGCCCCACGAAAGCATGCTGGTCGACCTGGAGTTTGGGGGCAGGGTCGTCAAGGCGCTGATCGAGACGAGCAAGATTGGATGGGGCGTGGTCCTCGACCGAGAGACCGGTCGCTTTTTGCACGCGTTTCGCACCGGCTTCGACAATCTCATTACCGGGTGGACCGATTCAGGAAGTCCGATCTTCAATCCGGAGCTGATTCCGACGATGGCTGACGTCGACTCGGACCGAGTCTTCGAGGTCTGCCCGCATTACCACGGCACGCGGAACCTGAACGCACCAAGCTACAGCCCGGTGACCGGACTCTACTACCTCGGCATCAATAACAGTTGCATGGATGTCACGTTCGTTTCGGAGGAGTTCGAGCCGGGGCGCATCTATCGTGGGATCGCGTCGCGGGTAAAGGCGGCGCCGGGGTATGACTACGTCGGCGAGTTCGTAGCATTCGATCCCATCACCGGTCGGCGGGCTTGGGATTATCGTTCACCGGGTGGAGTCGCGATGACGGCGTCGGCGCTGGCCACGGCCGGTGGCGTGGTCTTCGGCGGTACTGCTGATCGGCGCTTGTTCGCCGTCGACGCCGAGACCGGCGACCTGCTGTGGGAAACGCGCCTCAACGGTGACATCTCGGGCGCTCCGGTCACTTTCGAGGTCGGCGGCCGGCAGTATCTCGCGGTTGGCGCCGGTGGTCGCATTGCCCAGACGACGTCGTATGCTCGATTCACGGACACGAACATTCCTCAAGGCAGCGGCGTCATGTGGGTGTTCGCGTTGCCAGAGGACGTGGGTAGGCGGTAGGGATGACGAGCGGACGGCTCCCACGTGGTGCCACGTGAATGCCTGGCGCGGCAACGTGCCGGTGGGAGGTGTTCTGAGGCGATCGTTTACTAAAGGAGACAGGCAATGGCAGATCCGATTGGGGAGTACACCTGTAAAAACACGGGTATCGTGCTGAACAAGACTGCGGATGGTCAGATTCAGCAAGTCAACACCTATGAAGGCTCAGCGACCGGATTCCCTACTTTTTTCGCGTCTCTGATTTTCACCACGTCGCTGGCTGACGCTGGAGCGAACAGTGGGTCGTGTAGCTGGGTTGCTCGAGGCATTCTAGACGACGGTTCGTTCGTGGCCGCTTTCGCGGAAGGGAGCTGGGAGCGCATTGGTAACGAGCTTCGAGGAAATGTGTCGCTAGTGCATGAGGTATCTGACGGTCAGAAAATCCGTACTGAGGGCGTTTTGGACCACAACGCAGGCACTTTTAGCGGACAGATGTACGCCATCGAATAGATGGTGCCCTGGCGTGCTGCGTCTATGGTGACTGATTCAGGTGTCGACTGGGTCGGTCACCGCGATGGAAAAACATGACGCAGTTGTCGTTCGTCATCCCCGGAGATACCGCTCTGTAGGGGGACTCCTCCGCAGCGCTCCCGAATTGAGCCCTTTGCCAACCAAGAGTAAAATCGCCGCAGTATTCCATCAGTGAGAGGAGCAGCGCATGAAACCGCTCGTTGCTATCATCGCCGTCCTCGTCGCATTCGGTTCTGGCGCGTCGGTGCAGGTGCAGTCGCCAGAGACGGAGCAATCGCTGTTCGTCAGCGTGATCAGGCGCGGTGAACCGGTACTTGACCTGACGGCTGACGAGTTCGTCGTCGAAGAGGACGGTGAACGGCGGGATGTCCTGCGGATAGAGCGTGCGGAAGGGCCGATGCACGTGGCCATTCTCGTTGACGATAGTCGGGGGCTGGTGCAAAACCTATCGCACATTCGCAATGGGTTGAATGAACTGTTGGACGCTCTACCGGAAGGCCAGCAAATCGCGTTGCTGGC
>Ga0310345_10004420_pt1 | contig 12762 bp, 10 predicted proteins | sample HC15DNA20500_MG_FD_204667 | JGI IMG/M metagenome (GOLD analysis project Ga0310345, IMG submission 204667) | Marine microbial communities from station ALOHA, North Pacific Subtropical Gyre - HC15-DNA-20-500_MG | ecosystem: Environmental > Aquatic > Marine > Oceanic | place: Pacific Ocean: North... | reverse complement strand
TTCAGGGACGGCAGATCGCGCACCCCGAACTGGCTGGTCAGGTTGGCCTGCTCGTCGGCGTTGACCTTGGCGAGGACGAACTTGCCCTGATATTCCTGGGTCAGTTTCTCCAGCATGACGGTCATTTGCTGGCTGGGCTGGCTCCAGGACGCCCAGAAACCAAACAGCACGGGCACCTGGCGTGAGTGCTCCAGCAGTTGCTGAACGTTTTGTTCCGTGACGTCGATAGTGGCGGCGTTGTCCTGCACGGTTGCTCCTTGAAGCGGCTTGCTAAGCGAGTGTGAGTTGCGCTGCATTGTACTCAAATGGGGCTATGGATACAGGATGCAAGTGGCCGGATTAAATACTGTTAAATCAAGACGAAAGCGGCATCATGGGCGTTAGTATTCTCTTAGGGGTCAGGAACAGGCGTTCACGTGCCGTACATGCTCGCTCGGTACCCTGATGTTTGATTCGTTACGATACCCACGCCCACCCGGAGGCGTATTTCCGGTTCATACTTGTGATCGACAAGTGAAGTCCTGGCAAAGGAGATGACCATGCTGAGCCTTTTGGCCCTGGTAATTCTGGTCGCGACATTGACGACCATTTTCTACATGCAGTTATCCCTGACCGTCGGCAGCGTTACGTTCGCCGTGGTCTGGTTACTGTGCGGTCTGTTGGCGTCCTGGTTGTACAACCCGATTCTTCTGATTCTGCTGGCCGGCGCGCTGGTGGTGCTCAACCACCCCGGCCTGCGCCGCAAGCTGATCAGCAAGCCGGTCTATCAGACGCTCGGCAAGATGATGCCGCCGATCGGCGACACCGAGCGCGAGGCCATCGAGGCCGGCGCCACCTGGTTCGAGGCGGAGCTGTTCAGCGGCAAGCCCGACTGGGATGACTTTTCCAAGGTGAATTTCACCCAGCTCACCGAGGACGAGCAGTCCTTCCTGGATAACGAAGTCCAGGAGCTGTGTGAAATGCTCGATGAGTGGAAGATTTACCACGAGCACAAGGATCTGCCCGAGGAAGTCTGGGACTATCTGAAGACCAAGGGCTTCTTCAGCCTGATCATTCCCAAGGAGTACGGCGGCCGGGACTTCAGCCCCTACGCTCAAAGCCGCACCATGAGCAAGATCGCCACCCGCTCGCTGACCACGGCGGTGACCGCCATGGTGCCCAACTCCCTGGGCCCCGGCGAACTGCTCGCCAAGTACGGCACCGAAGAGCAGAAACAACGCTGGCTGCCGGGCCTGTCCTCCGGCGAGGAAATCCCCTGCTTCGGCCTGACCGGCCCGGAAGCCGGCTCCGACGCCGGCGCCATCCCCGACAAGGGCGTGATCTGCAAGCAGACCGTGGACGGCGAGGAAGTACTGGGCATGCGCCTGAACTTCGCCAAGCGCTGGATCACCCTGGCGCCGATCGCCACCGTGGTGGGGCTGGCCTTTAAACTCTACGACCCGGAGCACCTGCTGGGTGACCAGGACGAGCTGGGCATTACCTGTGTCCTGCTGCCCGCCGACACCGAAGGCGTGGAAATCGGCCGCCGCCACAACCCGGGCGGTTCCCCCTTCATGAACGGCCCGATCAACGGCAAGGACGTGTTCGTGCCGCTGGACGCCATCATCGGCGGTCCGGAAATGGCCGGCAAAGGCTGGCGCATGCTGATCGAGTGCCTGGGCGCGGGCCGCGGCGTTTCCCTGCCCGCCCTGGCCACCGCCAGCGGCGAGATGGGCTACCGCATGACCGGCGCCTTCTCGCGCATCCGCCGCCAGTTCGGCACCGCCGTGGGCCACTTCGAGGGCGTGCAGGAAGCGTCCGCGGAAGTGGCGGGGCTGGCCTACACCCTGGAAGCCTACCGCCACCTGGTCACCCGTGGCCTGGAGGAAGGCACCATCTCCGTGGTCACGGCCATGGCCAAGTACCACTCCACGGAAATGATGCGCGTGCTGATCAACAACGGCATGGACATCGCCAGTGGCCGCGCCGTGCAGATGGGCCCGCGTAACTTCATGGCGCTGGCCTACCAGTCCATTCCGGTGGCGATCACCGTGGAGGGCGCCAACATTCTGACCCGCTCGCTGATGATCTTCGGCCAGGGGGCGATGCGCTGCCATCCGTACCTGTACGACGAGCTGCAGGCGATTCAGGACGAGGACCAGGAACGCGGCCTGGACACCTTCGAAGGCCTGTTCTTCAAGCACGCCGGCCACACCCTGGGCAACATGAGCCGCGGTCTGGTGCACGGCCTGAGCGGCGCCGCGCTGGCGGAGATTCCGGCCAACGCGGACAGCTTCAGCGCCCCCTGGTACCGCCTGATCACCCGCTACAGCGCGGTGCTGGCGAGCTTCTCCGACGTGGCGTTCGCGCTGCTGGGCGGCGACCTCAAGCGCCGCGAGATGGTGTCCGCGCGCCTCGGCGACGTGCACAGCCAGCTGCTGATCGCCTGCGCGGTGTTGAAGTTCCACGCCACCCTGCCCCGCGACGAGGCCAACGACGCGCACGCCCGCTATGCGCTGCAGCACGCGTTCAGCCAGATCCACGACGCGGTGGAGGACTTCGCCCGCAACTTCGGCTACATGGGTGTGGCGCGCATTCTCAAAGGCGTGTTCTTCCCGTTCGGCCGGCCCGCCGGTGCTCAGAAGCCCAGCGACGAGCTGATCCGCACCCTGGGCGAGCAGATCATGAACCCCAGCAGCGTGCGCGATGCGCTGGCCGCCAACGCCTACATCAGCGTGGATCCGAAAGACAGCATCGGTCGGGTGGAAGTCACCTACAACAAGCTGCTGGAAGTGGAGCGCGACTACGAAGCCTTCCTGAAGGCGGACGGCAAGGGCAAGCTGGAGGGCGAGACCATCCAGGCCAAGCTGGAAGACGCCGCCGCCAAGGGCATCATCCCCAACGACCAGGTACAGGCGATTCTCGACTACGACGAGATGCGCTACGACTGCCTGCTCACCGACGCCTTCGACAAGGAGTTGAAGGAAGTCGACATGAACACCCAGCGGCCGACCTGATTGCGGCCCTGGTAAATCCGCAAAGCCGCCCTCCGGGGCGGCTTTTTTTTGTTCGATCGATCCCAGATCGGCGAAATTTAACAATGGCGGGCCGCCGCGCCGCTTTCACCGGCTACCGCTTTCGACTAGGCTTTCTGCGTCTCGCCTTCGGCGCCAACCCATATTCATAAAGATCCCCCGTAATGACAGTGGCATTCGAGGAAAAGGCGGTTCTGGAGTTCAAGGGCCGCATGCTGATGATGACGGTCCTGCTGCTCAAGGACCTGGACCCCAACACCCTGCACCGACAGGTCAGCCAGCGGCTTGAAGACGCCGCCCAGTGGCTGCGCGACGCGCCCGTGGTGGTGGACCTGGCGCAGCCCGAGGGCGCCGACCAGGTGGCCCTGATGGCCGCCGTGGACACCCTGCGCGGCCTGGGCGTGAACCTGGTGGCGCTGGCCCGCAACGAGCACCTGGACAGCGACACCGCCGCCATGCTCGGCCTGGGCAGCATCAGCCTGGCCGGCGGCCGGGACGTGCCGCGCAGCGCCGAACCGGCGCCGCAGGCGGAGCAACCGGCCGACGCCGGCCACACCCTGGTGATCGACCAGCCGGTGCGTTCCGGCCAGCAAATCTACAGCCGCGGCGATCTGATCGTGCTGGCGCCGGTGAGCACCGGCGCGGAGCTGCTCGCCGAAGGCCATATCCACGTCTACAACACCCTGCGCGGGCGCGCGCTGGCCGGCGTGCGCGGCGACCAGAGCGCGCGCATCTTCTGCCAGAAACTGGACGCGGAGCTGGTCTCCATCGCCGGGATTTACCGGGTCGCCGAAGACCTGCCCGAGCAACACCGCAAACAGGCGGTGCACATCACTCTGGACGGCGACGCCATGCGCTTCGCGGACCTCAAATAAGCCATACCCGACAGCAAAACCTAGGAGACGAGATCGTGACAAAAATCGTGGTCGTAACATCCGGCAAGGGCGGCGTGGGTAAAACCACCACCAGCGCCGCGCTGGCAACCGGCCTCGCCCAGCGCGGCCATAAAACCACGGTCATCGATTTTGACGTGGGCCTGCGCAATCTGGATCTGATCATGGGCTGTGAGCGGCGCGTGGTCTACGATCTGGTCAACGTGATCAACGGCGACGCCAACCTCAAGCAGGGTCTGATCAAGGACAAGCGCGTCGAGGACCTGTTCATCCTGCCCGCCTCCCAGACCCGGGACAAAGACGCCCTGACCCTGGAAGGCGTGGAAAAAGTCCTGGAAGGGCTCAAGGACATGGGCATGGAATACATCATCTGCGACAGCCCGGCGGGCATCGAAAAAGGCGCGCTCACCGCCGCCTATTTCGCCGACGAAGCGGTGGTGGTGACCAACCCGGAAGTGTCCAGCGTGCGCGACTCCGACCGCATTCTCGGCATTCTCTCCAGCAAGACCCGCAAGGCCGAGCGGGGCGAAGGCGACATTCCCGCCAGCCTGCTGCTGACCCGCTATTCCCCGGAACGGGTGGAGCGCGGTGAGATGCTGTCCGTGGAGGACGTGAAGGACATCCTGGCGATCGACCTGCTGGGCGTGATTCCGGAATCCCAGGCGGTGCTCAACGCCAGTAACAGCGGCGCGCCGGTGATTCTCGACAGCGAATCCGACGCCGGCAAGGCCTACGAGGACGCGGTCGCCCGCTTCCTCGGCGAGCAGCGCCCGCACCGCTTCCTCACCGCTAATAAGAAAGGGCTCTTCGGCCGTCTGTTCGGAGCGCAATGATGAGCATTTTCAGCTACCTGCTTCCCAAGAAAGAGAAATCCGCCTCGGTGGCCAAGGAGCGCCTGCAGATCATCGTTGCCCGCGAGCGGGCCACCCGCGGCGGCCCGGACTACCTGCCCCAGTTGCAGGAAGAGCTGCTGATGGTGGTGCGTAAGTACGTGGAGGTGGACCAGGACGCCATCAACATCCAGGTGGACCGGGAATCCGGCTGCGAGATTCTGGAACTGAACATCACCCTGCCCGACGAATAGGTCGGGCTTCGCTTGACTACTGTTCAGATGTACAGTAACTTCGGTGGTCCGGTGAGCCCTCCTCAGGTTTTCTTTTCTGCGACCCCTCGGAAGGCCTGATCGATCTCCAGGCTCCAAGGATGGAGCCGGGCTCCCGGACCTTATTCCGCTCTCCCCTAGCCCATGTGCCAGCCGTGGCTGACCACGACGGACTGGCCGGTTAACGCCGCCGAGGGGAACGCCGCCAGCGTCACCGCCAGCTCACTGATGTCCTCCACGGTGGTGAACTCGCCGTCCACGGTGTTCTTGAGCATCACATTGCGGATCACTTCCTCTTCCGAGATGCCCAGCTCGCGGGCCTGCTCCGGAATCTGCTTGTCCACCAGCGGCGTGCGCACGAACCCGGGGCAGATGATGTTGCTGCGCACCCCGTGTCCGGCGCCCTCCTTGGCCACCGCCCGGCACAGCCCCAGCAGGCCGTGCTTGGCGGCCACGTAGGGGGCTTTCAGCGGCGAGGCCTCCATGGAGTGCACCGAGCCCATGTACAGCAGCGTGCCGCCCTGCCCCGCGTACATATGACGCAGCGCCGCGCGGGTCAGCAGGAAGGCGCCGTCCAGGTGCACGCTCATCACCTTGCGCCAGTGCTCCAACGCCAACTTGTCGAGGGACTCGATATGCTGGATGCCGGCGTTGGCGAAGGCGATGTCGAGCCGGCCCCAGGTGTCCACCACACGCTGAACGCCGGCGTCCACCGCCTGTTCGTCGGTGACGTCCATGGCCAGCGCCAGGGCCTCGCCGCCGGCGTCACGGATCGCCGCCGCCGCTTCCTCGGCGGTGGCGCTGTCCAGATCGGCCACCGCCACCCGGGCGCCCTCGCGGGCGTACCGCTCGGCGATCGCCCGGCCGATGCCGCGACCGGCCCCGGTGATCACCGCGACGCGTTGTTCAAGACGCATGACTACGACTCCTGTTTCAGGGGCGACGCCGCCGGCGTCTTATCCGCTTTCCGCTCCCGGCGCCGTTCCGCCCAAAGGCGCAACTGGCCGACGATACCGGCGGGGAAGAAATACACGCTCAACACGAACAACAGGCCGAACCACAGCAGCCAGCGGTCCGGGCCCGCCAGCTCGGCGAACAGGCTGCCCGGCTCGGCGTTGCTGACCAGCAGCCCGAGCAGATCCTGCAGGTAATTCTGCGCCAGCAGGAACACGGCGGTGCCGACCACGGCGCCGTACAGGGTGCCCATGCCGCCGATCACGCACATCAACAGGATGAACACCATCAGCTCGAAGTTGAGCGTGTTCTCCGGATTCACGTAACGGTTGATCAGCGCGAACAGCACGCCCGCCAGGGTCGCCAGCACCGCCGACACGATCACTGCCGCGGTGCGGTAGAACACGGTCCGGTAACCCAGCGCCTGGGCGCGGAACTCGTTCTCGCGGATCGCCTGCAGAACCCGCCCGAACGGGGAATTCACCATGCGCAGCAGGAACAGGAACACGCCCAGCGAGATCGCGAAGGTGATGTAGTACATCAGGTGCCGGCCGCTCACCCGCACCTCGAACACGGCGTCATTGAACGCTTGACCGATACTGCCCTGGCCGACCAAGCCGGTGATGAAATCGACCACGCTGAAGCCCGGCAGCGAGGAATCCAACGGCCGGAACGCCGGGCCCAGTTCGCGCGGGCTGCGCACCGCCAGGCCGTCTTCGCCGCCGGTGATGTTGTAGAGCTGGGTCACCAGGCTGAGAAAGGCGAACGCCACCGCCAGGGTCACCAGAGCGAAGAAGATCGCCTTCACCCGCAGCGACAGCAAACCGAGCAGCAGCGACAGCAGAATGCTCATCACCACGGCGCCGCCGATGCCGATGAATACGGCGCCGAAACCGGAACCGAAGGCGTCCGTGGACATCGCCACCCCGTAGGCGCCGATGCCGAAAAACATGGTGTGGGCGAACGACACGATATGGGTGTAACCCAGCATCAGGTCGTAGGACGCCACCACGATAATGAACACGCAGATCATGCCGAGCATGGAAAAGGCGCGCACGCCGGGGAACAGGAACGGCCCCAGGGCCAGACACACGCCGATCAGCACCAGCAGTGCGGAGAGCGCCCGGCTACGCGGATAGTCGCCGGAAAGAATACGATTAAACATGGCGCGCCTCCTCAGACTTTGATGACCGGAATCAGGCCCTGCGGACGCCACATCAGCACGCCCACCATCAGCCCCACCGTGGCCACCGCGGCCAGACGGGGCTCCAGGTAACCCACATACAGATTGATCAGGCCCACCAGCACGGCGCCGTAGAAGCAGCCCTTGATGGAGCCCAGACCGCCGAGAATGATCACCACGATCACCGAGATCATCAGCTCATCGCCCATGTGCGCGGTGATGATCTCCCGGTACATGGCCCACATGGCGCCGCCCAGGCCGGCCAGCGCCGAGCCGGCCACGAACACGCCCAGGAACAACAGGCGGATGCGGTAACCCTGCACTTCCACCATCTCGCGGCTCTCCACCCCGGCGCGGATCAGAATGCCGACCCGGGTGCGCTCGATGATCCAGGTCATCAGCCCGTAAATGGCCAGGCCCAGCACCACCGCGATAAGGCGGTATTTTTCCAGCGCCACGCCGCCGATCACCGGCAGCGCATCGGGCAGCAGAAAGGCACCGGTGAGCGCCTCCGGGCGCGGCACCGGAATTTCATTGGGCCCCCACACCACATGGATCAGCTCCATGATGATGATGGAGCCGCCCACCGTGACCAGAATCTGCTTGAGGTGGTCGCCGTACACCGGCTTGATCACCAGCCGCTCAAACACCAGACCCAGCAGCCCCGCCACCACCAGGGCAAACCCCAGCGCCGGCAGAATCGCCGCCAGATTGATCAGCAGCGACGGCTCGCTGGCCTGGCTGCTGAGCCACAGCAGCACGCTGGCGCCGGCGAACGCGCCCAAAGAAATAAAGGCCCCGTGAGCCAGGTTGAGGACATTCATCAACCCAAAGGTGAGCGTCATGCCCGAGGCCATCAAAAACACCATGGCACCCATCGCCAGGCCGCTGATGGTCAGCAGTACCCAGGTGCGCGGGTCCATCATCAACAGGGCCACCGCCATCATCAGCAGCAGCAGGAAAATATGCGGCTTGTTTTCGCGGAACGCGGCAAAGCGCGCCAACACGCCTTGCGGCGGCGTTGCTTGACCAATCATTTCGTCGTGCGCCGACATGGTCTTACTCCTATTCTTATTGGTGCTCGCCGAGCCCCAGACCCAGCAGCTCGTGCTGGAGATCATCGTTGTCGGCGAGTTCGGTCATCTGGCCGGACCAGACCACCCCGCCATCGTTCATCACCGCCGCGGACTGACCCAGGCGGCGGGAAAAATTAAAGTTCTGCTCCACCAGCAGCACCGTGACCTGCTGCTGCTTAAGCTGCTCGAACGCGCCGGCCAGATCGTTGATAATCGCCGGCGCCAGCCCCTTGGTGGGTTCGTCCACCAGCAACAGCTCGCGCGGCTCGATGATCGCCCGGGCGATGGCCAGCATCTGTTTCTGACCGCCGGAGAGGTTGCCCGCCGGCCGGTCCCAGAATTTTTTCAGCGGCGGAAACAGGTCGAACACCCAGTCCAGCCGCGCCCGGTCCAGGGGGCCGTTCACCGCCGCCAGCACCATGTTTTCGCGCACCGTCAGCAGGCTGAAGATGCCCATGTCTTCCGGTACGAAGGCGATGCCCTTGCGGGCAATGCGCGGGGTCGGCTGGCCGGTGATGTCCTCGCCGCGAAAGCGCACCTTCCCGCCGGTGATCGTGGTCAGGCCCATGATGGTGCGCAGCGTGGTGCTCTTGCCGGCGCCGTTGCGCCCCAGCAGCACGGTGAGCTCGCCGGCGGGCACTTCCAGGTCCACGCCGTGCAGAATGTGGTATTGATCGATGTCGGCGCGCACGCCGGACAGGGAAAGAATCGATTCGGCCATCGTTCAGCCCTCCTCGCCGGCGGTGTCTTCCTGGGGCGTGCCCAGATAGGCTTCCTGAACAATCGGCGAGGCGATCACCTCGGAAGGTTCGCCGTCGGCCACCAGTTCACCGTTGTGCAGTACCACGATGCGGTCCGACAGGGAGCGCACCACGTCCATTTTGTGTTCCACCAGCAGAATCACTTTGTTCTGCTTGTTCTTGATGTCGGCGATCAAATCCAGAATCACCGGCACCTCGTCCACGCTCATGCCGGCGGTGGGCTCGTCAAACATGAACACCTCCGGCTCCAGCGCCAGCATCAGCGCCACTTCCAGTTTGCGTTGATCACCGTGGGGCAGATTGGCCACCGGCGTGTCGGCGCGCTTGCCCAGGTTGACCTGCTCCAGATAGGCGGCGGCGCGGTCGCTGATGTCGCGGCGGCGCGAAGCCATCTGCCAGAACACATGGCCGATGCGGTAGCGCGACGCCACCGCCAGGCGCACGTTCTCCAGGGCGGTCAGGTTGGGAAACAGGTTGGTGAGCTGGAAGGCGCGGCCCAGGCCCTTATCGGCCCGGGCGGCGGCGCCCAGCGCGGTAATGTCCTGATCGAACAGATGCACGCTGCCGGCACTGGCGGCGAGCTGTCCGGAAATAAGATTGAACCAGGTGGTCTTGCCCGCACCGTTGGGGCCGACGATGGACGTCAGGGTGCCGGCGTGGAACGCGCAGGACACCTGATTCACCGCCACGTGCCCACCGAAGTTAATGGTCAGCCCGCGGGTTTCCAGAACCGGTTCAGAGGCGGATTGGGGGTGCAAGGAGGCCATGGGAGGTCCCTTTTTATTGGATCGTATTATCGGAATTCTTGGCGGTCGATACAGGATTCAGGATGAAGGATACAGGGGCCCGCGAAGGAGCCTGGCTTGTATCCTGTAACCTGCATCCTGTATCCGTTTTTCCTGGGAAAAACCTAGCGCTTGTTGCGAATCGGAATGTTCATTTCGTCCATGCCGATCTTGCGAATCAGCTTGGGCACGCCCGCTTCCACGGTGCGGTCGGCGAACCAGTCGTCACGCTTTTCCACTTCGATGCGGAAGTGATACATCTCCTGCATCGCCTGGTGGTCCTCGTCACGCAGCACCATCTTGCCCTTCGGGGTTTCGAACACCAGACCCTCAAAGGCGTCGATCAGAGCCTCGGTGTCGGTGGAGCCGTCCGCTTCACGGATCGCCGCGGTGATCGCCATGGCCTGGGAAAAGCCCTGGGCGGTGAAGAAGTCAGGGGCGGCGTTGTAACGCTCCATGTGCTGCTTCACGAACCAGTCGTTGATCTCGTTCTTGGGGGATTCGAAGTAATAGAAGCCGGCGCCTTCCATGCCGGGGAACTCGGAGTAGCTCACCAGTGCCGGCAGAATGTTGCCGCCGGTGGCCAGCTTGATGCCGAAGCGGTCCGGCTTCAGGTCCTGGATACGGCTCAGCGGGTTGGCGCTGCCGGCCCAGATGGCGAAGATGTATTTGCCCTGCTCACAGCCGTCGCGATCCTTCAGGGCGCCGAACAAACGCTGGGCGGCGGCGGTGAAGTCGGTGGCGTCGGTGGGCAGGTATTCTTCGTGGACCACTTCGCCGCCCTGGGTTTCCATGGCCTCTTTATAGGCGGCCACGCCGTCACGGCCGAAGGCGTAATCCTGGGCGATGGTGGCGACACAGACGCCCGGCTCGCCGAGTGCCACGGCATTGGAAACCGCGTCCTGGGAAGAGTTACGGCCGACCCGGAACACATAGCGGTTCCAGTCCGCGCCGGTGATGGCGTCGGCCACGCCCTCGGGCATGATGATGCGCTCATACTGCTGGGCGATCGGCAGGGTCGCCAGCGCCACCCCGGAAGACACCGGCCCCACCACGATGTGGGCGTCGTCCTCGGCGTAGGCTTCTTCCACCAGCGAGCGGGCGCGCGCCGGATCCAGCTGGGTGTCTTTATCGATGATTTCGACCTTGCGGCCCTCGATTTCCATGCTGCCGTCGGTGGCGTACTCGAAGCCCATCTTCATACCCACGCTGAGCTGCTCGGCGTAGGCGGACAACGGGCCGGTGAAACCGGTGACATGGGCAATACGGATGGAATCGGCCGCCTGCGCAAGAGGCGCGGCGGTGAGGGCGGTGAGCGTGAAGGCCGTCGCGGTGATGAGACGCTTCATAGGAATCTCTCCCTTATTTTTCGGCCTGATGGCCGTCTTGTTGTGGTTATGGTCCCCTTCAATATGACTCCCGATTCACCTTTCCGCAAGAGGGTTTCGAAAAAAATTCCACAAACGTGGAATTACCCGCCCGGACCGGCCACGCCACCTGCAAATACCGGAATAGCGGGCCTTTGAGACGTACTCCACGGTTCGGGAAGGCCGCGTATGGCAGGCATTGGGCCCTGTCCTGGTTGACACCGGGGGTGCGCAAACTTAATTTAGTTGAATACCGATTCATATTTCATACAACCAAATCACGGACCCAAGAAGCCCGCCATGACCACTGCCTCCCAGACCAACGCCGCCCAGGCACCGGCCGCCAGCGGTGGGCCCGGCGCCCCGAAAACCGCCCGCGGCGCCCGCACCCGGGCGCGTATTCTCAAAGCCGCCGAACACACCTTCGGCACGCTCGGTTACCACCGCGCCGGCATTTCCGACATCACCCGCGCCGCCGGCGTCGCCCAGGGCACCTTCTACACCTACTTCGCCGGCAAGGAAGAAATCCTCCGCGAACTGGTGCGCGATATGGGGCATCAGGTGCGTGCCCATCTGGCGGCGGAAATTCTCGACACCGACAACCGGCTGGAAGCCGAGGAGCGGGGCCTGCGCGCCTTTCTGCAGTACCTCTACGAGAACCCCTCGCTGTACCGAGTGCTGCAGGAAGCCCAGTTCGTCGACGAAGCGATCTACCGGGATTACTACGAAGCTTTCGGCAAGGGCTATGTGCGCATGCTCGCCAACGCCACCCGCAAGGGGGAAATCCGCCCCGGCAATAACGAGGTTCGCGTGTGGGCCCTGATGGGCATGTCCAACTTCCTCGGCCTGCGCTACGCGCTCTGGGAGCAGGACGTCTCCTTCGACGAGATTGTCGAGACCCTCTCCGACCTGTTCCGCAACGGCCTGACCCTGGACGGCAAGGAGAAGCCATGAACACGGCGGTGCACTATCAACTGGACGGCGAGCTGGCGCGCATCACCCTGAACCGTCCGCAGCGCCACAATGCCCTGGTGCCGGAGCTGCTCGACGGCCTGCGCGCCGCTCTGGCGCGCTGTCGGGAAGACCGCCCGGCGGCGCTGATTCTGGACGCGGAAGGCCGCTCGTTTTCCACCGGCGGCGACGTGGGCGGGTTCTACGACACCCCGCGCGCCGAACGGCACGACTACGCCAGCCGCGTGGTGGGCACGCTCAACGCGGTGATTCTGGATCTGCTCAGCCTGCCGCTGCCCACGGTGGCGGCGGTGCACGGCATGGTCACCGGCGGCTCGGTGGGCCTGGTGCTGGCCTGCGACATCGTCGTCGCCGGCCCGCGCGCCAGCTTCGCGCCCTGGTACACCCGTGTGGGCTACAGCCCGGACGGCGGCTGGACCGCCCTGATGCCGGAGCGCATCGGCCGCGCCCGCGCGCTCGACATTCAGCTGACCAACCGCCGCCTGGACGCCGAGGAAGCCCATCGCGTGGGCCTGGTTCAGTACCTCAGCGAGGACAACAAGGTGGCCGAGCAGGCCCGCGCCGTGGCCGACACCCTGTGCTCCGCCAAGCGGGGCAGCGTGCACCACACCCTGGCCCTCACCCGGCCCGACCTGGACACCGTGGCCGCCGGGCT
>Ga0310345_10004419_pt1 | contig 12763 bp, 14 predicted proteins | sample HC15DNA20500_MG_FD_204667 | JGI IMG/M metagenome (GOLD analysis project Ga0310345, IMG submission 204667) | Marine microbial communities from station ALOHA, North Pacific Subtropical Gyre - HC15-DNA-20-500_MG | ecosystem: Environmental > Aquatic > Marine > Oceanic | place: Pacific Ocean: North... | reverse complement strand
GGGCGCCTCGTCCTCGTCCTCCTCGTCGGCTTGAGGAGCGACCTCGGGAATGCGGGTGGCGCCGGAAGCCGCCTCGATGACGGTGATCCGCGCATGACGGGGCTGAAAGAGCGTCTGCGGCAGCCGCTCCACAACCGCCTCCGCCGAGTTGTCGCGACGCAGCGAACCGATTGTCGTCAGGACGTAATCGCGCGCCAGGGTCTGGTTCGCCGCCATTTCGACGGCGATCGCCTGCCGTGCGTTGTCGACGAGGATCAGCCCGGCCAGGAGCATCACCACTCCGCCGATCAGCGCCACCACGCCGACCAGCCGCGTTGCAAGCGTCAGACGCGCCAAGCCGACGCACTCATTCAGGACCTCCTCGACAATGGCCCTGGCCGCACGATGCGTCAGGGCCGGAAATGACCTGCAACGAAAGGAGTGCCACCGCGTTCGGGACTCACACTCGGCGTCTATCCCTGATCCAGATGGATCGAGTCTTACGGATCGGTCAAGTCTTGGAGGCCTCCCGGTGCCGGCCGATCGGCCCGGCATCACTACGCAGCCATGGCCGGCTCCTGGCCGTCAGGCGCGAGCCACCTGCAGGTTCTTCATCCAGCGCGCGATGCCCATGCCGATCAGCATGGCGGGCAGAAAGACAAGGATACCGGGGGTCAGCATCGGCAGGGCAGTCCAGGCAGGGCCGGGGCAAAAGCCGCCGATGCCCCAGCCGATGCCGAAGAGAGCTGCCCCGGTGACGAGCTGGCCGTCGATGTCCTGCCGCGTCGGGATCTGGAAATCGTGGAGGAGGGCCGGATGCTCCTGCCGCCAGACCAGACGGTAGCCGATGAAGGTCGTGACCGCCGCCCCGCCCATGACGAAGGCGAGGGAGGGATCGAAGGTGCCCGCGAGATCCAGAAAATTCAGGACTTTCGCCGGATCGGACATGCCGGCGAGGATCAGCCCGAGCCCGAAGAGGAGGCCGGAGGCAAAGCCGAGAAGAAGACGCATGGAGAGACCCTCCGTCAGATGAGATGGCGCAGGATGAAAACGGTCACGAAGCCGAAGCCCAGGAAGGTCAGGACCGCGACGAGGGAACGCGGCGAGAGCCGTGCGAGGCCGCAGACACCGTGCCCCGATGTGCAGCCCGATCCGAGGACCGTGCCGACACCGACCAGCAGACCGGCGATCCCCATGCCGGCAAGGTTCGCCGGAACCGTCTGCGAGATCGGCTCACCGGTGACGAGGAGCACCAGAAGCGGGGCGGCGACAAGGCCGAGAACGAAAGCGAGCCGCCAGTCCCAATCGGCGCGGGCCGAGGGCAGGGCGCCGATGGTGATGCCTGAGATCCCGGCGGTGCGTCCGAACAGTGCCATGACGAGAACGGCCGAGAGTCCGATGAGCACGCCGCCGAGCGTCGAGGCGAGCGGAGTAAAAGGAGTGATCGTGGCAAGTGGCATGATTGACCTCGCAAATGCGAACGGGTTGGCGAGCGACGAGTAACGGAGCGTCTCAGACGAAGGCGGCCGCGCTCTTGTAGAGCATGTAGACGGCGACGACGAAGATCAGCCCGGCAAAGGCCGTGTTGAGCATGCCGCCACGCTTGGACAGACCACGTGCCGCCAGTTCGCCGGCAAAACTGCCGACGATGCCGCCACCGATGAAGACTGCAGCCAGCGGCCAGTCGACGAAACCGGAAGCGGCATAGTTCAGCGCCGTGGTGAGCCCGAAGGCGGTGACGGCGACAAGGGAGGTGCCGACGGCATAGAGGATCGCCATGTTCGTCGAGGCCATCAGGCCCGGCACGATCAGGAAGCCGCCGCCGATGCCGAAGAAGCCGGAGAACATGCCGGTGAGGCCGCCGAAGCCGAGGACTCTCGGGGCATTCTCCCGGTTGCACGCGGCCGCTGGATCGCCGCTTCCATGGCGCTTGCGGAACATCATGATGCCGACGCCCACCATCAAGAGCGCGAAGAAGAAGAGCAGCTTCTGGCCGTCGATCGCCTTGCCGAGTGTCGAGCCGGCGAAGGCGCCTGCGACGCCGGCGGAGGCGAACAGCGCCGCGCAGCGCCATTTCACCGATCCGTGGATCGCATGACTGACGAGGCCCGCGGCAGCATTCACCGCGACCGCCAGCGCGCTCGTGCCGATCGCCATGTGGGCGCTCGGCACGCCGACGACATAGACCATCAGCGGCACGGCAAGGATCGAGCCGCCGCCGCCGAAAAGTCCGAGCGTCAGGCCGACCAATGCGCCGGAAAGGCCGCCGAGGAGGTATTGGACGGTATCGAATGTCACCTGTCTGTTCCGCTTCAAGTGATGAGCGGCGTCGCGATCCCTCGCGACGCTCTGCTCTCATTGTCGAATGTTCCCTGAGCGCTTCGCGGGCGCTCGTGGTCTCGTCCCGCTTTCGCTCGGTGCAAGCCGGAGCTCGGGGGCGATCCCACTGCATCACCGGTTTTGCTCCGGTCAGACGGAGCCTTTCTCGCGCTCCGGTTTGGCCATTGGTTCGCGGCCCTTCAGCATCGCCTGCCAGTAGATCGGCGGCAGGATCTTCTCCTTGAGCAGCCACGCCGTCTTGGAGGGTTTCAGGTCGTCGATGAACCATTTCGGGAAGCTCGGAAGGCGTTTGCCGCCATAGCCGAACTCGGCGAGCACCACCTTGCCGCGCTCCACGGTCAGCGGGCAGGAGCCGTAACCGTCATAGATCGCCGCGTGCGGTTCGCCGATCAGGCCGAGATCGCGGAGCAGGTTTTCGGCCACGACCGGTGCCTGCTTGCGGGCCGCGGCGGCCGTCTTGGCGTTCGGCGCGCTCATGACGTCGCCGAGGCTGTAGATGTCGGCATAGCGGACATGGCGCAGCGTCGCTTGATCGACCTCGACCCAGCCGGCCTGGTTCGCCAGGGGCGAGACGCGGATGAAGTCGGGAGCCGTCTGCGGCGGCACGACATGGATCATGTCGAAGCGCCGCTCGACGAGATCCGTGTTGCCTTCCGCGTCGGTGCGCTCGAACCAGGCCGTCTTTGCCGGTCCGTCGATCCGTTTCAGATTGTGGTTGAAGGTCAGGTCGATGCCATAGCGCTCGACATAATCCATCAGGGCCGGGACGTAGTCCTTGACGCCGAACAGCGCACCGCCGGCATTCAGGAACTCGACCTTCGTGTCGCCGAGCGTCCCCCTTCGCTCCCACTCATAGCAGGAAAGATACATCGCCTTTTGCGGTGCGCCGGCGCATTTGATCGGCATGGGTGGCTGGGTGAAGAGCGCCGTTCCGCCCCGCATCGAACGCACGAGCTCCCAGGTGTAGGGGGCGAGATCGTAGCGATAGTTCGAGGTGACGCCGTTGCGCCCCAGGGTTTGCTCGAGCCCCTCGATGCCGGCCCAGTTGAGCTTGAGGCCCGGCGCGACGATCAGCTTCTTGTACTTCACCACCCGGCAACCTTCGAGGATCACGGCATTGGCGTCGGGTTCGAAGGCCGCGACCGCCGCCCGGATCCATCGGACACCGTCCGGAATCAGGGAGGCCATGTCCTTGCGGGTCTCCTGCGGCTTGAACACGCCGCCGCCGACGAGAGTCCAGCCGGGCTGATAATAGTGGATGTCGGCGGGATCGATGATGGCGATGTCGAGGTCGTCGACGCGGGCGAGCAGGCTGGCCGCCGCCGCAATTCCGCCGGCACCACCGCCGACGATGACGATGTCGTGGCTGATCTCGGCCGTGTCGGTCGGCACATGCCCGCCATTGGCGATGCGCCGGGTGACACCGGCCATGTCGTAGCCGGCGCTCGCGGCGCGGGCCAAGATGTCGGGCAGGGGTCTCCTGCCGGCCTCGCTGAGCGCCCAGAGCGTCGTCGAGCGCATGCCCGAGCGGCAGAAGGCGAGGACCGGCTTTGGCAATTCCTCCATCGCCGCGCCGAATCGCGCTGCATCTGCATCGGACACCTTCCCGGTCTCGACAGGGAGGTAGCGGGCTTCCATGCCTGCCGCTTTCGCAGCCCTTTCGATTTCGGCGAAGCTCGGCTGGTCAGCGCCTTCACCATCCGGACGATTGACGATGATCGCGCGGAAGCCGGCCTGCTTCAGGCCATCGATTTCTTCGGGCTGCACCTGTTCGCGGACAGACAACTGGTCGGTAAGTTTCTTGGATTCCATGCGGGTTTCCTCCCTTGGTGCAGGCTTGCGCCTGACGGCGATGCTTCGAGATGAGTCTGGCCAGCAGAGCAGCTTTCCAGCAAAGGCTGGGCGCTCCACGACCGCCATTTCGATCGGCGGACCGCTCGTGCCGGTTGGCCGATCCAGTCCCCCAGTGGGCGCCGGACGGGATCTGGATCGGCCGCACGACCGCCGCTCGCATAGGAGTCCGGCGATCGGTGGGTGCGCTTCTTGACGCTTCAAGCGGCGCGGCGACGCTCATGTCTTGTCGAACCGGACGGTTCGGCAGCCGGTTCTAGGCGCCGTCCCCACCCTCGGCGGTGAGAGAGTTCTCGCCCGTCGCAAGCGGTTGGACATTGGCAAAAACCGCCGCTCCCATCATTCGGCCCAATGAAACAGCGGGACGATCGGTCGTCGGGGTCTTGCGCACTGCCGGCGCATCCTCTGCGCAAAACAGTTCGTGCAGAGTCGCCACGACCCTTGCCGCCTTATCGTCTGCGAGGCTGTAGACGACGTTCTTCGCCTCGCGCCGCGGTGCGATGATGCCTGCCGTGCGCAATTCCCCGAGTTGCTGCGAAAGCGATGGCTGACGAAGCCCCAATTCGCTTTCCATCTCGGCGACCGACATTTCGCCCTCGACGAGCCGGCAGACGATCGCCAGTCGGCTCGGATGGCTGAGGCGCTTCAGGAGAGACGCGGCCTCGTCGATCGCGTCCGGTCGCGACAGGGCGCCTGTCCCGAGCTTCATTTCCGTGTCGGTCCTCATTCGCTGACCTCCAGCTTGCGGGTGCGATACAGCCAGTCGGAGACGCCCAGACCGTCCTCGCGCACCATGTCGGCGAAATCGATGATCTCGTCGCCCGGTTGCCAGCCTTCCGGGGTGGCCACATCGTGACTGTCCGAAAGCTGCAGGGCCCGCACGGTGCGCAGGATCTCGGCAATGCTGCGGCCGGTCGACATGGGATAGAAGCAGGACATGCGCACGACCCCCTGAGGATCGATCACGAAGAGACCCCGCACCGTGGCGCTCGAACCCGCCGCGGCCCCGAGCATGCCATAGGCTCGGGCGATCGCCATGGACGGGTCCTCGCAGATCGGGAAGGGCACCTTGATCTGGAACCGTTCCTCGATCGCGCGCGCCCAGGCGAGGTGGGAAAACAGGCTGTCGACCGAAAGGCCCACCAGATCGCAACCGATCGCCTCGAACTCCTCGGCTGCCCGCGCGAAGGCAACGAATTCCGAAGTGCAGACGGGCGTGAAGTCCGCCGGATGCGAAAAGAACACCAGCCAGCGGCCGCGATAGTCGGACAGCCTGATTTCACCCTTGGTCGAGCGGCAGGTGAAGTCCGGCGCGGTGTCGCCGATCCTGGGCTGCGGTTCCGGAATGGGTGTCGGGTCGATCATGCGAGCTCCATCTCAATGATTGCAAGATATATATAAATATTGCCTTGTCAATATATAAAAAAATGATATGTATGGTGGAACGAGCACGAAATTCGTTGGGTCCTACGCCCAAGGATCCCCCATAGCGGATATCAGTATACAAAAATGTAAAATGATAACCGGAACCGCCGGATCGGGGACCCGGAAGCAGAGCGCGGAAAGGGCATTGTGAGACACGACCTCGGTCTCGCTTTGCTGTCCGCCCGGAACAAACCGCAGACCGCTCCATGCCGAAGCCGGTCGCAATCGAGGAAGGGAAATCACCATGTCGCTCAGGATCGGAGACACCGCCCCGGACTTTCAGATCGAGACCACCCAGGGTCCGATCCGCTTCCATGAGTGGGCCAAGGGCTCCTGGGTCTTCTTCTTTTCCCATCCCGCCGATTTCACCCCGGTGTGCACGACCGAGATGGGACGAACGGCGCAGCTTGCTGGCGAATTTGCGGCCCGCAACGTCAAGCCGCTCGGCCTTTCGACCGACAGCGTGAAGGAGCATCTGGCCTGGATCTCGGATGTGGATGCGACGCAGAACACCTCGCTGAAATTTCCGATCGTCGCCGATCCGGACAAGAAGGTGGCTGCCCTTTACGACATGATTCATCCCGGCGAGGACGACACGGCGGCGGTGCGCACCGTCTTCATCATCGATCCCGACATGAAGATCCGCCTGACCATGGCCTATCCGATGACGATCGGCCGGAACTTCTCCGAGATCCTGCGCGCGATCGATGCGCTGCAGCTGACCGACCGAATGACTGTCGCCTGTCCAGCGGACTGGAAGCCGGGTGACCGGGTGATCGTCCGCCCTTCCTTGAGTGACGAGAAGGCGAAGGAAGAATTCCCGCAGGGCTTCGAGACGCTGCGTCCTTATCTGCGGCTCGTCGATGTCGGCTCCTGAGCCGCAATGGACATGACCCGTGCCCCGGGCCGCGCCCCAGTGCGCTGGCTGAACCTTCCCGCAGAGACCCTTTGATGACCGCCAACCGAAAAGGAAAACCGCAATGACCGTGAATATGGGCAAGCTCGATCGCGGCCTCCGCCTCGCCGTTGCCGCCGCACTCTTCATCCTGGCCGCCGCCACGACGGTCGGGGACGGGACATGGCTCGAATGGCTGTTCTACGGGCTGGGCGCGGTCGCCCTCCTGACGGCCCTCGTGGGCAATTGCCCGCTCTACCGGGTGCTCGGGATCAAGACCTGCACCGCCTGCTGACAGCCCATCCAAGAGGAGGAAACGACATGACCTATCCGGTGCATCTCGATGTGAAGCCCCAGGTGAAGGGCTTTTTCGATCCCGCGACCAACACGATCAGCTATGTGGTCAAGGACCCGGCCTCGAAGGCCTGCGCGATCGTCGATTCCGTCATGGACATCGACTATGCCGCCGGCCGGATCAGCTACACCCATGCCGACGAGATCATCGCCTATGTGAAGGACCATGATCTCAAGGTGGAGTGGCTGATCGAGACCCACGTCCATGCCGATCACCTGTCCGCCGCGCCCTACATTCAGGGCAAGCTCGGCGGCAAGCTCGGCATCGGGAAGAACATCACGATCGTTCAGGAAACCTTCGGCAAGATCTTCAACGAGGGCACAGAGTTCCAGCGCGACGGCTCGCAGTTCGACCGCCTGTTCGAGGATGGCGATACGTACGAAGTCGGTGAGATGGAGTGCGTCGCAATCCATACGCCCGGCCACACGCCCGCCTGCATGACCCATGTGATGGGCAACGCTGCTTTTGTCGGTGACACGCTCTTCATGCCGGACGGCGGCTCGGCACGTGCGGATTTTCCCGGCGGCGATGCCGGGACACTCTACGATTCCATCCAGAAGGTCCTGGCGCTCCCCGACGAGATGCGGCTCTTCATGTGCCACGACTACGGGCCGAACGGCCGGGACATTCGCTGGGAGACCACCGTGGGCGAGGAGAAGGCCCACAACATCCATGTCGGGGGTGGCAAGACGCGCGAGGAGTTCGTTAAATACCGTACCGAGCGCGATGCGACCCTCGACATGCCGAAGCTGATCCTGCCGTCCTTGCAGGTGAACATGCGCGCCGGCGCTCTGCCCAGCGCGGAAGACAACGGCAAGCGCTACCTGAAGGTGCCGATCAACGCGCTCTGACGACCGCGCCGCTTTGACGAAGAAACCCGCGGGGTCGATGTGACCGCGCGGGTTTTGCGTTGGTGCCGGGATGTCTCTTCCCGGCCCTGTCCCCTGGTCGACAGGGGCGAGAGGTGCGTAATCCGACCTACATCACTGCGCCGATCTGCCAGGGCACGAACTCCACCGTGCCAAAACCCTGGGCCTCGCTCTTGGTCTCCTCGCCCGAAGCGACGCGCAGCATCAGATCGAAGATCTCCCGACCCTTCTCCTCGATACTGACACCCTCGAGGATGGCCCCGCAATTGACGTCCATGTCCGGTTCCATGCGGCGCCAGAGGTCCAGATTGGAGGCGATCTTGATGCAGGGCACGGGCTGGTACCCCGAAACGCTGCCGCGGCCGGTGGTAAAGGCGATCAGATTGGCGCCGGAAGCGATCTGGCCGGTGACCGAGCACGGGTCGTAGCCGGGGCTGTCCATGAACATGAAGCCGGGCCGGTCGATCGGCTCGCCATATTTGTAGACGCCGGAAAGCGGAGCGGTGCCGCCCTTGGCGACGGCGCCGAGGCTCTTTTCCAGGATCGTCGTCAGGCCGCCGCGCTTGTTGCCGGGCGAGGGGTTGTTGTCCATCTCGCCGTAGTTTCGGGCCGTGTAATCCTCCCACCAGTCGATCAGGTCGATCAGCTTTCGCCCGGTCGGCTCGTCGACGGCGCGGCGGGTGAGGAGGTGTTCGGCCCCGTAGATCTCGGAGGTCTCCGACAGGATCGAGATGCCGCCGTGCCGCACCAGCAGGTCCGAGGCATGGCCGAGGGCCGGATTGGCGGTAATGCCGGAATAGCCGTCGGAGCCGCCGCACTGCATGCCGAGAACGAGATGGCGGGTCGAAGCTTCCTCGCGCACGGCCTTGTCGGCTTCGGCCGCGAGCTCGCGCAGGATGGCGACGCCCTTGTCGATCGAGGCCTTGGTCCCGCCGGTCTGCTGGATCGTCATGTAGCGGAAACGGGCGCTGTCCTTGAGCGCGTCCCGGTCCACTAGGTCCGCAATCTGCATGACCTCGCAGCCGAGCCCCAGCATCAGGATCGCGCCGAAATTGGGGTTATGACCATAGCCCGCGAGGGTGCGGAAAAGCGTCTCGTAACCCTCGTCCTTGCCCGACATGCCGCAGCCGGTGCCGTGCACGATCGGCACGATCCCGTCGACATTCGGAAACTCGTCGAGGATGTTCCGGCGGGCGATCTCGTGGGCGATGAAGCGCGCCACCGAACCCGAACAGTTCACCGAGGTGAGGATGCCGAGATAGTTGCGCGTGCCGACGCGGCCGGACGGCCGGCGAAAGCCTTGGAACGTCGCCGGTGTCTCGATCGGCGACAAGGGCTTTGCAGCGGAGGCGAAGGCATAGTCCTGCTTGTGTTCGCCCATTCCGAGATTCTGGACGTGCACATGGCCGCCCGGCGCGATCTCGGCCGTCGCCGCTCCGATGATCTGGCCGTATTTGATGATCGGCTCGCCCGGCTTGATCGCCTTCAGCGCCATCTTGTGGCCGGAGGGGATCCGCTCGGCGGCCGAAACGCCTTCCGCGATCGGCGTGCCGGCGGCGATGTCCTCCAGCGCGACCATGATGTTGTCGCGGTCATGCAGGCGGAGAACGGGGGCTGGGGTGGTTGTCGCTTCGATGGTCATGGGGTGACGAGAACCTTGATGAGATGGTCCCGGTCTTCGACAAGGCCGGAGAAGCGCTCGGGCAGGGCCTCGAGCGCGATGGTTTCGGATGCGATGGCGTCGGTCGGGATATGGCCCGCGCGGATGGCGTCCATCACCCGATCGAAATCCGCCTTCAGCGCATTGCGCGAACCGATGATCCGGGCTTCGCGCTTGTGGAATTCGGAATCGGTGAAGGTGATGTCGTCCTTGACGACGCTGACCAGAATGATGCTGCCGCCATGGGCGAGGAGCGGGAAGCCGGCCTCGATCGCCTTGGCGCTGCCGGTTGCGTCGAACACCGCGTCGAACCCCTCGGCCGCGTCACCGGTCAGGAGGTCATCTCCGACCACATGAAGCCTCGAGAAACCGAAGAGCTTGCCCACCATGTCAAGCCGCGTGGGGCTGCGGTCCAGGAGATGGACGTCCGCGCCGGCGATCCGGGCAAAGAGCGCCGTCCCAAGGCCGATCGGTCCCGCCCCGGCGACAAGCACCAGGTCGCCTTCGCCAACGCCGGAGCGGGCAACGGCATGGGCGCCGATGGCGAGAAACTCGACCATCGCCGCCTGCTGCGGCGACAGACCCGTGGCGAGGTAGAGATTCTCCTGCGGCACGGCGATCCGGGCGCACATACCGCCGTCGCGATGCACCCCCAGTACCTCGATCGCCATGCAGCAATTGGGCTTGCCGCGTCGACAGGCCCGGCATTCTCTGCAGGCGAGATAGGGGTTCACCACCACGAGTTCGCCCGCATTCGGCCCGCTCGCGAGATGACCGGACAGCTCGTGCCCGATCACCCGCGGATAGGCGAGAAACGGGTGCTTGCCTTCGAAGATGTGATAATCCGTGCCGCAGATTCCGATCGCGGCGATGTCCACCAGCGCCCATCCTTCGGGCGCTTCCTGCGGAAGCGGCCTGCGTTCGAGGACGAAGCGCCCCGGCTCGGCGCAGAGCCCGCAGTTCATCTCATTCATACTCATGTTCTTATGCCGACGTCCCAGCCGGGTCGCGTGGCGTGCCCATCCGTGGGTCGCCTCTCCGCGATGATGCCGAGACCATCGTCCTTTTCTTGCCTCCCATTGGCATAAAGCCAACATGGCGGCTTTTACATGATCGCAGGGCGGTCGCACAGGGCGAAGACGCAGATATCGTCTGGTTGGTCGCACCGGTCCGAAGGGAGGCGGCTACGCCCGGAACGGGAATTTGCGTAGGGTGGCACGGACGATGCGATCCTCGCTCCTTCACGCCAGCTCATGCGTGCTTCAGGGCGATGAGCCACCGTCTGCAAGAACGAGGAAAGGGAGGGCAGCATGCAGAAAATGGGTTTCGTCATCGGCATCGATCCGGAGCGGATCGAGGAATACAAGCGGGTTCATGCGGATGTCTGGCCAGAGGTCCTGGAGCGTCTGCGTCGCTCCAACATCACCAACTATTCGATCTTCCTGCGCGAGCCGGAGAATCTGATGTTCAGCTATTTCGAGTATGTCGGAGACGATTTCGAGGCTGACAACGCCGCCATAGCGGCCGATCCCGCGACGCGGGAGTGGTGGAAGCTCTGCGGCCCCATGCAGCGCCCGCTCGAGACGCGCAAGGAGGGGGAATGGTGGGCGCCGATGGAGCAGGTCTTCCATATGGGGTGAGCGATCGCCCGCGACCATGGCGGCGCTCGAGCTTCCGGTAAGAACCAGCGGCTACGCGGCCGCCCTGTCATAGGCTTCGACCATGCTCTTCGCCCGAACGGAGACATCCGCGGCGGACATGCCGGGCTTGTAGAGCGCTGAGCCGATACCGAATCCGGCCGCCCCGGTCTTCAGCCAATCGCCGAAGCTCTCGGGCTCGACGCCGCCCACCATATAGAGCTTCGTGCCGGCTGGCAGCACGGCGCGGAGAGCCTTCAGACCCTCGATCCCCCTCTGGAAAGCGGGAAACACCTTGAGTGCCGTCGCTCCGGCCTTGAGGCCGGCGAAGCACTCGCTCGGCGTCAGCACGCCCGGATAGCTTTCGAGCCCTGCCGCGAGGGTTGCTGCGATCACTTCCGGATCGCAATTGGGCGAGACGATCATACGTCCCCTCGCATCGCGAACCTGCCGGACGTCCTCGGCGCTCAGCACCGTACCCGCCCCGATCTGGGCGACGTCGCCATGGGCCCGGGCCATCGCCTCGATGGATTCGAGGGGCCGCGGCGAATTGAGCGGCACCTCGATCCGAGTGATGCCGGCATCGATCAGGGCGCCGCAGACCGGCAGCGCCTCGTGCGGTTCGATGCCGCGCAGAATGGCGATGATCTCTCGCATATCTTTCCTTCAGATCATGTGCTTCGCGGCGGTCAGCCCTGCCAGCGTGCAGGCCTCGGCATCCCGGAGCTGCGGTGTCGTTCCCTGGCTCTCCAATGCCGACGCATAGTGCGTTGCAAGCTTCGGCGCGCCGAGAAGCGCGACTGGCCGGTCTTGCCACAGCGCGCGGGTCGCCTGCAGTTCGGCCCCGATCAACAGTCCAGAGAGACGGGCGCGGGCTGCCTGTTCGCCGTCCTTGAGGAGAGCGTTGGCGCGCATCTCGAAAGCGCGAAGCGCCAGATCCTGGGGCGCGGCCATGCCATCAGCGACGGCGGCCACGAAAGCGCCCTCGTCCCAGACTTCGCCGAGAGTGTGACGAAGAACCGTATGGTCGGCGATGGCCGCGAAGATCTCGCCGGTCATGGCCGTTCGAAAGCGTTCGATCCGACCTTCGGAAATTTCGACCCACTTGGTGTGGCTGCCCGGCAGACAGACGATCCCTTCGAAACCCGGATCCTGCGCCAGCAGGCCGGCAATCTGGGTCTCTTCTCCGCGCATCACGTCGGCAGGCTCGGCCTGGGCCAGGCCCGGGACGATCCAGACATCGAGCCCGGGATCGGCCGCTGGGGCGCGGGTGAAAGGCATCTGCAAGGGCGGGCAGGGCACGCGCCCATAGGCCGCCTCGGTCCAGCCCTGGCGCGCGCCGACCATGCCGCAGGCGACGATGCATGCTTGCGGCGGAAGTCGCCACTCGGCGAGCAGCCGCTTCAAGGCCGGTTCGAACGCGTCGCGGGACAGCGTGCCCATGCCGTCTCCCGATCCGGCCTCGGCAAGCGGGGTGTCGGCGGCATCCATCGCCCAGGCCCTGAGGTTCGTCGTACCCCAGTCGAGTGCGATCCAGTCCGGTGCGATCAGCGCTTCGCCCATGTCAGAGAACCAGGCTGTAAGAGGGGGCACCCGGGCTGCAGGAGCGGGGTGGCGAGCGGTGGCCTGTCGGTGCCCACGCCAGCACCACCGCTCCAAGATCATCGTCCATCACGGCCGTCTTCCCCATGCTTGATCCGGAGCCTCTCTCCTGATTGGCCAGGACACCCGGCACAGGCCCCTTGGGAGACG
>Ga0310345_10004418_pt1 | contig 12766 bp, 9 predicted proteins | sample HC15DNA20500_MG_FD_204667 | JGI IMG/M metagenome (GOLD analysis project Ga0310345, IMG submission 204667) | Marine microbial communities from station ALOHA, North Pacific Subtropical Gyre - HC15-DNA-20-500_MG | ecosystem: Environmental > Aquatic > Marine > Oceanic | place: Pacific Ocean: North... | reverse complement strand
AGTTGAGAGAGTACCTGCACCCTCTGCGACTAAGGATAAACTACTAAGGGCTTCAGTTTTTGATTCAGTTTTTGATACTTTTAGAGGTGTTGTTTCATATGTCCGGGTAGTTTCAGGGGAATTGGGTAGAGGAACTGCAATACGCATGATGAGTACTGGTAAGAATTACGAAGTAAAGGAAGTGGGAGTCTTTACTCCAAAAATGAAAAAAAGAGAGAGCTTAGGGCCAGGAGATGTGGGCTATCTCATTGCCAATATGAAGTCATCTTCGGAAGTTAAGATAGGGGATACGGTTACCGAAGTTCAGAGGCCGGCTTTGGAGCCTTTGCCTGGATTCAAAGAGATTAAGCCGATGGTTTTCTCTGGCATTTATCCTGTAACTAATGATGACTTTGAGCAATTAAAATTAGCGATGGGTAAGTTACAGATCAATGATGCTGCTTTTCAATTCTCTGCCGAAAGTTCTGCTGCACTTGGATTTGGTTTTAGGTGTGGTTTTTTGGGGCTTCTTCACATGGAGATTATTCAAGAGCGTTTGCGAAGGGAGTTTGATATGGATGTTATTTCGACTTATCCGAGTGTTATTTATGAAGTTAGGAAGACTAATGGCGAAGAAATAGCTGTTGATAACCCGACCTTTCTGCCTGACCCGGCTGAAATAGATGAGATTAGAGAACCTACAGTGAAAGCCTTCATTATTACACCTAATGAATTCATTGGGGATTTAATCCAACTGATCATGGAAAAGCGTGGGTCAATCGAACATACCGAAACTCTAGATACTTCGAGAGTAATATTAACTTCTGTTCTGCCTTTGAATGAGATTCTTGTGGATTTTAATGACAGGATGAAGAGTATGACTCGTGGTTACGGCTCAATGGATTATGAGCATGCTGATTATCAGTCAGCAAAATTGGTTAAGATGGATATACGAATTAACGAAGAGCCTGTAGATGCATTTAGTTCGATTGTGCATGCCGGCAAGGCTCAAAACTATGGGCGGAAGCTTTGTGAAAAACTAAAGGAAGTAATCCCGCAGCAATTATTCAAGGTTCCTATTCAGGCTGCTGTGGGTGGTAATATAATTGCTCGTGAGACGATTAGAGCTTTGAGAAAGAATGTTACAGCTAAATGCTATGGAGGTGACATTACTAGAAAAAGAAAATTGCTTGAAAAACAAAAAGAAGGAAAGAAGAAGATGAAAGCTATTGGGAAGGTTAATATTCCGCAGGAGGCTTTCATTAAGGTGTTAAAATCATCTTCTAAATAGATATTATGTTTCGTCCAAGATATTTGAAGAGAGCTAAACTTTTAAGGAAAGGGGTAAGAAAATTTCTTTCATATAAAAAGGATCTTCTATCTGAGCAAGATAAAGAAGAGATAGAAGACAAGCTTGAAACTTTCGAACGGGCTGTCTCTGAAAAGGATAAAGAACTAGTAAAGTTGACGGCAAAAGAGTTAACTTCGATTTGTGAAAAAACAGTAAAGTCACCCAGAAATCCTATAATACGTGAGAACCTTGAAGTTATTTTTGTTGCTATAATTATAGCTATAGGGATTCGTTCGTATTGCTTGCAACCTTTTAGAATACCCACAGGTTCAATGCAACCTACATTGAATGGCATAATATGTGATGTGCATGACCCTGACAAGGATCCGAAATATTCTAAACCGAGTCTAATCAAAACTGCTTGGGATAAATTTTCTCAGGGCAGAACATATGTGGACATTAGGATACCCAAAGGCGCCAGAATTGAAAAATTCCAGGAAGTAACGAAATTCAAATTTTTCACTTCTACTCGTATTTATTTTGAGAATGAAAACTTGGAATCAATTAAAGTTAGTGTACCTCTAAAAAATCTGTTTCAGGAAAAGAATCGTGGAGGTTTAGGATTAAGATCAGCATTAAACATTGGCCGTTCTTCTAACTTCAGTAATGGACGGATGGATGTTTATTGGGTTAACGGTAATCATGTGCCGATAGAAAAAGATTTTGTATTGCAAGGTCATTGCGATACAGGAGATCAAGTTCTGGTGAATAAGATGTCTTATCACTTTCGTAAACCCAGTAGAGGTGAAGTGTTTGTTTTTAATACTAAAGGGATCGTTGGTATTGGAGGCGGCATGAAATCTCAGCATTATATAAAAAGATTATGTGGTGTCCCTGGAGATGAATTGGAAATTCGCCAAAATGGAGGACCTCTCTATGTTAATGGCAAACTTGCGACTGAATTTGGTATTGTTAGGGTGTCGGAAGAGTATGATGGATACACGATAACTAGGCGTATAACAGGTGCACCAGACCGTAGGGGGCTTAATGAGGTGTCATTACAAGAAGAGCAGTATTTTGCTCTGGGAGATAATAGTGATGATAGCGCGGATAGCCGAATGTGGGGCACAGTGCCTGAGCAGAATTTATTGGGACCAGGGTTAATGGTTTATTGGCCCTTAGAGCATTGGGGGAGAATACATTAACCGATCCCTTGTAATTTTCGGGTCACTATTTATCAGCCACGCGATTGTGAGACTCATTATCTAGTCAGAAGTTGACATTAGTTTAATTTTTTTAAGTGAACGAAATAGACGCTAAGACCATCACTGTAAATGCAAAGTCTAATTTAGCATTCACACTTTTTTGTCTCCCAAAAGAAAGAAGAAAAGATATGGAATCGTTCTATGCTTTTTGCCGAGTTGTTGACGATATAGCAGATGAACCAGGATTCACCTGCGAACAGCGAATAGAGTTGCTTGGTGAATGGAAAACGGGTTTGCTTAGTGGGTTTACGAAACCGAATTCTCTTCAAAGTGAAATAGTGTCTTTGAGTCAAAAATATACTATTTCCCCAGAACTTTTTGTCGGAATAATTAAAGGAATGGAGATGGATGTTCTTGGGACTGAGTACCAAACATTCGAAGACCTGAAAGGCTACTGTTACCAGGTGGCTTGTGTCGTAGGCTTAATATGTTTGAAGATTTTTGATGCCAAAAATCCTAAGAGCAAGAAATTCGCTGTTAATCTTGGGTACGCATTGCAATTGACTAACATAATTCGAGATGTTGGTGAGGATTACAAGATGGGTAGAATTTATATTCCGGGCGAAGATCTCGAAAACTACGATATTAAGAAGGAGGACTTAAGGATCTCTGCGAACAGTCCTGCTTTCCTAGCTCTCATGAAATTTCAAGCGAATAGAGCAGAGCATTTTTTTAAAGAAGCACAAGCGAATGTTTGCGATGAAGATTTTGTTTCGTTGAGAGTTGCCCGCTGCATGGGTAAAATCTATTATCTCATTCTCAAAAAAATGAAGAAGGACGGGTTTAATGTGTTTGCAAAACGTTATCGCATTGGGAAGGCACGGAAGATAATGGTGTTGCTGGGGTTTTAGCTATTCAATGCTTTCAGAAGGATTTTCATCTTCTTCCTTGGACGTGGTATCATTTCTACTAAGCCATCCTGAAACTTCTTCTTGTATGGCATCCAATTCGTTGAGCTTAAGAAGTGGATCGCGCACAATGAAAGCTTCGCCACTTTTAGAATGTTCGTAAAAGAGCATTTTAGATTTGGCCTCTTCTTTTATGGCTACGGGTTTTAAGATTTTTTTACGTTCAAGCATCGCGGCGAGTATGTATCTAGCATTTTCACTTTTTTCTTCATTCTCATCAATTAACCTTCGAAGCATTGATTCGGCGCTTTCTTTTGCGACAACTTCTTTTGATTGGACTGAAGTTTCTTCTTCATACTTAGAGCGCCAAAATGAAAACAGTCCTTCTTTGTCCTTATCATTGAGTAACTCATCCCAAGCTTTTATACTGAAATCTAATCGTGAAAATGTTTCGCTTTTATCATCTTTGAATATTGCAGCATAGAAAGGATTGCCATCTTCAAATGGCTTTTTAGTTTTGCTGCATTCATTGGAACGTGGGCGAATATTCCATGAGTCGTTAATTGGCATAAAGGGGTATTGGTTTTTATTAAGTGGTGAGTTTTTCAATCGAGCTTACGTAGAAATACGACTACTTGTTTGTTTTTGTTGATGATTCAATGGTTTGTTAAAGACTGTTCCCAAAAAATTTGTAATGGAGGACATTGAAAGTTCACAATTATTTCGGCGTAAGATTATTAGAAATATTCCGATGCAGCCAATTATTAGATTCGTAGACCAAGCTCCAATTGGGGCAGGGATTTTCATTCCTTGGCCAAGGGCTAGAAAAAGATTTGTTAATAGTAGCATTAAAAAGAAAATTATCATGGCTGCGGTAGCGCTACTTGTTAAGTTTTGCCTGGAGTTAATTATTCCAAGAGGAGATGCAATTAGAGTTATAACTAAACAGCTTAAGGGTAGAGCCCATCGATAGTGCCAGTGGGTTTTAAAAGGGGCTAAGCTTTTAGAGGGTTTTTTGGAGTTGCTTTTTATATGGAACGAAAGGTCAGGGATTCCTAGTTCTTCAGGGATCAAGCTTCCGCTGTAAATTTTCCATGGAGTTTCATTCCAATCTCTAATGATACGGTTCTGAAATTTTTTCTGAGTGATGTTTTCGCTATTTTTATTAAATTGAATAATGGTGCCATTGATTAATGACCAGGAATTATCTGAACGGCTCCACTTTGCTTGATTTGCATAATAGGATCTTATTAGATTTCCGTTTTCATCTGATTGATATATTTCAACATTTCTAAGTTTTGCTGAAGCTGGGTTGGGAGGCATTGCTCCAATGAACCAAGAGCGATGACTTTCTCTGTTCCGATAAAATCGAGAATTGAGTTTGTATTGTTTGTTCTGAGACTGCACTTCGGCCTTTTCAAATGACATGAGTACATTCTCCTTGTGTGATTCCGCCTCTGGCGCCCATTCGTAATTCAAAGTTAATGAGATCAATGAGCAGTAAAGACCTATAAAGAAAATCGGAGTCAGTATTTTATTAAGGCTGAGTCCAGAACTGATCATTGAGATGATCTCATTATTTTTAGATAATTTTCCTAAAGTGTATAGTATGGATAAGAGTAGAGTGATTGGGAGTATGGTCACAAGAATTTGAGGAATTTGAACAAGGTAGTATTTTGCAATGCCAAGTATAGGGGCGCCTGCTTTTGCAAGGTCAGGACCATTGTCGCTTAAATCAATTATGAGCCAGATAGCGATGAACCCTCCTAGGCTGTAGCTGAAGGGGGCCGTGATTTGTCGAATAATGTATTTGGTTAAAAGTTTTGAACGGACATAGATAATTAGTAAGAGCGTTGGGCTTAGAATTAGTGCTCCTGTCAAGATTTGTCTAATTAGTGTATCTTCTTTTGATTGTTCGATTCCAGCGAAGTGAAGTTGAGTGGCTCCTTGATTTGCCATTTCGAATCTTAACCAGAGCCAAAAAATGGTAAGGCAGGTTACTGAAGTAGCCAGCAATGGGACTATGCTTTTAAGATAATTATTTTTTGAGTTCCTGTGCATAGGTTTAAGGATTCAATAAGAATGCTATTAAGGTATTGTATTTTATTGAGTCCTCAAACTGGCTTTATACTTTTTTGAAGTATTATGGAAGGGGGGGGGCGAGAAAGTGAGGATTTAAATGTCCGGTAAGATAGCTTCAATTTTTTTATGTTTTTCGCAGAATTCGTGAATTTCTTCAGATGTCATGACAAGGAACGCAGTTGAAAGAGCATCAGCAAGTGCCGCGTATGGGGCCATGGCCCATGCGTTGTATTTTTTCATGGGAACTCGACAATGTTTTCTTGGATCGATGATGTGCTCGCCACGCTCGCTGAATCCAGATCCGCTCAGAGAGTTGTTCTTCAATGTAATTTCAGGTGAACTGGGATCACCTAATCCTCCAGTCCATCCGCTGCCACCGGGACCGTCTCCAAAAGCCAATAGGGTGCTTCCTCCAGCATCTAGCATTGCATTGTTGATGCCGCTTTCTTTTAATATTAACGCCATCTGATCTAATGCATATCCTTTGCCTATTCCGCCAAGATCTAGCCAGATATCATCGCATAGCACCGTGGCCATTGATGATTCGTGATCGAGTTTGATTTTATTAATTCCAATGGCATTAATTGCCTTTGAAAGCTCTTCTTTGGAAGGATCGCGAGGGCTGAGATCAGGATTTGTTAGGACAGCAATTAGAGGGCCAATAGTAATATCGAAAGCTCCATCTGTGGCAGTGTGGATGTCCTGTGCCAATTGTATGCAGTCGAGAGCGGCGATTCCTATGGGTGTGCTTTGGCCTTCTTGTAAGTGGTTTATTCTTGATATGTCGCTATTTCTTTTGAATCGGCTTAACTCCGATTCTAGCGCCTCGAGATCTCTTAGCGCTGCTGAAGCGACGGTCATTGCTTTGGCCTCGTTAGTGCCTGCTACATAGATTTGAAACTCGGTAGCCATTGCGTGAGCACCGATCTTGTGTATCCCATCATGCATAATTATTTTTGAGACCGTCGGTTAACCATTTCAAAGAATAGTTCCTTTTCGATGTAATAGTGAAGCATCACATTATCGCGAAGGTTCATTAGATCGGGGCCAATGTATCGGTCTCCTATAATTGTTGCGATTTGATCTTCATAAGAGGAGTCTGCAATAATAACATCAGAGTTGGTCTGACTGGTTACGTTTTGATGGTATCCACTCTTTGGAATGTTTCTGAAGTAATAGGGTAGAGGCCAACCAAATTCAGGATGGTACACTGAAATAGATAGATCATTCTTAATTCCATTTAGTTCATTTACATCTTTCACTAGTTTATTTACTAAGCTCGGGGATGTATGAGAATAGACGTAAGGATTTCGGTCTGCATTTGCTGGAAATTTAAAGTTGGCAATCTGATCCTGCTTGTAAAGCATCCAGGGGAAAAACACTAAAGTTGATAGTAGTGATCCTTTGATGGCTACATTGGTAAGTTTGGATTCGTTCTTAATTTTCCAGAGAGTCCAGAAGCCAAAGCCTGCAAGAAGTATGGCTCCATGGAGAAATGGAAGGATTGACCATGGTGTTTTGTAATTAATTGAGGAATATATGCCTAAAGTTATGACGGTATAAAGTGAAAGTGATCTGATAAATATCTGTTCTTTAATTGATAACCCTTTGATAGTAAAAGAGGAGACCGCTCCAATTATGGCTAGAGCGATAATAAAGAGCTCACTCCAAGTGTAGAGTTCCATTTTTTTCCATGTAAGGAGTTGGATGTAATACCAAAAAGGTTTTTCGTGGCCGCTTCCTTCGGCTCTTTTTATGTAATCGAAATATGTTAGGAAGCTCTGTCCGATAGCTTCTATATTGGTAAAGAATAACGAATACAATGCGGCCGAAACTAACAAAGTGGCAATCAAGCTGATGGCAGTATTTTTAATCAGTGGCCTGGTTTGTAGTCTGGCACCCTTACGCTTAGTGATTTCTTCCCAGATAAATAAAATGACATAGGAGATTGTTAGGGCCGTGACTGATATGATGAAAGTTTCTTTTATTGAGTGCATGAATGCGCAGCAAAGTCCTGCACAAAGCATCCATCTGAATCGTTGATCGCAGAAATATTTCCAACAGCAAAAAAGAAATAAGGAAAGAAGGATGATTAAAGGTATTTCCATGATGAAATATCGACTGTAATAGACATGCATTGGAGACAGAGCCACGAGCAGAGCGGCAACGGCTACGCCAACAGAGCCAATTAATCTTTTGAAAAGCAGCATTGATATGATGAGTAGTGTTCCGTAAAAAGCAGGGACCATGCGTAGGGTTGTTTCATTGAGTCCTTGATAATTATTGATCTTTTTCAGCCAGGTAATAGGTAGTGATAAGTATAAAAGCCCTGGGCCGTGCCCGTCTTTCGGGTTGTATTCGAATTCATTGTTTTCAATCAGATTTCCAAGACGTGATGCTTGAACTGCCTCATCCGTGTGCATTGGACGTTTTTCTAGATCCTTGAATCGTAAATCTGCGCCTATAATCACAGCCAGAACAACTATTATGACTAAAATAGTGTTTTTCTTAATGGATCGCATAATAGGTATTCTATCTATTAGCTTAAACAGGGAGATTATAGTTGCAATCGATCATCAGCAATAAGGATGCTTGCGTTTCTTGCTTATAGCTTATTCAGTTGGCGTCCAGAAAGATGTGGAAAAGGAATAAGAAGAATGAGGCTAATGAAGAGGCCGATAAGGGCTTGAGTGAACTATTCAAGCTTGTCAGTTATCTCGGTCCTTATCGGTTATGTTTTTATTCGGCATTGATTTGTCTTTTTGTAACAGCACTCCTGTCACTTGCGTTTCCTTACTTGATGGGAGAGCTGATAGGTGGATCAATGGGAGGAGCCGATGGCATTGCAGACCCTAAAAATGTTAAAGAAAAGATTAACTCAGTAGCTCTAATCTTGGTGACGGTTCTGGCAGTGCAGGCATTCATTGCATATTGGCGCGTCCGGTGGTTTGCCTTTGCTGGTGAATCGGCTCTTGCTGATATAAGAAAGGACGCTTACGGAAAACTTGTAAAATTGCCGATGAGTTATTTCTCGGAACGTAGAGTCGGAGAGCTTTGCAGTCGCATATCTGCAGATCTTAGCCTGATTAGGGACACTTTGATACTTACTGTTCCGCAAATAATTCGACAGGCTGTAATGCTAGTTGGGGGTATTTCATTTATTGCGTGGGCATCACCGAAATTAACAATGGTTATGTTATTATGTATTCCGATCGTTGTGATTTTGATGGGAATATTTGGTAGAGGTATCCGCGTGCAAACTAGGGAGGCGCAAGATGAGCTGGCTGCTAGTAATGTGATTGTGGAAGAGTCTCTTCATGGAATAGCTAGCGTGAAAGCCTTTACCAATGAGAGCCATGAAGAGTTGCGGTATTCAGAATCCATTAAAGGATTTGTAAATTTGACTCTTAGTGCTTCTAAAGCACGTGCGTTATTTGTTTCGTTTATTATTTTTGCGTTATTTGGAGTGATTACTTTTGTTATATGGTATGGAGCGGGCATGCTTGATAGGGGGGAAATTAATGCTGCTAAGTTTACTCAATTTGTGTTGTTTAGTATTTTTGTTGGAGCCGCTTTAGGGTCATTCCCTGATATATTGAGTCAACTTCATAAGGCGGTTGGGGCAACGGTCAGAGTTCGAGAGATTATTAATGAGAGGCCTGAGGAAGAAGGCGATGATTGCGAGCAGTTGTCTCGCTTGCGTGGAGAGGTTAGGTTTATTGATGTGTCTTTTAGTTATCCTTCACGTAAGGAGGTTGAGGTATTGAAAGAAATTAATCTGTCAGTTAATGCAGGTGAGAGAGTGGCGATTGTGGGCGCCAGTGGTGCTGGTAAATCAACACTATTTCAATTACTTATGCGTTTCTATGATCCATCCTCTGGGGAATTGCAGTTTGATGGTCAAAATGCTGCGAATTATTCTCTCCGAGAGTTGAGAAATCAGATGGCAATTGTTCCTCAGGAAGTTCTATTATTTGGAGGATCGATAAGGGAAAATATTGCGTATGGATGTCCGGGGGCTGAAAATTCCCATATAATAGCAGCGGCAGAAAAGGCTAATGCTCATGAATTCATTCAATCTTTTCCTGAAAGTTACCAAACCATTGTTGGTGATCGGGGAGTCAAACTTTCGGGAGGGCAACGTCAGAGAATAGCAATTGCGCGTGCCATTCTTGCAGATCCAGCTATTTTGTTACTCGATGAGGCAACCAGTTCACTTGATTCCGAGAGTGAGGGATTAGTTAATGAAGCGCTTGAAACTTTAATGAGTGAGCGAACATCAATCATTATCGCGCATCGATTAGCCACTGTCAGAGGAGCTGATAGAATACTCGTCCTTCGAGATGGTAGATTTATTGAATCAGGAACTCACGAAGAGCTTTCTTGCAAGGACGGCGGGGTATATAAGATGCTTTCTGAACTTCAATTTAATTAGGTTTAGTATAAATATATTAACTGTTCCCAGGTTTTGATGAACCATATCTTGGTGTCGAATTTCAGTTATGTTCCTTAGAGGAAAGTACGCGGACTGGGACTCGAACCCAGGACCAATTGGTTAAAAGCCAACTGCTCTACCAACTGAGCTACCCGCGCTTTTTTGAAGGATCGACTCTACTTGTTTCCTCGATGGTCGCAAGCTGGTTTTGTTATTTAATGTAGGAAGTTTAGAGAGAATTAGTGATTAGATGTCTCTTAAATTGCAATTATACGAGTTAAAATCGCTGCATTTTAATGCTTTTAGCTTTGCATATATTTAATACATTCTCATGTGTAAAGTTTGAAAACATCTAACGAAATCAAAGAAAAGCGCTCCCTGCAGGACTTGAACCTGCGACCTACGGATTAGAAATCCGTTGCTCTATCCGGCTGAGCTAAGGGAGCTGTTTCCAAGTGATTTCTAACACTTGGTTGATGAAGTTGCAATCAAACTGAAAAAGAACTAAGAATAAATCTTAAAGTCGTATGTGTGCGATTTTCCATATTATATTTTATTAGTAGAATTATTTAGACCCGATTTAATTTAAAGTCTTTGGAAGCCGAAAACAGAGTAGCATTAGAAATTTTCGAAGGTCCCCTCGATTTACTTCTTTATTTAATTAAGAAAGACGAGGTCGACATCTATGATGTATCTATAGAAAAAATTACGAGTCAATATCTAGAATACATTGAGACTTTTAAAATTCTTAATATTGAACTTGCTAGCGAATTTATAGTTATGGCGGCAACTCTAATGTATATTAAGAGTCGGACTTTATTGCCAAGGAACGAACAGGCTCCAGAAGATGATGTTGATGATGAGGATCCTAGATGGGAACTAATTAGGCAATTAGTTGAATATAAGAAATTCAAAGATGCTGCGTCATATTTGGAAAGGCGGGAGGCAGATAATCAGCAGATTTATGGTTCAGAAAGACAAGATGCTGAAGATAAAGAAGAAGAAGAGCCAATTCTAAATGTCGGTATATTTGATCTTATTCAAGCATTCCAAGGTATTCTTAAGAGATTTGAAGATGAAGAGGGATTGGCTGAAATAGCAGATGATCGATTTACCATTAGTGATAAAATTGATTATCTAATGATTCGCGTTAATAAAGGAGGAAAAATCAAATTCAATGAATTATTTGCTGAGGCGACCACGAAAGGCGAGGTAATGGTCACTTTTTTGGCCTTACTTGAACTCATAAGGCTGAATGAATTTCAAGTTCGGCAAGAACGTATTTTAGGCGAGATAGAGATTAAACGTAGTGGTGAGGGAAAATTAGGCTAAAGTCGTTGATCTCTTCAATTAGGGGTTTCCAGCTTGACGGTAAGGACTCTAACTCTATAGTTATATGCTTGAAGAAAGGGTGGGCCGATAGTTCCGCTCTTTTTTCGTCTTAGAGTAAAAAGAAATGACAAGCGAAATCCAAGTCCTCTTTGAATACTATGAAAAAGAGAAAGGAATTGCCCGAGACACTATGGTCGAGGCACTTTCTATTGCTTTGCTTTCGGCTGCCCGCAAAAGCGTTGGTCCTGCGCGCGAGTTGCGAGTGGACGTTAATCCAGAAAAGGGTGATATTGTGGCAGTTGCAAAACTAATTGCATCAGAAGATGTAAAATCTCCATACGAAGAAATCTCATTAGATATAGCTAGAAAGATTAATCCTGAAGCTAAATTAGGAGATGAAATTGAAGTAAAGGTGACGCCGAAGAATTTCGGCAGGATAGCGGCACAGACAGCACGGCAAACGATGATGCAGCAACTACGCATTGCTGAAAAAGCAATGATTTACGACGAATTTAAGGATCGTGCAGGTGATATCGTTGGAGGAACGGTTCGTAGATTCGATAAATCTGACGTAATGATTGATCTCGGTAAGTTTGAAGGAATAATGCCATCAAGAGAAAGGGTTTCAACAGATCAATATAGTATAGGTGATCGGATAAGGGCATATGTAGTTGCGGTTGAAAATGGGGCAAGAGGGCCTGAAATTATTTTGTCTAGGAGTCATCCGAATTTTGTTCGAAGGCTTTTTGAATTTGAAGTTAGTGAAATTGCAGACCAAACCGTAGAGATAAGGGGAATCGCTCGTGAGCCCGGTTTTAGAACTAAGGTGGCTGTTTATTCTGGGAATACTAAGGTCGATCCAGTGGGGGCTTGTGTAGGGCTAAGAGGAGCCAGGGTTAAAAATATAGTTCGCGAACTTAATAATGAAAAAGTCGATATAATCAGATGGAGTGAGGATCTTACAGAATTTGTGACTGATGCACTTAAGCCGGCAATTATTAGATCAATAGAAATTGATGAGGAGCAGCATCAGATTAAGGTTACTGTTGATGAGGAAGAGCTTTCAAAGGCTATTGGTAGGAGAGGGCAAAACGCAAGACTGACATCGAGGTTGCTTGGTTGGGATGTGCAAATTGAAAAAGATGCTTCGAAGACGGAAATTTTTGAAAAACGAGTAATAGATGCTGCAACAGAATTTGTAACTCACATAGGTGAAGAGAATATTAATATTGATACCGCTATCAAATTGGTCAAAGGAGGCATTGTTAATCTTGAGTTTTTCTCCATGGTTGATGTTAGTGATGTTGCTGAAATTCTTGAAGGAGATCAAGAGTCGGCAGAAAAGATATGCTCGGCGGCAAAAAACATTGATCTAGAAGGCAATAATGATGTTGTTGATGAAAACGAAAATAATGATGATAATGACCAGTTAGAGAGAGCTGAGGAGTCTGTAGGTTCCGAAGTTGATGAGGTCGAAAAAGAATCAGAGGGTGAACTCGAATCCGTTTAAAGGTACGGAATCAGTACCCATGAA
>Ga0310345_10004416_pt1 | contig 12769 bp, 11 predicted proteins | sample HC15DNA20500_MG_FD_204667 | JGI IMG/M metagenome (GOLD analysis project Ga0310345, IMG submission 204667) | Marine microbial communities from station ALOHA, North Pacific Subtropical Gyre - HC15-DNA-20-500_MG | ecosystem: Environmental > Aquatic > Marine > Oceanic | place: Pacific Ocean: North... | reverse complement strand
AATCGTCCGGCTCCGCGGACTGGCGTCCGCTCCGCTCGGACGATGACGCCGTCGTCGACTCCCGCCTTCGTGGGCGAGGTCTGCGTGGGCTTGCGGGACGATGAGGTCGTCGTCGGCTCCCGCCTTCGCAGGCGAGGTCTGCGTGGGCTTCCCCTTCGTAGTCGCTCCATCTCGGCTGCGGCGAGCTGGTCCTCGGCCTACGGCCGAGGGCTCGCTGCGCTCGCAGGCGGCTTCCGTCGGCTCCGGCGTAATCGTCCGGCTCCGCGGACTAGCGTCCGCTCCGCTCGGACGATGACGCCGTCGTCGACTCCCGCCTCCGTGGGCGAGGTCTGCGTGGGGCTACACCTGGCGGCTCGGAGTCGTCGTCGACTCCTACGACTCGGCCTTTGGGGCCAAGACGCCGGCAAGTGACCGCCGAGTGTTGGTCCCGAGGCGAGCCTGCGAGCCGTTGGCTGGGGTGACCGCGTCGGGTGGGCGTCGGGTCTGGGGGCGGATCGCTGGGGAGCCGTTCTAGCCATTGGCCAGGACGCGCTGGAGCGCCGCCTTTGCCAGGTCGGCGAGCTCACCGTCGGATTCCTCCTCCCCGATCCGTCGCAGAACTGCTTGGGCGGAGTTGCCGGGCCAGTATTCCAAGTGGTCGATGAAGGTCGCCTTGTCGTCCTGGCCGCGTTCGCGAACGCGCTGCCAGGTCTCTGCCGGACCTGCGACGCGCAGGAGCCCTTCCAACGCCTCGCTCCGGACCGTGTGGAACGGGTCGCCCAGCAACTCGAGCAACGGGGCGAGCACCTGGTCTTTCCCGAAGTGGCCGAGCAGCCAGGTCATGCATCGGCGCACCTCGACATCGTCGTGGCGGGCGAACGAGAGGAGCTTCTTGGGGTCCAGGCGATCGGCGACGCGTTCCAGGGGCACGTCCAATGGTCGGAGCGCTTCGAGCACGGAGGCCGCGTCGCCCGGACCCGAGTGGGCCTTCTGGACTCCGTTGTTGAACGCTGCTCTGCAGCGTCGAAACACGTCGGGGCTGCCCGGCCGAAGGCACAGCGCGCAGACGCACTGATACTTGTGGTCGGAGTCCGGCGTCTCCACCCAGCCGACGTCCTGCCGGACATCTCGAATCGCGACGATGTCCTTCGCGGCAACCCGCCGGCACACCACGACTTCCTTGCCCCAGGGTGATGCCCGGATCGTCGAGACCGCCTCTCCAACGCGCAGGCGGTCCTTCCTGGGCCCGTAGCGCCCGACGAGCACGTCCTCGTCGTCGGGGACGCGAAAGTGCACCGCGATCAGCCGTCCTCTCTGCCAGCGCCGCATCTCGCGGACCCATTGATGGGTCGCCGAGAAGTCCTCGAGCATCGGCATCGCGAAGATGACCTCCGGCTCCTCGGTCTCCCCCACGCCCGTCACATCGAACCGGCCCGGATGTCCACGGAGACCGGACCGCTCGATGCGGCGCTTCAGAGAGTCGGGCGCCAAGTGTACGAGGCGAACCACCGCGGAATCCTAGCACCTGGATCTCACGTCGCTTTGCGGGGAGGTCAGGACTCGACGTCGAGCGCCCCCCCGTCCTCGAGAGCCACGCGGACGACTTGCCCAACCCCAACGCTGCGTCGGCGCCCGTCGGCTGCACGCGCGGGAGAGAGGCGGACGATCCCCATCGCATCTCTGTGCGACTCCAAGCGAGCTCGAGCTCGACGCGCGCGTCGCCCATGGATGGTCGGGGGAGACCGGAGGGGGGACGCGAGGAGGAATGGCGAAGCGGGGCGAGCCCGCCTCCGGCCCCGCCGCCGCCTCCGGCCCCGCCGCCGCGTCCGGCCCCGCTACCGCCTCCGCCGCTGCGTCCGCCGCCGCGTCCGCCTCCGCTGCCGCCTCCGCCTCCGCTGCCGCCTCCGCCGCCGCTGCCGCCTCCGCCGCCGCCTCCGCCTCCGCTGCCGCTGCCGCCTCCGCTGCCGCCTCCGCCGCCGCTGCCGCCTCCGCCGCCGCCTCCGGCCCCGCTGCCGCGTCCGCTGCCGCCTCCGCTGCCGCTGCCGCTCCCGCCGAGTTTGATGAACGACTAGGATCGTCCCCGAACCGCCGGCTCGGACTTGGCGCCCGCCGCCGCCCCCGCCGAGACCGATGAACGAACAGGATCGTCCCCGAACCGCGGGCCCGGATCCGGCGCCCGCCTCCGCACCGCCGAGCTCGATGAACAAATGGGATCGTCCCCGAGCATCCGGAGCGGGCACGCCGCCCGGAAGCAGTGAGGTGGGATGAGACCCGAGGCTCAGCCCACGAGAGGGCCGCGCCCCGGGGTCAGGTCAGGCTCACTTGTCGGTGAGCTTCACGAGCGTCGCGATGATCTTGTCGAGCCGGTCGAGGATGGCGGGGTCGACCGAAGCGAGGATGCCGTCGGCGACGGCCACCTCGAGGCAAGCCACCACCTCGTTCGCGGACCCGAGGGCGACGTGATAGCTGACCTGCCGCTTGCGCCCCCGCGAGTAGGTGCCCTCCGCGATGTTGAGCGGCACGGACTTGGCGGCCTTGCGGAGCTGCCGCGCGTGGTCGGTGTCGTCGCGGCGGATGGCCTGCACGAGCGGACCGACCTCGGTGACCATGGTGACGGCGTCGCGATAGATCCTGAGCTGCATGAGCTGTTCTCCGAGTCACCGCAGCCTGGCGCGCGATCGTCGCGCGACTCGTCGGTGACGCCACCCCTCAACGCCGGCGCGCAGGACGGGTCAGGGGCGAGGCGCCGCAGGCGCCGAAGCCGGCGAGCGCGCAGCGCGCAGCCGGGGCCGCAGGCCCCCTCGAGCGTCCGAGCACCGGCGTACACGGTGGGGCTCACCGGCGAGGCGCCCCCCTCTCATCAAGTCTGCGACCCGCTGTTGAGTCGCAATTAGACCAGCCCGAGGCCGAGGCCGAGACCGAGACCGAGACCGAGACCGAGACCGAGACCGAGACCGAGTCCGAGTCCGAGTCCGAGTCCGAGTCCGAGGCCGAGACCGAGACCGAGACCGACCGTTCTCGTCGTCGACGCAGATTGCAATGGAGAGGGGAGGTGGGAGGCGAAGAGAAATGGGTAGGTAGGCGTCCCCGCTGCCGCCTCCGAATCCGCTGCCGTCGCCGCCCCCGCCCCCGCTGCCGCCCCCGCTGCCGCCCCCGCTGCCGCCCCCGCTGCCGCCCCCGCTGCCGCCCCCGCTGCCGCCTCCGCTGCCGCCTCCGCTGCCGCGTCCGCTGCCGCGTCCGGACCCACTGCCGCCTGCGCGTCTCCGCCCTCGCCGCCGAGCTTGATGAAATGAATAAGATCGTCCCCGAACCCTACCGACCCGCTGCCGCGTCCGCGTCTCCGCCCTCGCCGCCGAGCTCGATGAATGAATAGGATCGTCCCCGAACCCCTACCGCTGAGTGCGCGGGGGCGCCGTCACGCTCGCCGAGCGAGAGGAACGACGCCCGATCCGCGGAGCGCTACGGGCGGTCGAGGACCTCTCGGACTCGCGCGAGCAGCTCGTCGGCCGTGTACGGCTTCGGCAGGAAGTCGACCTCGTCGTGGGCCACGCCGTGCAGAAGAGTGGAGTCCTCGGTGAAGCCCGACGTGAAGAGCGTCTTCCGGATGTCGTGCTGCGCCACCAGCGCCTCCGCGAGCTCGCGTCCACCCATGCCAGGCATCACCACATCGGTGATCAGGAGCGTGGCCGGGGAAGCGTCCTGCAGCGCCAGCCGCGGGTCGCCGAAGACGCGGACCTGGTAGCCGGCGCGACGCAGGATCTCGGCGGTGATGTTTCGCACCCGGATCTCGTCCTCGACGTACAGGATGGTCTCGCCCGAGCCGCGCGGGGCGGCGGGGCGGTCGACGGCGGGGCTGGTCTCGACGGCGCCGGCGTAGGGGAGGTCGATGGAGAAGGTGGTCCCGACGCCGGGAGCGGAGTCGACCGAGATGCAGCCGCCAGCCCGGCCGATCGCGCCGTACACCATGGCGAGGCCGAGGCCCGTGCCGCGGCCCGCCTCGCGGGTGGTGAAGAAGGGCTCGAACATGCGCGCCTTCACCTCCTCGGACATGCCGACGCCGTCGTCCGCGATGACCAGCCGGACGTACGCGCCGGGCTCGACGCCCTTGGCCCGCGCCTCCTCGCCCGTCAACGTGGCGTCCTCGGTCGCGATGGAGAGGTGGCCGCCCGAGGGCATCGCCTCGCGGGCGTTGGCGGCCAGGTTGGCGAGCACGCGCTCGGCCTGGCCCGGGTCCATGCTCACCGTGCCCAGGCGCGAGCCGGGGCGGAAGTCGAGCGCGATGGCGTCGCCGAGGATCCGGCGCAGCATGGGGATGCGCTCGGACAGCATGGCGTCGAGCTCGAAGCGCCGCGGATGGACCATCTCCTTGCGCGAGAAGGTCAGGAGCTCGCGGGTCAGCCGGGCCGCCGAGTGGGTGACCCGATCGAGCTCGTCGAGCAGCTCGAGGCTGTCGGGATCCTCGAGGCCCAGCCGGAGGAGGCTCGAGTTGCCGGCGATGGCGGTGAGGAAATTGTTGAAGTCGTGGGCGATGCCGCCGGCGAGCCTGCCGATGGACTCCATCTTCTGCGCCTGCCGCAGGCCCTCCTCGAGACGCGCGTTCTCCTCCTCGGCGCGCCGCTGCGCGGTGATGTCGATCTCGGCGCCGTCCCACAGCACCGAGCCGTCCTCCTGGCGACGCGGCCGCGCGCGGATCAGCGAGTGTCGCACCTCGCCGTCGGCGGCGATGAAGCGGGTCTCGTGAAGGAACGGCCGCTGGGCGGCGATCGCGCGGGCTTCGGCTTCGCGGAACGGGCCGGCGTCGTCGGGGTGGAGCTGGGCATAGAGGATCTCGGGGTCGTCGAGCACCTCCTCGACCTCGACGTCGTGCAGCGCGGCCAGCCCCGGGCTCACGTAGAGGAACCGGAACGTGCCCTCGGGGCCGATACCTCCTTGATAGATGCCGATCTGGTAGAGGTTCTCCATCAGACCGCGGAGCCGCTCTTGCTCGTCCCGGAGGGCTCGCTCGGCTCGCTTCCGGTCGCTGATGTCTCGAATCGCCGCGATCACGAAGGCCTCGCCGCGGAGCTCGGTCGTGCGCAGGGACACCTCCACGGGGAAGGGCGCGCCTCGCTTGGCGCGGCAGACCCACTCGAAGGTCTGGGTGCCCTCGGAGGCCGCCTTCCGGATCCAGCGCGCGGCCTCCTCCTGGGTGTAGGGAGGCTCGTTCAGGCTGAAGTCGCCGACGGTGAGCTGGCAGAGCTCCTCGCGGGTGTAGCCGAGCAGCTCGCAGGTGCGCTGGTTGACGTCGACGATGCGCCCCTGCCCGTCGTGGATGAAGAGGGCGTCGCTGGTGGCGTCGAAGAGCTCACGGTCCGAGACCGGGCTCGCCGGTGCGGGGCGGAGGCTCATGCATCGATTCATCGGTCGGGGTTCGGGAGGATTCAACCTCCGCGAAGGCGGACCGACGGGACCGGTAGGCGCAGGGCCGGTTCGAGGCTACCCGGGCCGAGGTCACTCCACGAGGACCCGCCCGACGTGGTTCCCGGCGCAGATGGGGCCGATGTGCGGGTTGCGGCTGTCGTTGCTCCGATTCCGGTGGTCGCCGAGCACGAACACGCAGCCCTCCGGCAGCTCCGTCGGCGGGAGGTCGTCGGGGACCTCGTACGACGCGGTGAGCGTGAGCCAGGAGCGCTCCCCGATGCGCTCCCGGTGGCAGCTGGCCCCGTCCGGGTTGCGGACGGTCTCGGGGCAGTCGACGCGCTCGGTGGGCACCGGCTCACCGTCGATGTAGAGGCGGTCGCTCCGGATCTCGATCGTCTGGCCCCCGGTGGCGATCACGCGCTTGACCACCTCGATCCCGTCGGCGGGGGACGAGAGGATCCAGACCTCGCCCGCGCGCGGGGCACCGGCGAGCCAGCGCTTCAAGACGAACGCGCTGTCGCCGTGAACGAAGGTCGGCTCCATCGCCGGACCGTCGAGTTGGTAGCGCCCGAGCGCGAGCGAGTAGCCCGCCGCGGCGAGGGTCAGGGCGCCGCCCAGCACGATCGCCACGAGCTTGATCGCCGTCGCTCCACGCTCCCCGTCACGCTCCCCGTCACGCATGTGGCCGCTGCTATCACGCACGCCGAAGGACCGCAACTCGGCGTGCGGTCACGGTCCGGGCGGGATGGGGAAGCCGCAGGTGCCGTCGCAGAGGCAGACGCCCTCGCGGCTCGTGCTGCAGTCGGCGTTCTCGGTGCAGCGCACGCAGCGATGGTCGACGCAGGCGTAGCTCCCGGTCGACAGCTGGCACTCCTCGGTGGTGTCGCACTCGCCTTCGCCGGACGGCGGCGGCGGCAGCGCGCAGACGCCCTCGGCGGTGCACCTCGCCTCGCGGGCGCGCAGGCCGTAGCTGCGGTACTCGAGCTCGCACTCGTCGTCGGTCTCGCAGCGGGCGCACACCGGGTTGGCGCCGGTCCCGGCGCGACCCTCACCGAGGCAGACGAGCAGGGTGGTGTCGTCGCGGCAGAGGTCGCGGCGGAAGCGGCACATCGCGCCCTCGAGCGCCGGGCGGGCGGAGAAGACCGGCTCGCCGTCCCGGGCGCAGGCGTCGGGGCCCGCGTCGGGCGCGCCGCCGGCGTCGCTCGAGGGGCCCGCGTCGTGCGCTCGCCCGCCGTCCACCAGCGCCGCGTCCGGCTCGTCGTCGTCGTCGGCCGGGCCGGAGTCCCGGGCGTGAGGAGGAGCGTGCGCCTCTCCGCAGGCGACGAGCAGGAGCACGAGCAGGGACGCGCGCATCCCCTCCTTGGTATCAGCGCAGGCGCCGCCACGCGAGGGCGCCGGCGAGCAGGAGCAGCGGTCCCCAGCCGAAGAGCGCCGCGCCGAGGCCGCGCGAGCCGACGCTGCAGCCCTGGAGGTGAGGCCGCTCGGGATCCCGCCCGCACCCGAAGGTGCCGCCTCCGCAGGCCGCGGGCGGGGGCGTCGCGCCGAGCCACTCGGGCGGGATCGGCGGGCTTTCGCTCGCCAGGTAGGCGCGGTGGTGCGTGTACGAGTTGTAGTCCTCGCGGTCGGGCAGCGCGGTCCGGCCGCCGGGGCAGCACGGGGCGGCGATGCGCGCGTGGGTGGTGCGCTCGATCGTCGGACGCAGCTCCCCCGCCTCGGGCGCCGCGACGAATTCGCTGTCGGGCTCCCACTGGCTGCTGATGCGCGTGATCTGCAGGTGGGTCAGCCAGCCGTCCTCGAGGCCGAAGCCCTCGAGCGGGCTGCCCCCGAAGCGGGCCGGGGCCGCGTAGCTCGCGAAGCCGCTCTCGTCCGCGGTCTCCATGCGCTCGGGCGCGAGCACGAAGGCGTCGGTGACCAGGACGCCGCCGCCCGGGTCGTACTGCAGCTGGTTCTGGATCGGCAGGGTGTCGCCGCGCCAGGTCACCACCAGCGGCTGGAGGCGCTGGGCGTAGCCGAGGTCCTCGGGGTGCACGTGCACGGCCACGAACCACTGGCCCTCTCCGACGTAGCTCCCGAACGCGTTCTCGTCGGCCTCGCGCCGGGCGAACCCGTGGCCGTCCATCCACGCGAAGAGCGCGTCGAGCGACGACGCGTTGAGCGCGGTGACGTCGTAGGCGTCCGAGACCTCGATGACCTCCGAGCGCACCGTGCCGGCGTCGCCGTAGTCGGTGGTCGTGGTCTCCCGGTCCTCGGTGCCGGGCCGGTAGTACTCGGAGCAGCCCCAGAGAGCCGACGGGATGTCGCCCGGGTGGAGGGCGGAGAAGTGCGGGTCGCTGCACTGGTAGCCGAGGTAGGGGTCCTCCTGGACGATGACCGTCTCCTCGATCCAGGGATCCTCGAGCGCGGCGGCGGCGGCGAAGAGCGCCGGGTCGCCGGGCGCGACGTCCGGCCGCGCGGGGACCGGCATCACGAGGCCGGCGGTGCCTCCGTCGGCGAAGACGGTGGGCTGCACGACGAGGCTCGCGAGCGTGTCCCGCCGCACGTCGGCCGGGCTTCCGTCGGCGCAGCGATGTGCGGCGTCGGCCGGCGCGCCGTCGGGGCACGTGGCCTCGACCACCTGGTCGGGGGCGAGCACGTAGATCGCGGCGGTGGTCGGGTCGAAGGTGACCCCCGGCCCGCGGTCGGTCGAGGGCTCGACGACGCGGCACACCGCGAGCGCGGACGACGGGGCGAGGAGGAGGGTCAGTGTCAAGGTAAGTCGAGTGGTCATGAGGTCCTCAGAAGGTTCCGGTGAGAGCGACGGCGGCGCCGCCCGGGGTGGGGCGGACCGCGAAGGCGAAGCGGAAGGGGAGCCGGACGTCGTCGACGTAGAAGGCGGTCGAGACGAGCGGCGAGAGCGCCGCCCCGACGACGCCGGTGACGAGCAGGGTCAGCGTGAGATCGGGCGCGAAGAGGGCCTCGCCGACCGCGCCGATCAGGCCAGCCGGGAGCCACCCGAGGGTCGCGCCCCCGATCGCCTCGGCCCACTCGGCGCTCGCCCCCATGCCATCGGCGGTGAGGGTCACGCCGATCCCCGCGCCGACGGGCGCGCCGACCATCGCGCCGATCGTGGCCGCGTAGCCGAAGCCGGCCTGGCAGGTGCGCCATTGCACCCATCCTTGCCCTTCGTGGCAGCCGACGAGCGCGGCGACGAGCGCGCCGAGCAGCGCGCCGACCAGCGCACCGCCGGCCTCGCCGAGCAGGCCGCCGAGGTAGAGCTCGCCGAACGGGAGGCGCCGCTCGTTCCGGGTCCTCAGCGTCCAGCCGCGGCGGACCGGCGGAGGCTTCGCGCCGCCGCGAGCCGCCGTCTCGCGCGCCGCCTCGATCGCCTCGCGGGCGGGCGCGACCGCGGGGCGCTCCCGGCCCACGCGGGTCTGCAGCCGAGGTCGATCGGGCGGCGCGTCGGCGTGCGCGATCGAGGTCGTCGCGCTCGAGAGCGCAGCCAGGAGAAGAAAGAGGAGGAGGCGCCAGGGCATGCCCCGGGCGCACTGCAGCGGGTGGGCCAAGCGGTCTCCGGCCCGCGCGGAAGGGGCGGCGGACGAGCGGGCGCGCGCCGGTGTCGCGGGCCCGCTCCGTCGGTCGGCGCGGCTGGCCCGGAGTGGCACAAAAACTCAGTGATTCCAGGTGATTGTCGCTTTGAATAAGGCTCCCCCGAGGCGCGTCCCAGTCGGTTCCCCTTTCGCCTCGGGGCGCTTGGCTCCACGCTCCAGCCGCGTGCCCGAATCGCCGAAGCACCGGCCCGCGAAGGTCGCCTTTCACGTCGCGCTGCTCGGCGGGTTCTTCCCGGTGTTCGGCGCGCTGCTCGCGTGGTCGCTCGCGCTGTGGGCGCGGGTCGCGCACGCCGAGCCGACCGAGGAGGATCGCACCTGGGTGCGCCGCCTCTTCGCGGTCGCGGCCGTCGACACGCTGGTGGCGGTGGTCCTGGTGCTCGCCGCCGCGCTCGGCTGGCAGGACTCCCTGGTGGGCGCCAGCGCCGCTCCGCGGCTCGGGGTGCGGCTCGAGCCGAGCGCGCCGACGGTGGTGGAGGTGCTCGAGGGCTCGCCGGCGGCGGAGGCGGGGCTGCGCGCCGGCGACCGCATCCTCCGGGTGGACGGCGAGGCGGTCGAGACGCCGGCCGAGCTCGCGCTGCGCCTCCGGGACGAGGAGACGCCCTTCGAGATCGAGCGCGGCGGCGAGGCGATCACGGTCGACGTGACGCCGAGCGCCACCTGGCGCGCGCCCGCGGTCGCCCCCGACGGGGGCTGCGAGGAGCCGAGCGCGGGGCCCCGGAGCGACGTCTCTCCCTGGCGGTTCGCGCCCTACGGAGCGTTCGTCCTCCTGGCGCTCGTCTTCTGGATCATCGGGCGCCGACGTGGGCAGCCACAGGCGCGCCTCTGGCTGCCGTTCCTCGGGGTCTTCGTCGTGCTCGGCGCGGGCGGCGCGCTCACCGGCTGGCTCGGGTGCCTCGTGGTGGGGGGGCAGGGGCTCCGCGCCGACGCGGTCGGCCTCCTGCTCGGCGAGGCGCTGATGGTCGCGTTCGCCGCCGGCTGGTACTTCGCGTTCCGCCGCAAGGGCTGGGTGGAGGCGCCGGACGACGGCGCGCCCTTCGGCATCTCGCGGGCCTACGCGCTCGGGCTGCTCTACGCGACCACCTGGATGGCGCGGGTCGTCGTCTTCACGCTGCCCCTCGCCATCCTCAGCCAGACGCTCGAGATGGGCGGCGCGAGCGACGCGCTCACCGATCTGCTGGCCGGGGCCAAGGGTGACTCGACGCACTTCGCCTTGCTCTTCGGCGCGGCGGTGGTGCTCGCGCCGGTGGCGGAGGAGCTGCTCTTCCGCGGCCTCGTCTTCCCTCACCTGGCGCGCTCGCTCTCGCCGTGGGGCGCGGTCGTCGGGAGCGCCGCGCTCTTCGGCATGCTGCACGTCGCGCACGGCTTCATGCTCGTCGGGCCCCTGACCCTCGGCCTCGTGCTGGGCTGGGCGCGCTGGCGCTCCGGGGGCGTCGGCGTGCCGATCCTCCTGCACGCCACCTTCAACGGCACCGCGACCCTGCTGTCGGCGATGTGACGCGGCTCACGCCGGGCGAACGGCGCTCTTGAATCGCTCCCGTGCGTCCGATACCTCCGTCTCATGCTGAAAGTTCGACTTTCAGCTTTTGAAATGGGGGAGTCATGTCACACTCGAACCGAGTCGCCGCGCGTCCTTTTCCCGATCTCGGCGTGAGGAGTTCATGAGGACGCGGTGACGCGCGGCCCGTATACTCGCTCGCGCCGAGGAGCAGCAGAAGTCGCGGCATGGCGAACGAATCGATCGAAGGGCTCGTGAAGGTCAGCGTCCTCGCCGAGAAGAGCGGGGTGCCGGCGGCGACGATCAAGCACTACGTCCGCGAGGGGCTGCTCCCCGAGCCGGTCCGGACCAGCCGGAACATGGCGTACTACGACCCCTCGCTGGTCGACCGGATCCAGCGGATCAAGGAGCTGCAGCGCACCCGCTTCCTGCCGCTCAAGGTCATCAAGCAGGTGCTCGACGAGTCCGAGCTCGACAACCAGGACGAGACGGTGGCGGCCACCATCGCCCGGGTGATCGAGCAGACCGCGCCGGAGGAGGAGCGGAGCCGCGCCGAGCTGCTCGACTCCGGCGTCGTCGCGTCGCAGCTGACGACGCTGAAGGAGCTCGGCCTCATCCGGCCCCTCGAGGGGCGCCGGAAAGAGACGTACTCGGGGGACGACGTCGAGCTGCTCCGGGTGCTCGGCGCGGCGCGCAAGGCGGGGCTCGACGAGCGCATGCTCCCGCTCGGCATCCTCTCGGAGTACGCGAGCCAGCTCTCGAAGCTGGTGGAGCTCGAGCTGCGGCTCTTCCGCGAGGGGGTCGTGCCGCACGCGAGCGCGGAGCAGCTGCCGAGCCTCACCGAGGCGGCCACCACGCTCAGCGAGCGCCTGGTGATGCTCATGCGACGCCGCATGCTGGTCCCGACGATGCAGCGGATCGCCGACGAGGCCCGACGGGAGCGCAGCTCCTCGCGGCCGCCGCCGAAGAAGAAGAAGCGGGCGCGAAAGAAGACGTGACACGTCCGTCACGGGGCGGGCGATCTCCGGTATCTTCACCCCATGGACCACGTGGTGCTCGGGATCGTCCCCGCGGTGGTGGACGATGCGCTGGCGGTGGAGCACCTCGAGGTGCTGCGCGGGGTCGCGTCCGCGCGGCTCGGGCTGCCGTGCGCCATTCACCGTGCCGTCTCTCCGGGGGCGCTCCTCTTCGCCTTCGGCAGCGGGGCGGTCCAGCTCGCCTGGTCTTCGCCGACGCTCGCCCTGACCGCCCCCGAGATGCGGGACGCCACGCCGGTCTGTTGCAGCATCCGCGAGGGGGTCGCCCACTACCACGGCGTGCTCTTCGTGCGCGGCGACGCGCAGATCGGGAGCCCCCTACAGCTCCGCGGGCGCCGCGCCGCCTGGGTCGCCGGGACGAGCGCCGCCGGCTTCATCTTCCCGCGGGTCGCGCTGGCCGGGCACGGGATCGATCCCGAGCACCTCTTCAGCGAGGAGCGCTTCCTCGGCTCCTACGGCGCGGTCGCGCGCGCGGTGCGGGACGGCGAGGCGGACGTCGGCGCCTCGTTCGCGGTGTTCGAGGGCGGCGACGCGACCCGCCCGATGCTCCGCTCCGGCTTCACGCAGGTCGAGGGCTGCGAGGACATGCGCGTCCTGCTCTCCACGCCGGCCATCCCCGCCGATCTGTGGGTCGCGAGCCGCGCGCTGATCGGGGCGCTCGGGCGCGACACCTTGCTCGACGCCATCGGCGGGCTGTCCCGCGAGGCGCCCGAGGCGGTGAAGCACGTGTTCGGGGCCGAGTCGTTCGAGCCGGTGGACGAGCGGCAGCTCGCGGATCTGCGCCGGCAGCTCGACGACGCGCGTCAGCTCGGCGTGCTGTGACTTGCTGGGAGGGGCTTTCAGCCCCTCCCCCCCACTGCGCCGTCAGACCTGTCTCCGCTCCGGGTGCTCCGCACCCTAGTTGGCTGGGAGGGGCTTTCAGCCCCTCCCCCCCACTGCGCCGTCAGACCTGTCTCCGCTCCGGGTGCATCCGCACCCTCCGCAGAGACAGGTCAGTCGGCTCCGTGGGGCCCCCCCACCCAATTGCCGGCGACGTCGCTTCGCTCGTCGCCGGGGTCCCGCGCTCCGCGCGTGAGCCACGCGGCTCGCGCTCGCGCTTCGCGCGAGCTGGCCGCCTGTGCTTGCCGGGCGGGGTCGGGTCCGACTCACCATTGATCACTTTTCCGAAGAAGCGCGGAATTTTGGGGAATTCCAAGTGGTTCCGCGCTCATGGAAACAGCTCAGCAGTGGGCGTCTCAAGAGTTTGGGACCGCCGAGCTCGGTGACGCTCG
>Ga0310345_10004415_pt1 | contig 12770 bp, 13 predicted proteins | sample HC15DNA20500_MG_FD_204667 | JGI IMG/M metagenome (GOLD analysis project Ga0310345, IMG submission 204667) | Marine microbial communities from station ALOHA, North Pacific Subtropical Gyre - HC15-DNA-20-500_MG | ecosystem: Environmental > Aquatic > Marine > Oceanic | place: Pacific Ocean: North... | reverse complement strand
CTCGACAATCGTAGCCCCCGGCTTCAGCGACACGCCGGAGAAATTTAATCTGACCGTCGTCATGACGCGGATCATGTTCCCCTATCTTTTCTGCATGTCGCTGGTGGCAATGCTGTCGGGCATCCTGAACTCGATGCGCAAATTCTTCCTTGCCGCGCTCGTTCCCGTCTTGCTGAACGACATTCTTATCGCAGTGCTTGCCATCGCGATTTTCGGCGAGTTCGACCCCTACGTAACCGGGCTCTGGCTCGCCTGGGGCGTATTCATCTCCGGCTTCGCACAGCTCGCAATACTGGCCGTCGCCGTGCGCCGGCATGGCTTCGGCATGCGTCTGCGCCGTCCGCGCATGACGCCAGCGGTCAAACGCCTCATCATACTGATGGGACCGGCACTTTTGACGGGCGGCATCATGCAGATCAACCTGCTGGTAGGTCAGATCATCGCTTCGCAGCAGGACAAGGCGATCTCCTTCCTGAACTTTGCCGATCGGATCAACCAGCTTCCGCTCGGCGTCATCGGCATTGCGGTGGGCGTCGTGCTTCTGCCCGAGCTTTCGCGAGCACTGAAGGCGGGAGACATGGCCGACGCGCAGCACCTGCAGAACCGCTCGATGGAGTTTGCACTGGGGCTGACCGTGCCTGCTGCCGTCGGGCTTATGGTGATGCCGGCGGCAATCGTCTCGCTTCTGTTCGAGCGGGGAGCATTCACCGCCGAAGACACGCAGATGACCGCCATAACGCTTGCAGCCTTTGCCAGCGGTCTGCCCGCCTATGTGCTGATCAAGGTGTTTCAGCCGGGCTTCTTCGCCCGCGAGGACATGAAGACGCCGATGTGGTTTTCGCTGGTGACGGTAATTGCGAATATCGGCATCAGCATCGCCTTCTTCCCCGTTCTGGGTCACGTTGCGATTGCACTGGCAACGTCGATTTCCGCCTGGCTCAATGTCGTCCTGCTCGGCTCCACATTGTGGCGGCGGGACTATTTCCGGCCATCTCCTGCCACGCTGCGACGCATCCTCATGATCCTTCTGGCCAGCGTCGCGATGGGCATGGCGACCTGGGGTCTGCAGGCTCTTCTGGAGCCGGTCATCATGCAGGGCGCGCTTGTGCTTCGCATCCTTGCCGTTTGCGCCGTGATTGCAGTGGCCGCCGCTGTCTATTTCGGGCTGGTAATCGCGACCGGCGCGATGGATCGCAAGCAGCTGGCAAGCCTGATGCGCCGCCGAAGGGCCGGGGCTTGATCGCCATCACCACCTCGTCCATAAGCCAACACGACTGCCATATGGCACAAAGATTAGCATTCAGAGGCTTTTCATGAGCGGTTTCAAAGAGCTCGTTTTCTCCGGCATGCAGCCAACGGGCAATCTGCATCTGGGCAACTATCTGGGCGCGCTGCAGCGCTTCATCGGGCTGCAAGACAGCTATGAGTGCATTTATTGCGTGGTGGATCAGCATTCAATCACCGCGCAGCTTGTCCATGACGATCTGACGGAGCAGACGCGCCAGATCGCGGCGGCCTATCTTGCCGCTGGACTGGACCCGAAGAAGAGCATCATCTTCAACCAGGCGCGCGTGCCGCAGCACACCGAGCTTGCCTGGTACTTCAACTGCGTGGCCCGCATCGGCTGGATGAACCGCATGACGCAGTTCAAGGACAAGGCTGGCAAGGACCGCGAAAATGCTTCGCTCGGCCTGCTCGCCTATCCAAGCCTGATGGCTGCCGACATCCTGGTCTATCGCGCAACCCATGTGCCGGTGGGTGAGGACCAGAAGCAGCATCTGGAACTTGCGCGTGATATTGCGCAAAAATTCAACAACGACTTCTCCGCCCGGATCGCCGATCTTGGCTACGGCGTGGAAATGGAAGTGGGTGAAGAGCGCGTCAACGGTTTCTTCCCCGTGACCGAACCGCTGATCGGCGGTGCGGCGCCGCGCGTCATGAGCCTGCGCGACGGCACCAAGAAGATGTCGAAATCCGATCCTTCCGATCTCTCCCGCATCAACCTGAAAGACGATGCGGATGCGATTGCCAAGAAGATCAAGAAGGCGAAGACCGACCCTGAACCGCTGCCGAGCGAGCTTGAGGGGCTTGAGGGACGTCCGGAGGCCGAGAATCTCGTCGGCATTTACGCAGCGCTCGCCGAAAAGAGCCGCGAGGATGTCATCGCCGAGTTCGGCGGGCAGCAGTTCTCTGCGTTCAAACCGGCACTGGCCGAGCTTGCCGTCTCCAAGCTTTCGCCAATCACCAGCGAAATGAACCGCATTTCCGATGATCCGGCCTATGTGGACGGGGTGCTTCGGGACGGGGGCGAACGCGCCGGTGCGATTGCGGAAGAAACCATGAAAATGGTCCGCGAGATCATCGGCTTCAACACCAAGTAGAGCGGCAGTCGTCACCACCTTTGCGGCGCGCGGGTTGCCGAGCCTCGTTGCCAATGGCAGATTGCGGCAATCTGGCCGCAATGCGTTGACGTGTTGCGCCGCTTGAACAGGGCATGTGAATGGTCTCCAAACGCCTGAGCCGGGAAGCCGGTCATCGACGCAAGTTTCTCGCAATCATTGACGATACGCCGGAGTGCGAACGTGCTGCGGCCTATGCCGCACACCGGGTCCACTCGACCGGTGGTGCGCTCGTCCTGCTCTTTGTCATCGAGCCGGGCGACTTCCAGCACTGGCTGGGTGTTGAGCAGATCATGCGCGAGGAAGCGATGGCGACGGCCAATGCCACGCTTGACGCACAGGCCACCAAGATTCGCGAGACGGTAGGGATCGAGCCGGAACTGGTGATCCGCGAGGGCACGCCTGCGGAAGAAATTCACAAGCTGATCGAGGAGGATCAGGATATCGCGATCCTCGTATTGGCTGCGGGCAACGCCAAGGAAGGCCCGGGGCCGCTGGTCTCCTCCATTGCCGGCAAGGGAGCGGCGTTCCCGATTCCGGTCACAGTGGTCCCGCATAGTCTCACGGATGAGGAAATCCGCAGCCTGGCATAGAGGCTGCAGCATACCCATATTGGCGCGGAAAGCCGCTTGATCGCGAAGCCATCTGCGCTTATTTTAGAACTATTCCAAACAATGATCGGAGAACCTCGATGTTCATCCAGACCGAAGCCACGCCCAATCCTGCAACGCTGAAATTCCTGCCGGGCCGCGTTGTCATGGAAGAAGGCACTGCGGATTTCCGTGACGCGCAGGCTGCAGGCGAGGCTTCACCGCTGGCCGCACGCCTGTTTGATGTTCCCGGCGTGACCGGCGTCTTTTTCGGCTACGACTTCATAACCGTGACAAAAGACGGCGCCGACTGGCAGCATTTGAAGCCGGCGATCCTCGGCAATATCATGGAACATTTCATGTCCGGTCAGCCGGTGATGGCCGCCACATCCGGGCCATCGCAGCAGGAGCTTTCCGCCGATGGCGAATTTTATGACGAGGCTGACGAGGAGATTGTCGCCACGATCAAGGAACTGCTCGAGACGCGCGTACGCCCTGCCGTTGCGCAGGATGGCGGCGACATCACCTTCCGCGGTTATGAGAAGGGTACGGTGTTTCTGCACATGAAGGGCGCCTGCGCGGGCTGCCCGTCTTCCACCGCGACACTGAAGCACGGCATCCAAAACCTGCTTCACCATTTCGTGCCGGAAGTGCGCGAAGTGGAGCAGATGGTCTGACGACGAAAGTCAGGACCAGAAATGCAAAAAGCCGGCCCCGAGGACCGGCTTTTTTCTTTAGCAACGCATCAGGTCAGCCTTTGACGATGACCTTCGCGCCGACTTCTGCACGTTCGTAAAGGTCGATGATGTCCTGGTTCATGAGCCGGATGCAGCCTGACGACATGGCCTTGCCGATGGAGTTCCATTCCGGCGTGCCATGCAGGCGGTAACCGGTGTCGCGACCACCGCGATAGAGGTAAAGGGCGCGTGCGCCGAGCGGGTTGCTCGTGCCCGGAGGCATACCGCCTGCCCATTTTTTCAGATGCGGCTCACGGCGGATCATCGCTGCGGGTGGCGTCCAGGTTGGCCATTCACGCTTCATTGCAATCCGCGCGGTCCCCTTCCATTCAAAGCCCTCACGACCAACACCGATGCCGTAACGCATGGCCTTGCCGTCGGGCATGACGAAGTAGAGGAACTTCTCGGACGTATCGACGATGATGGTGCCCGGCTTTTCCTTGGTGTCGTATTTCACGACCTGACGATGATACTTGGACGGCACCTTCTCAATCGGAATGCGGGGCAGGCTGTAGCCTGCATCGCGAACCGCGCCATATTCAGAGGTGAAGACCTGCTTTGGCAGGTTCGCGCAGCCGCTCAAAAAAGCGGCAGCAACAAGCAATGTGGCCAGAAGGCCCGATTTCAAATTCATCGTTTTCCCCGATCCCCCAGAATCAAAATGGTGTCGACGCCATCACATCGAAACATGGTAAGCGAAGTATTAATGACGTTAGGTAAACTTGCAAAGCCAAGGGGTTGAAATGCGGGATTTCGCACTCAGCTATTGCGGGAACGCAACAGGCTTGAGGGCAGAAGATGAAGATCGGGGTGGTATCGGACACGCACGGGCTGCTGCGCGAGGAAGTCTTTCCGGCCCTTAAGGGCGTGGAGCATATCCTTCATGCCGGTGATATCGGAAAGCCGGAAATAATTGCCCGGCTTGAAGAGATTGCGCCGGTCAGCGCCATTCGCGGCAATGTGGACCGGGGCGCATGGGCTGATGAGTTTCCGGAGACACTCCGCGTGCAGCTCAACGGCACCAGCTTTTTCATGCTTCATGATCTCAAGGCGCTTCGTTGCGATCCGGCTGCAGAGAAACTTGACGTCATTGTCTCAGGCCACTCGCACAAGCCTGCGAGCGAACGGCGGGACGGAGTGCTCTACCTGAACCCTGGAAGCTGCGGGCCCCGCCGATTTCGCCTGCCGATCACGGTCGTGACGATGGATCTGACAGACGGCCTCGGCGAGCCGGTCTTTCATGAGCTTGTGTGAGGCGAGATATCACCCTCGCCTCACGGACTCAGCCATGGGCTTCAACCCGGGATTTCGCGCCGGAAATCGTCGGGAGGCTCTCGCCGGCATCGATACGCTTGAGAAGCTCTATCTCGCGCTCCTGCATCTCGATGGCGCGGTCCGCGACCGCGTCCACATCATCCGGCGACAGGATCAGGACACCATTTTCGTCGGCAAGAACCGCATCGCCCGCACGGACCACAACGCCACCGACGCTGACGGGAATGTTCATCTCGCCGGAGATGCCCAAAAGCTTCGTGGTGATCGGCGACGGGCCTCGGCACCACATCGGGAAATTGTGCCTCTGAAAGTCCGCGACGTCGGTCGCCGGTCCGTCCACCACAGCGCCTGCAACCTTGCGCCCGGCAGCAGTGTGCGTGATCACGCCACCCCAGCAGGCATGACGGGTGTCGCCAGCGCGGTCGATGATGACGAAGTCGCCTTCGCGCAGGTGATCCATGGCGTAGTGCAGCATGGTGCTGTCCGCATGGGGCAGACGCAGCGTTACCGCAGTGCCTGCGGCTCGAACCTTTGGCAACATGGAGCGCAAGCCACTGTCGAGGAAATTGGCATGAAGGAAGTGCCCTACCGTGGCCGTTTCCACTTTCATCAGCTTGTCGATCTTGGCCTGATCAAGCTGGCGCGGCATCTCGTTGAACTGGTACATTCCCATTCTCCTCAAGCCACCACGTGATGATCTGCAACAGGCATCGCTTTCCGGATCTGGGCAGCGTAGCCCGGATCGATGGTGGCACTCGCATGACCGATCCGGTCGGAGCAGTCGGCGATGGTGACGCCCCAGGGGTCGATCACCAGCGAATGACCGAAGCACAGCTTGCGGCCTTCGTCATGGCCGAAGATCTGCGCGGAAGCGGCGACATAGGATTGGGTCTCGATCGCGCGGGCACAAAGCAACTGTTCCCAGTGATCCTTGCCGGTTTGCAGCGTGAACGCGGCCGGCAGCACGATGAGCTCTGCCCCCTTGTCACGGAGCTTGCGGAAGAGCTCCGGGAAACGCAGATCGTAGCAGATCGCGCAGCCAACCTTCACGCCTTCGAGGTCATAGACCACGACTTCCTCACCACGCTTCATGGTGTCGGATTCCAGGTAGCTGTTGCCGCCGGGAACGCTGACATCAAAGAGGTGGATCTTGCGGTAGCGGGCGATCTCCTTGCCTTCACGATTGAAGACAATGGTCGTGTTGTAGCATTTCTCGCCGGCAGCTTCGGCCATGGAGCCGGCATGGATATTCACCTTCAGCTCTGCGGCAAGGGCCGACATGGCACGATAGGCTTCACCATCCGGGAAGGTTTCCGCATGGGCGCGGCGGCTTTCCACGGTGCCGCCCATATAGGTGAAGGTTTCAGGCAGCACCACGAGATCAGGATTGTCCTGCTCGACCGCATTGCGAATGAGACTGGATGCATCAGCAATGTTCTTTGCCTTGTCATCCTGGGAGTTCATCTGAACCACTGAGATTTTCATCGGTAATCCTTGCTTTCGAATTGTGGTTTTCGGACCGGCCTCAAGCCGGACCAAGGATGAGGTTGGGGAGGAAGAGCACGAGCTCGGGCACGAAGGTGATGAGAAGAAGGGCTGCGATCAGCGGCACGAGGAAGGGCAGGATCGCAATCGCCACTTTCTCGAATGGCACCTTGCCCACCTCGGCCACGATGTAGAGCGCGATGCCCATTGGTGGTGTCGCGATACCGATCAGCAGCGCCAGCGTGATGATCAGGCCGAAGTGAATTCGGTCGATGCCAAACTGGTCAATGATCGGAAGCAGCATCGGCACGAGGATCAGCTTTGCGGGAACACCTTCCACGAAACAGCCGACCACCAGCAGGAAGGCCAGGAGCAGAAGCAGGAACACTGCGCGCGATTCCGTCACCATGAGAACGTGATCGGCCAGTTGCTGCGGGATCTGCTCGATGGCGAGCAGCCAGCCCATGACGTGGGAAAAGCCGATGATGATCATGATGACGCTGGTGATGGTCATCGTGTCAGTCAGCGCCTTCCACAGCATCGCGAAGGAGAAGGTGCGGTAAACGAAACCGAGCGCGATGGTGTAGACGCAGGCGAGCACGCCAGCTTCCGTTGCCGTGGTGAAGCCGGTGAGGATTGCTGTCAGGATGATGCCCGGAGCCACGAGTGCCGCGATACCGTCGATTGCAGCACGGCCGATCTGAGGCAGGCTCTTGCGCTCTTCCCTCGGGAATTCTCGCTTCAGAGCGACCACATAATTGAAGGCCATCAGGGACAGGCCCACGATGATGCCCGGGATGATGCCGGCCAGAAACAGCCGCGCGACCGATGTGTTGGACAGGAAAGCGTAGACGACGAGGCTGATGGATGGCGGGATGATGGGCCCGACAACCGCACTGGCCGCGGTGAGCGCTGCAGCGAATGGTGCAGGATAGCCGCGTTCGCGCATCGCCTTGATCTCGATCGTGCCGAGACCTGCACAGTCGGCAACGGCTGCACCGGAAACACCCGCAAACAGAAGCGAGGAGACGACATTCACCTGTGCCAGTCCGGCGCGCATATGCCCCACGAGTGCGGAGGCGAAGTTGAAGATGCGGTCGGTCATGCCGACGCCGTTCATCAGGTTGCCGGCCATGATGAAGAAGGGAATGGCAAGCAGGGACGGATTGTCGACGCCGTCCAGCACCTGAAGCGGGATGATGTAGAGCGTATCGGCAAAGCCCGCATAGACAAGAGCGGACAGGACGGCGATGCCGATAGCCATGGTGATCGGCACGCGCAGAAGGATGAGGGCGACGAAGCCCGCAAAAAGAAGCATGGTCATGGTTGCAGAGGCCTATATGTCGCCGGCGGGATGATGCGCAGGCGCATCATGTCCCTTCAGGGCATGGATGAGGTCACTGAAAAACTGCAGCGCGATCAGGGCGCATGAGACGAAGAACGGAATCGACAGCCAATATCTCTGAAGCCCGACCATCTCGATATTGCCCACCTGTCGCTGGATGAGCGCAGGCGCTTCGCGAAGGATGATGAGGAGCAGCGCGATAACCGCCAGATCGACCAGGATCCGCCCGATGCGTTGAGCCATGGCGGGCATGGCCGAGAGCAGGAAATCGACGGTGATATCCTTGTTGCGCCGGTAGACGACAAAGAAGCCAAGGAATGTCATCCAGACAAACAGGACGATATTGATGGGGAAGACCCAGACCACGCCCTGGCCCAGAAAGGCTCGGGAAGCGATGTTGAGCGTTGTCGTGACGAGCATTGCCAGCAATGCTGCATTCGCTCCTATCAGAAACAGCCTATCTATGACGGCCAGTGCGCGGTCTATCAACGGCATTGGGTCCTCCCCCTTCAGATTGATCTCAGAGGATCAGTTCGTCTCACGCGTGGAGCGGACAGCTTCGAGGAAGCCTTCCGGCAGTTCACCGGCCTCTTCCATCTTCTGGTAGAAGCTTTCCATGCGTGCGACGAAGTCGGAGGTGTCGGGCTCTGAATAGCTGACGTTCTTGGCCTTCATCGTCTCAAGGTCCTTTTCGGCAGCTTCCATCATGCGCTTTTCGGATTCGGCTGCCATGTCGGCGAAAGCTTCAAGAACCTGACTGCGCAGTTCGTCCGACAGGGCGTTCCAGCGCTTGGCATTCGTCATGAAGGCCATGCCTTGCGGATACTCGTCGTGACGGATGACGTGGGGAGCAACCTCATAGAACTTCATCGGCTCGACAAGCGCGATCGGGCTATTCACCGCATCGACAATGCCACGGCTGATGGACTCGTAGACCTCGGTCCAGGCGAGCGTGCGGACCTCTGCCCCAAGATGACGCCATGCTTCTGCTGCGAGCTCATCGGGATGCATGCGCAGGCGCGTGCCCTGCATCTCATCCAGAGACTCCCAAGGCTTGTCCGTGACCATGACGCGGTAGGGGCCGCGTACGAAGGCTGTCGGCGAGCCGATGAGTGCGATACCCGCCTCGTCCTCGATGGTCTTGAACCAGCCTTTCACCAGATCGGTTTCCATGAACCGGACCCAGTGCTCACGATCATCGAACAGGAAGGGTGCGGAGGTGAACTTCACGTCCGGCACCCATTTCTGCAGGTAGCTGCTGCCTTCGGGATAGACGTTGACGGTGCCGATCTGGAGCTGCTCAAGCACGGTGTCGTCGGAGCCGAGCTGCTCGTTCGGGAAGACTTTCACGGTGAGCTCGCCGCCGGTTTTCTCCTCCACCTTGTCGGCGAAATACTGGAAAAGCTGACCTTCGATGCTGTCCGGCGGCATCTTGTGTGCCATGCGCCAGGTTTCCGCCTGAGCGGTTGCCATCAGGCCGGTGCCGAGCGTGGTTGCCACCATGGCAGCCATGCATGTGCGGATAATATGTTTCATCCTGTTCCCCTTTATTATGATTGGTTCAGGGCAGGATTGGTGAGCGGACTAAAAAAGTCCAAATCAAAAAGATGGGGCTCTGTGATAGACTTTTTCAATCAGCGAGAACGAGGCCATCTTCTGGATTGGCTTCGGCCCAGGCACGGGCCTGTTGCTGTGCCATGCGAGCGAACTCGTTCTTCAGCGCCATGCGCGGGGAAACTTCCGTGACCGCATAAAAATGCAGCGGGGGAAATGCAACATCGACCTTGATCTCGTGGAGACGCCCCGAAACAAGCTCATCATGCACCACCGCCCTTGGCATCGGCGCGATACCCAAGCCCTCGCCGGCCATCTTCACGATGGTGGCGATCGAGTTCATGGGATGGATGTTCGGCCTGATCTTGGAATGCATCTTCAAATGTCGCTCCAGTTCCCGGTAAGGCAATGATGTCTGCGGGAAGGTCAGGATAGGCATGTCGAGAAGCGTGTTTAGCGTTGCTTTCTCAATAGGAAATGCAGTCGGGCTTGCGACCCAGGCAATGGGAAAGGAGCATAGCGGGTCAAAACGCAGCATCATGTCGGGCCTGTCCTTCATGGCAAGACCGACATCAACACTGTGGTCGCGGACAGCCTGAAGAACGCCTGCCGAGGTGGTCGCCAGAATCTCCAGATTGATGCGCGGATAGGCGGAGCGGAATGCTTCCATGAGGTGGATGAACCAGGAGTGGATGATGGTACCCGCCACCCCGATCCGAAGTGATCCCGTGAGCTCCGCGTTTGGACCCACGAGCCATTTCATCTCATTGGTGATCTCGATGACGGCTTCGGCATGCGGCAGCAGAAGGCGGCCTTCCCGCGTCAGATGAACACTGCGCTTGGAGCGTTCGAAAAGACGTGTGCCAAGTTCCGCCTCAAGCGCATTGATGCGCGAGGAAATGACGGGCTGGGACGTATGAAGAAGATCCGCCGCCTTGCGGAAGTTTCGGACTTTCGCCAGACATACAAAGGTCTCGAAAAATCGCAGTTGCACGGTCTGTCTGTTTCCTCCTCCCAGACGTGGCCCGGCGCGAAGGCCGGGCCAGTCTCTCCTTACAGCACCTTTTCAAACAGGTTGCGCAGGTTCTCGCGGTCGAGCGGGACGGGGTTTCCGCCGCAGGACGGGTCTTCAAGCGCCATCGCAACCAGATCGTCGAGGCGATCGCTTGTGGCGCCCATTTCACTCAGCTTGCGCGGAATGGCGAAGCTGTCATTGAAGGACTGAACGAATTCGCAGAACCCGGCAAAGCCGCCCGAAATGCCAAGATAACTGGCCGCCCGGTCAAAGCGGTCGCGGATTTCAGGGGCGTTGAACGCCAGGACCGCTGGCATGCAAACGGCATTGGTGGTGCCGTGATGGGTGTTGAACAATGCGCCGATCGGATGGCTCATCGCGTGGATGGCACCAAGGCCCTTCTGGAAAGCCGTTGCTCCCATCATGGCAGCCGACATCATCTGGGCGCGAGCTTCGAGATCATTGCCGTTGGCATAGGCGCGCGGCAGATATTCGATCACGAGGCGCATGCCCTCCAACGCTATCCCCTGGCTCATCGGGTGGTAATGCGGGCTGGAATAGGCTTCCACGCAATGAGCGAAGGCATCAAGACCGGTACCGGCCGTGATGAAGGGAGGCATTCCGACAGTCAGTTCGGGGTCACAGATCACGACACTTGGAAGCACCTTCGGGTGGAAGATGATTTTCTTCACATGAGTCTGCGAGTTGGTAATGACGCTGGCACGGCCCACTTCCGAGCCGGTCCCTGCAGTTGTCGGGACGGCGACGATGGGAGCAATGGCATCCGCGTCCGCCCTCGTCCACCAGTCGCCGATATCCTCGAAATCCCAGACTGGACGCGTCTGACCGGCCATGAATGCGACCATCTTGCCGAGATCGAGCCCGGAGCCGCCGCCGAAGGCGATCACACCATCGTGGCCGCCAGCCTTGTATGCCGCGATACCTTCCTCAAGGTTTTTTTCGTTGGGGTTCGCATCAACCTGGCTGAAGAGAGCACGGCCCAGTCCGGCCTCTTCCATGATGTGGAGCGCGCGCGCCGTAATGGGCAGGTTGGCCAGCCCCTTGTCGGTGACCAGCAGCGGGCGCTTGATACCGGCCTGGGCACAGGCTGCAGGCAGTTCGGCGATGCGTCCCGCACCAAATTTGATGGCTGTCGGGTAGGACCAGTTTCCGGTGAGACTCACGATGTGACCTTCTTCAGATGATAGGATTTCGGCCGGGTCAGGTTGTGGTAGCCAATCACGGAAAGGCCGCCACCGCGCCCGGTATTCTTGCAGCCGGTCCAGCACAGACCCGGATCGAGATAGTCCGCGCGGTTCATGAATACGGTGCCGGTCTGCACCTGGTCGCCAACGCGCGCAGCACGGTCCAGATCACGCGTCCACAGGCTGGCGGTAAGACCATACTCGCTGTCATTCATGAGGCGGATGGCCTCCGCATCATCCTTGACCGGCATGATGCCGACGACCGGCCCGAAGCTCTCGTCGCGCATCACACGCATGTCATGGCTGACATTGGTGAGGATCTGCGGCGTGAGATAGGCCCCACCGTCATCTTCTGCGAAGCGCTCGATATGAGCCTTCGCACCGCTTGCGACAGCCTCATCGATCTGCGCGCGCACTTCTGCGGCGAAACGGGGATGAGCCATCGGTCCGAGCGTCGTGTCAGGGTCCAGAGGATTTCCCAGCTTGTACCCCTTCACGATCTCAACGGCCTTCTCGACAAATGCATCGAAGAGGCTCTCATGCACATAGATGCGTTCGATGCCGCAGCAGCACTGGCCGGTGTTGAACATGGCCGCGTCGACAAGACCTGCGACAGCGGCGTCCAGATCCGCATCCTCCATGACATAGCCGGGGTCCTTGCCACCTAGCTCGGTGCTGACACCGGTGAAGGTGCCGGCAGCGGCACGCTCCATGGCAGCACCGCCACCAACAGAACCGGTGAAGTTGATGAAGTCGAATGCCTTCTCGCCGATCAGGCTCGACGTGGTGTCGTGGTCGAGAAAGACATTGGCGAAGACATCTTCCGGCACGCCAGCCTGATGGAAAGCGCGCGCCATGCGTTCGCCAACCAGGAGTGTCTGGGTAGCGTGCTTGAGCACCACGGTGTTGCCCGCGATCAGCGCAGGAGCAACCGTATTGATCGCAGTCATGTAGGGGTAGTTCCAGGGTGCGACCACGAAGACAACGCCGTGCGGCACGCGGCGAATATAGCGCTTGAATTGCGCGTCCTCGCCGACCTCGATATCTGCAAGCGTATCCGCTGCGATCTGCGCCATGTGGCTCGCACGCTCGTTGAAGCCACCGAACTCCCCGCCATAGCGTACGGGTCGGCCCATCATGCGAGCAAGCTCCGGTACGATCTCGT
>Ga0310345_10004414_pt1 | contig 12772 bp, 8 predicted proteins | sample HC15DNA20500_MG_FD_204667 | JGI IMG/M metagenome (GOLD analysis project Ga0310345, IMG submission 204667) | Marine microbial communities from station ALOHA, North Pacific Subtropical Gyre - HC15-DNA-20-500_MG | ecosystem: Environmental > Aquatic > Marine > Oceanic | place: Pacific Ocean: North... | reverse complement strand
TGAAAACAACCATGTTCCAGACCACCGGAAAGCCCTTGAAGAAGTTCTCCTTCGTCTTGATCCCCGTATCCGCGTAATAGATCGCACTCGACACAACTATGAGGGCTGCGGAGAGAAACGAGAGCCCCTCGCCCATGAAGCCGCTTTGATAGAGGGCGAAAGCGGGAATGAGCACATAGGTCACATAGTCGATGATGTTGTCGAGCATGTCGCCGGACCAGTTCGGCAGAACGTCCTTCACCTGAAGCTTGCGCGCAATCGGACCGTCAATGCCGTCTACGAAGAGTGCCAATCCAAGCCACCAGAACATGGCGGTCCAGCGCTCCTCGCTTGCGGCCACCAGTGACAGGAATGCGAGAAAGGAACCGGAGGCGGTCAGCAGATGGACCGAGAAGGCTTTCGCCTGCGGTGCCGTCACCCGCTTTGCATTCATTTTTGCCACCTCCAGCCGGACCAGATCCAAGCCGCCAATATTCCGGTTGCCCGGGCGACAGCCATTTGTCTGCGGTAATAGCATGAGCAGCAACTGCGCAAGGGGTAAAGCTGAAGGATGCATGTGGAAAACCACGAAAGCACCCGCACCTGCCGATCGCGGGCCGGCGAGCCAGACTTCACTCATTGATCGCGAGGCCATCACTGCCATATATCGCAGTGTGCATTGAAGGAGCTGCAGATGACCACGGGCGAGCGAACCGATATAATTGTGGCCGGTGCCGGTCCCGTTGGACTCCTTGCAGCGCTTGCGCTTGCACGGAAGAACTTTCAGGTAACGCTGATCGGGCCTGAACCTTCATCACAGGAACAGCGCACGGCAGCACTGATGCTGCCCTCTATCGAGTTGCTTGAAACCGTCGGTCTGGCTGCACGGGATCTGGATGAGGCCGCTCCGCTCAGCATAATGCGTATCGTGGATGCGACCGGGCGTCTCATTCGCAGCCCGGCGGTCACTTTCCGCGCTGCAGAAATCGGCGAAAACGCCTTTGGCTACAATATTCCGAACAGAGTGCTGAACGCAGCGCTGGCCGAAAGAGTCGAGGCGAGCGCCGGGATCAGATGGGAGCGCTCGCTTGTCTCCGAGTGGATCCTCCATAAAAATGAAGTGGAAGCCGTAGTCGGCAACGGGAAGCGAATAACCGCTCGTTTGTGTGTCGCGGCCGATGGGCGCAGCTCGTCCGCCCGCGAAGCCGCTGGCATAGGAGTGCGCCATCGCGCTCTGCCGCAGACTGCCCTCGTCTGCAATTTCGGACACAAGCGTCATCACGGGTATGCATCCACGGAATTCCACACCGAACATGGTCCTTGCACCCAGGTGCCGCTGCCGGGCGGCTATCGTTCAAGCCTGGTCTGGGTTATGGCGCCCGAGCAGGCCGCTTTATGGGCAGAACTGAGTGACGACGTTCTGGCAGAACGCGTGGAGACGCAACTGCAATCTATGCTTGGCAAGGTGGAGATCGAGCAGGGACGCGGATTGTTTCCGCTTTCCTCGGTCCTGCCCAAGCGGTTTGCTGCCCGGCGCGTTGCTCTTGTGGGCGAGGCTGCTCATGTGTTCCCGCCCATCACGGCACAGGGGCTCAATCTGGGCCTGCGCGATGTCGCGGATCTTAGCGAGTGTGTGGGTGACGGCTTCGACGATCCGGGGGCCGATCAGGTTCTGACCCGCTATGAGCGTCGGCGACTGCCGGACATCTTCGCGCGCAGCGGAGCCGTCTCGCTCGTGAACAGCTCCCTTCTGGCTTCCAATCTTCCGGCCCAGCTTGCGCGAGGCGCAGGGCTTGCTTTGCTCGACAACATTCCCGGCTTGCGCAGCTTCTTCATGCGCGAAGGCATGCGCCCCGGCAGCGGACTGCGGTCGATACTGCCGATGTTTCCTTCTCTATCGCGCGTCAAGGAAACGGATCAACCGGCAGATAGCCGTTCACGATTGCGTAGAGCAGTCCGGTGACGGTAAAGACCGAACAGCCGGTGGTGATCAGAATGCTCGCAGAGGCTCGTTGTACCCACACATCATATTGTTGAGCGAGTACGAAAACATTCGTTGCGGTTGGCAGGCTCGCCACGAGGACTGCCGAAAAGACCCAGATGCGCGGGAAAGAGCCGATCATACCAAGCACGAGATAGCAAATGATCGGATGCACCAGGAGCTTCAAAGGTACGATCAGTGCAAGTTCGGAAGGGAAACGGCTCAGGGGCCGAAGTGCCAGAGTGACCCCCATGGCGAACAGCGCGCAAGGTGCGGCGGCACCGGCCAGATAGGAGAGGAAACGCTCGATGGCGAGCGGTGGCTGCCACGAGAAATACGCGGCAATCACACCCGCTGCTGTGGAGAGGATGAATGGGTGCAGCATGATCTTTCGCAGGACCTGAAAGATCAGGGCAAAGCCCCTGCCCTTCTCGCTTCCTGCTATCGCCATCATCATGGGTGCAACGGCGAAGTGGATCACGTTCTCGAAGCTGAAGATCAGGGCGACAGGCACCGCAGCCTCCGGTCCGAAGGCCAAAAGCACCAGTCCCGGCGCCATATAGCCAATATTGCCATAAGAAGCCGCCAGACCCTTGATCGTGCTTGATGCAATGTCGCGGCCGGTGCCTAGCCAGGAGATCGCGAACATGATGGTGAAAACAGCATAGGTCGCCAGAACCACGCCCAGGATGTAACGCCATTCGCCAAGCTGCTCGAAGGGTGTTTTTGCAACGAGCTGAAAAAAGAGCGCGGGCAGCGCGATATAGACGATGAACACATTCATCCAGCCAAGCGCTTCGATTGGTTGTCTGGCAATGCGAGCAGTAATGAAACCGATGAAAATCAGGCCGAAAAAGGGAAGAACCAGGCCTATGATATCCGCCATAGTACAGCTTTACCGAACTTGGTTTGCCGCAGGTCGTACGGCTAGGAAATGTTGAAGCGCTTGTCGTGCCGCGCCACATAGTGGATAAGGCAGGACATGATGGACAAGATGAAGACAGCGAAATTCTCGATCGGGCAAGTCGTCCGACACCGCATCTATCCGTTTCGCGGTGTTATTTTCGATGTCGATCCCGTTTTTTCGAATACGGAGGAATGGTATCAGTCGATACCCGAGGACGTTAGGCCAGAGAAAAATCAGCCGTTCTACCACTTGCTCGCAGAGAATGAAGAGACCGATTATATCGCCTATGTCTCCGAGCAGAACCTGCTGCCCGACGATTCCGGCGAACCACTTCGCCATCCGCAAATCGATGAATTCTTTGTCGAAACGATCGAAGGGCGGCTCGCTCCACGAGAGCGCCACGAACACTAACAACCTCGCCTGAAACGAAAACAGGGCCGCGCGGGCCCTGTTTCGCTATCAGATCGATCTGCGGGGTCTACTGACCCTGCTTCGCCTTTTCCTGAGCTTCCTTGAGCTTCTTCGTGAACTCTTCATTGTTCTTGTTCACGAATTCCTGCAGCTTCTGCTGGCGGGCGTTGAGGTCTTCCTGCTTGAGCGGCTCACCATCGAAAGCGTCGGTGAAGCCTTTCAGCGTGATCTTGATCGGGTTCGGCTGGTTCTGGAAGTTGACCGAGGTCAGGGTCAGCTCAGAACCCTTCTTGAAGGATGCCACGATCTGATCGGAAAGCTGGGCCTCAGCCACGCAACGATCCGGCAGGCAAATCGCGTAGTCGATCTTGGTGGTCGCGCCACCATCAACCTGAAGGCCGACACCGGGCGGGATCAGGCGGGCCGTCGGAACGGCAATCTGCAGTACGCGGCGGTTTACCTTGCCCTTCACCTCAATCAGATTGATCGCGGTCAGGAGCTGACCGGACTGCGTGCGCAGCAGATGCTGAACATTACAGACGTCTACTTCATCCTGCTTGGTACAGGCCTTGAACCAGCCGTCCGGCTGTGCCTGCTGCTGTGCCAAAGCGGCGCCGCCACCTGCCGCTACGCTGGCGGCCATTGCGCCGCCGAATACCAGTGCCAGGCGTGTCGCTTTCGCTATCAGGCTCTTCATGTTTTCCGTCCTTCGTGAAACTCGGTTGCGACGCTGTGCGTCCGCTTCGCGACCACCTGTTGTGGGTTGAATGCGGCGACAGCATGGCTCGCGAGCGGTGTTACAACGGCTGACGGCTTAAATCCAGTGCCGTAAGCTGGTCCGTGCATGCACTTCCCTTTCGCAGGGGGAGTGGACAAGTGCCAAACGGCCCGCAAGGATAAAGCTGTGGCCGGTGTGGCTGCGAATCGATCAAGCATTTGAGGTTGACGCAATGCGCTCTGCTCTTTTCCGCCTGCCGGCTCTGGCGATCTCCAGCTTGTTGGCATTGCATTCCTTAGCGAACGCGCAGGAAGCACGTCATGGCATTGCCATGAATGGCGAGCCGGCCCTACCCGCTGACTACACACATTTCCCCTATGCCAATCCAGACGCGCCGAAGGGCGGTGAAGTGACCTATTGCGTTGTCGGTACCTTCGACAATCTCAATCCCTTCATCCTCAAGAGCATGCGCACCACCGCGCGTGGCGTGATCGACTCTATCTTCGGCAATCTCGTCTTTGAGCCTTTGATGCGTCGCAGTGCCGCCGAACCATTCACGCTTTACGGCTTGCTGGCAGAAAGCGTCGAGATGGATGAAGAGCGCAGCTATGCCATCTTCAACCTGAACCCGGATGCACGTTGGTCTGATGGTGAACCGGTTACGCCGGAAGACGTAATCTTCACCTATGAAACTTTTGCGGAGAAAGGGCGCCCGCCCTATTCAAGCCGCATGGCGCGCATTGCAAGCATCGAAAAGGTCGGAGAGCACGGTGTTCGCTTCAACTTCAATGAAAGCGCCGACCGGGAATTCCCGCTGATCGTAGCAATGACGCCTGTTATCCCCGAACACGCCTTCGACAGAGAAACCTTCGATCAGGCGACGCTCGAGCCCGTAACCGGAAGCGGCACTTATGTGATCGAAAGGGTTGAACCCGGATCCCGCATCGTGTTCAAGCGCAATCCGGACTACTGGGGGGCGGATGTCCCTTCCATGCGCGGTTTTGACAATTACGACCAGATCACCATCGAATATTTCTTGAACGAGAACGCCCAGTTCGAGGCGTTCAAGAAAGGCATCTGCTCGGCTTATGCAGGTCCGATCTATACCGGATTGGACCCACAGAAAATCGAACGCGACTTCGACTTTCCGGCTGCCAAGAATGGTGACGTGAAGGTGGAAGCGTTTGAAACGCGGATCCCTCCGGTCGTAACCGGCTTCGTTTTCAACACGCGCCGCGAAAAATTTGCCGATCCAGCGCTGCGCCGCGCGCTTGCGGAACTTTACGACTTCGGATGGGTGAACAAGAACATGCTTGATGGTGAGCATGTTCGCACTCTGAGCTACTGGCAGGGCTCCGAGCTTTCGGCCCTTGGCCGCCCTGCAAATGACATCGAGCGCGAATTGCTCGAGCCTTACAAGGATCGCGTCTTGCCGGAGGTAATGGACGGCACTTACGGCGAAGAGCTCATGAAGAGCGAGGAGATCGGTCGCGAGAGGTTGCGTTCGGTCGTCTCCAAGCTTCGTGAAGCCGGCTACTCCATTGATGGCGGTGTGCTCAAGGATCCAGACGGTGAACCGGTCTCGTTCGAAATTCTGCTTGCTTCCGCCGATGAGGAAAAGCTGGCAACCGTGTATCAGCGTGCCCTGAAGCGGATCGGCGTGAACGTCACGCTGCGCCTGCTCGACGATTCCCAGATGCAGCAGCGCAAGCAGACCTATGACTTCGACATGATGATCGGCTCTGTCGGCTTCTCCGGTTCGCTGTCACCTGGCGTGGAGCAGTTGGGACGTTGGGGGTCGGAAGCTGCCAAGGCAGAGGGTTCCTTCAATCTCTCCGGTGCGGCTGATCCTGCCATCGATGCGATGATTGATGCGATGCTGAATGCACGCGATTCCGAGACCTACAATGCCGCGGTCCGTGCGCTTGACCGCCTGCTGATCTCCGGCGCCTACTATGTCCCGACCCAGCACAGTTCAAAGCAGTGGATCGCCTACTGGAACTATCTTGAACATCCAGAAGAACAGGCCCTGACCGGCTACAAGCTGCGCAGCTGGTGGCGCAAGGCAGATCAATGAGCGAAGATCGCAGCCTTAGCATTGACGTCATCTCGGATGTCATGTGTCCGTGGTGTTTCATTGGCCAAAAAAACCTGGAACGGGCGCTTGAGCAGGTGCGCGACATTGATGTCGCGATCCACTGGCGTCCTTATCAGCTCGACCCGACACTGCCGCCGGAAGGCAAGGATCGCCAGACATATCTGGAAGAGAAGTTCGGCAGCCGCGAGCGGGCGCAGGCTCTTTATGATCGGGTGAGAGAAGCCGGGCGCGATGCGGGGATCGACTTCAAGTTCGACCGGATCGAGAAATCACCCAACACGCTCGATGCGCATAGGGTCATCAGGTGGGCAGCAAGTGCTGGAGAAGGTGTTCAGGACAAGCTCGTACGGCGCCTGTTCGAGCTCTATTTCCTAGAGGGCGCAAATATTGGCAGCCACGCGGTTCTCATTCAGGCAGCGCGAGAGAGCGGGATGGACAGTGCGGTAGTCGAAACCCTTCTTCCCACCGAGGCAGACTTGCAGGAAGTCTCACAGGAAGTGGGTACCGCGCAGAAAATGGGCGTTACCGGTGTGCCCTGCTTCCTTCTGGAGGGCAAATATGCACTGATGGGTGCACAGCCGCCAGAGGCGCTGGCAGATGCCATTCGCAAGGTTTCAGACGCCAAGGCCGCGGGCGCGCTTGATCAGCCATAGGCCTGACTACAGGTCAGGCCGCTTCCTTTTTCTCCGCCAGTTTGGCGAGCTGCGTCATGACCACAGCCGCGCCTGAAAGCCGCTTTTTCGGCGTGGGCAGATCCCTGATGAACACAATGCTCTGATCTGGTCGGATCTTGGCCATGCTGCCTTGCTGCGCGATGTAACCGACAAGTGCCGCGGGTTCCGGGAAGGCCTGATTGCGGAACTGGACGACAATACCTTTCGGACCGGCGTCCAGCTTCTCGACATTGGCCTTGCGGCACAGAGCCTTGATGTAGACGATCTTCAGCAGATGTTCGACTTCTTCCGGCATCGGGCCGAAGCGATCGATCATTTCGGCACCGAAGGCGTCGATCTCCTCTGGTGTCTCCAGGTCGCCGAGGCGTCGATAGAGGCTGAGACGCAGCTGCAAATCCGGCACGTAGTTTTCCGGGATCATGACAGCCGTTCCCACCGTGATCTGAGGCGACCAGCCGGTATCGACCGCTTCGCCGGATCCGCGCAATTCGGCGACGGCCTCTTCCAGCATCTGCTGGTAGAGCTCGTAGCCAACCTCCTTGATGTGCCCTGACTGTGCATCGCCCAGAAGATTGCCTGCGCCACGCATGTCCAGATCATGACTTGCCAGCTGGAAGCCTGCACCAAGCGTGTCCAGAGACTGAAGCACCTTCAGGCGGCGCTCTGCCGTCGCCGTCAGCTTCTTGTTTGCCGGAAGCGTGAAGAGCGCGTATGCACGCACCTTCGAGCGGCCGACGCGTCCGCGGATCTGGTAGAGCTGGGATAGGCCGAACATGTCAGCACGATGCACGATCAGCGTGTTTGCGGTCGGGATGTCTAGGCCGGATTCCACGATGGTTGTTGACAGCAGAACATCATATTGGCCGTCATAGAAGGCGTTCATGATGTCGTCGAGTTCGCCCGGAGGCAACTGGCCGTGCGCGCGGGCCACCTTTAGTTCTGGCACTTCATCGGCAAGAAACTGCGCGACTTCATCCAGGTCGGAAATGCGCGGTACAACGTAAAAGCTCTGGCCGCCGCGATAGCGTTCACGCAGTAGGGTCTCGCGGATCACCAGCGGATCGAATGGCGAGATGAAGGTGCGCACGGCCATTCTGTCGACAGGCGGTGTCGCAATCAGCGAAAGCTCCCGCACACCCGTCAGCGCGAGTTGCAGGGTACGCGGGATGGGGGTTGCCGAAAGCGTCAGGACATGGACGTCAGCCTTCAGTTCCTTGAGCCGTTCCTTGTGCTTGACACCAAAATGCTGCTCTTCATCAATGATCAGCAGGCCGAGATTCTTGAAGCTGACCGCATTGCCAAGCAGCGCATGGGTTCCCACGACGATGTCGACCGTCCCTTCCGCCAGTCCCTTCTTGGTCTGGTTCAGCTCCTTGGTGGACACAAGGCGGGAGGCCTGCTCGACCCGAAGCGGCAAGCCGGAGAAGCGTTCCTTGAATGTCTTGTAATGCTGGCGGGCGAGAAGCGTTGTCGGGACGACGACCGCAACTTGAAGCCCTTCCATGGCCGCCACAAAGGCCGCGCGAAGTGCGACTTCCGTCTTGCCGAAGCCGACATCGCCGCAAATCAGGCGGTCCATCGGCTTGCCGGATGACAAGTCATCCAGAACCGCATCAATGGCGTTTTGCTGGTCGTCGGTCTCGTCATATGGAAAGCGCGCTGCAAACTCGCCATAGAGACCTTCCGGGGGCTGTATACGTGCTCCGGGTCGCATGGCACGCTGTGCTGCAATCTCGATAAGCTGGCCAGCCATCTCAAGCAGGCGTTTCTTGAGCTTTGCCTTGCGCGACTGCCATGCGCCACCGCCAAGCTTGTCCAGAACGGCATCAATGCTGTCCGAGCCGTAACGAGAGAGAAGTTCGATATTCTCTACCGGCAGAAACAGGCGATCATCGCCCGCGTAGCGCAGTTCCAAACAGTCGTGCGGCGCTCCTGCGGCTTCGATCGTTTTCAGGCCAATGAAACGCCCAATGCCATGATCGGCGTGAACGACAATGTCGCCGGCCGAGAGTGCATTGACCTCACTGATGAAATCGGAGGCCTTCTTGCGTTTGCGGCTTTTTCGCACCAGGCGGTCGCCCAGTACGTCCTGCTCACAAATGACCGCGAGATTAGCTGTCTCAAAACCCGCTTCGAGTGGAAGAAGTCCTAGTCCGGCCTGCCCCTTTGGCAGTGAGGCGAGCTCGGACAGCGTCTCAACGCGCTTGAGATTTTCCAGGCCGTGTTCAGCCAGTATCTGCGCCAGGCGATCGCTGGAGCCCTCACTCCACCCCGCCACAAGAACCTTGCGCCCGTCGGAGCGAAGCTTGCTGATGTGGCGTACCACCTGATCGAAGACATTCGCGTTCGGATCAGCCCGTTCTTCCTTGAAACTGCGCCCCGCACTTGCGCCCGCGTGCAGGACCTTGAGCTTGCTTCCATCAGGCGAATGGAATGGCGTGAAGCGCACTTGCGTGCGGCCCTCCATGCGCTTTTTGACATCAGCGGGTGAGAGATAAAGCTTCGGCGGCTCCACTGGATTGTAGGGGACTGCCGCATTGAGGGCATCGCCTTCATTTTGCCTTTTGCGCGCCTCGAAATGATCCTCGATGAGTGTGTAGCGCTCTTCAATCGCTTCCAGCGCCAGATGGTCGAAAATCACGGGCGCATCCGGCAGATAGTCGAGGACAGTCGACAGCTCATCATGGAACAAGGGAAGCCAATGTTCCATGCCGGCAAAGCGGCGACCCTCGCTGACAGCCGTGTAAAGCGCGTCATCACGCTTCGGTGCCCCGAAGGTTTGGATATAGTTCCGCCGGAAGCGGCTGATTGTATCGCTTGTGAGTGAGACCTCGCTCATCGGATTGAGCGAGATTGATGTGCGCTGTCCAGTGGTGCGCTGCGTTTCGGGATCGAACGCGCGAACGGATTCCAGTGTGTCGCCGAAGAAATCCAGTCGCAGCGCCTCTTCCGAACCTGGCGCATAGAGGTCAAGTATGCCGCCCCTGACCGCGTATTGCCCAACGTCCCTCACCGTCGGTTCGCGGTCGAAGCCTGCTGCCTCCAGCCGTTGCGTCAGATCTTCCATCGAGATCTGGTTGCCGGGCCTGGCTGAGAAAGTCTGCGCGCGGATTTGCTCTTTCGGCGGCATGCGTTGCAGGAGGGCATTGGCACTCACAAGCACGATGGCTCGGTGTGGTGTCTCGGCAAGAGCAGCCATGGAAGCCATGGCGGAAAGTCTGCGTGCGGACGCATCCGCCCCCGGTGATACACGATCATAGGGAAGACAGTCCCAGGCCGGCAGTTCCAGGACAGGCAGTTCGGGTGCGACGAATTTCAGTGCCTCGACCAATGGCGCGAGACGTTGGCCGTCACGCATCACGAAAATGGTCGGTCCATCCGGGGCAAGCTCGCGCGAGGCCTGGGCCAGAGCGAATGCTTCATAGCCATCTGCGACGCCATCAACGAGCGATTCTTGCCCGACCCGAGGGCCAAGGCCGATCCTGTCAAGCAACTCAGCCATGTGGACTATTCAATCCCGTCCGCGCAATAGGCGCTGATACGCTGAAAGAGCGGAGTGCGTACCTCCGCGGGTGGTGCAACCTTGCCCGTGAACCAGGGCAGCAGGTCGGTATCCGGCAGGCCGAGGATCTTTTCGAATTCATCCATCTCTGCCGCTGTAAGCTTCTCCAGATGCGTATCCGCAAAACCGCCCAGAACCAGGTCCATCTCGCGGGTACCACGACGCCAGGCCCTGATAAGTGCTCTTCTCTTGCGTGGTTCAAGATCAGCGCTGGAGCGCGTCGTGCCAGTCATGGTCGATGTCCTCAATAGGGTGCGCTGCGCATATAGCGCGTGACGTTCTGGATGTCAGCCTTGCGCACCCCGATTTGAGACTTAAGCTGCGCCTTCCATAAGGAAAATACAGGAATCGCATGCGCCCTTCCGCCCTTGATCCGCTGTTTGCTCCGGCCACTTCACTTGATGGCATTGGTGACAAGATCGCCGGGCTGATTGCCCGCCTTGTGCCGACAGATCTGACGAACCGTCCTCTGCGGGTGGGGGATCTGCCGTTCATTCTGCCACATTCGGTGATTGATCGGTCGCGCCGCGTGGCGATAGCGGAGGCTTCGAATGGCGGCATTGTCACGCTGACGCTCACCGTTGGCGCCCATTTCCCGCCCCCGCGCGGCAAGCGCAATCTACCTTATCGGGTCATGGCTTTTGACGAGAGCGGTGAGATCGCGCTTACCTTTTTCCATGCACGGCAGGTCTGGCTGGAGAAAGTGCTTAGCGAAGGCGCTCGCGTGCTCGTTTCCGGCAAGATAGAGTGGTTCAACGGGCGGGCGTCGATGGTCCATCCGGACCATATCGTGTCTGAGTCTGAAGCCTATCAGCTGCCGGTGATCGAACCTGTTTATCCACTTACCGCCGGCCTATCGGCAAAGGTTCTCCGTAAAGCCATTGCACAGGCGATGACACGCCTCCCACAATTGCCGGAATGGCAGGATGCCGCTGTTCAGCAGCGGCTCGGTTTGCCAGCGTTCGACCAAGCCTTGAAGACGCTTCATGATCCCGGGAGGATCGAAGACCTGTCGCCTGAAGGTGCGCCATGGCGCAGACTGGCTTATGACGAACTGTTGGCCGGGCAACTGTCGCTGGCACTTGTTCGGCAAAGAACACGGCGGCTGACAGGGCGTCCCCTTGCAGGAGATGGCCGACATGTCGCCGCCCTTCTTAAAGCCCTGCCTTACAGATTGACGCCTTCCCAGGAAACCGCAGTGGCCGAGATCCATGCCGACATGGCTGAAGGCGACCGCATGCTGCGTCTGTTGCAGGGTGATGTCGGCTCGGGCAAGACCGTGGTGGCACTCATGGCCATGGCGCGTGCCGTCGAGGCAGGCGGACAGGCGGCATTAATGGCGCCTACGGAAATACTTGCCCGCCAACATCATGCAACGATCTCCCGTCTGTGCGAGCAAGTCGGATTGAAGGTTGCCCTTCTTACCGGCCGCGACAAGGGACGTGAACGCAAGGCCCTTCTGGAGCGTCTCAATTCTGGCGAGGTTGACATCATCATCGGAACGCATGCGCTTTTTCAGGAAGGCGTGGATTTTGCCGATCTTGCGCTCGCCGTGATTGACGAACAGCATCGCTTCGGCGTTCACCAGCGACTGGCCATCACCTCCAAGGGCAATGCGCCGGACATGTTGGTAATGACTGCGACACCCATACCGCGCACATTGGTTCTGTCGGCGTTCGGGGACATGGATGTCTCGCGGCTTACCGAGAAACCGGCAGGACGACAGCCGATCAAGACCGTTACCATGCCGCTCGAAAGGTTGGGCGAACTTGTGGGGCGTCTGCGTAAAGCCGTAGCGGAAGGGCAGAAAGTCTATTGGATCTGCCCGCTGGTCGAAGAGTCGGAGAATGTCGACGTGACCTCGGCGGAAGACCGGCACGAAGCCCTTGCGCAGGTGTTTGGAGCGCAGGTGGCGCTTATTCATGGCCGCATGTCCGGCAGCGAAAAAGACAGTGCCATGGCATCATTCAAGTCCGGCCAGGCTCGTATTCTTGTCGGCACTACAGTTGTTGAGGTGGGCGTGGATGTTCCCGATGCCACGATCATCGTTATCGAACATGCAGAGCGGTTCGGCCTCGCGCAACTCCATCAGCTTCGCGGCCGCGTGGGGCGTGGCGACAAGGCCTCCTCCTGCGTGCTCCTATACAAAGGGCAACTAGGTGAGGTGGCGGCCCGCAGACTGGCGGTGATGCGGGAAACCGAAGACGGTTTTGTCATCGCGGAAGAAGACCTGAAATTGCGCGGCGAGGGAGACCTTTTGGGTACTCGCCAATCCGGCTCACCCGGTTTTCAGGTGGCACGGCTAGAGTTTCACGCTGACCTGCTTGCCACCGCCCGGGATGACGCGCGGCTGGCACTGACGCGTGACCCCGAACTGCGCTCTGATCGCGGTGAAGCGCTTCGGCTGCTGTTATATCTCTACGGGCGAGATGATGCTGTGCG
>Ga0310345_10004413_pt1 | contig 12774 bp, 7 predicted proteins | sample HC15DNA20500_MG_FD_204667 | JGI IMG/M metagenome (GOLD analysis project Ga0310345, IMG submission 204667) | Marine microbial communities from station ALOHA, North Pacific Subtropical Gyre - HC15-DNA-20-500_MG | ecosystem: Environmental > Aquatic > Marine > Oceanic | place: Pacific Ocean: North... | reverse complement strand
GCGGGGCGAAATTCTGGAAGTGAAGAATACCATCAACACGATGGTGGATCAGCTCAATGGCTTTGCGTCCGAAGTCACCCGTGTGGCGCGCGAAGTTGGCACCGAAGGCAAACTCGGCGGTCAGGCTGTGGTGCCTGGCGTCGCCGGCACCTGGAAGGATCTCACCGACAACGTCAACTCGATGGCGTCGAACCTGACCGGCCAGGTCCGCAATATCGCGGATGTGGCAACCGCCGTGGCCAACGGCGATCTGTCGCGCAAGATCACCGTCGATGTGAAGGGCGAGATTCTTGAGCTGAAAATTACTCTCAATACGATGGTCGATCAGCTTAACGCTTTCGCGGGCGAAGTCAGCCGCGTAGCGCGCGAGGTCGGCACCGAAGGCAAGCTTGGCGGACAAGCGGCGGTCGAAGGCGTGGCCGGCACCTGGAAGGACCTCACCGACAACGTCAACTCGATGGCCAACAACCTGACCGGTCAGGTTCGCAACATCGCCGAAGTGGCGACAGCTATCGCCGAAGGTGACCTTTCCTCGAAGATTACCGTCGAAGTGAAGGGCGAAATTCTCGCACTCAAGAACACCATGAACACGATGGTGGATCAGCTCAATAGCTTCGCGGCGGAAGTCACGCGCGTGGCGCGTGAAGTCGGCACCGAAGGCAAACTCGGCGGTCAGGCTGTGGTGCCAGGCGTCGCCGGAACCTGGAAGGACCTCACCGACAGCGTCAACTTCATGGCGTCGAATCTCACCGGTCAAGTCCGCAACATCGCCGAAGTCACCACCGCCGTGGCGCGCGGCGATCTGTCCAAAAAGATCACCGCCGACGTGCGGGGCGAAATTCTGGAAGTGAAGAATACCATCAACACGATGGTGGATCAGCTCAATGGCTTTGCGTCCGAAGTCACCCGTGTGGCGCGCGAAGTTGGTACCGAAGGCAAACTCGGCGGTCAGGCTGTGGTGCCTGGCGTTGCCGGCACCTGGAAGGATCTCACCGACAACGTCAACTCGATGGCAAATAACCTGACAGGTCAGGTCCGCAACATCGCCGAGGTCACCATTGCTGTTGCGAACGGCGACCTTTCAAAAAAGATCACCGCCGACGTCCGCGGCGAGATCCTGGAAGTGAAGGAAACGATCAACACGATGGTCGATCAACTTCGCTCGTTCGCCGCTGAGGTGAGCCGCGTCGCACGCGAAGTCGGCACTGAAGGCAAGCTCGGCGGTCAGGCGCAGGTACCCGGCGTGGCCGGCACCTGGAAGGATCTCACCGACAACGTCAACTCGATGGCCAACAACCTGACAGGTCAAGTTCGCAACATCGCGGACGTCGCCACCGCCATCGCGCGCGGCGATCTGAGCCGCAAGATCACGGTGGACGTGAAAGGCGAGATTCTGCAGCTGAAGGAAACCATGAACACGATGGTTGATCAGCTCTCAGCCTTCGCGTCCGAAGTTACCCGCGTCGCACGCGAAGTGGGCACCGAAGGCAAACTTGGCGGCCAAGCTGCGGTGCCCGGCGTCGCGGGCACTTGGAAGGACCTCACCGATAACGTCAACTACATGGCCTCAAACCTCACCGGTCAGGTCCGTAACATCGCCGAGGTCACCATTGCGGTCGCCAGCGGCGACCTGTCGAAGAAAATTACGGTCGACGTGCGCGGTGAAATTCTCCAGCTCAAGGAAACCATCAACACGATGGTTGAGCAGCTTCGTTCTTTCGCATCGGAAGTGACACGCGTCGCCCGTGAGGTCGGCACCGAAGGCCGGCTCGGAGGTCAGGCCGCCGTTCCGGGAGTAGCCGGCACCTGGAAGGACCTGACCGACACGGTCAACGGTCTCGCCAACAATCTGACAACACAGGTGCGCAATATCGCGGAAGTCACTACGGCAGTGGCGCGCGGCGATCTCAACCGCAAGATCACGGTAGATGTGAAGGGCGAGGTTCTGGAACTGAAGAACACCATCAACACGATGGTCGATCAGCTCAACCTGTTCGCCGGCGAGGTCACACGCGTGGCGCGTGAGGTCGGCACCGAAGGCAAGCTCGGAGGTCAGGCCCAGGTCCGCGGCGTGGCCGGTACCTGGAAGGATCTGACCGACAGTGTCAACTTCATGGCCTCCAACCTGACGGACCAGGTTCGCGGCATCGTGAAGGTGGTGACCGCTGTCGCCAACGGCAACCTGAGCCAGCGGCTCACCGTGCAGGCGAAGGGCGAGGTCGCGGCCCTCGGCGAAACCATCAACAATATGACCGACACACTCGCGACGTTTGCAGACCAGGTGACGAACGTGGCGCGGGAGGTCGGCGTAGAAGGAAGATTAGGCGGCCAGGCTAACGTCCCTGGAGCCGCAGGCACATGGAAGGATCTCACCAGCAACGTCAACTTGCTCGCGGCAAATCTGACTACTCAGGTTCGCGCAATTGCCGAGGTCGCCACCGCTGTCACCAAGGGCGATCTCACGCGCACGATTCAGGTCGAGGCTCGCGGCGAAGTCGCCGAGCTGAAAGACAACCTCAACACGATGATCGCCAACCTGCGCGATACGACCGAAAGTAATCGGCAACAAGACTGGCTGAAGACCAACCTTGCCAAATTTACCAATATGCTTCAGGGCCAGCGACAACTCAGCACGGTGGGAGATATCCTTTTGAGCGAGCTGGGTCCGCTGGTCAAAGCCTATCAGGGCACGATCTATCACCTCGACAGCGATGAAGAAAACACCAAGCTCAAGCTGCTTTCGAGTTATGCGCGCGGCGGCGTCCGGCCACGCGAAACCATCGACCTCGGCGAGGGCCTGGTGGGCCAATCCGCTATCGAAAAGAAGACGATCCTGCTGGGAGACGTGTCACCGGATTATCTCACGATCTCGTCCAGCCTTGGCAAGGCTACACGCGTGAGCGTGGTGGTGCTGCCGGTTCTGTTCGAGGGACAGACCAAGGCTGTGATCGAACTGGCAACGCTGCAGCCGTTCACCGAAGTCGACCTCGCATTCCTGGAACAACTGACCCTAAGCCTTGGCGCAGTCTTCAACACTATCGAAGCGACCATGCGCACCGAAAGGCTACTGACCCAATCGCAACAACTGACCGCCGAACTGCAGTCGCGCCAGATCGAGCTGCAGCAGACCAACGAGGAACTGGGGACGAAGGCAAAGCTGCTCGCAGATCAAAATGCGGAGGTCGAGCGAAAGAACGCGGAGGTCGAGCAGGCGCGCTTTGCACTGGAAGAAAAAGCCATCGAACTTGCGCTTACCTCGAAGTACAAGTCCGAATTCCTGGCCAATATGTCTCACGAACTGCGGACACCGCTCAATTCGATCCTGATACTCAGTCAACAGCTTGCTGAGAACGTGCCGGGCAACCTATCGGACAAGCAGATCGAGTTCTCCCGCAACATTAATTCGTCAGGCTCCGACCTTCTGAACCTGATCAACGACATTCTCGATCTGTCGAAAATCGAATCGGGTACGGTTACCGTCGAAGTTGAGGAAATTCCGTTTGATCGCCTGCGCGACAATATCGAACGCAACTTCCGTCATGTCGCAGAAGCGAAGAGCCTGCCCTTTAAAATTGATTTCGCAGCCGATCTTCCCCGTTTGATAGAAAGCGACGACAAGCGCCTCCAGCAAATTCTCAAGAACCTACTCTCCAACGCCGTGAAATTTACCGCACGCGGGCATGTCCATGTCCGTGCTGAACTCGTGACCCAGGGCTGGAGTACAGACCATCCCGTCCTGAGCAAGGCCGAGAAAGTTGTCTCCTTTTCCGTGGAAGACACCGGTATCGGTATTGCGCCCGACAAGCAGCGACTCATCTTTGAAGCTTTCCAGCAGGCAGACGCTGGCACCTCGCGCAGATACGGTGGCACCGGACTTGGCCTCGCGATCAGCCGCGAGCTAGCGACCCTGCTGGGGGGAGAAATTAAGCTCACCAGCATCTACGGCCAGGGAAGCACCTTTACGCTGTTCCTGCCCGTCCAGTTCCCCGGCCGCGACAGCTCCCAAAATGTGGTTGCTGACGGATCCGCGGTCCGCGCGCCGGTTTCCCGCGAACTCATCGTCATGCCGGTCGGGCGGGAAGAGCATATCGACGATGATCGCGACATCATCGAAAGAAATGATACCGTACTGCTCATCATCGAGGACGACCCCCACTACGCTCGCATTCTCCTTGGACTGGCTCACGACAAAGGCTTTAAAGGCATCGTTGCGACCAGAGGCGCGACCGGGCTTTCCCTGGCCCGGCAATTCCGCCCGGCAGCCATTTCTCTCGATATATTTCTGCCAGACATGCTGGGCTGGACGCTGCTCAATCAACTCAAGCTCGACCCGACGACGCGGCACATACCGGTGCAGATCGTTACACTGGACGAGGAGCGCCAGCATGGTCTTTCCCATGGCGCATTTTCCTATCTCATCAAGGAGCCTACCACGTCCTCACTGGAGACGGCGCTCGACCGCCTCAAGAACTTCACGCTCACGCGCACAAAGCGCCTTCTGGTGATTGAAGACAACGATATCGAACGGCAGTCCATTGTAGAACTGCTGGGTTATAACGACATCGAGCTTGTAACCGCGCCGAGTGGAGAAACGGCGCTACAAGCCATGCGGGAGCAGCACTTCGATTGCGTCGTGCTCGATCTGCGACTACCCGACATGACCGGCTTTGAGCTGCTAAAGAAGCTGCATGCCGATCCAGCGTTGGCAACCGTGCCGATCGTCGTTTTTACCGGCAAGAACTTGACGATTGACGAGCAGCTTGAACTCAAGACGATGGCAAAGAGCGTCGTTCTGAAAGATGTGGAGTCACCGGAGCGCCTGCTGGATGAAACCGCGTTGTTTCTTCATCGGGTGATAACCGACCTGCCGCCAGAGAAACAGGCGATGCTCAGCCGGCTTCACGGGTCGAACGAAATTCTGCAGAAACGCAAAGTGCTCATTGTCGACGACGATGCCCGAAACATCTTCGCACTCACATCCCTGCTCGAAAATCACGACGTGGATGTCGTGAGTACAACCAACGGTAAAACCGCCATTGAGATCGTACAGAAGACTCCCGACATCAGTCTCGTCCTGATGGATATCATGATGCCGGAAATGGACGGCTACGAGACGATTCGCGAGATTCGCAAAATTCCTGACTTTCATACGCTTCCGATACTCGCGCTCACAGCGAAGGCGATGAAAGGCGATCGCGAGAAGTGTCTTGAAGCCGGCGCCAGCGACTACATTTCAAAACCAGTAAATACAGATCAGCTTCTTTCGTTGATGCGTATATGGCTGCACCGTTGAAGCATGAGCAAACGCAGATGAACCTGCCATCGGCTACCAGCGGTTACGTGGAAGAAGCAACGCTGACTGACAGCGATACGACGGCCCGTCCAGCTTCGACGAGCCCGGAGACCAGCGACCTCATCAATATATTGATCGTCGACGACGAACCGAGAAATCTCACGGTCCTGGAAAGCGTATTGGACGCGCCGCGTTATCGGCTGGTTCGAGCGGAGTCCGCCGAGCAGGCTCTTCTGTCGCTGCTGGCCGACGAATTTGCGGTCCTGATCCTCGATGTCCGCCTGCCCGGCCTGACCGGCTTCGAACTGGCCCAGATGATCAGGGAGCGCAAGAAAAACGCAGAGATACCCATCATATTTCTCACGGCCTATTATAATGAAGACCAGCATGTGATCGAAGGCTACGATAGCGGAGCCGTCGACTATCTGCACAAGCCAATCAACCCGGCTATCCTTCGGTCAAAAGTTGCGGTGCTGGTCGAGCTTTATCTGAAACAGCGTGAGCTCGAAAACGCGAACCGCGCGCTCATGGCTGAGGTCGCCGAGCGGCGTCTCGCCCAGCAGCAACTTTACGAACTTAACAATACCCTTGAGCAAAGGGTGCTGGAGCGCACCGAGGCTCACAAGCGTTCCGAGGAACAAGTTCGCCTACTGATGAATGAAGTTAATCATCGTTCAAAGAACATCCTCAGCGTCGTGATGGCCGTCGCCCAGCAGACGGTCGCCTCAAACTCTAGTGATTTTCTTCTTCGCTTCTCCAGCCGGATTCAGGCTCTGGCGGTGAACCACGACTTGCTGGTGGTCGGTCAGTGGAAATGCGTCGATGCGTCGGATCTCGTTCGCGGACAACTCGCGCATTTTGCCGAGCTGATCGGGCAAAGGATCACGGTTGAAGGCCCCAGGCTTCGCCTGGCGCCTTCAGCTGCTCAGTCTGTTGGTATGGTGGTCCACGAGCTCTCGACAAACGCGGTCAAGCACGGTGCTTTGTCAGTTGAGAATGGTCGCGTTGAAATCTCATGGCGCCTTGACGGAGACGCCGGCAGCGAGAATTTCACAATGAGCTGGGTTGAGAAAGGCGGTCCACCTGTTGCGCGCCCAGCCAATCGTGGCTTTGGCACAACTGTTATCACGAAAATGACTGAGATGAGTCTGGGCGGAAAAGTTGAGCTTAGCTATGCATCAACAGGGCTGATCTGGCGACTTAGTTGTCCAGCGAAAAATGTTCTTGAGGCGACGTAACCGTCCCGACTGATCCTAGCTTCCGAGCGTCCACTCTTCAGCGAGCAAGAAGACTGCTTTCCACTTCAGTTTGGATCAGGATCGCATCTCCAAGCGATGACTAACGTCGCGTACTTGCGTAACCACTGAACGCATTCATTGCACGCCAACTAGTTGGAAGTCGTTATCCGGACCCACCAATTTCATTCGCTGCAAGGTGTGAGCTGTTCGGGAAAACGCCGGGCGGAGCCCGGCAATGGAACTCGCAAGATTCGGAAATTTTTAATTAGTCCAGGGGCATCATAGCCTCAGTATATTCACGAGTGCGCGATGTCGTCGATCCAGCTTAAGCGCGTCTGTAACGGCTTTCTCTGTGCCTGCTATTCCGGAGTTGCGCTTCTCGGGGCAAGCCTGCTTCTGTTTATGCTGCGCTGAACCATGCAGATCAATCGCAGACTCGTCGTTTATGGGTACATGGCCGCGGCAACCATTATCGTCGTGGTCGCGATCAAGATGTTCAGCTAAGCCGCCGTCTTTTAGCCGGCAATGACCGACGGATTTTTTCGATGCTGATTACCGAAGCGCCGCGCGTTTGAAATTGAAGTCCCCCTGTCATAACGGCGGGACGAAACTGACAAGCCGATAGACAGGTTTCGGAGTAACGACCAGTTCGTTTGACGTGAAGTGGGACGACTAAGGATCATTGTGGCATCTTATGCCCTCGTCTCTTGCTCCATGATCTGGGCGATGAAGCTAACGCGACGCGAGAAACGGTCGAGCCGAGCGATGATGAGTTTCGCGTTTTCGCGTTTGGCCAGGGCGAGCGCTTCAGTTCAATGCGGTTACCCGCCTTACCCGGGGCAGGTCCTGCGAGAGTCACGCCGAGATCTTAAGCCTTTGCGACACCCGTTTTACGACGCTTTCCACTCGGTCGAGTCCGCTAGTAAGCGGCCAAACGCTTCCTGAACGCGTTCAACTTCGGAATCTTCCGGGCATGTGTAGCGACCGGGACGCTCTTCATCGTCTAGGATCGGCAAGATCGCGTTTTCCAAATCATCCATTTCGGACTCGGCAAATTCGAACTCGTGCTCCGGAAACCTGCTAGACAGTTCCGTTAGCATGCGCTCGCCGATCTCAGTTGCTGTTTCCGGAGTCAGCATGAAAATGAAGATGCTCAAAAATATCTCCCATCCACTCAGTTACAATTTTGGTTGACGTTTGACTTGTGGTCGAATGCTTGGATCGGATCGTCGAAATCCTCGTAAGAAGCCGGGAAACCTCCTAAGCGGGCGTTTCCGTTATTGGCACGCCGCGGACGCCTGACCTTGCCTCTAAGGCACCTCGCTTAAATCTGGGATTGGATGACTTCTCGGTATCGAACGTGTGTTCGCCATATCCGTTGATCGGGGAAGACTGTGATGGCATGGCAGGCTGCACTATGCGGGTAGCCGTGGCTCAACGCTTCCTTGCGACGAGCCCCTTCTGTATTTGCCTTGGATACTCTTATTCCACCGGTCTAGGTCCGGCTTAGGCGCGTCTGGCTCGCCAGGGTTTTGTGATTTCTGTCCCGGACGCTCCCACGGCTTGTCGGTGCCTTTTGTTGGGGACGGATCGTTCTTCTGGTCCAAAACTTACGGCTCGCTATGAGAACCGTTCTTATTCGACATTTCTATTTCCTCCGTTGCATGGATTTCTTGGGCGAACGAACGAGGCGCGGGAAGGTTCCCCAGCGCTGGCTGCAACAAATCGGAAGCGTGACCGTGCCCGACTACCGGCTGGCTACGCCCGGCCGGAGTAGACGTAACCGGAAATGCCCCGCGCATGTCGGGCTGATTTCTGCTTTCGTTTCGGAACTGGAGTGGACGAGCGACGTTCGAATGGAAGCGGATGTACCCCTCCGGAAAGGCCCCCGTCGCTCCTACGTCATCCTGCGGCGGCGGTCCACGCGCCCTCGGGGCTTATCGTCGCCCCTAGCGCCGGGTGCTCGCGATCGATCCCGGGGTGCCGCGTATCACCCCTCCCAAGGAAGTCAGCAATGCCAGATAACAAGGGCAAAGGTATTGTTCGGACAGACAGAGGCGGAGAACAGCCAGCCGACAACAAACGGGCGCAGGCTGACAACAAAACCCTGCCAGGCCACCAGCAACGAGTCATCAAGGAAAAGCCCAAGGTGCGTGTGCCAAGCGAGAACGAGTTGCCAGGCGCACAAGATCGACGAGCGTCGGACCCTTGATCATGTCGTGAAACCGGGCCGATATTCTGACATAGCCACGGAAACTTCCGACGTCATCGTCAAGGCACATTCGGATTTGGCCGTCGTATCTTATGATACATAGATACAATCCATACCCCTAAAACGCCGCCTACACGCCTCTCATGTGGGGATCAAGACTGAAACCAACTGCTCTTCCAGAGTAACCATTTCAAGAATGTAACTTGAGAAGTTACAAGCATCCATTCTGGATGGATCAAATCCGCGATCAAGCCCGAAATTAGAGTTCACTTTCTCTGCGGTCTCCGTCTTTTCCGCGAGCCCCATGGACCATCGTTGGAATAATCGCCTATCCACGGCCGATGCTTCTACGATCACGATGTTACGATGGCGCGGATCTCTCGCTATCCTACAGAACAACTCTGATACTGCAGATCGATCTCCTTCAAGAACCTGGCCAAAGTAATCGCGATTAAACATAAGACCGCCCGTTATTCCGCGGTCTTGATTATTGGCTCCCGCGGTCCGCACAATACTGCGAAGTTCGCTTTTATCAGGGCTAGCTGATCTTCTGATCAAGTTTGTACTGTAGTATGATAGACGAAACAGCATGGTCTGCATGTTCTTTCTAATCTTACAGATAGCTTACAGACAAAAACGATCAAATTGCATCGCTTATGTGGATCGGCTCGCCAAGCACGTGAACATCCGGCAGCGCCATCAGAGCTGGCTTGGCAAAGTGATATCCCTGAAACAATGAGATGCCTGCAGCTCTTAAGACCACTAGCTCTTGTTCGTTCTCCACGCCCTCGGCGAGCACCTGAATATCGAGCGTACGGGCAATACCAACTATAGCCGCGACGATTGCTTGCTTGGCGCGGCTAAGATGGATGTCTCGCAGCAATTCCATATCAATCTTTATTAGGTCCGGCTGCCATCGTGCCAAAAGGCCAAGTCCGGAATATCCCGCGCCAAAATCGTCCAGCGCCGTCCAAAAGCCAAATTTGCGATAAGCATCTATGATCCGTTGCACGTGCGCAGGATCTGTCATCCTTTCGTTTTCCGTGAATTCGAACATCAAGTTTTTATGCGGGAAATGAGCTCGCTTAGCTGCGGCGAGAGACTTCTGGATGCACGCACTTGGCTCATAGACCGCATTCGGCATAAAATTGATCGATAGTCGCAAATCTCTTCCCGCGAACAATGCACCTGCCGTCTCGATCGCCATGACCCGGGAGGCCTGATCAAACTGGTACCGGATATGCTCATTCACTTGGTTTAGGACCGATAATGCGGACTCTCCATTTACGCCTCGCACGAGCGCTTCATACCCCCAGACACGTTGCGCAGAAAGATCGACAATGGGTTGGAAAGCCATCTTGAACTCAAAAGGGAGCGCCGTATCTTCGCGACATTTGCTGCATGCGGAACCCATTTTCTTTCCCCTTTATCCGCGCATTAAATCAGCAGATTAAATTGGATCTGTTGATCGAGCGTTAATGTACTTCGCCATTTTAATAGCGCGAGTCGTTAGGTACGAAGACGGCATCAATAATATCATCAACTAGCGGCGCGCTACCATTAATGGCGTCAGCAAAAACTGGACGCTCGATTGCGAAGCATTTCGAGCCTATTTAGCCCAATTGTCTTTGCATCTAGAGGGCGGTTAGGACGTGGATGATACCATTCGATTGTTTCACTTTGGGAATGGCGATTTTTGATAGGTCCGCCTTTGGTGTCAAAAATCGTAATGCGTCCACTCACGTTCTTTACGGTCAATAACTCGCCTTCCACACTAGAGAGCTGCTTGCCCTGGATAAGGCCAGCCTCCGCCAACTTTCAAGGAACGACGTAATAGGTAAGAATCTTCGTCAACGTTGACTTGTTCGCAGGGACCAGCGTTGCAGCAGTTCCCTTCGGAAGCTTTGCTAATGCAGGATTGGACCGTCGCCTCCGCGCGCCGTACCGGGATGCGGAGGCGAGAGAACCGTGAACGGACCAGCCCTCGATAACGTATAATACAAGCCCTGCGGCTTTTATCGCAGCAAGCTAGTGTTGGAAAGCGAAGCCTGACGCAGAAATCCTTCGGGCGATGCAGGCGGTTCCTCACCGCTCCCAAAGCGTCAATTCTTGTCACCAATCCAGCACTTAAGCAGCCATGTGGTCTATCGCCATACAAACCTAAACTTTTTGTCGCCAGCAGTGATCTGATTCCCTTGCGCCATCGTAAAAAGTTCTGCGTGGATCACGCAGCCGCCCCGCTGCCAGTTCACGCAAGTACTTTCCCCGGTCGTCGAGCCCCTCACGACCGGGGGATTCATTTTCCTGCCTTTCGGGCAGCAACTCCGCAGCCATATATTGCTCGGGCAAAGGGAGACGACCTTGACTATTCACTCCAAGCCCCCGGCCAACGAAACCGCCGCGCTATCTCAGGAAGAAGTCGAGGCCGCGTTCCGTACGATAATCCGTTGGGCAGGCGATGATCCATGTCGACCCGGATTAGTCGAAACGCCGTCAAGAGCGGCGCGGGCGTTTCGTGAATACTTTGTGGGGTATGACCAAGACCCTATTCAAATTTTGAACAAGACGTTCGATGAGACAGGCGGCTACGAGGAGATGGTCATTCTTCGGGGCATTTCATTCGAAAGTCACTGTGAGCACCATCTTGCGCCGATCGTCGGTCAAGCCTGGGTCGCGTATGTACCGAAGGGCCGCGTTGTCGGCCTGTCGAAACTTGCTCGCGTTGTAGAGGCATATGCCAAACGGCTCCAAATACAGGAACGCCTGACGTCTCAAATTGCATCAGCCGTCCAGGAAGTCTTGAGACCACAAGGTGTGGGAGTCGTGATCAAGGCTACGCATCATTGCATGTCGAGCCGCGGAATTCACAAGGTTGGTTCGGAAATGATCACGAGCTGTATGCTCGGCTGCTTCCGCGACAACGCGATCACTCGGCAAGAATTCTTGGCTATGGCAAACAAATGATCGCGTACCACACTAGCGTCGATCTTGCGCCATCCGACGTTTTGCGTTTCCGCCGGGGGTGTGCGAAACAATCCTATGCTACCCTATCGGGGCGATCCTGGCTAGGGAACCAACTATCGCAAAGCCTGCAGGTAGCCCTGGCCGGTATGGTTCGAAGAGATATCGAGAATAAAATGGTCGCAATTCGTCGATTGCAAAGCGACCCAAAAGCCGTTGCGATGGCGCTTTCCAAATCCATTGTTCGCATAGCCGAGACGAGAGACGAAGCATCATTCGAGATTGTGTTTCGACACTTTGCACCGAGGCTTAAATCGTACTTTTTACGACTTGGTGCAGACTCCTCACTGGCGGAAGAAATCACTCAGGAAGCATTGGTTCTTGTATGGCGTAATGCCGCTCAATTCGACCCATCAAAGGCGTCCGCATCTACCTGGGTGTTCACGATCGCTCGAAATCAGAGTGTTGATCGGTTTCGCCGAACCCGCAGGCCGGCTTTCGACCCAACCGATCCGGCCTTTGTCTCTGACGTCGAAGCAGGTCCAGATCAGCAGCTGGAAAGAGCGGAAACAGATCAACGGGTTCGTGAAGTCATGAGCGCGCTATCTGCGAACGAGAAGAACGTTCTGATGCTTTCATTCTACGAAAATCATTCGCACGGTGAAATTGCCAAACAACTTAACCTTCCTATAGGCACTGTAAAGTCCCGGATTCGGCTTGCATTTGCGAAAATTCGCGCTGCCCTCGACGCTGATAAGGGAGACGTCAGATGACGATCAGATTCCACCTTAGCGACGATCTTCTATTGAGCTATTCGTCGGGAACTCTGGATGAAGCATCTAGCCTGCTGGTCGCCACCCATCTGGCACTCTGCCCTTACTGTCGTACGCGCAACAGCTCTGCGGATTCTCTTGGCGGATATATGTTGGATACCATTTCGGAAACGGAGGTTTCTCCATCCTTGATGGACTCCGTGATTGCAAGAGTGCGTGATGAAAACAACAACGCGACGGCTCTAGCCCGTCCTACATTGGGAGCAGACTTTGTAATTCAGAACCGCTCCGCAGCTA
>Ga0310345_10004412_pt1 | contig 12775 bp, 11 predicted proteins | sample HC15DNA20500_MG_FD_204667 | JGI IMG/M metagenome (GOLD analysis project Ga0310345, IMG submission 204667) | Marine microbial communities from station ALOHA, North Pacific Subtropical Gyre - HC15-DNA-20-500_MG | ecosystem: Environmental > Aquatic > Marine > Oceanic | place: Pacific Ocean: North... | reverse complement strand
TTCACCGTCAACGTCACCAATCGTTCCACTGCCCCTGGTGCCTGCGCTCGTACCACCGTCCCATCTCGGAACACGTAGCTCGACGCCGACACACTTGCGCCTGTCGCAATTACACCCTTAATGAAGGTGCGTCGCGAAAAATTATCAGTTGCTTCTTCCTGCCGCGGAATCTGTTCCACGTCTCCCATGAGACGACCTCCTCCATGCATCGGGGCACGAGTAGATGATTAAACCTAGTTCTACTCAGTGAAACCTACCAGCGAAACGTCTGTTTTGCAACATTTTCTGGCGTCTACCTCAGACAAGTATTCCTACACTCCATATTTATTTACGAAATGACACTAGTTTCCTTGTGACAGCCTATTCCATAGTTAGACGCGCGGTTACTCGGTCAATTTGTAGAGGAGGTTCTTTGACACGCTTTTGGTCGGATTCCAAAAGCAACCCAATTCGCCTAATTGAAACGAGCTTTTTAAGACGACTGGAGTTGCCACAGGCTCTCGGAATAATGTCCGCACTAGCCCTAGCAATGTAATTATTTCAGGTCAACACCCCATGACATACTGCCTTCTAGTACCAGGGACTCGTCAGGAACTCGTTGTAAACACTGCGAGCTCGACGAGAAACATTCGTCGCAATTGTTTTGTCCAGCTGTTCGAGATTCGAGAGTGTAACCACTCCGTCACCTGGATCGTGGGCCACTGTCACACTATCCACTACGGCTGGAAATTCTTCACGAAGCATCCGGTTCAACAAGTTGAGCAACTGTTCAGGACGCATAGCCGAATCCTTTATATTTAGCTCAAATCGAAGCGCCTGCACCGGTGTTGTTTTCTCAGTCATGCACTCATACTCATTTCAATTATTCCGTCGACTTAATTATATAACCATCTCACCACGCCCTTGTCGACCACAACGCGTGTAAACAGAAACAACTGAGTCTCGACACGCCTAAGATAACAGTTACGTGTCTGTCTCTTTTATTCGACAACAGCGCGGGGTTAAGTAAAATGCTTAAAACTTTTTCTTGGTCTGTTCTACTACAGTCAGCATTCTTAACAGAGAATGTTTCGAACGGTTACGAATGCTTTAATCAATCGAAGGAGCCGCGATGAAAGGTATCGTGATTTTCGTCCTAGCGCTGGTACTCACTATTCCCACTCTCTCAGCGGGTGGCCAGGAACAGTGGGTGCAGTTTCGAGGACCGAGTGCTGGGGCGATCCCCGATAACCCTTCACTCCCGGACCGATGGAGTGAAACCGAAAATATCGTCTGGAAAATCGACGTGCCAGGCCTAAGCTGGAGTTCGCCTGTCGTGTGGAACGACCACGTCTTTCTCACCACGGCGATCAGTGCAGGCGATGAACCAGCTCCAGTAAAAGGACTCTATGACCCCGGCGATGACAACGGCGGCCTAGCATCAGCTAATGAACATCGCTGGATGCTGTACGACATCAGCTTCGAAACTGGAGAAATTCAGTGGCAAAGCGAGCTTCACACAATGGCTCCGTCCATCTCTCGTCATCTCAAGAACACGTTCGCCTCTGAAACACCAGTCACCGATGGTCGACGGGTGTATGTCTATCTGGGCACAATCGGACTGGTCACCGCTCTCAATTTGAGTGGTGAAACTGTTTGGCGACGCGAACTCGGAGCATTCGAAACCACCGGAGGATTTGGATCCGCCGCGTCTCCGGTTCTTCACGACGACCGCCTCTACATTGTCAACGACAATCAGACGGAATCGTTTCTTGTGGCCATCGACACAAACACAGGCGAAGAAGTCTGGCGGGTTGACCGCGAAGAACGTGGGACAAATTGGGCAACACCATTCATTTGGGAAAACAACCTTCGAACCGAACTAGTCACCTCGGGCACTGGTGGCATTCGCTCCTATGACCTCGACGGCAATCTTCTCTGGGAAATTCACGGCATGTCCGGACTCACCATCCCGACACCCTTCGCCAAACACGGTCTCCTCTATCTGAGTTCCGGTTATCCGGGAGGGGGATTAAGACCGGTATATGTTGTCCGCCCAGGAGCCACAGGTGACATTTCGGTGTGGCCACCTGACGCTCGTAGCACGGGCATCGCAGCAGGTTTCCCCGGACCAAAAGAATCCACTGAATACGTCGCATGGTCATACCCGTTACTCGGCACCTACAACACCTCAGCCTTGGTCTATGGCGACTACTACTACACCTTGCTCGATCGCGGGTTTTTAGTCTGCCACGACGCACTAACTGGTGACGAAGTGTATGGACGTCAGCGTCTTGAGATCGGAAATGGCTTCACCGCATCACCGTGGGCGTATAACGGCAAGATCTTTCTTCTCAGTGAGGATGGTGAGACATACGTTGTAGAAGCCGGACCAGAGTTTAAGATCCTGCACAAGAACTCGCTTAATGAAATGTCACTCGCTACACCCGCTGTCGTACGTGGAAGTCTTCTTCTAAGAACCCAATCAAAGCTTTATCGAATTGCCGAAAAGGACATTTCATGATCACTGCCCTGTTTAGCCGCCTAACTGTAGCCTTTATTCTCGCCACGACAGTTGTGGCGGTATCTGCTCCCAGAGTGACCGCTCAAATGTCATTCGAGCAGGTTGGTACCATTCCCGGACCCGCTGACCTTGTGAAGGTGGAGGGAACACAAGTGTTCGTCACCCACCATCGGGAGTTTAAGGTCTTTGACGTATCGAACCCGGCAATGCCGCGCCAGACAGGACTACTGACTATGCCGGAGGAAATCTGGAAATTCAGTATCAATGGCGACCGCGCCTATGTCGGCGCCAACTTTCACGGCTTATCGATCCTCGACATCTCTGACCCGACTGCACCACACGAATTGGGCGCGTTTGAATCATTGGGCCAAACCAAGATAGGCGCGGTGTACGACACAAAAGTGGCCTATATCGACCACATGGAAGGACTCGTCCTGATTGACGTTACTAACGAAAGTGAGCCTCAACCCATTGGCTCGTATTTTCTCGATGGCTATGCGCGGGACGTTGTCACATCGGGGCCCATTGCTTACGCGACCGACTCGCCAACAGGTCTCTACGTGTTCGACCTGACGCAGGAGGGCAGTCCCGAACCAATTGGCATACTGCACGCTCCATCCGCCCCGAGAAATGCACTCCAGGTTACAGAACTTCCCGATGGACGAAAACTTCTTGCCGGTATCGGCCAAGGTGGCCTTCAGGTTTACGATGTCACGGATCCAGCTGCGCCGGTAAAAACTTCAACATTCGATACACCAGGGCAAGCTAACGGCCTAGCACTTCAAGATCAGTTCGCGTTCGTCTCGGCTGGAGACGCTGGATTACAAGTGGTTGACTTGTCAGACCCATCAAGTCCGGAGATCATTACGGCACTATCGACAAACCGACCGGCACGTGATGTCGCGGTCTCAGATTCGCTGGTGTTAGTTGTTGTAGGACAAGGGGAACGCGAAGGAAACGAACGTGAAATTCTCGTGATCGAAATACAAGAATAGTCACTTTTCTAGTAACCTTCTCGGTCCCCACTCCAAATAGACCAGGACCGAAGATGATTCAGTGAACAGCATCAACCAAGAGGACCTTACCAATGACAATCTGGAAAACACGAATGTTTGGCGTTGCCGCAGTTTTCGCGTTGATTATGGGTCTGCCTGGGATGACCCAAGATAATACGATGAGTTTCTTTATCACAAGTGCAGGACCCGGCGACGGGGCTAATCTAGGAGGTCTTGAGGGTGCCGACGGGCACTGCACCATGTTAGCCGAAGCCGCGGGAAGCAGCGGAAAGACGTGGCGAGCTTATCTGAGCACCGATGGAGCCGCTGGCACCAATGCCCGTGACCGTATCGGCTCGGGACCCTGGTTTAACGCCGACGGTGTTCAAATTGCTGGTAGCGTCGACGAATTGCACTACTCGAATGCTGCCCTGACCAAAGAAACTCAATTAAATGAAAACGGGGAAATCACCAATGGCCGTGGTGACGACCCGAACCGTCACGACATCCTGACCGGCTCCCAACTTGATGGAACGCGGTTTACGGACGGGGAAGACCATACGTGCAGCGACTGGACCAGCAACGGTAATGGAAGCGCGCAGGTGGGGCATCACGACCGCACTGGTGGCGGTGCCGTCCCATCATCATGGAACTCCGCCCATGGAAGTCGTGGCTGTGGTCAAACTGAACTTCAAGGCACGGGAGGAAACGGGTATTTCTACTGTTTCGCCACCAATTAATTAACTGCTCTGCCAAAGAATTAACACTACTGTTTCGAAGGGAATGAACCGATAAACCGATTCAGGAGAATCGGTGAGCCCACACCTCAGGACGCTAAACGTCTTCCATGCCGCCGTGAGTTTCACGTTAGTGCTCACGTTGCTCGGGTGGTTACTATCGGTGCAGGCGGCCGCCCAGACTCGCCATGGCACCTTGGTGCAGATATCGATTGAAAATTCGGATAACGATGTCGCGATTCGCCTAATCGCAGATCAAGCCTTGTACGGTGAAATTCAAGAAATCACGGTCGAACCGTTTCGCCTATTCGTTGATTTTGCCAACATAGTCCCAAAGGTTGCCGCCGTGACGCCAGTAGAAACGGTTGGGGTTCGGCAAGTCCGTGTAGCACTAAACCAAATCGACCCACCGGTCACAAGAGTAGTCTTGGACCTCACTCAACAACACCCGTACCAAATAGAACAGCACTTGGAAAACCTCGAATACCGGATCATTGTCCGTTCGTCAGATGCAGGCACCAAAACCAAACTCGGAGACATAAAGAAAGAGGCTCAATCCGAGCCACTCGCCTCTTTAACTCCTGCACTCCTGAACGATTACATAGTCTGGTTCACTCGCGCAGCTAAAGAATTTGACCAATTGCTCTCATTGGAACCAGCGCCAATCGAAATGGAAAATGAATCGCAAGAGTCTATTCGAACAAACTTGAAACGTCTCCAGACCGAACACGGTTTGGTTATGCCTCCGTCCTCATTACAGGTCGCACACAATATACTGAGAGCAGCACTCCAGTTGGGACACCTAGCAACCATAAGAACGGCTCATCCAGACGAAACACAAGCCAACCCCAACGCCGCCCGCAGAGGTGCGGAACTACTACTCAGACGGGCACGGAGTCTCGCCGAGTCTCATCTTGTCAACCAGAAAGAAGACTTTCGGTAAATACCGCACCCTTCTCCGTGTTCTGACTGGTACACTCTTAAACAAGCGTGTATAACCAGTCCATGAATAAACGCAGAACACTGGGCCGTGCACTGGGCCTAGTAGCCATCTTGTTAACGGTCTGCAGTTTGATGACCGTTGTGCACGCTCAATGGGGCCGCTGGGGCGGCTTCCGCGAAGGCACCCTACCGCCGCGTTTTCCTCCATCAAGCTTTCCTGATCGGGATTTTGCGTTCTGCAAACTGATGTATGACAGTGTGCGATACGAAGAATTGGGTATGGGATGGGCAACGGACTATCCCTATGCCGGCATCAATCTAATGATCCGCTATTCGGAACTGACGACCGGCCGTGTAAGCATGGATAGTCAGAGACAACCGAATCACTGGGTAGTGAGACTTACCGATGACGAACTCTTTAATTGTCCCTTCACAATGGCTGCGGACGTAGGAACAATAGGTTTTAGCACCGAAGAGGTTCGACGCCTTCGCGAATATTTACTGAAGGGTGGTTTTCTCTGGGTAGATGACTTTTGGGGAACTCGTGCGTGGCAACACTGGACTAACGAAATCGGAAAGGTCCTTCCACCATCTCAGTACCCTGTCGTTGATGTACCGTTAGATCACCCTGTGTTCAGTACCTTGGCCCATGTATCCTCAGTTCCGCAGATCACCGCGATCCAATTTTGGTACGGCGTAGGCGGCCGAACCACTTCGGAACGCGGTAGCGACAGCGAAGAAGCTCACTTTCGTGCAATTACTGATGAACACGGTAGGTTCCTCGTTGTGATGACGCACAACACCGATGTAGCTGACGCATGGGAACGAGAAGCGGACGACCCACGTTTCTTCTCGAAGTTTGCACCTGATGGTTATGGTCTAGGGATCAATGTTCTCCTCCACACCATGACACATTAGAAGCTAGGTCCTGCACACAGACTGCGGTAAGATGCCGCCAACTCCTCGAAGGATGCTAGCCCGTCTGGTTTGTTTCGTCCGAAGACAACATGATTACCGCCTCTCTCAAGGCGGAGGGCGGTTGTATCTTTCATGTCACCAATGTGGTTCACGCACGCCGGGTTGGGAGACCCTCTCGAGACCTCGCGTGACCCCATCTCGTCCGGAACCACTGCGCTTGCTACTCGCAGATCCTGAACTTAGTGAAGAATCAGACACTAGACCAACAAATGTACTTCCAAGTGATTCCAAACCGACCTTGTCTGCGGCATTAGGGGCATCTAGCCCATTCAGGCTCAGCCTTGAATAACAACACAGGCGGGTTGATTACGCTAGTCACCGGTAGGTAAATCCCAAGCATCCCCCCAACGAAGTTTACGTGCCTGTCGATACTGCGGTGAGTTCCTTTTCGTCAACGTCCGATCGACGACACCATTTCCTTCGCATAATCGGAGGTGAACCTGTCGATTGCCTGCCCGAGGACGTCCAATTACACGGCCAGTCGCGGGGCTCCCTAAACCCTTGGTCGCGATGACATAACTGTACTTCTCATCTTCGTAAGAAAGACTACCTTCTTTCAAACGTCGGTGAAGATTGGACCGATTCAATCGAGCGCCGAAGTGACACCAGTCTGGTTCATCGAGTGGACACACATCATTGTGAGGACATGGTGCAATAATGGACGCACCAAGCGACAACAATTGGTCTCGTGCCGCGAGCATAATGTTGTAGCCCTCTGTAGAACCCGGCAAAATCACAACGATCGCACCACCACAAGAATTCCAAGCGAGACGAAGAACATCCATGCGAGTTTTTTCGTCTAGTTCAGTCAATAAGTAACTGACCACCACAAGGTCGAAGACAGTCGATGTTGACGACAGGCCCGTTGTCTTCGCCGACCATGTCGTTTGCACCCGCCCGTGAAGAGGTGAACAGTTGGCAAGTCTCTTTCCAAGCTTCTGCATCGCAGCATCGTGCTCAACAAAGCACAGGTGCGCAAGATTAGGAAACTCCAGGCCTGCGGCCCAAAGTGTTGTGGCGGGTCCGGAACCAAGATCAAGCAAAGTCTCGACGTTAAGTTCACCGCTTCGCACATTTAACTCGTGGAACACTGCGCGTGCGGCCGCCAAAGTAGCCGGCATTCGAGTCACCGCGTATGCGAGAGCAGTTAGATCGTCGAACGCTGGTATGTTGTCTACAGATTCGACCGATTGTTGACGGTAATGACACGACAGACGCTGCGCTGCCGCGCGAAGGTCAACCAATGGAATCCCCGCAGCTTCGGCGTTAAGAGCCCGTCTCAATTCCAAGGGCAACAATTTGTCGTCAGGCACGGTTGGTCACGGACGTTACCGGAACAGAGCGCGGCCCAGAAGGTGGATACCGACGCTCGCATACTTGATATTAGAGAACGACTGAGCGTCACCAACCACTGATGACAATCATTGACTAGGGCAAGCTAAAGGCCACGAAACGAGGCGGCATTCCCTCCTTGCCTGCGATCCCCACCACCACATATTGCTTTCCTTCGTGCATGTAGCTCACGGGTGCGCCGGTCGTACCGGATGGTAATTCATGCTCCCACACAACCTCACCAGTTTCTTTATCGTACGCCCGGAACCACGGCTCACCGTAGTTAGTAACAATCTCCGGCGGCATTCCGTCTGGTACACGACCACCGCTATTACGCGCATCTGAACCTTCGCCAATAAAAAGGAGTGTCGCGGTGGCAAGCGGGGACGGTCGACCAGGTCGGCCGAGACGGCCAAGATTGAGGTGACGAATGGCTGGATGATTCCTAGGACCGTGACCATTTGCTACTTGCCACACAATCTCACCACGGTTCATGTCAATTGCCGTGATGCGTCCATAAGGTGGCTTAAACAAGGGAAGGCCACGGGGACCACCGATCCACAGACGCGTACCCTTCACGAAATCCAGGTTCGTCCGATCGGGATTCCCTTCAAGAATATCTGCCACAAACGGAGCCGTGATTGATGGGACGTACAAAATGTTTGTAGTCGGGTCAAAAGCGGCACCTTGCACATCGGCACCACCCTGTGACCCGGGTAGTTGAATTGTCCCTAAATTACCAGTGGGGTCGTCAGTCCGCACAGTCGGAGGCGTAAACATAGGACCAATGGTGTAGCGCTCTACAATCTCCAGCGCCTCAGCCCGCAATTCTGGAGTGAAGTCAATCAGGTTCTCAATAGTGGCGCCCTGACGATCGAAAGCCGGAGGTTTTGTTGGAAACGGCTGCGTCGGTGACGTCCGCTCACCTGGAGTCGTTGATTGCGGCACAGGCCGTTCTTCGATCGGCCAAACCGGTTCTCCAGTTTCACGGTCAAAGACAAATGCAAATGCTTGTTTGGTAATTTGAGTAACTGCCTTAATCTCTCGACCATCAACCTCGAGATCCATCAGGATCGGTGCTGCCGGTAGGTCATAATCCCACAGACCATGATGAACGATCTGAAAGTGCCACACCCGCTCGCCAGTGCTGGCGTCAACACAAACTAAGGTCTGGCTGAACAGATTGTCGCCACCTCTATGTCCACCGTACATATCATTCGTAGAAGAGGTTATTGGGAGGTACACGTAGCCTAGTTCTTCATCCGCACTAAACAACGACCACACTGGCGCATGACCGCTGAACTGCCATGATTCATCATCCCAAGTATCAGTTCCGAATTCGCCGGCCTGCGGGATCGTATGGAACACCCATCTCAGCTCGCCCGTACGAACATCGAAAGCTCGAACATCACCACGGATGTCCTCTTTAGTCACAAACGTGTCAGACATGGATTGCCCAACAACGATTACGTCACGAACAACCGTTGGAGCACCACCCCACCGATAACGGGCGCCGTCAGCGAGGCCTGTTGTCAGGTCGACGCGCCCGCCCTGCCCAAAGCCCTCGTAAGAGCGCCCGGTCTTGGCGTCAAGGGCAATTAACCATTGGCCGCGTTGTACGATGATGCGCTGGTCATTTCCGTCGGTCCAATGGGCCACGCCTCGTGTCACTGATCCCCGATACGCAGCGGGGGCCTCCTCAAAAGGTTCTTGGACCCAAATGGTGTCTCCGGTCGCAGGATCAAATGCTTCAACCAAACCAACGCCATTCGGACTGTAGAGGATGCCGTCAACCATCAGAGGAGCAGCAATAAAACTGTTGCCGTAACTCAGGTCTGGGACCACCTCCAAAATTGACTGGTCGACCGCTGCGCGTTCCCAAGCCACTTGCAACTGGTCAACATTGTCCCTGCTTATCTGGTCAAGTGGAGCAAATTTCGTCGCACCCAGATCACCAGCATAATGCCTCCACTCACCGTCTCTGCTGCCTTGCTGCGCCGACACTAACGTCGCAGAAGACTCGCACAGGAGAAAAGTGGCAATTAAAACAGAGAGAGTCCTAGCGAAACCCATTGTGCTCCTCCTTACGTAATGGAGCGGATTATAACGGAGCCTGCGATAATCTTATGGCTTAAACGTGGCGAACCTAAACTGCCTGTTCGAATTTCCCAACTAAAACTCACCTTAAGTATTAGTCGAGCCAAGTTGGCGGCACAGGTGAAATTTTGTCCCCGGCCAACAGAGCTAGGCCTTTATTCCCTGATGGGTCTACTGGCAGAAAAGTGTTTCACAACTGCACTGCAATTCAGTAACACCCGTTCCCCAACAAAGAGTTGCCCGCGCACAAACGTGAGTGAGCGGGTACGTCTTACAACTTCGCAACTTGACTCGATGTGGTCACCTTGGCGACCAGCCGCTACAAATTCACAGTTAAATGACACAGTGACACATTTCTGACCTGGTTGGTCCCAAATGGCTGTAAGGCATACAGCATAGTCTGCAAAGGTCATCAGCATGCCGCCATGGACGCTATTGCTCGAGTTGCAATGATGAGATTTGGCTTCGAACGCGAAGAAAATTCGCCCAGCGTCGACCTTATATCCAAATGGACCGACAAGGTCTTCGAATGGATCTTTGTAGTCATACGACAGTTGAAGGGTACCGTCTAGGAGACGATAGCCTGGCGGTAGTGATTCCGACATTTACAGGTTCCCTTTTCCCCGGTTGTCCTAGCTTAAATATTCTTCAACCGCCCCACCAAAATAACTGGAGCGACGCCGTGTGTAACTAAGCCAGTCGAATACGATACGCCACTGTCTGTCACGAAACTACGGTGGACACATTGCTTCTCGCCAGGCTTTCGACAAGACGAGCATCAAAACAGAGTACTGATATCCGCTGGACATGTGAGCCAATGGTCTGGCGGTTGATGCGCTAGTGCCTGACGAGTAAACGGCCCCCACAACACGGCCGCCGTCTGCACACCGGCCGACCGACCGGCGGCTATGTCATGCGGTGAATCACCAATAAACACAGCTTCGCTGGCATCCACGGCAAATTGGTCAAGTGCCGCGATGACGGGCGCGGGATCTGGTTTGTGCTTTTCGACGTCGTCGGCGGTAATAAAAACATCAAAATATTGCTCAAGGTCACAGAGCTGTAACCCACGGAGCGTTCCACGTCGGTTTTTACTAGTGACAATGGCCAACCGAACAGCCCCCCGATCACGCAAATTCTCCAGCGCTTCACGGACACCGGGATAAGCTTCAACCATTTGATCATGATGCTTGTCACTGTATTCTACGTAGGTGGCTCTCATAGCATCAAACTGCTCCGCATCACAGGCAAATTTCGCCAATTGGGTCCTTAGAGGTGTGCCAAAACCCGATCGCCAATCGTGGTCCGCTGGTACCTCGCCAAGGTGAACCAACATGGTGTGTCTGAACGACGACATGATCAATTCGATTGAATTGATCAAGGTTCCATCCAGATCAAAAAGGTAGGTAGACAACAACCGATCACGAGGTGCCATCGTTAATTAGCTTACCGCTTCCCTGCGGCACTTCAACAATCTCAATGAATCACTCCTCATCCTGGGAAAAAGATTAAGCCCACAACATATACCAGGTAGAGCGCCAACAATCCCAGACCCGCACGTGGTCCAACAGAGCCATTTCTACGAACAAGTACGATAAGAGCGCCAAAAAAGAAGCCCATCCATGGAAAAGCGTAGCTTTGCACAACAGTATTGAGCGTGAGCGGGTTGATTGTGCCCGCTAATCCAACGACAAGAAACAAATTCAGAACGTTCGAACCTACGACAGTGCCGAGCGCCAAATCAACAACACCCTTGCGTGCGGCCGCCACTCCCGTGACCAATTCAGGAATCGATGTCCCGAAGGCAACAACAGAAAATCCAATAATGGCAGTCGGAACACCCAACGCGGAAGCCAGAGTCTGCGCTGACATCACGAGCAGTCGAGCCCCAAAAACAATCAAGATCGCACCGAGTACAAACGTTCCAACCGCTCTCCACAACGCCGCTTCCTCTTCTGTTCGTACCGACTCATCCCGATTGCGTTTACGCATGCGTCTAACGCCGACAAAATCCCAGCTCAGGTACGCTGCTGCCATCAGCATCAACACCATACCTAGGGGTCTACTCAACGTTCCGTCCACGGAAAAAAGCACTACCATCCCACCGGCTGCAGCCATCCACAAGGCCCGATTAGTGAAATCTCTCACTTCAGCCCCGATTGGGCTGATCATCGCAACAGTTCCTGCGATTAGCCCAACGTTACAAATACATGACCCTACGGCATCGCCAAGTGCAATTCCGGAATCACCCGCTAGACTTGCGGTGGTGGCTACCGCTAATTCTGGAGCGTTCGTAGCGAGACTGACTAGCGTGCCGCCGATGACAAACCGGGGCACATTCAGAGCTCGGCCAATCAGCACACTCGCATCCACGAACATGTCGCCGCCCTTGGCGATCAAGCCGAACCCGACAATCAACAGAAAAACATCAAACGCCATATAGTCTTTATGTCCGGGTCATAGTCCCAAGAACAAAACTCCCACACCGCTCGCTGCGACGAGTAAACCCGTCACCGCGTCGGCCATTCGTGTGAATCGATGTCGAGGAACCACATCCATAAGTCGATAGCCAATCGTGACGGTCAGCCCCATGACCAGGACAGTCAGAACACCAAAGGTCACGACAACGGCAACTAACAATATCCACGAACCCGCTATGGCCGGGGCAATCATAAGTGGAATAAGCGGTTCACATGGACCAAATAGAAAGACAATAAAAAGAGCCCAGGGTGTCACGTTCGCGCTTGAACCATGGAGATGACGGTGTTCGCCATCATGCAATTGGAGTTTCTCATGTAGGGTACCGTCAACATGAGTATGGACATGCGAGTGAGTTTCATCACGAAATGTATTCCGAACCGCCCAGACCGCATAAGCCAGTCCAAAACTAATTAGTAATATTGCCGCTACCACACCACGCGTCGACTCAACCCACATCAACGAATCGAGACTGGCACCCAGGAGACTCCCCACTCCACCGATCGCAACCGACGACGCCACATGTCCGATTCCACACAGGGTGGTCACTGCAATTGTGTAGCCCAATGACCACTGCCGTGATCGCCCCAAAACGATAAATGGAAGCGAGTGATCAATTCCGAGGAGAGTGTGGGCAATTGCCACTACAGCAGTCGTGCCGAGCAATGCTAAGGTGGCATTTTCAAATAACAAAAACATGCGGTGTTGGTTGA
>Ga0310345_10004411_pt1 | contig 12777 bp, 15 predicted proteins | sample HC15DNA20500_MG_FD_204667 | JGI IMG/M metagenome (GOLD analysis project Ga0310345, IMG submission 204667) | Marine microbial communities from station ALOHA, North Pacific Subtropical Gyre - HC15-DNA-20-500_MG | ecosystem: Environmental > Aquatic > Marine > Oceanic | place: Pacific Ocean: North... | reverse complement strand
TTAAAACTTTTCTTGCTATAACCATTCCATTATCTAAAAGGGGTATTTTGGCAGGTTTAGTGTTGGGCTTTGCAAGGGCTTTTTCGGAATTTGGTGCCACTATAGTTTTCGCTGGTAATATACCCGGAGAAACGACAACTGTGCCACTAGCGATATACACGAGTATCAATACTGGCAATGTAGAATCAATTACGAAATTAATAATTGCATCGGTCGTTATTGCAGCTTTAACTTTGGCACTTTATAATCTCCTCGCCCAAAATGGGCGCAAGAAAATCAATACGTAGAGGTGGGATTTGATTATATTATTCGATTTCATTATCACTCGCGGAGAATTTTCCCTGTCGGTTTCTGGAAAAACATGTAATGGTATAACAGTATTGTTGGGTCCTTCAGGGGCCGGTAAGAGTACGTTATTAAACTGCCTATCAGGCAATTTAACTCCAAACAATGGGGATATAAAAATTGGTTGCAATACCGTATTTAGTTCTGATAAACGAATTAACCTGAAACCTGAAAAACGGAAGATTGGATTGGTAAGCCAAGAGAATTTATTGTTTCCACATATGGATGTTAGGTCTAATATCACTTTTGGTTTCAAAGTTAGAAAGACTACTTCTAAAAAAATAGAAATAAATGATGTGGTATCAATTTTTAGGATCGAGCATTTGTTGGATCAAATGCCCAGCCAATTATCGGGTGGAGAAATCCAAAGGGTTTCATTAGCTCGAGCGTTATGTTCGGGACCAGATGTTTTGCTTTTGGACGAACCATTTAGTTCGTTGGATGCAATTACCAAGGGCCCAATCCTTCACTATATAAAGGACATGCAAAAAAGAACAGATATCCCTGTACTTTTGGTTACCCACTCTTTTTCTGAAACTTTGACTTTGGGAGATAAAGCTATCGTTCTAAATGAAGGGAAAATCGTTAAATCCGGCAATCCATATAGTTTATTGGAATTGAGGAACAACATTTCTGGTTTTCCTGCTGAGTCAGTTGTGAACTATATGAAAGGGATTGTGATAGATAAAAGTAATTTATACGATAAACTTGGGACAGTACGTGTTCAAGGTACAGATTTTTATGTTCCTATTGAGGGGTTCGACATAGGAACCGAAGTTATCCTACAATTTTCCGCACGTGATTTAATAGTTGCTACTGCTAAACCCAAAAATGTCTCTGCACGTAACATATTGTATGGTAGAGTAAGTCGATTGAAATCCATGGGAATTAGTTTTCTGATCACCGTTGATATAGAACCCAAGTTAGGTTTGGACGTCGAGCTGACTCCAGAATCTATAGACCGTCTTGGTATCACCGAAGGATCAAAAATATTCCTGATGCTGAAGAGTTCCAGTTGCACAATCAATAAATACTAATTTATTTGTTTACTAAGTAGTGTTTGCATATATTTTGCAGGCAACATTTTTCACAAAGGGGATTTTTTTTTGTGCAGATATTGGAGCCATGTTTGTCTAATAAAGCGTGAAATTCCCCATAAAGTTTTTGATCTTTGGGTAATTTTTTTTCAAATATCGTTTGGAATTCAGAGTAAGAGTTATTTAAAGGGGTTATACCAACCCGTGATGCTATTCTCTTAGTATATTGATCGATGATAAATGATGGTTTCAGGGCAGCGTAGACAATAATATCATCTGCAGTTTCGGGCCCAATTCCATTTATTGACAGTAGAGTATTTCGTAAGTCCCTTAGGGTTAAACTAAAAAGCTTTTCTTCTTGACCATTAAAATCCTCTATTACTAGTGCCATAAAATTTTTTAGTGTTTGAGCTTTTTGATTAAAATAGCGTGAAGACTTTATACATTCTGATAAGTGTTCAAAATTTGATTGATATATCGCTCGGTAATCCCATAAGTTGTTTATTTTAAGTAGCTCTAATGAAGTTTGAACATTTTTCCAAGATACGTTCTGGCAAAGAATTGCGCCAACTATTATTTCGAACTTTCCTCCCCCAGTTACTGGCCACCAATTTTGGTTACCGTAATTATCTAGAAGAATGTAATAAATGTTAATGATGTTGTTGCTAATTATTGTCATTGTCGTCCAGTAAATTTTTACTGTAAAAATGTCAGCACGTAATAGTTAAAAAAAAATATTATTATTATTATTGTCAATTAAGTGAGAAATTAAACTGTGTTAATACCATTATTAAAATTGATAGTTAGTGAACAGAGAGAAAATATATGAGCATGGTTTCAAAATTAAATGATTCAATCATTAAATCTAAAAGCTATTTATGTATCGGATTAGATCCCCATCCTAATGAAATGTTTGTGGAAAATGTTTTTGATTTCAATAAACAAATAATAGATGTAACACACGACTTAGTAGCAGCATATAAACCGCAATTCGCTTTTTATGAGGCTTTAGGAATTTCCGGGTTACAAGCCTTGAAGAAAACTATTTCTTATATCAGAAACGTTAACCCGAATATAATAATTATTGGTGATGCTAAACGGGGTGATATTGGTTCAACAGCAAAGGCTTATGCCCACAGTCTTTTTGAATTTTGGGATGTGGACATAGCTACGGTGAATCCTTACATGGGAATGGATACGTTGTTGCCATATTTGGAATATAACGACAGGGGAATATTTGTTGTTTGTCGTACGTCAAACTCCGGCAGTGGAGAATTACAAAATTTAGTGGTTTTTGATGACAAAAAAAAGAAACTATTTGAGTTTGTGGCTGATCTGACGTTCGGAATTTCCGACGGAAGCAATGTTGGGTTGGTTGTTGGGGCTACCTACCCGGAAGACGTTAAAATAATTAGGGAAAAACACCCACAGGTTCCGATTTTAATCCCTGGTGTTGGTGCCCAAGGAGGTGATCTCCATGCTTGTGTTAAAGGTGCAGTGGATTCAATGGGAAAAGGATTCTTAATAAATGCGTCCAGGTCAATTATTTTTGCTACTAAAAACCCAGTTGACTACCCTAATATCACAAGAAAAAGAGCACTCGAATTACGAAACGCAATAAATGAATCGTTGCAGAAACTGGAGGGTGAATCTGTTTAATTTATATGGGGTACAAACGAATCAAGTTCATTACTGTTTTGAATACAAAAACTTGGTTTCCAGTGTTAGGTGACCTGGGGTTCACCCGTTTAATTAGCGTTTGAAAATTTTATTAGTTAGGTCATATCACCAAAAAAAGTGTTTCTTGTAGCCCATGATATATCGAAGGGTTTACCATTGGGAGGTTGCGCTTTTGCATTGGTCTGTTGTAAGTTATTTGTAGGTTAAAATAAGCTCATGAATTCAAAGGAGGCTATCAAATATGTTGGAACTCGAAATAGACAGCATCAGGGTTAATCGTATATTTCAATCTAGGGTAGTTTTGCTGAAAGACAAGAATTCTGATCGGTATTTACCTATATACGTGGGTACAAGTGAGGCATCTGCTATTGCCAATCAGTTACAAGATTATATTCCCCAACGTCCGATGACCCACGATTTACTTTACAACGTTATTTTAGCTATGGGTGGTGTTCTTCACAGAATTATAGTTTGGAAAATAGAAAATGATATATATCATGCAAAACTGGTTGTAGGCCACAACAATAATAATATTGAAATAGACGCCCGACCGTCTGATGCGATAAATATAGCTATACGCGCTAAAGTTCCTATATATGCTTCTGATGAAGTCATGAACGTATGTTCTATTATTATTGATGAGGAAACTGGAATGCCTGTTGTAGGAAAAGGTGATAATTCTGAACCTTCTGCCCAAAAAATTGTATCGCCTGGACCTGTAGGGAATAACGAATTAGTATCATTATCAGCTTTTGAAGATTTTGTTGAATCGCTAGATTTAAAGGATATTGGGAAAAGCAAATTGGATAACGAAGAAACTATTGACGATTCTGATACTTCGGCGGGGACCTCATAAATCCAAATATTTTGCGATATTAACATGGTTTGACTATGGCGTAATTGATTGGTTGTGTTAGCATTTTCCTTGGTGTTCCTGACTTAAGGATTTCCGAGTGAATTCATATGAGATTTGGGATAAATATTGGTCCCGTATTTATGAAAGTAGGCAATGACCGTAAAAAAACTTTTGTGCTGCTGTCAAAGGTTGCTGGTATAGGATGGTTTGTGGCTATTTCAATCACTCTTTTTTCGGTTTTAGGGTATTTTTTGGATAACAAATTACATACCACCCCGTTTTTGACTTTACTTGGAGTTATATTGGGAACCCTTGTCGCTTTTGTCGGAATTATAAGGCTGATGCGTCAGATTAATTGAAATAAAAGTATTAATTAGATGGATATTTATTAAGAGTGGTATAAGAATTGGGAAAATTATTCGCTAATCCGAAAATTTTAATCATTCTTTTGATTTTTGTAGCATCCCTATTGTTATCGGTTCTTGGAGGTGCTTTAGGAGCATCGTTTGGTCTGGGATTTTTGGGTGGTCCTGTCCCTTTTATTTCGGTTCCTGCCGAACGTGTATTTTCTGAAAACATATTTGGTTATCATCTACTTAATTCCACGATAATGTTTTGGGTTTCCGGTATATTGCTTACGGTTTTTGCTTGGATTAGTACCCGAAAAATGGGTGATGTTCCAGGCCGAATGCAGAATCTGTTAGAAGTTATAATTGAATTTTTTTCTAATCTTGCTGATAGTGTAGCGGGAGGAGGAAAAAAGTCCGGAAGGATATTTTTACCAGTTGTAACTATAATATTTCTTATAGTTCTCTTTACCAATTGGGTAGGCATATTACCAGGCGTCGGTTCGATAGGTCGTATTGAAACCATAGATGAGTGGATGCACCATCATGTTGAAAAAGAACAGTCGGATTTAAGTAAAAAATATCCTAACACAGAAGAAGAAAAGCTGCATGACCTAGCGGTGTTACATTTTTTGTTAGAAGAACATTCTGAAACATTCGTAGTATTTGAAAAAAAATATGTTAACTACGTTCCTTTAGGCAGCGGCGAAAGTAACAGAGTGCCCTTAGAAGGTATCGTTGATTATGATAAAAAATCGATAGGGGATATGCTGCATCAATTGGAATCCGATCAAGAATTAAATTATGAGCAAAAAGATTATTACGATCGGATTAAACATGACATTGAAGAGGGAGTAGTTAAAGGTAACTATGACGAACTGAATTTCGATTCCCTCAAAAATTGGAACCAAAGTGAAGGAAAAAAAGTTGGTATTTTGGTTCCATTTTTAAGAGGGGCTAGCACTGATCTAAACACTCCTCTTGCGATCGCCTTAGTGGCGGTGATAACTGTTCAGATATGGGGTTTTAAAGCGCTTGGATTTAAAGGTTATGGAAGTAAATTTATTGTCAATCCAATAAAAAATGGTCCAATCAATTCATTCGTGGGGATCCTTGAATTACTCGGAGAATTCACACGGGCTGTGAGTTTTACTTTCAGATTATTTGGTAATATGTTTGCCGGAGAAATATTGCTTATTGCGATGGCTTTTTTGTTTCCGTTAGTGGGAATCATTCCATTCATGGGAATGGAACTTTTTGTGGGGGCTATTCAGGCATTCATATTCGCCATGCTAACTTTGGTTTTTGGAGTAATGGCCGTAGCGAGTCATGGGGCACATGACAAGGAAAGTGAAGATCATTGATTTTGACTCTATGAAACTTCACAAAAAAGTGTAAAAATTATAAACGAAATAAAAAAGAAACAAAATAGGAGCATAAAAAAATGGAAGAAAGCGTACATTGGGTCTCAAAGCCGATTGCAGCAGCCCTTGCAATAGGTTTAGGTGCTATAGGGGCTGGTTTGGGAATTGGACTTCTGGCCGGGAAAGCTATGGAAGCTTTAGGAAGAAACCCTGAAGCAGGGGGATTGATACAACAAAACATGATCTTAGCTATGGCTTTCACCGAGGCTGTGGCGATATATGCGTTGGTTGTTTCAATTATTATTATTTTCGTCGCTTGATTCCAAATCATTCTAGGTTTGTGAATAACGATAAACCGATCTATATGAGGTTTGCTACATGGGCGCATTAGGGATAAGTGTTTCTCAATTACTTACTCAGTTAGTAAGTTTTTTGATACTTTTTTTCATTCTTTATAAATTGGCTTACAAACCAGTGATAAGAATGTTGGATGATCGAAGTAATAAGATCCAAGATAGTTTACGAGCTGCGGACGAAGCTAGAAATGAAGCGGAGTCTTCTGCTGAAAAAGTAGAACAGGAGTTAACGAAGGCACGTAAGGAAGGTCAAAATTTAATATCCGATGCCCGCCAAGCTGCTGGTCAATTACGTGAAACTGAATTATCAAAAGCTAAAAAGGAAGCTGATTCATTAATTGAAAAAGCTAAAGGCGAAATCGTACAGGAAAAAAATTTGGCCCTACAGGAACTTAGAAGAGAATTTTCAGGTTTGGCTATACTCGTTGCCGAAAAAATTGTGAGGAAATCACTTAACGAAAAAGATCATCAAGATTTAATTGATGACATTATCAATGATGTTATCCCTACTGAGTTGGACAAGTAAAAAAAATGACAGCTCCCCAAAGATACGCTCAGGCTCTGTTTGAAATTGGTCTAGCACAGGACTGTTTGGGAAAATGGTCTGATGAAATGGATAATATTTGTAGCGTTTTTGACAGTAATGATGTTATAGCATTACTTGATTCTCCTCAAGTACCAGAACCTGTCAAAAAGAAAGGTATTGCTACTCTTTTACCCGAGGTAAATTCTTCTTTGAACAATCTTATTTTTTTGATGATGAGAAATGGAGATATATCTAAGTTCAGATCAGTAAAAGTTTTTTTTGAAATTTTGGTGGATGAGCATTTGGGTATTACCCGCGCTGAAATAACTACTGCAAGTAAAATAACACCTCAACAGATAAAGGACCTAGAAAAAACCATACTTCAAATAAGTGGTGGGTCAACTGCAAAAATTTCTGAAACGATAGACGAAGAAGTTGTAGGGGGAATAATTATAAAGATAGGTGACAAGCTTATTGATGCTAGTTCAAAAAATAAACTTGGTGCTATGAGGGAGTTTCTATTTAAGGGTTCTCTTTAGAGCGTAATTGAAAATGAATGAAAATGAGAGGATGATTACATGGCATCTACAGGAAACGACATAGCCTCGGTAATAAGGAAACAAATAGAGGAGTTTGGTGGTGAACTTACCATGGTCGATGTTGGTACAGTCGTCGAGGCGGCTGACGGAGTAGCCAGAATACATGGATTATCTGGTGTAAGATACTCAGAGGTTTTACTGTTCCCAAATGGAGTTTTGGGTATGGCATTAAATTTGGAAGAAAATAATGTTGGGGCAGTTATTCTAGGAGATTATCTTGGAATAAAAGAGGGTGACGAGGTGAAAAGTACGGGGAATATAATCCAGGTGCCGGTTGGGGAAGGTATGCTTGGGCGTGTTTTGGATTCATTAGGTAAGCCTATCGATGGGAAAGGTGAAGTTACAAGTAATGAATCATTGCCGGTTGAAAAAATTGCTCCAGGAGTAGTTTCTAGGAAATCAGTAGATCAGCCTGTTCAGTTCGGACTTAAGATAGTTGATGCGATGGTACCTGTTGGACGAGGTCAACGTGAACTGGTCATTGGAGATAGAGTTACTGGCAAAACGTCAATTTGTGTCGATGCTTTGATCAACCAAAAAGATAGCGATGTTCTAGGCGTTTACGTTGCCGTTGGGCAAAAAGCCTCTAAAGTTGCCCAAACCGTTACTAGGCTTGAAGAAAATGGTGCGTTGGAAAATACGATAATAGTTGCTGCTAATGCTTCGGATCCGGCACCGTTACAATATTTGGCCCCCTATACGGGTTGTGCAATGGCAGAATATTTTATGGCTCAGGGAAAAGACGTTCTAATTGTTTATGACGATCTTACTAAACATGCTTGGGCATACAGACAAATGTCTTTGCTCTTAAGAAGACCGCCCGGAAGAGAAGCGTATCCAGGGGATGTTTTTTATCTACATTCTCGTTTACTGGAGAGGGCAGCTCGTATTGATCCAGAATTCGGGGGTGGTTCAATAACCGCATTGCCGATAATTGAAACACAGGCAGGAGATGTTTCAGCGTATATACCGACAAATGTTATTTCGATCACAGATGGACAATTGTATCTTGAACCTGATTTGTTTAATTCAGGTGTTAGACCTGCTGTCAATTCGGGACTTTCGGTAACCAGAGTTGGATCGTCTGCCCAACTTAGTGGGATGAAGAAAGTAGCTGGGTCTTTAAAAAGTGAAATGGCTCAATATGCTTCTCTGGCAACGTTTGCCCAGTTTGGTACTGAGGACTTGGACGCAGTCACCAAACGCCAGTTGGAAAGAGGAGCCCGTTTAACGGAAATTCTGAAACAAGACGAGAATTCCCCCCTATCCTACGAGAACCAAGTCGCGCTAATATACGTGGCTAACGCTGGAGCATTTGACGATGTTAAAGTTGAAAATGTGAGCCGTTACGAAAAGGATTGGCATGAGTATGTAAATGCTAACTTACCAGATATTATGCGAGAGATATCTGAAACTGGCGAATTATCTGATGAAAACCAACAGGCTTTGGATGAAGCCGTCAAAGCGTTTAAATCTACCATTGTTTAATAATAGAAAGATGGCACGTAACTTTGCCTAGTACTAAAGACTTAAGAGATAGGATAAAATCGATTTCAAATACAGCCAAGGTCACTGGGGCTATGCAACTCATTGCAGCTTCAAAGATGAATAGGGCTCAGTTGATGGTTGAAAATGGTCGACCCTATTCGGAACATATGAAAACGGTTTTGTCGAATCTTTCTGGGGTAACTGAACACTTAGACGAGACAACTGATATGCCGCTTTTAAAGATTAGACCAGTGAACAAGATTTTGATGTTGTTTATAACTCCTGATAGAGGGCTTGCGGGGTCTCTTGTGGCTAATCTGACAAAGATGGCTGCTAGTTATATATCAGGATCTGAAGCATTGATTTCCGTCGTTGGTGTAGGAAAAAAAGGGCAAAGGTTTATTGCTCGTGCAGGTCAAGATTTGTATGCTTCTTACTCTGTCCCTGATAGGGCAAGTTTGGATGATACTACGTCTATTTCTAAAATGCTGATCGATGAATATCAGAATGGTAATTTTGATAAAGTCATTATGATTCATTCAAAATTTATTAACACAGCGTCCCAAAAGACTACAGTGACAGAACTGCTTCCAATTTCTTCTAGTAATAATGAAAATGAAACAGGCGAGTACATATATGAACCCGATCCTGTCTATGTCCTAAACGCTCTCATACCTAAATATATTGAAGTTCAGGTTTATCATGCTTTACTTGAAGCATTTGCTAGCGAGCATTCAGCCAGGATGATTGCTATGAAGAACGCTACTGATAATGCCAACGAACTGATCGATGAATTAACATTAGATTTAAACAAAGCAAGGCAAGAGGCGATAACTTCGGAGCTATTGGACATAGTTGGCGGAGTTGCTGCCTTAGAGGTTTAATGAATTTAAAAAAATGATATTTATTTGGAGTTGAGTAATGTCAAATGGAAGTAAAGGCAAGGTGATACAAGTTATAGGTACCGTCGTTGACGTAGAATTTCGTTCTGACGATTTACCGGATATCTACTCTGCAGTTGAGGTGGATAATCAAGGAGAAAATTTAGTTTTAGAAGTCGAACAACACGTAGGGAATAATTGGGCCCGTTGTTTGGCTTTGGGTCCTACTGAAGGATTGGCGCGTGGTGTGGAAGTTATTGATACAGGGAAACCTGTTTCAGTCCCAGTTGGCGATGCATCGTTAGGCAGGCTTTTTAATGTCACTGGTACAGCATTAGATAACCTTGGGGCTATACCTGACGATACAGAGAGATGGCCAATCCATCGCCAGCCACCTTCTTTTGATGAACTGGCTGGTACCACTGAAATTCTTGAAACCGGTATAAAAGTGTTAGATCTGATTACACCATTTGCTAAAGGCGGCAAGGTGGGAGCGTACGGTGGAGCCGGGGTTGGTAAAACTGTAATTATTACTGAATTAATCCGAAATATTGCTCAGGAGCATTCAGGAGTATCTGTGTTCGCCGGTGTTGGCGAACGATCCCGTGAAGGTAACGATTTATGGCATGAAATGCAAGATTACGGTGTGATGGATTCAACCGCTTTAGTATTTGGGCAGATGAATGAACCACCGGGAACCAGAGCCCGAATTGCTCTTACAGGGCTGACGATGGCTGAATATTTCAGGGATGAGAAAAAGCAAGATGTTTTACTTTTTGTTGATAACATCTATAGATATATTTTGGCTGGAATGGAGGTTTCCGCTTTACTTGGACGTATGCCCTCTGCTGTTGGGTATCAACCAACGCTATCCACAGAAATTGGTGATTTACAAGAAAGAATAACTTCAACAAAAAATGGCTCCATAACTTCTTTCCAAGCTGTTTACGTCCCGGCTGATGACTATACCGACCCCGGAATAGTTACGACGTTTGGACACTTGGATGCGAACATTTCTCTTGATAGAGCATTGGCTGCCCAGTTTTTGTTTCCTGCGGTCGACCCTTTGGCGTCAAATTCTAGACTGTTAGAACCTGGTATTGTGGGTGAAGATCATTATAGAGCTGCCATGGGTGTTAAGAGAGTCTTACAAAGATTCAAGGATTTACAAGATGTAATTGCTATTTTAGGAATTGATGAATTGTCCGAAGAAGATCAAGTCACAGTAGCACGTGCTCGACGGATTCAAAGATTTTTGACCCAGCCTTTTTTTGTAGGTGAAGTTTTCACGGGTAAACCTGGAAGGTATGTGCCAATACAAGAAACCGTACAGGGTTTTTTGGATATTCTCGACGGTAAGCATGACGAAGCTCCTGAACAGGCATTTTATATGGTTGGAAATATAGATGAAGCAATTGAAAATGCAAACAATATGGGTGAATAAGATTTCACAGGTAGGACGACATGTCAGATTTGGACCTTAAAATAGTCACAGCCGAAGGAGAAATGTTTTCGGGTAGAGTTGGTTCGGTTACTGCTCCAGGAGATTTGGGGGAGTTTACTGTTTTACCGTCTCACGTACGAATAATTAGTTCTTTGTCTGCAGGTGAGTTACGTTTCAAACACAATAATGAGAACCAAACGTTGGCTATTTCGGGGGGGTTTTTTGAGGTTAAAAATGATGTGGTAATTGTCTTGGCGGATACTGCGGAACGTGATGACGATATTGACATAGAAAGAGCGGAAATTGCCGTTCAAAAGGCCAGAGAGCGATTAGATAACACATCCTCCGATATTGATTTGGAGCGGGCTATTCAATCAATGCGCCGAGCTCAAGTGAGGCTGCGTGTTGGGAAAAAGCGTCGATCCGGAACGACATCCTTACCCCGGAAGTAATCTTATAATTTCCTATATAAGATTCACCGAGAGAAAGTTTTAAGCAGCTTTCGTTGCTCCTTCGTGTTTATCCTGTATAGCTCTCTGGGCAGACAAAGCAGAGTCCACAGTGAAGGAACACTGTAGGCACTCCAGGCTTTTGCCAAATGAGTCGATAATAAGCTCAACGTCCCCTTTACATTTAGGACACGCTTTGTAGTAAATCATTATGATTCCTTATATTTTGTCTCCGCCACAAACATGGTCAAAGCACTATAATTTAAAAAAGTCTATAAAACTTTGATCTTATGGTTACGAATAGTGTTTGTGTACTGCACGTAATTTCAGACCAGCACAGATGTTACTACGAAAAAAGAAAATAGTCTAGGTACTTTAATTAGAAATCGTAATATTCCGGTCATTTTACCTGTTTGTAAATGATATTTAGTACGAAATACCTTGTATACTTGATATAAAACGTATAAACTATGTTATGTTAACTAACTTAAGTATGTTGGGAAATTTGTTCTCACAGGTGGGTTCCCCAGTCAAATTTTGCGTTTGTTAGGAATTTTGTTGAGGAAAAATAATTTTATATCACAATCCGATGTTTCTTCTGAACTTAAGGATGCCTTTATAAGGAGATACGCGGAGGGGAAACTTTTGAAAAACCCTCTGGTTTCTTATGCAACAAGAAATCACGGCCGTGAAACATATCCCGGTTTCCGAGGGGTTTATGTGATCAGCGTTGCTGCGAAAATGGCTCGGATGCACCCACAAACTCTACGGAAATATGAAAGGTACGGGTTTGTAAGTCCTAACCGGACTTCCGGAAGTCAACGATTGTATTCTGACATAGACGTCAACCGGCTATTGGTAGCCAAAAGATTAATTGATGAATTTGGGTTAAATTTGAACGGTGTTCGTCTTATATTGGAAATTTTGGATGTAATTAACGCATGGAAAAATATTTTGAAAAGAGACCCACAGATTTCAAAGTTCCAAGATGTACGGGAAATTGTTGATGGAATAGATAGCCTTATAAATCAAATTTATAATAAAAAAACGAAATAGACCATTATGTTGACCATGGTCTAAATTCACTTCGCAATTCACATATGAACAAAAATGATAAAAACAATAATAAGTCGGCGAACAATCATGTAGAAAAACATGAGACTGGAACCGACATGGGCAAACAAGAAAAATTGAAAAGTGATTACGAAAAAATTCAAAATATAGCTGCTCGTGCTCAAGCGGATTTGGTTAACTTTAGGAACCGAGTCCAAAACGAAAACCTGGAAATTAGGTCCAAGGCTGAACAAAGGATAGTGTTAAAGTTTATAGATGTTATAGATCAATTCGAAAAGGCTATTGAGGCCGTTGAAAATTCCGACCATGATGAAAAATGGTTCAAAGGCTT
>Ga0310345_10004409_pt1 | contig 12778 bp, 11 predicted proteins | sample HC15DNA20500_MG_FD_204667 | JGI IMG/M metagenome (GOLD analysis project Ga0310345, IMG submission 204667) | Marine microbial communities from station ALOHA, North Pacific Subtropical Gyre - HC15-DNA-20-500_MG | ecosystem: Environmental > Aquatic > Marine > Oceanic | place: Pacific Ocean: North... | reverse complement strand
AAGCAGCATTACCACATTGGCGGCCTTGTCAAGAAGTCCGGCTTGTCGAAGCGCGTAAAGACCCGTGGTTCGGGTATCGCGATTCGCGGGAATACGCGAAAGGCATAGCCTTACATGCAGTACAGCGAGCTAAAAACAGCGATTCAGGACTACTGCCAGAATTCGGAAACGACCTTCGTTAATCACATTAACGACTTCATCATCGCTGCCGAAGACAAGATTTTTGCCACCATCTCCATGCCCGCGTTCTGGAAGAGCGACGTGGATCAGGTGTGTGCAGATGGGACTGCGGAGTACGAGCTAGACGCAGGCGTGCTGGATATTTTCTCCGTGCGGGTCAGTGAGGGGACAACGGCCCAGTCATCGGGCGTGGCGTTTGGCCCGGTTCGTTATTTGATGCGGAAGGATTACGACTTCATGCTAGAGGCTTATCCCGGGACGGCCTCTGCCTCAGAAAAGGGGATCCCCAAGTATTATGCCGTTTCGTCTTCGGGCGTTTCCACTTCGGACCCGACCATGACGATTCGCCTTGGCCCCATTCCTGATGCTGTCTACCCCATGACGGTTGACTACTACGAGAAGGTTGCCGCCAACTCCATCACCAACGGCAGCACGGACGCGAACAAGACTTGGCTGAGCGTCTCGTTCCCCGATGTTCTTCTGTATGGCGCTCTGACGCAGGCATATATTTTTATGAAGGGTGAGCAGGACATTCTCCAGGCTTACGAGATGAAGTTCAACGAAGGGCTCTCCCTTATCAAGAATCTCGGTGAGGGGCGTCAGGTTTCTGATGCTTACACCGATGGAACAAAGTCGGTTCCCGCCCAGTAGCGGGTTAGGAAAGATTCACCATGGCGGCGACTTATACATCTGGGTACCAAATCAGGATCATTACTACCGGCGAGGAGGCTGGTAGCTGGGGCACGAATACCAATGAGAATTGGGAGAGGGTGGAAGATGCGATTGGTGGCAGCGTAGTTATCAATATTGCCTCGCCTCCCTCGGGGTCAACATGGACCAGCGGTTCCAGAACCCTTGAGTGGCTACAGCAGGATACGGCTGCGAGCGGGACTACGGGTACCTCCCCTGTCGGAGGCGGTCGAGCGCGGTGTGTTGTATTTGCGGATAGCGGCGATGTGGGAGCCGATGCGATTGTCCAGATTCGCGGCAACACGAACAGCGACCTGCCTGATCGATTTTTCTATGTAAAAAATTCCCTAAGTGCTAGCCGGAGCATCAACTTCGACCTCAACGGCACCGACTACGAGCTAAAAAACGGTAAGACGGCGATCCTCTATACGTCCGCCACGGCGAAGGGTCCCTCGTCCCAGATTGCTGCAAATTCGGTCAATAATATTTTCGACAACATGCAGTCATCCTCAGTGGACGTTGGCAATATCAACGTCACCTCCAATACGGTCTCGACCACGAACACAGATGGTGACTTGACCTTCGATCTCAACGGTGCGGGCACCGTGAAGATGGCTGCCCACACGACCCCGAGCGCGAACAACACATACGACCTTGGCTCTTCCGGCCTGAAGTGGAAGGATGCCTTCTTTCAAGGGACCATTACCGGAAACGTGACGGGAGACGTGACGGGGACGGCGACTACTGCCACCAATGTAACGGTGTCGGATGAGTCCAGTGATACAACCTGTTTCCCGCTTTTCGCGACAGCAGCAACCGGAGATTTGCCCCCGAAAAGTGGAACAAATCTTACTTTCAATTCAAATACGGGAATATTGACGGCCACCGGGTTCGCGGGCAACCTGACCGGCAATGTGACCGGCAATGTCACGGGCCACGCCGATATCGAAGCTGGTACCAAGATGTTCTTCTATAATAATGATGAGCCGACTGGGTGGAGCTTTGTTACCGGCCTTGACGACAAGCTTTTGATGGTGACAGAAACTAAGACGGATGGTGGTTCTCCGCTTGGAGGCTCCTCATCGTGGACGATTAGCGGTCTTACGATTGGAGGCACCGCCCTCACTGCAGCGCAGATGCCAAGGCATAAGCATGTTATCTACATGGACCAAAGAAGATGGGATGGCTCTAGCGGAGCCTATGGTATAAACAACACCCAACCATCCTCGTCGGGCAGTGCCGATTTTGACACCAGACCCGAAGGGGGGAGTGCGGCGGGGGATCCGACAGACGCCTCTGTTGGTAACGGTGATACACATACTCACACCGCATCCTTTGGAAGCGCTTGGCGACCCGAGTGTTCTCGCGTCATCTGCTGCGAGAGGGATTGATGCATGTCCCACAAGTGCCCCTTGATAGGAAACAGGAGGTGCCCCGAGAAGTCCGATAAGGATGGCGGGTGTCCCGCTTGGGTTACTGGGGTGGTGGAGTCGGAAGCTTTTACCGGTCAGCAGCGAGCAATTTCAGATTGTGTTCTAAGGCTGATCCCAAGGTGGCTTCTCCAGGGATATGCAAATACGGATGGTGTCAGGGCGTCCCTGAGTTCGATGCGCGGGGCCATCGCGAAGGCTGTGGAGATGGGCGTTGAAAAGGCCATAGAGTCAGGCCAGGAAATTCCCCCTCGCCTCCTGGGTAATGGAGACGGCAGAGAGGTGCTTGTGGCTGGAGAGTTTACGGGAAATGATCAGAAGGATTAGCCTTCCCCCCGGAATAGACAAGGAATCTACGGAGTTCACCGCAGAGGGGGCTTGGTTCGATTCCAACAACATTCGCTTTCGCGGCCAGTTCCCTGAGTGCATTGGTGGCTGGGTAAGGCAAGGGACCATTTCCATGGAGGGGCTTGCTAGAGAGATTCTCTCCAGAACCTCCGATGCGGGCGACGAGTACAACGCGGTTGGAACCAACTGGAAGTACTACGTCATCTTCGGCGATACCCCTGCGGATATAACTCCATTGAGGGCGACTACTGCTGCGGGTGCTGCGACCTTTGGGAAGGTCGGTACCGGGGATGCGACGATCACGGTTACGCAGTCCTCTCATGGGGCGAACCAGTATGATTTCGTGACATTTAGTTCCACGGCATCTCTCGGCGGTAACATTACGGCGGCAGTGCTGGACCAGGAATATCAGATTTCCACGGTGGCCTCGGATGGGAATTCTTTTACGATTGAGGCCAAGGACCCGGATACGGGAGACCCGGTTACGGCGGCAGGAGGGGACGCCTCTAGCGGCGGCGGTGGCGGGAGCACGATAGCGAAATACCAGATTTCAGTGGGTCTTGCCGCCGACGCTAGCGGGACCGGATGGGGCCTTGATGGATGGGGGTCTGGTGGCTGGGGGGAAGCTGCGAGCGTATCGACCATAACTGGTCGGTTCAGGACCCCGATGATCCAGGGCTATGGCGAGAGCCTGATGCTCTGCAACAGCGGTGGTCCTATCTACTTCTGGGACTATGGCACTTCCGTGTCGAGCGGCGCTCCCGTGGAAACCGATGCCGTGCATGCGGCAGAGCTAAATACGTTTAGCGGAAGCTCGGACACCCCGACTATCGTGAATGATTTTCTGGTGTCGAGCAGGGATGGTCACTGCATTGCCTTTGGCTGCAATGACATTGGTTCTTCAACTGTAAACAACCTGCTTGTCCGGTGGTCCACCCAGGACAATCCTTTTTACTGGACCCCCGAGGTTGGGAATACATCGGGTGGGCAGGTCCTTCGCGAGGGGTCCGAGATTGTTGGAGTCGTGGAGACCCGGCAGGAAACCCTGATCTTTACGGATTCCTCTATCTACAGTATGCGATTCGTGGCTCCTCCCGACACATTCTCGTTCAACTTGATGAGTTCCAATGTCAAGCTCCTCTCAGGCAGGAGCGCGATCAGTGTTTCGGGGACCGTTTTCTACATGGGCTCGGACGGGTTTTATTCCTACGCAGGGAATGTTGCCCCTCTGAATTGCACCGTGGAAAAATATGTTTTTGACGACATCAACCTTGGGGTGAGCAAGAAGGTTTTTGCCGGGTCCAATTCGCTGTTCAACGAAATCTATTGGTTCTACCCCTCCAGCGGATCGACAGAGCCTGATCGTTACGTTCTGTTTAATTATGTAGAAAATAGCTGGGCTATTGGAAGTTTTGACATGGGCGTGTTCGATGACAGTACGGCCAGCACAACGGTTTACAACAGGATGTGCTGGGATGATGCCTCTGTTTTTGGCACACCGAAGTCTGGCTATGTCCTCCAGTGGGACGATTCAGTTACGCCCCCCCTTCAGAAAAGCTCTGTGATGATCCAGGAAACGGGGTCCTCTGCGAACTCCGCTGCCATGGACTCGTATATTGAGACGGGCGACGTTGAGATATCCAGTGACGACAGGTTCTCCCTGCTGAATAGGATCTTCCCGGACATCAAGTTCTTTGACATCGATGCCGGGTCCTCTGATCCCACCCTATCTATTGTGGTGAGCGGGAAGGAGTTTCCCGGTGCATCAGAGTCCGCGATCTCATCCTCCAGCATTGTCTATTCGGGAGGGAACTACGGCGTAGGAAGCGCGACCCCCGCCGGGAATGCTACGGCGATTCGTGGGCGCGGCAGGGCGCTGTCCGTGAAGTTTTCAAGTTCAGGGACGACGTTCAAGTGGCGACTTGGAGATACCAGGATCGACATGAGGCCGGACGGTAGAAGATAGTGGCTGTTTCCAGGAATATTCTCCAGCTACCCGGCAAGGAATATTCTCAAGAAGAAGAGCTTCGGTTCAGAAGGCAGCTTGAGGAATACCTCCAGACCATTTCGACTTCACTCTCTTATGCAGAGAGCTTGACTGGTCAGGTTTCTTCCTTGGCGAGCAAGAGGGACATCCTTTCCGTCCCCGAAGTTGGGATTACCGAAGTCGGCAATGATGAAGCCGCGTATTACTCCGCCCACGTTACGGTCCCGGCCACGGGCACCTCATGTGCTCCCACTTCCCTTACCTATGCCACCGTGGTGTCGTCATGGACAGAGGATCATGCGAATAACTGGGCAGAAAGCTCTGGCAATTTCACCTACACGGGCAATGGTACAAGAAGGTTTCTTGTAACATGGACAATGTTATGCCTGTACTCCAGCTATATTAACACCGCAGTTTCTCTCGTTGGGAAGATCACAAAGACGCCTAGCGGTGGTTCAGCAGCAGATGTTGCGGGTTCAGAGCAGAGAACACCATTTACGGCTTATTTAACGACAGCTTTCCTAACATCCTATTTCTATAATCAGTTATCTGGAAGTACCATGGTAGAAGTGGCCAACGGGGACAGTATTCAATGTCGATATGGCTTCTGGAGCCAAAGCGCATCGACCAAGACGGTAACCGTCCTCTCTGGCTATGGAGCGTCAATGGTGGTCAACATCGTACCGGCAGATAATTTACCATGAGCCATGGACCCCATGACACTTTAGTGATCGATACGGCGAATGGCATCGTTGTTTCTTCCAGGCTTGACAGTAGCCCCTACTCGGCAGCGCAGTTGCTAGAGATAGGGGAGATAGAAGCAATTCTGATAGAGATAGGGCCTTTTGGTATTGATGACACACTTAGCGGGATCAAGGCTGCGCTTGAGGAGATCCGTGATCGATGATGTTGCTTAGGATCAAATTGGTTAATCGCCATGGCTGATCAATTCGGGATACTCGGGCAACTCCTGCCCGCCGACACGAACGAGGCAACCCTATACACGGTGCCAGCGATAACATCGACAACCGTGGGTGCTGTGGTGACGGCTCCCAAATCTGTTGTTGTGATCACGCAGACGCTAGTCACGTCCTTGGTCATCAGCAACAGAAGCTCTTCTGATGTGACGTACCGGATAAGACTGAAGGAGGGTGCCTCCTTTACCCAGTCCTGTACGACGGTTCAATCAGACGCAACAGTAACAGTTGCGGGCGGCGCGACTACTTCAGCCATACCCGTGGGTGCCCAGATGTCGGGCACTGGGGTGCCGACTGGTGCCAGCGTGTTATCCAAGACAGACCAGACCACGTTTGAAATGACGGCTGTTGGAGATGGCAGTGGCACACAGACGAATGCCCTGACGTTCTACGCGGATCACGATAAAGAATTCTTAGCTTACGACGTGACTATCCCGAATAACAGGACCCAGGTCTTGTCGCTCGGGCTTACTCTTACCGCTGGCAACCTTATCAAGGTAAGGACGGGTACTGCGAGCCAGCTTGCTTTTACAGCGATGGGGATTGAGGTGACATAATGGCTGCGAAATATGAGGGTATCGCGAAGGCGTTGGCATCCAGGGGTCGCAACGGCGATACCATGTTGATGCACGTCAACCCCATTGAGGTTGAGATGCTGAACCGGGCCTACCCCGGCAGTGTTACGATTAACCCTGATACGGGCCAGCCCGAGGCGTTCTTCTTTCTGCTTCCACTGCTGACGGCGCTGCCTTCTATGATTGGTGCCCTCGGTAGCGGTCTTGGCGCTGCGGCTGGTTCCGCCCTGGGCGGGCTGACTGGCGGGGCTATCGGCTCAACGGCTGGCTTCGGCGGCATCGGCTCCGCACTCCTGGGGTCGGCGGGAACTGGCGTAGCTGGTACAACCGGAGCGACTGGCTTGCTCGGTGCCCAAAGCATCCTTACAAGTATACCCTCCGCCATTGGATCGGGGATGACTTCCACGGCTAACGCCCTGGCTGGCCTTACTGGTCTTCCGGCATCTGCGGGGGCGGGTTCAGGCACGGCGGGGAGCATTGCATCCGGCGGCGGTGCCCTGGGCTCAGGTAGCACCAGCGGTATATCTGCTGGCCTCGGCGGCACTGCGACAGAGGGTTTGGCGAGCTTAGTCCCGGGGGCTGCGGAGGCTGGTCTTGCGGAAGGTCTCGGTGCGGGTGCTGCGGAACTCCAATCGGTCGGTGGGACCTCAATCGCCGACGCAATGGCAACGCCTGGAACGTCGTTGGCCGAAAGCGCCCCAGAGTTTGTAGCGGAAACGGTTAGCGAGGCGGCAGGTATCGCTCCTGAGGGGGCCGCTGAGGGGGCCGCCGAGGGGGTCGCTGAGGGGGCCGCCGAGGGTGTCATTGAGGCTGGCGCTGAGGGCCTTACAGAAGGAGAGCTTTTGGCCCAGCAAGGAGTTGACGATGCAGTGGGGCAGGTGCTTGAGGGGTACGAGTTTGGTGCTGATCCGGGGGCTGAGTCGGCATATCAGAGTGCCATTGATAGAGGTTTTGACTTTGAGGCTCTCACGGATACAGAAAAAGCTGCCCAACAAGCGGTTGATGATGCGCTGCCAGGGGCTGTCCGGGATACTCACCTGAGAGCCCTCTTCCAACCACTCGCCGATGCTGGCCCCGGTTTGGTTGATTTGGCCGCCCATCCCCTCACCCTTCCGGCTATTGGCGGGATAACCTACTTGGCTGAGGGCGATGGAACGGAAGACTTTGATGACGAGGACAGTGAGGGTACCGGGCCTCCCGGTGAGTCCTCTTACTACGATGCAGGTGCCGACGACACCTTTGTAGCCGGAGGCGAGGACCTGATTGCGCCCACCCCTGGCCCCGACGCACCCCCGAGCGACTTAGTGGCCCCGACCCCGGGATCCGGGGTTCCCACCTCGGTTGCGTTGGAAGGCGGTTCCCCGGAAACATCGCCCATGGATGAGGGGGTTGGGTCGCTGGATGCCTTTGATCCGGGCAGGCTCACGGCAGCCTCAAGAGTTGCGCAGCAATCTGGTGCCGAAGAGCTTGCCAGACTACAGGCTGAGTATGCATCCATGGGCGGGGAGCAAACCATGGAAGGCTTTGAAGAGTACTTGGAGATGCTGGGGTACGGGAATATGGGTGGTTCCGGCATTTATGGCTATGGAGGTCACGCCTGATGGGCCAGTTGCCTGGGTGGTGGCACGCCAGACAGCGGAAGGCCCAGGAGGCCCAGGAGGTCCAGGAGCCCCAGAAGCCCCAGGAGCCGCGCCCTCCCCGTAGACCCAGGTTAGGGAGGGGGAGGTCCGGTCGCTTTGAGTCAAAGCAGGCGGGGCGTCGGGCAAGGTTCAGGAGGAAACAAAGGGATCGCAAGAATGAGTTTGAGGAACTTCTGGAACTGGGCGAGACAAGACTTGGCAAGTTCGGGTTTGGGACATCAGACCCCGGGAAGTTTGCGTCCAGGCAGGCCAAGTCCCTGGATAAGTTCCTGGCTCGCCAGGAGCGTAAGCGCAACAAAATTAATAATAAATTCAAGAGGCGTGTCGAGCGGTGGAATGAGTTCTACAAGGATGAGCCGGACGAGCAGATAGATCCTGATGTTTCTGGCCTGTCTCCGTATGCGCCCGCTGATCCTGCTCCTTGGACCCCTCCGATCCCGTATAGCCCGACCCCTACGACACCCCCCGTGATGCCCCCCACTCCCCCCGTTGCGTCATTCCTTCCCCCGGCCACATCCCGTGCGGAGCTTTATGCGCGACACCGGGGGTTAGGGAGTCTTGGTGGATATGGCCCTGCCCCCGTTGGCGGTGGATTTTCGCCGACTCCCGGTGTCAGGGGGGCGTCAGAGGGCCTGTTCCCTGTTCATCGTAGTATTTTAGATTCCTATCTGGATTTCTTGGGCTTTAAGGATGGTGGATTGTTACGAACATTTCAGGAGGGTGGAGAATTGGAACCCTTGTACGATGAGGAATTGACCGGCATTGACGACGACCTTGACGGGTCCGCCGGTATTTTTAATGACGCCAGAGAGGCCGTAGAGCGAACTCTCATGGCTCACTTTGCTGGCGAGGTTCTCTCCGCAGAGGAGCAAGCAGACCTGAGTGAGGATATCCAGGACTTCGTAGAGGAGACAAGTGAGGAGGCCCTTGCTGCACTGGTTGCTGCCGTCCAGGAGGAGATCCAGTCTGGCGTTGGTGCCGACGAAGCGGAGCTTGTCTCTGGAGTTGGCGATGGCATGAGTGACCAGATTCCGGCGAATATCGACGGCGTGGAAGACGTGGCGCTCTCTTCTGGTGAGGTGGTGATCCCCGCCGATGCCGTTTCGGGTGTCGGAAACGGAGATACCGAGGCGGGTGCAGGCAGGTTGATGGCGATGGTGGATCGTATTCGTGAAGCCAGGACGGGTACCCCGGTTCAGGCACCGCCCATTAACCCCGATGAGTTCCTGCTCGCTTGAGGAATGGCGATATCAGCCTGTCCCTGGTTCATCCCAGGTATGTCAACTCATGTTGGGCTGATGCCGGAAGATATTTAGCGAGGGCTGCGGATAGGTCAAATGGCCGTTACACGGTGGAAAGTATTAAGAATGAGATTCTTTCAGGTAGGCAATATCTGTGGATATTGTTCCAGGGTGATAATGAGATGATCGCCGCTATGACGACCATGTTCAACATCTACCCAGACAGGATGAATCTCTGCGTAGCCTTCATTGGATCCAACGATGAAATGGGCTGGGTTAAACACACAGAATTTTTACTGGAGCATTTGGAGAATTTTGCCGTGGAGAATAATTGTCACGGGATTGAGTGCTCTGGAAGAGACGGGTGGGGGAAGGTTTTATCCCCCCACGGATGGGAAAAGACATTCACGGTCTTTGAGAAGGAGATAGAAAATGGCTAGTGGCGGTGGTGGTGGTACTACAAGTCAATCGACTTCCTATACGGCAAATATCCCCAAGTGGGCAAAGCCTTACCATAAGGACCTCCTTTCGTCCGCTGATCAATACATGCGCGACAACCTGGAGTACGAGCAATACGGGGAACCCCGCATTGCAGACTTTGATGAGGATGAGCAGATCGCCATGCAAGCCTACCGGGATCTCTATGCCGGTGGTGATGCCTACGCGGATCGCGCGCGACAGGCGGCGGAACTTGGCTACCAGCTTCCCGGCATGGTCGAGGACGTTGGTACCGACTATTCAGGGATCGACCCTTCGCGGCTATCGGGCATCCTGGGGGGCGACCCTCATATTCTCGGCTCCCAGGTGTATCCCCCCCAGGCAAGTGGTCCAGGCTTGACCATGGCTGATGACCCGGGGCGCACGGATTATTCCGACCAATTCGGCCTGTTCACAGATGAGGGTGTTGCCGAGAGCTACATGAATCCTTATGTGCAGAATGTTCTGGCCCAACAGATTGCAGAGGCCCGAGGGCAGTTTGACGAGGAGGACATGGCAACGGAAGCCCAGAGGGTTGCCGCCGGTTCGCGTGGTGGCTACAGGGCCACGCTAGCGGACTACATGGGTGGCAACACGCGCGCTGAGACGATTGCCGATATTACCGGAAGGGGTCTTTCTGCCGCCTACACGGGTGCTGAGCAGCAGTTTGAGCGTGATCGCGCTTCCCAGATGGCTGCCGCAAGGATGACGGAAGATTCGCTTACCGCTGCTCAGAACCGTTTCTCCCAGAACAGGGACGCCTATCTCCGGGCTGTCCAAATGGGTGATCAGTCCGCGATGCAGGCCGCCCGGATGGAGATGGATGCTTCCAAGTATAACCAGGACATGATCTTGAGGCAGGCCGACGCAGCCAGACAGAGTGCCAATCTGGAGTCCCAGCTTGGAGATACTGATCTTGCCCGTCGCATGAAGGTGATTCAGCAGCAAGAGCGTGTGGGTGCGATGGAGAGAGAGAAGCACCAGCGTCAGCTTGATATGGATTACGAAGACTGGCTCCAGTCTCAGCGCCACACACAGAACCAGATCAACTGGATGAGTGGCCTTCTGTCCGGTGTTCCGGGAGTGCTTCCCGAAAGGCAGATGCGACCTGCACCTAGCTTTATCTCTCAGCTAGCGGGTCTTGGTCTTGGCGGGGCTGCCATCGGCAAGATGATGCAGTCATAGGAATAAAGAAATGAATATGTACGACCCCAATCAGATGCAAGGAATGCCTCCCCAGGGACCGCCCGCGCAGGGACCTCAGGGTCCTCCGATGGGACCGCCTCCGGGCGCGCCTCCGGGAATGCCTCCTGGAGGAGGGCCTCCCCAAGGTATGCCTCCCGGAGGAGGGCCGCCGCAGGGTGTCGCCCCTTATTATTTGGCTGAGCCCCAGGCTCCTGCGGAGGCTCCCGTTATGCCTGCCGCACCTCCCATTAGAAATATCTGGGATTTGCTAGAAGAGGCCAAGGGGATGTCGGATGAGGAGATAAAATATTATCTGCAAAATCCGATCTCGCCGAACCAGCCCCTTGCTTTGATGATTGAGGACCAGAGTCGGGTCGCCGATAAGGAAAGATGGAACGCGGAAGAGGCTAAGCGTAACGCGAACGAGTTGACGCTGTACCAAGAGGCTGCCCAGAGAGGTGAAGCGCCTCCCCAAGAGGGTGGCTTGGCCCAGGCTATGCCCGAAGAGATGATGCCTCCTGGTGGGGCGTTTGGATCCACGGGTCCCCCGATGGAGGGGCCCGGCATGCCCCCCGGTATGCCTCCCGGCATGATGCCTCCTGGTATGCCCCCCGGCATGCCCCCGGGCGCGGACTTGGCGATGGGAGGGCTTCCTCCCGGAATGGCTGCCGGTCCCCCGGGTATGGCTGCGCCTCCCCCTGGACCCCCGATCAGGGGGGCTTCAAACGGCATGTATCCCGTAAGGGGCTACCGCGAAGGCGACCTTGTTGAGGAGGAAACGGAAGAGGAGAGGATGTCCAGGCTTGAGTCGGAAAATCCTCCCAGGGGCTGGCACGAAAGGGGACTCCGGGCGTTTCGCGATCAGCAGGTCGCAGTCGGTGGCTTTCTAGGCGATATGGTAACGGGCGAACTGGAGGCTATAGGCAAATCCCATGAGGAGTATGGGAAGATGGGCCTGCCCATGTATGCCATCGATGAACTGAAGGGCCTCAAGAACCGAGTCGGTGATTTGTTCACGAAGGCTGGTACCGATCCCGGTGAGCTTGGTTGGGCAGATGCCTTGACCGCCGCAGAGGTCGCGACCTTGGGTTTCCCGGCTGCTCGCGTGGCGTCCAAGGGGGCCCGCAGGGCTGCCGGTAGGATTGCTGAATCCTCGGAGGGCCTTGCCCCCGGCCTCCGACAGATGGGGATTGATGACCTGCCTTTTCACGAAAGGAACATGGAGATCCTTGAGAATACGGCTCTAGATGACGTGTATTGGCCCCGCATTACCGAAACTAGCGGAAGGGGTTGGGGTGATGCTCCAGAGATTACAGACGAGCTACTTGAGATGGCTGACCCCGAGACAGAGGCCCTGCTGAGGGAATCCATGAGGATCAATCGTGTTAGGGGAGCGAGGGATTGGGAGGGGTCGAACTTTGAAGAATCAATGAGAGACACCGTACTTAATGTGGAAGGACAATTTGGCAGATCGTCTCCCGCCACTCCTGCGAACCCCGAAGAGACTGACCGTATGATTGAGAGGTATTTGGATGAGATATACGCGGCCCGCAGGGCTGATCGGGGACCGGAACACCTCGACGAAGAGGACATTTGGCTGGAAGCCGGTGAGAGGTCTACTCCAGTCGTTACGGAAAGCGGAATGCCAATCTTCGACCCCGACGCGGCAAACTTGCCTGGGACTTACGACCCGCTTGGCAGGCTTGACAACCCGGGTGGACGGCGATGGGAGACGGGTGATCCCATTGAAGAAGACGCGGGAACGCTCAACAGGGCCTTGGAAGAAGCGATGGACGCGCATGAGGCACGCACCGCCTCCCTCCGCAGAGGGGAAGATGTGGATGATTATGTAGAGGGCGATATAGATGATGTCCTTGAGAGACTCCGCCGCATCACGGATGACAGGGGATTTTCAAATGGTGCCTATCCCGTAAGGGGCTACCACGAAGGTGGTGGTGTTAATACCCATATCCATAGCGAGGGTGGTCGGGTTATCGGGATTCCTCCGGGGTGGACCGAGGATGAGTTTCTGGCTTCCGCCCGGGATT